>Ga0247831_1005950_pt1 | contig 14801 bp, 13 predicted proteins | sample LaCruzMarch2015__9_FD_192406 | JGI IMG/M metagenome (GOLD analysis project Ga0247831, IMG submission 192406) | Freshwater microbial communities from meromictic Lake La Cruz, Castile-La Mancha, Spain - LaCruzMarch2015_1m | ecosystem: Environmental > Aquatic > Freshwater > Lake | place: Spain...
AAAAGCCGCGCATCGAAGCACTGCTCAAACAATACAAACTCGACGTCCCCGAGCGTATCACCGGTCTGCGCCTCAATTCGATGGCGTGCGTCGCCCTTCCCACCTGCGGCCTCGCCCTCGCGGAAAGCGAACGCTATCTACCCCAACTGGTCAGCGAATTGGACGAAGTCATCGAGGAGTGCGGTCTGCACCACGACGCCATCCTCATCCGCATGACCGGTTGCCCGAACGGCTGTGCGCGGCCTTACCTCGGGGAGATCGGTTTCGTCGGTCGCGCGCCGGGCAAATACAACATCTACCTCGGCGCCGCCCATGACGGTTCAAGGCTGAACAAACTCTACAAGCCCTCGGTCAAAGCGGAGGAGATCGTCAACGAACTCTCACCGATCATCCGCCGCTATGCCACGGAACGGGAGGAGGGCGAACACTTCGGCGACTTCACCATCCGCGCCGGCTACGTCAAGGCCACGACCGAAGGCCGCCTCTTCCACGAGGAAATCATGGTCTGATTTGATTGGCCGCGGCGTAGGAAAATCCGGATACCGTGGCGGAGAAGATTCAGCGTCCTTCACCATGGCGCGCAGCGCAGGCGCATCCTTCGACCCATCCGCTGCTTCCCCCAACGTAGGACTCGCGCTTCCAGATGGGCACACGCGCCTTGATCGCGTCGATCAGTTCGCGGCAGGCGGCGAAGGCTTCCTCGCGATGCGCGGCGGCCGCCCCGACCCACACGGCGAGGTCCCCGGGCGTGAGGTCGCCGGTCGCGTGGATGGCCGCAGCCCGCACGCCATGCTTAAGCGCGATTTCCCGCACAAGCCTGCGGCCCTCCTTTTCCGCAAGCTCCCGGTAAGCTTCGTAATGCAATCCGGTCACCGTCCGCCCCTCGTGGTGGTCGCGCACCCGGCCTTCGAAAAAAACAAATCCCCCGCAATCGTCGGCAGCCAGCTCCCGGCGCAGCGGTGCGGGGTCGATCGGATGATTTCCAAGCTGGAACATTACGGTGTCATCCTCCGGCAAACGGCGAAAGAAAGACAACTCTGTCCCCGGCTTGCAGCCGGTGTCCGTCGAACGCGAACTCGTCGTTGACCGCAACGCGGACCACCCCGGGATCGAGGTCGAGGCGGTGGAGATCGCTCATCTCGCGCCGGAAGTCACCGACCGTCTCCTCCTTCGTGGCCACGCTCTCCTCGCGCAAACCCCGCTGCTCGGCGAGGTGGCCGAACCAGGTGACCCGGACCTCGCGGGCTCCGGTCCGCGCTCCGGCCACGTCCTGCGGGGTGTTCACGTTGGTCAGAGCCCCGGTGTCCGCTTCGGGCAGAGCGAGAAGCGGCACGCTTTCCTCGAGCAGGATATGACGCGGACAAAAATGTCCGCGCGCAGCGTGCCGCGCGAGAACCGGAAAAGCGGACGGCCCGTAAATCGCGCAGAGCGGTTCGGGCAGTCCATCGAGCGCACTGGCATAGGCGACAAAGGGCGAGGACGGATCCTCCGCATACCGCGCCGCGAGGCGGGCGAGGACACCGGGGCGGACCAAAGGCAAATCGCAGGCCAGGACGAGCCACGCCGCGCCGGGGGCTTGGTGGAAAGCGGCGAGGATCCCGGACAGCGGGCCTTGCGCTCCCGGGGCGTCGCGCAGCACCGGCACACCCTCGCCGCCGGCCGGCACCGGTTGCCCCTCGCGGAGGGAAAGATAAACCGTCCCGCAAAATTGCCGCAAGAGCCCGAGGGCCCGCCCGGCCTGCGTCAGTCCACCATCCCCGAGGACCATGGACGCTTTGTCGCACCCCATGCGCGAGCTTTTGCCCCCAGCAAGGAGAAGTCCGTGCAGCACGTTGCTCATTCGCCCGCGGTGTAATCACTTTTCCCGCCGCGCTTGTTGAGGAGGCGGACGCGGCGGATTTCCATCGCCGTGGAAAAGGCCTTGCACATGTCATAGACGGTCAGCGCGGCCACACTCGCCGCGACGAGAGCCTCCATTTCGACGCCGGTTTTATGGCTCGTCTTGACCATGGCTTCGATGCGGAGAATCCCGCTTTCCGGCGGTTCGATGGTGATGCGGACCGCGTCGAGCGGCAACGGATGACAGAACGGGATGAGGCCGGATGTCTGCTTCGCCGCCATGGTGCCGGCGATGATCGCCGTCTGGAAGACCGGGCCCTTCGGCGAATGGATGTCGCCGTCCCGCAGTTGCGCGAGGACCCCGGGAGGCAGCAATAGTTCCGCGCCGGCCACCGCGGTGCGGACCGTCACCGGCTTGGCCGAAATGTCCACCATGGCGGGATTGTTGTCCGGATCAAGGTGGGTCCAGGAAGAGTCGGGGGTCATGGTTCGCACCAACGAAAATACGGAATGGGCGAACCTTCGGCAAAACTTTCGTCCACCTCCACAAATCCGCAACTCCCGGCCAGGCCGCAAAAATCCCCGGAATTGGCCACGGGTGCCGGAGCGAGATTCCCGTCCCCGCCTTCCAAGACCGGGAGAAACAAGGTCAGTCCGTGCGGCCTCGCGAACGACCCGCGCAAAATCCTCCGCGGCGGCGGAACCTCCGTCCCCCCGCTCCACCGGAATAGCGCGGGCAGGACATAGCGACGTAGGCATACGAGGGCGGACACCGGATTGCCGGGCAGGCCGAAAACCACCGGGCCGCCCGCCACGTGCCACACGCCCATCGGTTTTCCGGGACGCTGGGCCACGCCGTGCAAGATACGCGAAGCCCCCGTCTCCCCAAGGATGGCAGGGACCAAGTCGCGACGCCCTTTGGAAACACCGCCGGTGACAACGACCACATCGTGGTGTGCCAGCGAGGAAACCAGGCCTTCGCGCAATGCCGGCGCTTCGTCGGACAATGCGCCGGTTTCGACCGGTCCGTAGCCGGACAACCTCAGCGCAGCGGACAGCGCGGAAACATTGGTCTGCCGGATCTGCCCCTCGCGCGGCACATCCCCGACCGCAACCAGTTCGTCACCGGTGCCGAGCACCGCGATTCGGAGCGACTCGGACACCTCGACCTCGGCACATCCGCAGGCCGCTGCGATACTAACCTCGACGGGCCCCATGCGCACACCGGGCCGGAGCAGGACATCGCCGGTGCGATGGTCCGAGCCGCGGCGGTGGATAAAAGCGCCCGGCTGCACCGAAGACTGCGCGCGCAAGACGGCAGAAGCACCAGAAATGTCATACCACTCGCAAGGCAGGATGCAATCGGCGCCCTCCGGCAGGACTGCGCCGGTCATGATTTCCAAAGCCGCGCCGGGCTGCGCTGGCAGAGTCATCCGACCGCGCCCCGCCGGCGCTGATCCGAGCACCGTGAACCCTCGTCGTCCGCCCGTCACCTCATGGTGACGCACGGCCAACCCGTCCATCATCACGCGGTCGAACGGCGGAAAATCGGCGTCCGCCACCACCTCCTGACGCAGAATGCGGCCGGCCGCGTCGCCGAGCGGACGACGTTGCGAGGGCGTTGTCCCGCGGAGGGCGAAGATCCGTTCTGCGGCCCGCGCTGGCGTGCTTGGGGTTTCCATGGCGATGGATGACGGATAGCCTGGATGGTCCGCCCTGGCGACGATCAATGACCCCGCCGACCCCCGACAGCCAGCCTCTCGATCTCCTCGCCCGCCCGGTGCGTGATCTGCGCATTTCTCTCACGGATCGCTGCAATCTGCGTTGCACCTACTGCATGCCGGCGGAGGTCTTCGACCACAACCACGTTTTCCTGCGCCAAGATCAACTCCTGCGGCTGCCCGAACTCGACCGCATCATCGGCGCCTTCGTCCGCTGCGGGGTCGGCAAGTTGCGCGTCACCGGCGGCGAACCCCTCCTGCGGCGCGGAGTGAGAGAATTCCTGCACGGGCTGCGCCGTTTTCCCGCCTTGCAGGATATCGCCATGACAACCAACGGGCTGCTCCTGCCGGAATTGGCGGCCGGACTGGCCGAGGCGGGCTTACACCGCGTGACCGTGAGCCTCGACGCGCTGGATCCGGGGATTTTCGGGGCGATGAACGGACGCGGACATCATCCGGCTCGCGTGCTCGAAGGTATCGCTGCGGCGCGTGCCGCGGGACTGGGTGTGAAAATCAACATGGTCGTGCAGCGTGGCGTGAACGACGGCGAAATTCTGCCCATAGCCCGCCACTGCAAACGTGAGGGCCTCGTCCTGCGCTTCATCGAATTCATGGACGTCGGCAATTCCAACCACTGGGATCCGGCCATGGTCGTGCCCGGCCGAGAAATCCTCGACCGGCTCGCGCGGGAATTCGCTTTCGAACCGGTATCGCCCGCGCAATACGGCGAAGTGGCCGCCCGCTACCGCTACCGCGATGATGGCTGCGAATTCGGGCTGATCACCTCGATCTCCGCGCCATTCTGCCGCGATTGCACGCGGGCAAGGTTGTCGGCCGACGGGCGGCTCTTCACCTGCCTCTTCGCGTCCGAAGGATTCGATCTCGTCGCCGCCATGCGGGCGGACAACCTCGACAACGAGGAACTCTACCGGCTGGTGGCCGGACTTTGGAGCCGGCGGGCGGACCGCTATTCGGAAATCCGCGCCGGGGCCGCCGGCGGTGCACCCAAGGTCGAGATGTCCTTCATCGGGGGCTGAGGGCCGCTTCATGATCCTGACCGTTCTTTTTTTCCTCGTCGCGCTGGTTTACTCGAGCGTCGGCTTCGGCGGCGGCTCCTCCTATCTCGCCCTCCTCCATTGGCATGGAGTCGCGCCCGCGGTGCTGCCCATTCTTGGACTTTCCTGCAACCTCATCGTCTCGGCGCAAGGCTTCGCCCAATTCACGCACGCCGGCCATTTTCCGTGGCGGCGCAGTCTGCCCTTCCTCGCGTTTTCCATCCCGGCATCCTACCTCGGCGGACTTTTTCCGGTGAGGGAGTCGACGTTCCTCTTCCTCCTCGCGGCTTCGCTCACCGCGGCAGGATGCCTCCTTCTTGTCCCGTTGCGCGATCGCCACCGGCCAGCCGGCGACCTCGCGCGACGCATCACCGGACTGGGCAGCCCGTTGATCGGCGCAGGCTTGGGATTCATCAGCGGCATCGTGGGCATTGGCGGCGGCATCTTCCTTGCGCCAATCCTGCATCTCGCCCGCTGGGCGCCGGCCAAACAAGTGGCCGCTTTGTCTGCGGGATTTATTTTCGTCAACAGCGCGGCAGGACTGGTCGGACAATGGCAAAAACACGGTTGGAGCACGGAGGCCGTGCTCAACTTCTGGCCACTGCCGGCTGCCGTCCTTGCCGGCGGGCTCATCGGTGCGCGTTGCGGTTGCTCGATCTTGCCCGCAGTCCGCGTACGCCAAATCACCGGACTCATCATCCTGATCGTCGCCGGCAACCTGTGGATGAGAGTTCTTCCCTGACCGGGCGATTTCAGCAGCGCCGCACTCGATGCACCGGTCACAGCAAGAGGGCCTTTGGTGAAAACAAACCATGTGGTCCCTATTGAGCGTTTATTGGTTGAGGCAATCTGATGCGGTCGCGCCCACTGCCATTTTCGCCCCGGCCTCGCCGGGCACGCTTCCCCTTGCGCCGGTGGCCGTCACCACAGCTACGGTTTCCCCGCTTGCGCACAGACGAGCACGATCGATGCATTGTCAGGCCCGAACTACGAACCCTCCAAACCTCCGCGCAAAAGCACATCCGCTTTCAGTTCGCACACCTTATGCCGGGCATCCCGCCGGACCCTCAGGCTCCGCGCCCGGGCCCCACCATATTGATTGCTTTTTAGACGGCTCATCTCAATCTCTGTTCCTTCTAGTGACGCCCATTTCCCAGCTGAATCCACTCCCGGCTGCAAACTTTGTCGAATTGCTCGGCGGCGTTTATGAACACTCGGAATGGGTGGCGTGGCGTGCCACCGCCATGCGCCCGTTCCTCGATCGGGCGGATCTCGTCGCCAAAATGCGCGCCATCGTCGACGCCGCCACCGAAGACCAAAAACTCACGCTTATCCGCGCCCACCCGGACCTCGCAGGCAAGGTGGCCCGGGCCGGCGCTCTCACCTCCGAATCCGCCCGCGAACAGGGCGGCCTCGGACTCGACCGCCTTTCCGACTCAGAACACGACGAATTCAACGAACTCAACACGCGCTACCGTGAACGCTTCGAATTCCCCTTCATCATCTGCGCGCGGCTCACCACCAAGAAGGGCATCCTCGCCGCCTTTCATTCCCGGATCGAAAACTCCCGCCCGGAGGAAATCGTGGAAGCCCTGCGGCAAATCCACGAGATCGCCCGCCTCCGGATCGAGGACCTTGTCGCCTGATATACCGGACGATCTCCCTTTCCTTCCCGCCCCGCTTCTCGGCAGGCTCTATCAGATTTCAGTGTCCGTCTCCGCGCATTCGGAAGTCGCCGCAAGCTCTCCGGACGACAAGACCGCCATTCAGGAGGCCGAGCCATCCTATCAGGCCGGGACCATCAAGTTCTTCATCGTTTTCGAAAACCTCGGCGCCATCCGTTCGCGATCGAATTGCTCATGCCGTTCACCTTCGACCTCACCCACGAGGTGGAAGACCCGCTCGCCGCGGTCGCCGGTTTTCCCTAGAACGGGATTTTTCCGATTGCCTGCTTGAGAGCCTCGGGCGTCAGCGGCGAGGAAACCAGCGCCTCGCTGCCGAAGGCCGCCAGCGCGTCCCGCAGCGCCTCCCTCACCGAGATGGCCAGCATCAAGGGAGGCTCTCCCACCGCCTTCGATCCGTGAATGGTGTTGTGCTGCGCCGCATCCGTTAACAGGTTGACCCGGAAATCCAGAGGCGCGTCGGAGATCGCCGGAATGGCGTAGGTGCTGGCGCTGTGAGATTGCAACCGGCCTTCCTTGCTCCACTTCAGCTCCTCGCTGGTCAGCCATCCCGCGCCCTGCACGAAGCCACCTTCGATCTGTCCCCGGTCGATGTCCGGGTTCAGCGAGTCGCCGACATCGTGGAGAATGTCGACGCGGCGCAGATGGTGCATTCCGGTGAAGCCGTCCAGCTCCACTTCGCATACCGAGGCCCCGAAGGCGTAATAGTGAAAAGGCCGGCCCTTGGGATTCTCCATCGACCAGTCCCAATGAAGATCCGGCGTTTTGTAAAATCCGGTCGCAGACAACTGGATCCGCTCCGTGTAGGCTTTGCCCGCAACGGCGGCGAATGAAACTTCCCGCCCACCCCCGCGCACCATTCCCGCGGAGAACCGCAACTCATCCTCACGGCAGGAAAGCATCGCCGCGGCCACCGGGACCAGGCGGCCGATCAAGGTCCGGCAGGCATCGGCGACCGCCATTCCATTCAAATCAGAACCCGAACTCGCCGCAGTCGCAGAGGTGTTAGGCACCTTGTCGGTGCGGGTGTGCATCAGGCGGATCAGCTCCCGGGGCAGCCCCAATTCCCTCATCGCCACGCCGAGAATCTTGGTGTGCAGTCCCTGGCCCATCTCCGTGCCGCCGTGGTTCACCTGCACCGAGCCATCGGCATAGACCAGCACCAAGGCCCCGGCCTGGTTGTAGTGTTTCAGCGTGAAGCTGATGCCAAACTTCACCGGAGTGATGGCAAGCCCACGCTTCCGGTAAGGATGCACGGCGTTCCATTCCGCGATTTCCCCGCGACGCTTTCCAAACGACGAGCTCTCCTTGAGCTCCGACCAGATCCTCGCCAGGCGGTTTCCTTCGACCACCTCGCCGTAATGGGTGGTGTTGCTTTCTCCTTCGCCCCGATAGAAATTCCGGGCGCGGACTTCATCCGGAGCAAGCCCGAGTTCCCCTGCGATCCGGGCGATGATTTCCTCGATCACGAGCATCCCCTGCGGACCGCCAAATCCCCGGAACGCAGTGTGCGAGGTGACGTTGGTCTTGCAGACCCGCCCTTGGAAACGGACGTGCGGGATGAAGTAGGCGTTGTCCAGGTGGAACAGCGCCCGGTCGTTCACCGGCTGCGAGAGGTCCAGCGACCATCCGCCGTCGGAAAAAAGCTGGATATCCGCCGCCTCCAGGCTGCCGTCCGGATGGAAACCCACCCGGTAGCGGGCGAAAAACGGGTGACGTTTCCCGGAACATTCCATGTCGTGATCCCGGTCCAGCTGCATGGCCACCGCGCAGCCGGTGCGGTACGCCGCCAGGGCGCAAATCGCAGCCCACGGATTGGCCTGGGTTTCTTTTCCCCCGAATCCGCCGCCCATCCGGGGCGACTCGACCACCACCCGGTGCTTCGGCCAGCCGAGGACCTCCGAGACGATCATCTGGGTCTCGCTCGGGTGCTGCGACGAGGAGAAAACAAAAACCCCGTCGCCATCCGGCTCGGCAAAGGCGGCCTGGCTTTCCAGATAAAAATGCTCCTGTCCGCCGATATGAAAATCCCCCTCGATCACCCGGGGTGCACCGCGCAAGGCCTCATCCACCACCCCGCGGCGGAGTGTGTGGGGATCGGTGTGGAACGACTGTTTTTCCAAAGCGGCCTCGATGCCTAACAACGGATCCAGCGGTTCATACTCCACCACCACCAATTGGGCCGCGAGGCGGGCTTGCTCCAGAGATCCGGCCACCACCGCGGCAATCACCTGACCGTGGAATTGAACGAGGTCCGATGCGAACAAGGGCTCGTCATCCCGCGAACAGCCCGTGTTGTTGTGCCCCGGAATGTCGCCGGCCGTGAGCACCGCACGCACGCCCGGAGCGTTCCGTGCCTGGCTCACATCGACGCGCGTCAGCCGCGCGTGAGCGTGCTCGGAGCGCACCAGCCAAACCTGCAGCGCGTTGCGGCGCAGTCCCAGGTCCTGGGTGTAGAGCGCCTCGCCGGTCACGTGACCGGCGGCGGATTCATGCGGCAGATCGCGCGGCTCCAGGGGATGGATGACCGGCGCTGCGATCACGTCCTCGGCACCGCTCAGCGCCTTCAAGAACAAATCCCGGATCAATGCCTTGCGATAGTCCGCCGAAGCCCGCAGATCATCGAGCGGCTGGAATTCAGCGGCCAGAGCTTCCAGCACCTCATCGCCCGCAGCGTCCTGAAAGTTTCTCCCAGCAAGCAAGCGCTCGGTCTTCGTCGCCCGGGCCGGAGTCGCCGCCACTCCGCCGTAGGCGAGGCGCGCGTCGGTGATGACCTTTTCGTCATCCACCACCAAACGGATGGCCGCCGAGACCGCCGAGATGTCCATCTCCCGCCGTTTGGACACCTTGTAAAAGACACAGCGCCCCGGGAGATTCCGCGGGAGGGAGATGGTCATCAGGATTTCTCCCGCGGCGAGGACCGTCTTGCGGTAACCGGTGAAAAATTCCGCCAGTGGCACCACGCGCTCTCCGGTGAGCGAGGCCAGCGTGACCGTCGCATCAAGCGCCAACAGAACCGGGGCCGAGTCCCCGATGGGTGACGCCGTCACCAGGTTTCCCCCCAGCGAGGCGCGATGCCGGATTTGCCGCGAGGCGAAGAGCCGGAACATCTGGTCGAGCGCCGGAAACTCGCCTTTCAAGCGATCCACCAAATCGGTCAAGGGAACCGCCGCCCCGACATGCCAGTGACTCTCTGTTTCCTCAACGGCGAGAAGCCGGTCGACATGCTCCAAGGAGATCAACTTCTGCGGCCGCAGATGTCGCTTGTTGATCAAGACCGCCAGTTCGGTCGCGCCGACGATGAAAGGCGCGTCCGGATGCTCTGCCTTCAATCGCAACGCCTCGTCGAGACTGGCAGGAGTCAGATAAGCGGGACTACCCGCTTCCGATGGCCGGGCAGAGTTTGGCATCGGCACGTGCGGAACGCCGCTCATCGCCTCACGGATCGGCCGATACCCGGTGCAGCGGCAAAGGTTTCCGCAAAGCTGGTCCGCGACCGCCACCGGATCACCGGCCACCCCGCGGGCTGAAGCCTCGGCCATCGAACACACAAATCCCGGCGTGCAGTAACCGCACTGCGAGCCGTTGCTTGCGATCATCGTCTGCTGGACCGGATGTAGCCCGCTACCGCCCAGTCCCTCCGCGGTCACCACTTCCCGGCCGATCAGCGAATGCACCAGGGCCAGGCAGGAATTGATGGCCCGGGGCGGCCGGCCGGATTCCAAGAGCAGCACGGTGCACGCGCCGCAGTCGCCCTCATTGCAGCCCGCCTTGGATCCCGTGCGGCCGGAAAGCCGGAGAAACTCCAACAGATTTTGGTGGAGTGGAGCCGACGAGACATCGACCGGGTCGCCGTTGATGGTAATGAAAGCAGACAATGAAGCTTCAGGATATCCGGTGGATGTTTTTGGAGTAGAGGGAAGATGGCGGGACGTCGCCGATGGCCGCGAGCCACTGCGGAAAGTAGGGCGCCATCCAGACCGAATCCCCGGGCTGATAGGTGAAAATATTGATTGCTAGGTCAAACCGCGGATCCATCGGCAGCAGGGTCTGCGAAATCGCCCGCTCGTTGCCCAGGAAGGGCTCGCCTTTGACGTCGTTGGCGTGGCCGAAGGTCGCCGGTGGCCACTCCACCCCCGCGTGTGGCTCGAAGTCCTTGCGGAACACCGTCACCCGGGCCTCCGCCGTTCCAAAAACCCGGCCCGCGGGAAAGGCGGAGATGGGAGCGCGACGGCTGGAGACTACGGTTCGAGTGTGCACGGGTGGTAAATTAGGAGAAATCGGGGCGAAGGAAACGGCCTTTTGTTTGAGTGCCCACCTTGACGCCCCGCAGAAACGTCGCTTTCACCCGATGCCTGAGCGGCATCCCGATGTAAGGGGAAATCGGGTGGCGGGTCAAAAGCTCGCACTGTTCGATGAATCGGTCGTCCGGGATGAAAATGGAAAAGTCCGCATGGTTCCCCACCGAGAGCGAACCTTTGCCGCGCAGCTTGAAACGCTTCGCGACATTTGCACTGGCGGGCCCCGTAAGATTCGGCTCACGATCGAGCAGGAGTGGGTAACCGTGTTGGATCCCGGCGATGCCGCCCCAGATCGCAAACAAATCGTCGCCGGTTTTCAGATCGGGACTCGACGGCGAATGGTCGGAGCCGAGCGTGTCAATTTCACCCGCCCGCAATTTTTCCCACATCCTCGCCACGGTCTCCGCAGGACGCAGCGGCGGCGCGCATTTTGCCGCGGCGCCGATCGCGATGGCAGCCTCTTCGTCGAGCAAAAGGTAATGCGGGCAGGTCTCCACCGTGACATCGACGCCCTGTTTCTTGGCTCGGGACACCAAGTCGATTCCCTCCGGACAGGTGACATGGACGATGTGCAGGGCACATCCGGTTTCCCCGGCAAGATCAAGGGCGAGCCGGATGGCCACCTGTTCAAAGCTCTGCGGCCGCGAGGCCAGCCACGCCGCCATGTCGTGACCCACGCGCGGCAAGTCGCGGGAAATCTCGGCGTGGACCGAAACGGGAAGGTTCAAGCCGGCAGCAATCTTCATCCCCCTCCTCAAGGTCGCCGCGTCGGCGAATGGATACTCATCGAGGCCGGAGTGACACATGAAGGCCTTGAAGCCGATCGCACCGCCTTCCGCCATGGCCTCCAAGTGGGCGAGCGAGTCCGGCGTGAGTCCTCCCCAGAGCGCGAAATCCAAGTGCGATTTCTCCCCGGCGATGAGCCGCTTTTTTTCCAGCGACGCCGCATCCACCACCGGAGGCGTCGAGTTCAGCGGCATGTCGAAGAAGGTTGTGCCGCCGGCTGCCGCGAGCGCGAGACTTCCGGTTTCCAAGCCTTCCCACTCGGTGCGGCCAGGCTCGTTGAAATGCACATGGGCGTCGATCCACCCCGGAACGATCCGCCCGTCCGGCACCTCGACCACCTGTTTCGCCGGCCCGGCCAACGAGGGACCCCTCGCCGCCACAAGTCCGTCGATCACGCCCAGGCTCAGGTCCGGCGTATGCACCAAAAGGTCAAAGTCGCTCATGCCGGTAGCGATTTTAGAAATTCAACGAGCACCCGGATGCCCACCCCGATGTCGGCCGGAGTGGCATATTCATCCGGATGGTGGGAAAGCCCGGCCCGGCAGCGGACAAAGATCATCCCGATCCCCGCCACCTTCGAAATCGCGACCCCGTCATGCCCGGCACCGCTGGCGAGCTGCCGCCGCGAACCGGTGACGCGTTCCAGAGCGTCACAAAGATTTCCGGTAAGCCCGGCGTCACAGACAACCGCATCGTTTTCCTGCACCAGCTGCCAATCCAGCTCCAGCCCGCGGGCGGCGGTAGTCTTTCTGACCGAATCTTCCAAGGCCTTCAGCAAGAGGACTCGCTCCGCATCGACCGGATGGCGGAAATCAAGGGTGAAGCTCGTCACCTGGGGAATCGAATTCGAGCTGCCGGGAAGAACCTCGATCTTGCCGACCGTCGCCACCAGCCCGGGGTGGTCCCGGGCGAGTTTCTCGGTCGCCAGAATGGCCTCGGCAGCAGCGGTTAGAGAGTCGCGTCGGAGCTCCATGGGCGTGGTGCCGGCGTGGTCGGCGCGGCCGGTCAGGGTGACCAGCAGGCGCGATTGCCCGTTGATTCCGGACACCACACAAGCCGCCTCGTCGAATTCCTCGAGGATGCGGCCCTGCTCGATATGAAGCTCCACGTATCCGCGGACGCTTCCGGGTTCGTAATGAATTTTCGTCGCATCGTTGTGCCAGCCCTCGGTCGCCAGCACCAAGGACTGGCTTTGGCCTGCGGCGTCCAGCCGGGCACCGGTTTCAAGGTCCAGTTGACCGACCACGCTGCGGCTGCCGAGGTAGGTTGTTTGAAACCGCACGCCCTCCTCGTCGGAAAATCCGAGAAGATGCACGGGAAACGGCAGTTGAATCCCCTGGTCCCGTAGTTCCTCGAGTGCCGCGAGAGCCGCGATCAGGCCGAGCGCGCCGTCATATTTCCCGGCGTTGATCACCGTGTCCAGATGCGACCCCAACAGCAGCGGCTTGGCCTCCGGTTCGGCGCCGGGAAGAACGCCCCGCACCGTGCCGTCCGACAAGTGATGGGTTTGCATTCCCAGCTCCGCCATCCAGCCAAGCAGGCACCCGGCCGCCTGCCGGTTTGCGGGCGAAAGGTAGGTCCGCACCAAGTAGTGCGGGTTGTCGGAAATGTGCCCGAGGAAATCGAGCCGTTCCACAGCCTCGCTGAGAATCCGGCCCATGATTCAACTGCCCCGGTAAGTGGAGTAAGACCACGGCGTGCACACCAGCGGAACATGGTAGGACTGACCAGCCGCCGCGGTGAACTGGACCGGCACGCAATCCAGAAACGGCGACTCCACCCCCTGCTTGCGGAAATAATCGCCCACCGCGAATTCAATCCGGTAAACCCCGGGCGGGAGCTTGAGCGCCAGCGGTTCCGGACACCTGCCGTCGGCATTGGTCACAGACCGTGAGACCAGCTGGTCGCCTTGGAAAAGGGAAACACCGACCCCTTCAGCGGGCTTTCCGTGCGCCGTGTCCAAAACATGGGTCGTGAGTCTTTCCATAGCGCGGACTTAAACAGATTGCCTGCGGAAATACGAAGAAGATTCCGAGCAGAAACCAAGCGGTCTGCACCGGGATTCTCTTCTCGCCGCAGACGCGCGGGTCACGGTGCAGAATTTGCCAGTGGCCCCCAAGTCCGCGAGGAAAACGGCGGGATCCTGGTCAGCGGTGCGGTCCCGGGCGCCAAGAAGGCGGACATTGTCATCATCGAAAATGGCAAAGGCATGCAGGCCGTTCAGAACGTCGTCACCACCCTGCGCGCCAACCGCCACACCGGCTACGTCAAGGCCGCCTCTTCCACGAGGAAATCGTGGCCTGACGCGCCACGCCAAGCTTTAATTGCTCGCGCTACTCGAACCGCTGGAACCTCCACCTCCGCCAAAACCTGCCGGCGGCGGGGGCGCCGTTCCTCCGCTGGGGTCACCCGTTCCAGCCGGGCCAGAACCACCAAGCGCACCACCCACAGGCAGGGTGGCAAGAGCCCCGGCAACCGCTGCATCGATCTGCGGCGCCATGGCGGGATTGGCCTGCTTCGCCGCATCACCAATCCTCTGAGCCACATCTTCAATCGTCGGGTCACCACCAGAACCATCAGGATCGGTTGTTTGCTTGCCGTCCTGACTTCCCTCCCGCGGCCAGCGCCCAGTCTGGGCTGCCGCCAAAACGCCTGCGGCAGCAATATCTGCTGCCGCATCAGGATTGTTTTTGGCCGCATCAAAGACGGACTGCACCATCTGCTCAGGCGTGGCGCTATTCCAGTCAACACCGGGCGGGAAACCAAAAGCAGGAGAGTCGGTCTGGGCAACCGACGAGGTGACCAAGCCAACGGCCACACAGAGTGAGAAAACAGATCGCCGCGCGCTGCGCCTAAAGATTTTTTGGGGAAAAAGGACAGTCATGGGTGAACAATCCTCGTAAACAATGCCCTCGAAGCCCGGCCAGCGCAAGGGGTATTTGTGGGCGGTAGCCCGGGGTCACGCTTGATCAGGGGCCGAAATATCCCGCAGCTTGAGAAGGCGTATGATGACATCCTCGATCAAGTTGCTCGGGCAAGAAGCACCTGCCGTGATCCCGACAGAGATCGGGCCGGACGGCAACCAGTCCTCGGTAGTTATTTCGCAACGTGCGTGGGTGTCAAAATGACGAATATGCTGCGGCGACTCGAGGCAGTCCGCATTGAGGACAAAGTAGGCCGGCAGCTTTTCCTTGGCCATGTCGGCAAGGTGCGTGGTGTTCGAGCTATTGTAACCACCGATGACGAGCATGAGGTCTGGCGGACGGGCGAGCAGGTCGAGCAGCGCATCCTGGCGCTCCTGCGTGGCGCCGCAAATGGTGTCGAAGACGCGGAAATTTTCCTCCGACCCATCGCGCGCCGTCACCGCCACACGGATACGCCGCTGCACCTCTTCGGTTTCGGAGCGGAGCATGGTGG
>Ga0247831_1005952_pt1 | contig 14799 bp, 15 predicted proteins | sample LaCruzMarch2015__9_FD_192406 | JGI IMG/M metagenome (GOLD analysis project Ga0247831, IMG submission 192406) | Freshwater microbial communities from meromictic Lake La Cruz, Castile-La Mancha, Spain - LaCruzMarch2015_1m | ecosystem: Environmental > Aquatic > Freshwater > Lake | place: Spain...
CGGCGGCTCCAAAGCGATGCGGCGCTAGCGAGGCAGCGCCGGGAAGTGCGGCGCGAAGTGCAGCATAGGTGGTGCGAATAGTTTTGGCAGAGACGCGTGTGGTCGGCTCCAGAGTTGTGATGGGCACAGCGTCAGCATAGCCCTGCAACAATCGCAGGAACTTGTGCTCACTGAGCTTTGAGCCGCGTGCGTAGCGGTTCTTCAACCCTCATACGCTCCCCGCCCCGCTTTTTGTTTTTTTATCGACCCGTAAAAGCGCACTCACGGCGGCTTTACGCCCGATCTTTATCCGCTGTTCTTCCCTTCATTTTTGCGCGAACAGCAGCCCTTCGTTTAATTTCCCATAAGAAAGTGAAAATGCCCATAACACATACAGGGGTATTTCACCGGACTTATGCGCGGTCAATTACGGCTGCCAATAACAAGAAAAGGAACGATAGAAATGATGCCTTATTGCACTTTATGCGGGATGGATGTTTGCACACCCTGCAAGACAAGACCCGCCAACGACAACAAACGCGTGATCACGGTGGCACGGGATGACGAGTTGCTCCGCAGATCACATTTCCGGAGACTGGCTACCGCGACACGCGCGCTTGGACTCTCCCGGCGTGAGGTCCCGAACTGGATGGCCGATGTGATCTTCGGCTTCGAGGGCAAGATTATCTGGCCGGGCGGCAAGCAATTCCTCTTGCCCGATGATGCGATCGATCAGGCCTTCGGGGATGATGGCTCATTCCGCTGGCTTACGGATTTTATGGTCTTCAGCGAGCGCGAGTGCCGGCAGGCTCCGCAGTACCGTGTGCTGCACCGCCTGCGCCTGATCGATCTGGCGTTTCGCATCGCCCACCCCGATCGAGCCAAACACATCGCGTTGTGAGGGGGTGCAGACGTTTCTCCCGGAAGCGCACCCAAACCGCAGACTCAGGCTTGCTAGTCCTAGCGCATGGTTGATCGGCGTGGTGCTGATTGGCCATGCACTAGAGCAACAGCCGGTGATCCCATGCGGAACAACAACTCCAATCCCGGTCAAAGCATTCTCAGCAAATCGATTGAGTGCCTGACGAATGTTCTGGCCTTCGGCGCAGCCTTCTTCGGAGGGCCTGAAATCTACATGCGAAGCCTGCCCTTCGTCCTGCGCTTCGCAGAAAGCCGCTACGGACCGGGTTTCGAAGGCCTCGTCCAGTTCGTGTGGTTCGCCCTCACGCTGGCCTTTGTCTTCTTCTCGGCCCGTATCGCCTTCGCCTTCGCTCTCATCACCTTGAGCGGCTCGGTCGCACTCCGACTCTTCGCCGCGTAACCAGCAAACAGGAGACCTCATATGGCTGGATTCAACGAAAAGATCGCTCGCGCGCCGAACGAGGTTCGCTGCAAAGAGCTTGTAGCGCGCCGTAGCCGCCTCGCCGGCTACGGCTTCGGTTCGGGCGTTCTGGCGCTGCTGCTGGGGCAGACGTCCCTCGGCCCGATCTTCTTTCTTCTCGCCGTGGTGTTTATCGCCGCTGCGTACCTCACCAACGTGACACGCAAGAAGAAGGGCGAGGCGGCCATTTACGAGTAGCACGCGCCCAGGGGCCCCAACGCTGGGGCCCCTTTTTCTGTAGGTACTGCGCTCACGAAGGACTGAAGGTCATGTCCGACTCATGGAACGAAGAATATCGTTTCGGCAGCGCCCGCTGGGCGGAGCTGCATGAGCTGCAGCGGGCCGGCATGATTGGCCGCAAAGGGATGCCGGTCGGCTATGCGCAGGCTCGCCTTCTGCGATATGTAAGCGATGCGCCGATGATCACCATCGCCGGGGCTGGCAGCGGCAAGCTGCGTGATGTGATCGGCCCGATGTTCTGTGAGGGCATCGAACATCCCACGTTGGTGCTCGATCCGCGCGGTGAGATCGCGGCCACCTTCAGCCCCTCGCTCGCATTCGCGGGCGTGCATGCCTATGAGTTCAACCCCTTCGGCCTGCATGGCCTGCCGAGCCATGCGTGCAATCCGCTGGATTTCATTGATCCCAAACGCGCGAGCTTCCATCAGGATTGCACGCTGGCGGCGCGCGCTTTGATTGCCGTCCGCAGCAAGGCCGAAGGCGCATATTTTGAGGAACGCGCCAGCAGCTGGGTCGAGGCCATTCTGCGGCAGATTGCGGAAGCGCGCGGCATGGTCACGCTTAAGGATCTTATGGGCGTCATCAACCTGATCGAGTCGGGCCTCGCCGCGTGGCCGGATTTCCTCGAAGGGATGATGCGCTCAAGCTTTGCTGATGTGCGCCGCACGGCCGGCGAGATGCTGACCAAGCAGCAGGACAGCCAGCGCGAATTCGGCTCGATCATGGGCACGATCTATGCCGGCCTTTCCGTACTCGATGATCCGGCGCTGCAAGCAGCGCTCGGCCGATCCGACTTTTCGATGGCGCAGCTCTGCAAGCCGGGGCGGCCTATCGTCGTCTTCCTGATCGTGCCGGCGGAATATCTTCGGCAGATGGCTCCGGTGCTGCGCCTCCTGATCACGGCGGCGCGCGTGCACAAGGGCCGCGCTCCAGGCTCGGGCCGCTTACACATGCTGATCGATGAGGCGGCGCAGCTCGGCCACTTCCATGAGCTGCAGCAGCTCTACACCTTCGGGCGCGGCCAGGGTTTCCTGACGCAAACATTCTGGCAAGGCGTGGGACAGCTCTTCGACAACTATGGACCGACCGGCGCTCAGACATTCCTCGGATCTTCGGGTCTGCAGCAGATCTTCGGCGTGCGGGATGTGCACACCGCCAAGCTCGTCTCGGATCAGCTCGGCACGGAGACACTGGAGTTCGACGATTCCAAAGCACAGGAAATGGCGCGGCATCAGAAGATGCAAGCCATGCAGCGCTTCGTTGGCGGCGGCGATCCCTTTGAGGCCGCGATCGAGATGATGCATTTCGACCGGATGGCCTCCCTGCGGTCCAAGCAGGCGCGCAAGAAGATGACCGAGGAGGAGATCCTAACCATGCCAGCGGACAAGCAGATCCTCTTCCTGCCGGGACTGAACTTGCATCCCTACTTCGCCGATCGGCGTCCGTATTTCGGGCGGCCGGAATATGCTGGCCGCTATCTGCCTAATCCGTATCACCCGCCAGCGGATCGTGTGCAGATCGCCACGCGGTGGGGAACGCGATGGGCGCGCGTCATCCGGGAGGGCGTACCCAGAAAATTCGAGTCATTCCCCCAATATCAGGACGGCACCTGGGCATATGTGGAGGGGTTCAAACCCACCTGACCAAAGGAGATCAGACATGAGCAATGACAACCAAAACACACCCGGCAAAGGCCCGTCGCATATCGCCTATCACGTCCGTGAGGGCGAAGGGCAGAAGGCCTACTTCAATCGCATCGGCGCGGTCTGGCAGCATAAGGACGGCCAGGGCTTCAATATGCAGCTCGACACCGTTCCGATCGATGGACGCGTCATTGTCCGCTCTGTGCAGGAGCGCCTGCAGGAGATGAAGGACAGCGCCCGCGATGACGAACGTCCGGCCGAGCGTCGCGAGAGTGCGCGTGGGGAGTCCCGCGAGGAGCGCAGCTCCAACAGGGAGGATCGCCGCCCGCGCGATGCCGGTCCCCGTTATGAGCGGTGAGCACAAAGAAGGACTTTGAGCAAGCCGCTCCAGGCACCGTAACCCGCGCAGAACGCGACCAACGCATTGCAGCTCGGCCCCGGCCACGGGCCGAGCTGCATCTTACTCCCTCCGGCTGGGAAGCCACGCAAGTCAGACACGAACTCGATCAGCAATCTGAACGGCGCATCCGCCATATCAACGAAAGACTCGAAGAAGCGCGTGCGCGTCTGAAAAACGGCTACAGCCGCGCCCGCTGGCGCGGCCGGGCCGCACAGGACTTTGACCGGGAGCGGTGATCCGCTCCCGGACGTCCATTCCAACCGTGCCATCCATTATCCGAGATCCCAACACGCCACGGCAGAGCAGCCATGCCCGTCTTCCGCAAGCTCGCGGCGATCAAGCGCCATCTCTCTCCGGCGGCCCAGGCGGTGCCGGCAAATGCACCAGCGCGCGCCAGCGGCAAGCGCGTGCAGAAGAACCTCACCATTCTGGAGCATGATGCGGAGCGCCTGAAGCGCCTCGCCAAAGCCGCAGGGCTGAGTCAGGCGCGGCTTCTCTCAGCGGCACTCGATGCGTTCGAGCACGAGAGAAAGAGGAAGTAGCTCTCCCACAACACCGCGAAAGCTCCGCTACGCAAGGGCAGATCAATCCTTCACCGGAGACTGCTCCTGCCATGCGCGCCCTACTATCAGGCATGGGTATTCTGGCCGCGCTCGTGATGAGCGCGGTCTCTGCATCCATGAACTACGTCTTCCTCTCCTCGCTCGGCAAAACTCCGCTCGAAGGACAGATGCTGGGCGCAGCCTCAGCAGCGGCGGACTTGCTGAAGGCACTGTTGCCTTTTTTCATCGCCTGGGCATGGCGCGCGCGGCGGATCGTGGCGGCCATGAGCGGTAGCGTCGTCTTCCTTCTGTTTGCGGGCTTCTCTCTACTGAGCGCCATCGGCTTTGCCGCCGATAATCGCGGCGTGCTGGTGGAGAACCGCGCGGCGATCGACGCGGCATACGCCCGAGCGCAAGCTGAGTACGATCGTGTGCAAGCTGCGCTTGCAGCACTTCCGGCGCATCGCCCGCAAGGGCAGATCGCCGAAGAGCTACGATCGGCAGAGCAAAATCGCCTCTGGGCCCGCAGCAAGAATTGCGCTGAGGCGACCGAAGTCGCCAGCCGCGAATTCTGCGCAGGGTATTTCCGCCAGCGGGGCGAGTTGGCGGCTGCGCAAGAGGCGCAACGCCTGAGCGCCGCTATCACGGCGGCGCAGGCTGAACTGAACCGCCTCAAGGGCCAAGGTGCTGGGCAGGAGCGTGATCCGCAAGTCTCGATCCTGGCGAAGCTCATGGCGCTGCCCACGGATCATGTGCGGTTGGCGCTCATCGTGTTCGTGGCACTGGTGGTCGAATTCGGCTCCTCGATGGGGCTGTATCTGGCCAGCGGCCACGGTGGCATGCGCCGCCAAGTAAGTAGCGTGGAGACGCCGGTCTCGTCCTCACCCGCTTTGATCGAGGCGCGACGGATCGGCAGCGTCGAGGATTTCGTGCTCGAAGCCCTCGAGCCGATGCCAGGGGCATCGATCACTGACGCGGAACTGCTGGAAGCCTATGAGAGCTGGTGTGGTGGACACGGAATGGATGCGTTTGATGCGGCGCAGTTCGCCGCACGATTCGGAGCGCTCGCAAAAGCTGTTGGCCTCCAGTCGCATTGCGGACGCTATCTTGGCATAGCAACGAAGGTCTCAGGCAGCATGGCTGCCTGAGGCCTAACGCTCTCGATCCGGCGTTCGGTCGCGAGGAGAACGAGACCTTGACTCATCTGGCCGAGAGTTCCGCAACCGCTCCAGCTTTTGCATCGGTGTGGAAGGCGGCGCGGGACTTTTTGGCTCTGCCGCTTTGCTTTGCTGACCGCGCAATCTCTGCAGACGGTCTTTCGGTTGAGAGACTGTCTGCTCCTTCGACGACCTCGCGGCAGCGGCCTTGATCGGGGCAGACTTCGCCTGTTCCTGAAACTCCTTCATGACAGCCGGAGCTGAGAGCGTACGCTTCACCTGCTGGCGATCGGACCGCATATCCCTGAGCAAGGCCGCATGCCGATCACGGATAGCCTTGATCTGTGCCTGCAGCGCTTGCCGCTCGGTCATCTGAGTCTCGATCAACGCCTGCCGCTGCGCACGGTCGCGCGCGAGCGCCAGATAAGCCTCACGCTCGTTGCGCTTTTGGATTTGCGCGTGCTGGCCGGTGAGCCGGTTCCAGAGTCCCCGGACACCGCCCGCAAACCTGGATGTGCGATCCTTGCTTTCCTCTAGCCACCGCTTTTGTTGACCGGCCTCAAGGCGCTTGCGCTCGCCCCGATGAGACAGCGCCATCTCCTTGCGCCGCATCTCCAAGGGGCTCAATTGCTGGCGCTTTTGCTGATCGGCCTCCTTGCGGTGCCGCTGGAAGGTCTGCGTGAGGTCGCTGGCGAGCTGTGCTCGTGCCTCGGCCACAGTCGGGAGCTTGGCCGGATCGCCTAGCCGCTTGGCGACTTCCTTTGTTTTCTTGCCCACGCCGCGCGCAAGCGAGAACACCTCGCCCTCCGGAGAGATCGCGACATGCCCGCGCCGGTCGCCACGCGCGATTGTAAAGCCGCGCGCTTTGAGCGCCTCAGTGAAGGCACGGGCATTGTCTGAGACCGCCCAGCACTCCTGAAGCATGGCCTTGAGATCGCGGGCCGAGAACCCAGCCCGCTTGGCCTGATGCCATTCGGCCAGCGTGAAATTGCGCGGATCGGCTTCGCGACTATTCACGAGGCCGGGGGGCATCTTCCAGCCATTCTCAAAGTAAAGCTCCCGCGATACATCCCGGAGCTTCATCTTGAAGAAGGGCATGTTGCGCGCGGTCATGGTTTCGGCATCGATCCGGCTCCAGACCGCATGCGCATGCCGGCGGCCTTCCTTCTCGTGAAAGACGATCGCGCGGGGGTGACCGATCAGCCCCGTCTTCTCCTCGATGCGGTTGATGGCAGTCTCAAAGACCTCGACCGGCACGCGCCCTTGTGGCGGCGGGTTGAGGGAGACCGAGAACAGGAACTGCGTGCACTTGGTGCCCTTGCTGATTGCGTAAGCTTCCTTGAGCGCGCCGACCAGATCGTCCGAGACGAAGCCCCGCAGTTCGTGCAGCTCTACGTGCTCATTCTCCTCTGTTTTGAGGAGATGAAGGGCGAGTTGCTTCCCACCGCCGCGCTGTGAGGCTTTGAGGATCATTCCGAGCTACCTCTCCCGGATGCCGAGCGCGGCCATGAGAAGGGTTTTGATGTCCGCCACGTCGCGGCAGGCCTGACGCATGGCGGCTTCGGTCTCAGGCGACAGGGGCAAAGCCCCGAGCCGAGACAGGCGGGCCATTTCCTGCAGGCTGGGCGCTATGCCGGACGCTCCCAGTTTGGCCAGTGCGGAAGCAAGTGCGGCGTGATCCTTGACCGGCTCCGAGATCCGGCGTGGCTGAGACGATGGCACGTTGTCATTGGCCGGGAACAGAAGGTCTCGCGCGTAAGCGCTGAGCGGCTCGCGCCCTGCGCGAAGCTCAAGCTGCGCCCGCTGCTCCGGTGATACCGGGACAGAGAGGATGATCCGCGTCTTGGGTCGGTTCCTGGGCATCGGGCGCTCTTCGGGCATGATGCCGAAAGAGTGCCATGCAGTTCGCATCGAACTGGGTGAAAGAGCCGATTGCCCTACGCCGCTATCAGATAGCCGCCCGTCTCCAATGCGTCCTCATCTGTAAGGCCCGTGACATTGCTGATCTGGGCGATCTGGACGAAGCTGTTTGCGCCGCCATCCACGTCGACCTTGAGGAACGAATGGGTCCCGTTGTCGGTGATCTCGACAAAGTCTGTGATCGCGTCCGTGAGCGGGTCGTAGACGCCGCCAAGGATATCCGCGAGATCCAGGATGTCATCATCGACGAGACTAAAGTCGACGATCGTGTCGCTCCCATTGCCGACGTCACCAGAGCGGAACGCAAAAGTATCGAGCCCACTGCCCCCTTCGAGAGTATCGCTGCCGACATCACCAAAGAGAGTGTCATTGCCATAGCCGCCGTACAGCGTATCGGCTCCGGCTTTGCCATCCAGCATGTTGTTGCCAGTGCTTCCGGTCAGCGTATCGGCATTGGCAGAGCCGATGGCGTTTTCCATGGTGTAGAGAGTATCCGTCCCATCACCCGTAGCAGTGCCGCTGCCAAGATCGACTGTGACGCCCGAGGCTGCTGCCGAATAATCGACCGTGTCAATCCCGTCCTGACCATACAGGCTGTCATCGCCCGAACCGCCGATGAGGCTATCGTCGCCGGTGCTGCCTTCGAGAATGTCATTGCCCGCACCACCATTGATGATGTCGTTCCCGCCGCCAGCAGCGACGATGTCATTGTCATCTCCAGCCTCGATCGTGTCGTTCGCCGAGGCCCCGTAGCTCAGGAAGAAATCGGCTCCTGCGCCCAGATCGACAGTGTCGCCGAGGGAGTCGTAGACATAGACAACATCGTTGCCATCCCCGGCATAAATCGTGTCAGCGCCATCAAAACCATAGATGTAGTCGTTCCCGCCGTAGGCGTAGATGACGTCATCGTCGGACGCATCCCTGTCTTCGATGCCGTAGAGACTTTCGCCGGACTCGGTGCCGCGCACCTCGATCTCCAGCGTATCCAGCTCGATGGGGGTTTCGCCGTTGAAGGCAAGCTCCTCCACGCCGTACCAGCTATAGGTAAAATGGTACTGGAACTTGAGCGTGTTATCATCCTGATCGGCGATGTAGAGATCGTCGCCGCGACGGTAGATTGCGATGTCTTCGGGATCGTATTCCGCCGCGAAGACGACGGTGTCGCTTCCTGCCGTATCGAGGGCCACATCCGTCCCTGCCGTGAACATGTAGCGGTTGTCGTTGCTGTAGACGTAGCTGTCAGCAATCGTGAACGTGTCGTTGCCTGAGCTTCCCGCAATCAGGAACGAATAGGTGGTCAGGTCGATCGACGGATCGCTGTTGGCGAATGTGATGTCCGAGATCGTGTTGGCTGAGTTGAACAGGCTAACCGCTTGTGTTTGTCCCAAGCCTTCGACCTGGATAATCAGGTCGAGCATGTAGTTCGGCGAAAGCACCGAACTGGGGACGCGGATCAGCGTGACATCCTCTTCCCCGAACTCTTCAGGGACCAGGAAGGTCGAACTGCCGTTGTAGGTGTAGAGCATATCAAAGCCGGGGCTTGCGACAACGACAGCGTTGGCACCCACGGTGATCGAGTCGTTCCCGGTCCCGCCATCAACGACCATTTCATGGTCCGTCTGGTCGTTGATGTTGTCGTCCCCGCCATGGCCGTAGATGAAGCCGTTGTGCGAAGCTCCCCATGTGACCGCGCCCAAAGTGTTCGCCGCATCGGTGCCGTTGAGCATGACGACGGCATCGGTAAGGTCGAAAGTCGACGTGTCGGCAAAAAGAAGCGTTTCGAAGCCAACGCCATAGGGACTATTGATCTGGTGCTCCAGCTCGATCGTTCCCGCACCGCTCACTTCAATTAGCATGCTGTAGGTGTTGATCCAGCGGAAGGTGAGGTCCTCGAACTCGATTCCGGAACCAAACGAGATCACATCGGTGCCCGAGGTGTTCTGCTCGGAATAGACGTGATGCCCCGCGCTGTAGACGTAGGTGTCGTTACCATCGCCGCCGTAGACGAAGTCGCCGCCAGCACCACCGCTCAAGATGTCATTCCCGCCATTGCCCTCGATGTAGTCATTGCCACCAAGGCCATTGATCGTATCATTCCCACCATAGCCGACCAGCAGATCATGTCCGTCATTCAAGCCATTGATGGTGTTGGGGTCCTCGTCGCCATAGACGGTCGAGCCAAACAGGGTCGCCTCCAAATCATCCTTTATCCCCGCCCAGTCCAGTAGTGGGTCGGCGTTCTGGATCGCATCATCGAGCCATGTGTTCTCATCTGTCGTGAACTCGGCGAACGGCTTCACACCCCGCAGGAACAGCGCAACGCTCAGCCAGTAGTCGAGCGTGTCGACGCCGCTAGCGGTGGAAAGCGCAATAAGGTCGTTGATGCCATCCTCAGACAGCTCTCTCGGGCCTTCAAAATCACCAAGGAACGGATTGAAGGTCGTGTCCTCGCCGAATAGCGCCTTGCCACCTACCTGGAACAGCAACTGAGCCTTCATCACGTCGAACGCATCGTTCCAAGTCTGTTGCAGAATGACGGCCGCCGCAGGAGACGGGATAGGGCCGTCATAAGATCGCTGAACGAATTCACGTCCGATAAACTGCTCAAGGAACTCAAGTTGTCTCGCGTCGATAGCATCCCCTCTGCTGTTGGGGTCAACACCGTCCACCCCGGCCCAGCGGTAGAGAACTCCCTCAATTGCGCTGTTGAGGCTCGTGAGATCGGCCATGTCTGCCAGGTCGAATTCGACGTAGAAATCTTGCACGAGGTCCAGCAGGTCCTCGTCCAGGGACATGGCAACATGCAGGTCAGGCAATAGCCCAAAGCCCCGCATGGTCGGCAGGAAGAGCGTGCGGATATCCAGCGTGTAGTCTTGATCGTAGAATGAGTTGATGTCATTGGAGACGAACCAAGCGTCGACAATGGCAGCAGTCGAGCCATTCGTCTTTATGACGGTGCTAGTGTGGCTGATCGCGTTGCCCTCGATGGAGCTGTAGGATGCCCTTACATCCGCAAGACTTATGCTCTTGATGTTTTGGCTGGCGAGTGTGATTAGTTCGCTGCCGTCTGTACGCGCGTCACCGTCTATATCTTTCCAGATGATCAATTCATCCCAAGCGGCATCGTTCTCGTCGATCACCAGATCAGCATTAGAATCGAGCTGCGCGAGGATTGCAAAGCCATCGACTGTGGCCGAACCGAAGAGTTCGCTGGCGTCGTTGATGACGCCATCTTCGTTGATATCCCGCGCAAGCAGTCCGTCCTGATTGGCTGCAATCCAGGCGCTCTGCTCGGCAAAGCCGTCATTGTCCAGATCGAAGAATGTTGCGGTTGCCTCTGGATCGTACTCGGTCAGTTCAATGCCATCGCCATCGAGATCGATCACTAGAGGCGAGCGGCCTTGAGCCCCCTCGCCATCGCCCACGCCTTCGGGAACATCCCATGCCCAGTCAGGGATGCCACGCCAAGGATCTGGAAGAAATATTTCGAAAGGAGTGTCGGAACCGGGTGACCACAGGGTATCGTCCATTACAGCTGGAGGTAATCCAGCTCGACTTAGGGAACCTCTGAACTACGGCATTATTGGCGGGTAGTGCTGTCGGCCGTTGTTCGGCGTCGGCATGATTTGTGTTCGGCGCCCGACACTTGCGTCGCCCAGGGCCATTTGGCCCGCTCCCCCTCATGCGAGGGCCAGCTTGCGCCGCACCAGATAGAGATTGGCGAGCGCCAGCAGCGAGAACACCTGCGCGCCGTTCTTGACGATGCCGCGATAGCGCGTCCGGCGATACCCGAACTGGCATTTGAGCACGCGGAAGATGTGCTCGACCTTGGCGCGGATCGCGCCGTGTTTGCGGTTGCGCTTCGTCTGGGACGACGAGAGTTGGCGGCCCGGCTTTCGTTGATCCTTCACCGCCCACAGCACGCCGGCGGCACGCGCCGCGCGCTTCTTGTGCTCGTTGACGTAGCCCTTGTCGCCGAACACCGCGCGGTCGTCCTCGCGGATCAGATTGTCCATCACTTTCGCGTCGTGGACGCGTCCCGTGGTGACGCCGGCAGTGTGGACGAGACCGCTGTGGACGTCGACGCCGACGTGCGCCTTCATCCCGAAATACCACTGATTGCCCTTCTTCGATTGGCTCATCTCGGGGTCGCGCTTGCCGGCCTTGTTCTTCGTCGACGGAGGGGCTGCGATCAGCGTCGCGTCCACGATCGTGCCGCCGCGGAGAAGTTCACCGCGTTCCTCAAGATGCGCCGCGACCGCCGCGAACACGGCCTTCGTCAGCTCGTGGCGCTCGAGCAGATGGCGAAAGTTGAGGATCGTCGTCTCATCTGGAATGGCGTCGCGGCCGAGTTCGAGCCCAGCGAACGCGCGCATCGAGCAGATGTCGTAGAGCGCTTCTTCGGCGCCGGGATCGGACAGATTGTACCACTGCTGGAGGCAATAAATCCGCAGCATCGTGCCGAGCGGAAACGGCCGACGCCCGCCCTTCGGCCCGACCTTGGGATAGTGCGGCGCGATCAGCGCCTCAAGCACCGTCCACGGCACAACGGCGGCCATCTCGGCCAGGAACACGTCGCGCTTGGTGCGCTTCTTCTTGCCGGCGAAGTCGAGCGACGCGAAGCTCAGCTGGTCCATCGGGCACCCCATCGAATCAATGGCTCAAGTGTGCCATGATCGCGAGGTTGTTCAGAGGTTCCTTAGGACGTCATCCACCGCGGCGTTTGAGTTCTGACCCAGTGGCTGATATTGATAAGGAAAGAAATTAAAATCGTCCATATATTGCACAATATCTGCCCAATAGGATGATAAATCTGCGTCTTCCGCGATCACCTCCGAAGGGTCCGGGTCGCTTAGCGGAGATACCCAGTCGGGCGTTGTTTCATCAAGAACATAGGGCTTTACTTCGGTGACGACCCGCCCAAAAGTGCCTGGAAATGAGTTATCGGTGCCACCTCGATCATCGTACCCATCACCATTTTCTGGGCCTCCCCGGGCTATCCATTGGTCACTATTGCTATCGGTGTAAATGATATACTTATGATAAGTGTCAGTGCCCGTGATTTTTTTATATCTTACTTCGATCTTTTCGTCAGTCATATTGCTCCCCTTATGGCATTGTTCTATTTATTCGTGCTGTTACCCAAGAGACGTGATCATTTATTATAAAAAGGTGAATTTCATATTCGGCAGGAAGATGTAGTAGATTGTACCAAACCATGGCCGACTTCTTGGCGAGGACGAATCCCGTGTAGTCTTCAACGATATATTCCGGATGCTTATCCGCCCAATGCTTTTTAGAGTTTTTGAAGTGGGCATTGAGTTCAGCAACCTTGGCAGCGTCTGTTGTCCTAATGATTTCAAATCCATTGTCTTCCAATAGGTTGATTGCGTGCTGCTCAGAGCTGCAGCAGTCAAGAATATAACTTCTGATGGCTTCTTCGCGTTGTTGGGCGGGAACCTTCTGCAGGTTTTTCGGGTAATCCTTTGCAAGCAAATCCATGATGCTATCTTTTGTCTGAAAATGCGTATCGCCCATTAAGGATGTCGTGATTACTGAAAATGAATACGTGACGCTGATCAGCAACAGTAGTGCAATGGCAATATATCTTGAGTTAAAAGGGAGGCGCGTCATAATAATTGCTAGTGGTGCTTTCATCGTTAAGTGTATTTCGCGGTTATAATCACATGTTATAATTGCAAAGTCCAGTCGTAAATTCCCTGCAATTAATATGACCATTTCTGCGACTTGCGCCGCAATATCCAATCGCAGCGCCCACATCAAGGCGAGTGGTGGTAATTTATGAAAACCATTTATGGTGGTGTTATAGAAAAGATTTCAAACCGGCTATGAGGGTTGCTGCTTCTTCAGCCAGGCGACGGCTTGCGAAGCTTTCGCAGCGGCCACGAAGATCGCCTTCGGATCATCCTTCAGGAGCTGAATCCAGTTCGCGATGTACTGCGCGTGATCGGCGCGCGTGTCCTGCGTGATCTGCAGCTCAGCGCACAGGAAGGCGGAGCCGATCTCGGCGACCAACTCTTCGGCGGCATAGGTATCCTTCTTGAAGCGGGTCGAGAAGTCGCGATTGCAGCGGCTCTTGTGGCCGGTCGCATGCGTGGCCTCGTGCAGGAGCACAGCGTAGTAGGCTTCGTCACGTGTCATGGTGTCCGTGCCGATGAACAGGCTCTCCTCGGGCATGGTGATCGTGTCGGTCGATGGGCGATAGAATGCGCGCTCGCCCCCATGCACGATCGGGATGCCGGTGTTGGCCATGAAGCGGTCGGCGGCTTCGATCCGGGCGATGGGGCCGAGCGGCTCGGGACGGCCCGGAAGCTCGTAGCCTTCGACTTCGTCCGCATTGAACACATAGGACGCACGGGCGACGCGGCGCTTGCCGTCGTCGGACTCATCCTCAGGGTTCGGATCGGTCTCGAGCTCCTTGTAGAAGATGACAAGCTCGGACTTCGCACCCTTGCGGACCTGAGCGCCCAGCTCCTGCCACTGCTTGTAGGTGGCAAAGACCGGTGAGGAAAAGCCGCGCAGCTCGGACGCCACCCACAGGTTCAGGACGTTGATGCCGTTATAGGCGTTTTTGGTGAGAGCGTTCTCGGGCATCCACAAAGGGCGGCCCGACCTGCGCCAGGGCATTTGCGGCTCGCCCGGGTTGCTCTCGATGGCGGTGATGAGGCGCTGCGTGATCTCGGTATGGAGGTCGCGACGCGGTTTGGTCGTGGTGTGGGATGAAGTCGTCATAATGCTCGCCTTTCGCTCGTTTCCGAGCCCGCCCTGATTGGCGGTCTCGATGCCGAGGCGAAGGGCGGCGGGGAATGAGCGGGGGCGGAACCCGAGCATTGCGAGGGCGGCACGCCGAAGGCGTAAGCCGAGGCCAACGGCCTTGAAGCCTTCGCGCCACGCCGCCAGGATCGGCACTATCAAGAGACCGCTACAGGGCGGGTGGCCGAGTGGAGGCGAATGACGGGACTTCACCCAAGGCAAGGAACCAGAGCGGTGAAATACAAGGAAGCAGCTCAAGAAGCTGGCCGTCGCTCTCAAAGAGCTGGAGCCGCATATCTGGCATTGGGCAAGGAGCCGCTTGCAGGCGATGTCTCACTATTGATGGAGCGGCCGACTTGTTTTGGCGACGGATGGCAGTATCAATGCGAGCGAGGTGAGCGGCTGTAGGTTCAGTGTCTGATCAGGCGGCAAGAGGCGGGCCGTTGCTCAGGTCTTCTGCAACCCCGGAATTGGCGATCCAGTCAGCCCAGGCGAGCAAGAAGCGGCGGAAGTCCGCCTCGCTCACCCGCGAGATATGCAAGCCAGTGACCTTCTGCGATTTGTGGTCTTTCTTGGAGCTGACGAAACCGAGCATCTCGGCTCGACTGTCGCTCATCCGTCCTTTGCCATCCAGGTAGACGATACCGCCGTGAGCTAATGCGTTGCGAACGTGCCGGATCATGAAATCTGCGGGCGTTCGATTGGCAGTGACGCGCGCGTCGTCGTGCGATAGCTCGTCAAAGTGATGCGTGGCTTCCCAGAC
>Ga0247831_1005954_pt1 | contig 14798 bp, 8 predicted proteins | sample LaCruzMarch2015__9_FD_192406 | JGI IMG/M metagenome (GOLD analysis project Ga0247831, IMG submission 192406) | Freshwater microbial communities from meromictic Lake La Cruz, Castile-La Mancha, Spain - LaCruzMarch2015_1m | ecosystem: Environmental > Aquatic > Freshwater > Lake | place: Spain...
GGCGTCACCGGGGACGGACGCCTGCTCGACCATCTCGGCACGGCCGACGGCTCGCGTCTCGTCCAACTCGCCAACGGCCGAGCGCGCATCGGACTGACCCTCACCGGCACCATCGCCATCGTCAGTGTCAGTGTCGAGTGTCGCGGCATGAGGACACAAACCATTCTGGTTAATAGAGAAAATTGATAATTTTGTTCGGAACGAGGGATACGGTTTGCCTTTATTGATAATTATAAATAAAGACTTGAACAACCTTCTCCCAAGTGGTTTTAACGCACTGCTACCTGCCCCTGTCCCGATCTTCAAAAGGGTTCCCCCCTCTTTAGCCCGCTCCAGTCCCTTTGCCGCTTTCAATTCGACGCCACCGGTGGCGTGTCCGTCGCTCCGTTAGTCCTCCTGTTTTCCTACCAGCTTTCTCATGAATACCCTGCCCCCGTCCCCTGCCCCGCGTGGCGGTTCCGTGCTCGCGCGGATGCTGTCCAGTGCGTTTGCCCGTCGCGCCGTCCGTGTCCTTGCCGCGTCCTGTGTCGTCGCCCTCGCCCCGGGCCTGCGCGCCGCCGACAGCGTATTGATTTCGGAGACCTTTGAGTCCTACACCACGACCATTCCCACCGTGGCGACCCCGGCCACCAACGCGGTCAAGGCCAACACCAGCATCTCCGCCGTGAGCGGCAACGCCACCATCGGCGGGGTCTCCGGGAAGGTCGCCCAGCTCCTAGACGCCTCCACCACGGTCGGCGGCGCCCTGGAGTTCAACGCCGGCACCGCGCCGCTTTCGACGATGGTCGCTTCCTTCGACCTGTTGAGCAACGCGACCCAGGCCAGCTCCATGCCGCTGAGCATCGGCCTCACCGGCTGGAACACCGCCGTCGGCACCCAGACCGGCTCGAGCGCCCGCCGTTTGGTCGAGGTCCAGTTCATCCAGTCCACCTCGGCCACCCCGGCCTACACCGTTCGCGTCGGCGGCACCACCAACGTGACAGTATTCTCCGGCACCTACACCGCGGCCAACAAGCAGACGGTGAAGATCTACGCCAACAGCGCCGCGACACCGATCAACTACTACGGACCCGACACCGTGCCGGTGCAACGCACCCTGCCGGCCAATTCCTTCGCCGTGTTTCTGAACGGCAACATCGTGACGATGAACAACGGCAACCCCTACCAAAGCCTGAGCGCCACCGCGGTCGAGGCGGGCGGCGGCACGGTCACGGCCACGGTCGACGGGGGAGCGGTCACCGCGCTCAACTTCACCGCCACCGGCGGCTACGTTTACTCCGGCAACCTCAATCTCACCTTCACCGGCGGCGGCGGTTCCGGCGCGGCCGGCACCGCGACGATTTCCGGTGGTGTGATCACGGCGGTCAATCTGACCAGCGGCGGCTCTGGCTACACCACCGCCCCCACCGTGGCGATCGCCGCCCCGACCATCCCGGCGAACAATTTCCTCGGCCGCCTCGGTTTCTCCACCACCACCACCAACCTCGGCAACTGGCTGATCGACAACGTGGTGATCGGCGAGATGGACCCCAACGCGCAGCCGCCCAACAGCCTCAACATCACCAGCGCCGCCTCGACCACCGGCATGGCCGGTTATCCGCTCAGCTTCCAGGTCGTCGCCTCCGGCGCCACCGGCTTCAGCGCCACCGGTCTGCCCGCCGGCCTGAGCATCAATTCCACCACCGGCCTGATCACCGGTTCGCCCACCACCGCCGGCACCAGCACCGCCACGATCAACGTCTCCAACTCCACCCTCAGCGGCTCCGGCAGCCTAGAATTCGTCGTCGCCGCCGCGCCCACCGTCGCTCCGGTGATCAGCAGCGCCGCCACCGCCGGCGGCTTCGTCGGCCAGACCCTCACCTACCAGATCGTGGCCGACAGCACGCCCCGCAGCTACGCGATCAGCGCCGGCACCCTGCCCGCCGGCCTGACCCTGAACACCACCACCGGCGTGATCAGCGGCAAACCCACCGCCACCACCCCGCTCGGCGGCACCACCGTGACGATCTCGGCCGAAAACCCCGCCGGCGCCGGCACCCTCGACCTCGTGTTCACCGTCGACGTGCCGCCCGCCAACATCTTCTCCGGTTCCGGTGCGGACCTGAACAACGCCACCGCCTGGAGCTACGCCGCCGCCCCCACCGGCTCGGCCAGCCTTGGGTCCTACACCGACGTCGAGCTGGCCTCGTCCGCCACGGCGCTGACGACCACGTCCGACCCGCTTTACTTCAAGTCGCTCAACGCCACCAACGGCTCCAGCTACACGCTGAGCTCGCTCCTCGCGCCCGGCGCGACCGCCTTCACCCGCTTCCGCCTCGGCAACACCGGCTCGATCGACTCGGTCGGCTTCTTCAACGCCGTATCCGGCGTGAACAACGACCTCGTCCATCTCGCCAACGGCTCGAACTTGACGATCGATCCCGCGAACCCGAACTCCGCCACGCCCAGCCAGGTCGAGCTGCGCAATAGCGGAAATCTCAATATCGCCGCCGGCTCCACCCTGAACATCCCCGCCGTCATCACCGGCGCCTTCACCCTCACCAAGACCGGCGCCGGCACCGCGACCTTCGGCGCGACCAACCTCTACACCGGCGGCACTATCGTCTCGGCCGGCACCCTGAACGCCGACGCCCCCGCCGCGCTCGGCAGTGGCAGCAACACCGCCGTCACCGTCACCGGTGGCACTCTGGTCGTGAACAGCGTGAATGTGCTCGGCGAGGGCCTGGCCAACCTGCCCCGCCTCACCATGACCGGCGGCACCGTCCGCGCCGCCGTCGACGTGACCCTCAACCGCTCCACCGCCACGAGCAACGCGTCCGTCTTCAACGGTCCCTCCACCCTGAGCGTGGACGCCGGCAGGACCATGACGCTGTCCCGCGTGAACAGCACCGCTCCGTCCTCTGCCAACGTGATCAGCAAGGAAGGCGCCGGCACCCTCGTGCTCAGCGGCGGCGGCACCGCCACCGCCGTGCTCGGTGGCTACCGCATCAAGGGCGGCGTGCTCTCCTACAAGACCACCGCCAACGGCGGCGCCGGTCTCGGCCCCATCGTCCTCGATGGCGGCGAGCTCTACGTGCAAAAGGGCCCGAGCTCGACCGGCACCTACGGCGGCATGGCTCTGAATGTTTTGAATACCCTGCAAAATGGCACGGTCACTTTTGATCCGCATCCTGCTTCCCAAAATACGGTTGAGCCGATCGATCCAGGGCAGGGCAATACCCTGACCTTTAACCACCTTATCGCCACCGGCCAGACCCTCACCCTCGCCAAGGGCGCCAACGCCACCTCAAGCGTCACCAATCCCGGCACGCTCGATCCCTTGGTGAACTTCCGCTCCGCTGATCTGACGGGCTCCAATATCCTCTCGGTTGGCTCCCAGCTCGTCGCCTCCCTCCGCGGCGCCTCGGGCTCCGGCAGCCTCAACAAGACCGGCTCCGGCCGCCTCGTCCTTGCTGACGCCGCGATCACCGACATCACCGCCACGGTCAATGTTGCCGTCACCGGCGGCTCCTTTACAAGCATCACCCCGGTGGTTTCCGGACTCGGCTACACGGAAGCCCCGCTTGTCACGATCACTGATTCCACCGGGACCGGCGCCACCGCCAACGCCGTGCTGACCGGCGGCCGCGTGACCGCCGTCACCATCACCAGCGCCGGCACCGGCTATTCATCCGCTCCGACCGTCACGATCGCGGCCCCGCCCGTCACCTCGATCCCCAACAGCTACACCGGCGCCACCACCGTGAGCGCCGGCACGCTCGCCTTGAGCGGCTCGCACTCCTCCGCGATCTCGATCGCGAGCGACGCCGTGCTCGAGTTCACGCTCAACGACGGGCTCAGCCCTGTCGCCGCCTCGACCGCCGCCCTCACTCTCGCCTCTGGGTCGACCGTCTCGATCGTTGGCACCCCGGTCGACGGCACCACCTACACCCTGCTCAACGCGACCGCCATCACTGGCACCCCTGTGCTGGCCACGCCTGTCGCGGGCTTCAGCCTGGTGAAGTCGGGCGGCCTCCTCCTCCTCCAGCCCGGCGCCGCCGTCGACGCCGAAGCGCCCGTCATCGGCTCCCCCGCGCCCGTCTCGGTCGATTGGGGTTCCAGCTACACCGATTTCGCCCCTGGCGCGACGGACAACGTGGACAGCTCCGTCACCGTGATCACCAGCGGCACGGTGAACACCGCCAAACCTGGCGTCTATACCCTGACTTATAACGCCAGCGACGCCGCCGGTAATGCCGCCACGTCCGTCACCCGCACCGTTACCGTGACGATCGCCAATGCCACCACCGCGGGCGCCGACGGCTACTCGCCGCTCCTGAAGTATGCCCTCGGCGCGAACGCCCCGACCGACACCGTGCAGGCCCCGGTTACCACCGCCAACGCCACCTCGATTTCCATCATCGCCGTCATTCGCACCAATGACTCTGGCCTGACGGTCACCGGCGAGGCCGTCACCGATCTGGTTTCCGGCACGTGGGGAACCGGCGGCACCGTCACCGTGACCACCGCCGCGGACCAGACCAACCTGCCTGCCAACTGCGTGCGCCGCGTGTTCACCGTCAACCTCGACGGAGCGGCCCGGAAATTCCTCCGCTTGAAGGCCGTCGGCTCCTTCTAAGCCCGCTTTACCCAGTCAGCGCCGCGCGCGGGAGACGGATGCTCCGTCTCCCGCGTTTTTTGCCATGCACGCCGCACCCCCTTCCGAAACCGCCCCCGCCGCCGAAGTCTCCGCGCCCGGTCAACCCAAGGTTTGGAAAGTCGGCACGCTAACCTACACCGCCGGCAGCCTCACCGTGTTGTTCCTGTGGTTGCTCTTCGGCGATTTCGCCTGGGCCATGCGGGATCGCTCCATCGTCGGTATTGCGAGCTGGTATCTGAGCAGCCTGAAGGTCCCGAATCTCTGGTTCGGCATCCTCATGAGCACCTTCCCCGGCGCGGTCGCCTTGGTGCTCGGGCCCATTATCAGCTATAAATCCGACCGACACCGCGGCAAGTGGGGCCGCCGCATACCCTTTCTCATGGCCACCACGCCGATCGCCGCGTTCGGCATGATCGGCATCGCGGTGACGCCGCACATCGCGGGCTGGTTGCACGCCCTCGGCCGGGCCGACAACGCCCTCGGCGTGCGCTTGCACCAGTGGGCGGGCGACGCCGGCTTCGGCGCGAACCTGCTCTCCGCTCTCGAGAACGAGATGCTGGTGGCGGTGCTCTGTTTCTCCGTCTTCTGGGCCGCCTTCGAATTCGCCACCATCGCCAGCCAGTCGGTCTTTGGTGGTCTCATCAACGACGTCGTTCCCCAGGCCCTGCTGGGCCGCTTCTACGCGCTCTTCCGCGCCGTCAGCCTGATCGACGGCATCATTTTCAACTACTGGATCATGGGCAAGGTGCCCGACCACTTCACGCTGATCCTCGCGACCATCGGCGTGTTTTACGGCTCCGCGTTCATGTGGGTCTGCCTCAAGGTCAAAGAGGGGGGCTACCCGCCGCCCCCGCCTGTGGATCCCGCCCGCCAATCCGGTTGGAAGGGCTTCGTCGAGGGGGTGCGCACCTACCGGCGCGAGTGCTTCAGCCACCCCTATTACCTGCGGGTGTTTGTTCTGATTATGACGGCCACGATGTGCTTCATCCCGATCAACACCTTCGCAATCCCCTACGCCAAGAGCTACGGCGTGGACATGAACGACTACGGCAACCGCCTGGCTTTCATTTTCACCGTTTCCCTTTGTTTGGCCTGGCCCTTGGGCTGGCTCTGTGATCGTTATCACCCGTTGCGGGTGGTCGTCGTCTCGCTGTTCGCCTACCTCGGGGTGATGCTCTACGGCGTATTCGGCGTGCACAACGCTTCGAGCTACCTGAATGCATACGTCTTACACGGTATCATTTCTGGTTGCTACTACACGAGTGTGGCGTCGCTTGGGCAGCGCTTGTTCCCCCGCGAAAAATTTGCCCAGTTCGCCTCCGCCGCGCTGCTGTTCGCCTCCCCGTTGCACATGAGCCTGGCACCTTTGGTCGGCTTGCTGATCGACAATACCGGCAACATCTACCGCCACGCCTTTACCGTCGGCGGCACCCTCGTAGCCCTGGCGATACTCTCGTTTTGGTCTGTCTACACGCGCTTCCGAAAACTCGGTGGCCCGGCCCGCTACATCGCGCCGTGATTTGAATGCCCTGCCGCCTTTACTTTCGCGGCCGCCGGCATTTGAAGATTTGCTGATAGGTATTAAATGCGACCTTGCGCGCAGAAGTAGCCAGCGACTTTGTAACCCTGTTTCCTTGAAATGAAAAAAGCCGCGTCCGCTCCCAAGATTTCCCAACAACGCATCGCCAAGGACCTAGGTTTGTCGCAAGCACTCGTCTCCATGGTCCTGAATGGACGCACCGAGGGCATCAGCGAGGCGTCCAACCGCCGCATCTGGGAGCACGCGCTTAACCTCGGCTACCAGCCCAAGGGCATGCGCGCTTCGGGCGCCTCCGACGAGCTGAAGCAGATTCACGTCGGCTTCATCCTGCGTTCCGGCCTGGCCCTACACACCCAGAGTAACTACTTCAGCCACATCCAGCACGGCCTGCACGAGGCGCTCCAGGAACGCGGCATCAGCACGGTTTTTCTGGGCACCGAGAACAAGCTGGTCGAGGGCGCCTTCCGCATCCCGCTGGAGACCCGTAAGACGCTGTTCGGCGTCGTGCTCATGGGCGAGGTCGCGCCCGGCTTCCTGAAGGCGATCAAGCAACTTTGCCCCCGCGTTGTGGCTGTTTCGATGAGCTACCCCGGCCAGTGTCACTCGGTGCAATCGAACGAAACCCAGTCGCTAAATCTGCTCGTGGATCATCTGCACGGGCTCGGGCATCGTCGCTTTGCCTGGATCGGCGGCAACCGCGCCCTGACCCGCCACGAGGAACGTTACCGCGCCTTCCAGAACGCCCTGCGCCTGCGCGGCGTAGTGTTCGACGCTAATTGGGCGGTGCTCACCGACCAGGCCGACCGCACCGAGGGCCGCCTCGGGGCCGAGCTGTTCCTCGAGCGCTCCGGCGAACGCCCCACCGCCGTCTTGTGTTACAACGCCCTGATGGCGCGCGGCGCGCTCAATTGTTTCCTCGCCCGCGGCCTGCGCGTGCCGGCCGACCTCAGCCTGGCGGCGGTCGACGCCACCCGCATCTGCACCGAGGAGCATCCCTTTATCACCGGTGCGAGCGCCGATCCCGAGGCCATGGGCCGGAAAACCGCCGAGCTCCTGCTCCAGACCACCGGTGCGGACGACGAGGTCTATCTCGACGCCGCCCTGCCGTCCCGGCTGGCCGTGCGCGAGACCACGGCCGCCCTGCCGGCCTGAGCCCCCACGCGATCGTCGCCATGGGTGCGCCCGACCACGATACCCGGCTGCACGGCAAACGCGCCCTCGTGACCGCCGCCGGACAGGGCCTCGGGGCCGCCATCGCGGGGGAGTTGCTCGCGCGCGGCTGCGACGTGGTGATCCATTACCACCGCAGCGTCGCCGGGGCCGAGACCCTGGTCGCCCGCGCGGCCGGGTCGGGCCGACGTGCGTTTGCAATCGGGGCCGACTTGGGAACCCGCGCAGGAGCGGAGGATTGCGTGGATCGCGCCGTCGCCGCGCTGGGCGGCTTGGATATCCTGATCAACAACGCCGGCGACCTCGTGGACCGGCGCAGCCTGGCCGAGCTCGACGAGGACTTCGTGCGCCGCACCTTCGCCATCAATCTGGACTCGATGATCTGGGTCACCCAGCGGGCCCGGCCCGCGCTGGAGGCGACGGCGCCCGCCGCGATCGTGAATCTCGCCTCGCTGGCCGGGCGCAAGGGCGGCCACGCCGGCTCGCTGCTCTACTCGGCGGCCAAGGGCGCGGTCATCACCTGGACCCGCGCGTTGGCCGGCGAACTCGGGCCGCGCGGCGTGCGGGTGAACTGCGTCGCCCCCGGTCTCATCCTCGGCTCGGCGTTCCACGCCACCCACACCACGCCGGAGTCCGCCGCCGCCACCATCGCGGGTATCCCCTTGGGCCGCGCCGGTCGGCCCGACGATGTCGCCCGGGCGGTCGTCTACCTCGCAGGCGAATACGACGGCTTCATCACCGGCGCGACCCTCGACTTGAACGGCGGGGTTTATTCGGCCTGAACCAGGCTCAAGCGCTCGGGACGGGCCGCAGTTTCTCCAAGACCGGGCGCAGCGCGACCACCAAACGTCGGTAGCCCTCGGGCGTGAGGTGGAGCTGGTCCGCGACGTAGCAGTCGGCTACGGGCTCGCCGGCCGCGTCCTCCAGGGCCGGGTTTACATCGAGATAGTCCACGTCGTCGGTTTCGCCCAACGCGAGCAGGCCTCGGTTGATTTCATCGACCGGCGCGAGTTTGCCGTCCGCCCGTTTTTGCGGGGCGCGGATTACCGATATCAACACGACGCGGACGCCGGGCAGGGCGGCGCGGGTCAGGTCCAGCCACTCGCGGGTGTTGGCCAGCACATCCGCGGGCGTGCGTTTGGCGTTCACGTCGTTGCTGCCGCAATACCAGACCACCACCCCGGCGCGGGAGGACGGCACGAGCCGGTCGAAGAAAAACAACTGTTCGGGCGTCTGGGAACCGCCGAAGGCGCGGTTCGTCACCGGTAGCGGGGCGAGATCGGCGGCGCAGGTCGTCCACTTGCGGAAAATGCTGCTACCAATCAACAGCACGCCGCCCGGCGGGGGGGCCGGGGCGGTGGCGAGACGTTCGATCTCGGCGGCGTATCGGACCGTCCGCGCAGTGGCCTCGGCCGCCGTCAGCGTGGCGGTGGCGAACCACCAGCCGAGAGCGAGCGCGGCGAAAAGCCGCCCGGCGCGGGGCATGCGCCTACTCACGCGCGGCGGCTTCGGCGCAGGGCGGCGAAACCGAGCAGAGCGGCGCCGCCGAGCGCGGCGGAGGTGACGGGCTCGGGGATGGCGGTGGCGATGACCAGGTTACCGTCCGAGGTGGAGAAGGTATAGTCAAAGCCCCCGGTCGTGGCCGACCAGACGCCACCGGAGTTGGTCAGAGAGGTGCCGGCTACGCTCACCGAGGAGAAGTTGCCCGAACGGGAGCCTGCGCCGAAGAGATTGAACGAGGCGGCTTGGGCGAAGTTGTAGCTGTTATAGGCCACGACGCTCAAAGCCCCGCCGTAGGTCAGCGCACTGCTGACCGAGACCTTGTCGTAGTCGGTGCCGGCGACGCCACCCAGACCGCCGATCTCCATCGTCGTGGTGCTGGAGGAGCCGAGGGTGAGGTTGTTGTTGAAGGTGGCCAGGCCGGGGCTGTTGCCGGGGGTGAAGGCGCCGTTGATGGTCAGGTTGCCGATGGTCGTGCCGGAGCCTCGGTAGGTCTGGGTCGATCCCACCGTGTAGTTGCCGCCCGTTACGGCGGAGACGTCGAAGGTCGCGTTGTTCGTGATGGTGGGGCTGTTTGCGATCGAACCCGAGCCGGTGAGGGCGAGCTTGCCGCCCGAGATGGTGGTGTCGCCATTGTAGGTGTTCGTGCCGGCCAAGGTCAGGGTGCCGGCGTCGTTCTTGGTCACAGCGCGCACGCCGGTGCTCGCGTTGAAGATCGCTCCGTTCACCTCGGTGCTGCCGGCGCCGGCGAAGGTCACTCCGCCATTAACACTCGAGCTGATGTCGAGGGTGCCGCCGAAGACGAGGGACAGGTTGGCGTCGAGGTTGGTGATGATGCGTGTGGTGTTGTTACTGGCGGTGGCCACACTGTTGCCCGAAAAAGTCAGTGTGGTAGCCTGACCGCTGCTAGCGGAGAATTTCATGCTATTACCCAAGTAGGAGCCGAGGGTATAGTTCCCGGCTGCGGCAAGGTCGACGGTGCCGGCGTTTCCCGAGCTGCCGGCGCCGGTCAAGGTGGCCGTCGTCGCTAGCGAATTGACATTATTTAGTTTAAGCGAGGGTGCGACGGTTCCGCTAAGTTCGAGTTTAAAATTAGCGTTCGCACTCGATAAATTGCCACTGGCGATGATCACGGCACCCTCGTTGATCGTGGTCGCCCCGGCGTAGGTGTTGGTTCCGGTGAGCGTCAAGGTGCCGGCGCCGGTCTTGGTCAGCGAGCCCACGCCGGTCTGGCCCGCCGTAAAGCCGATCGAGCCGATGCTGGTGTTGCCCGCGCCGGCGATGGTCAGGGTTCGGTTATTGGAGTTGCTGGTGAGCGTGACCGCGTCGGTGGTAAGGCTCCCTCCGGCCACCGTGGTCCAAGTTTGGGTATTGTTGGTGGAGATGGGAATGGTGATGACTTGGGCGTTGGAGCCGGAGCTGTTTGTGATACCGCTCGCCCCTATACTCAGGACGTAAGGGCTTGAACCGATGGAATAGGCGTTGGCGGTGCTGGAGAAAACGATGCCGACCACGCTGCGAGCGCTTGAAAAGTTGACGCTGTTGTTTCCGGCGGCGGTGTTGCTGAAATTCCAGATATTGCCGCTGCTCACGCTGTTGTTGATCGTGGGGGTGCCCACCCAATTGGAGGCGGTGTTGGCGACGCTTCCGACATTCGCCCAGGTGATGCTGGTTTGGGCGTAGGCGGGGATCGCACTGGCGGCGATTAAACCAAGCAAACCCAGCAAACGGCGGGTGGAGGCTGAGGTCTTACCTTTTGGAGGATATTGGTTACTCATGGGGGTAATAAGTAGTGAGGGTGATCGGTGAAGGTTAGCGGGAGTTCGACGGTGTGAAATGAGGCGGCGAACGTATCAGTTGATTTTGCCGTTCCAGCGGTCTTTGCCGTTGGGGTTCACCGAGGTGAGCTCGGACTTCAGGGTAGCGAAGGAGACCTTGGCGGTGTGGCCGTCCACGAAGGCCACGTTGATGTTGTCGTTGTGACGAAAGCTGATCTTCACCGACGTGGTCGGGGTGGCCTGCAAGTCGGTGAGGGCGGCGTTGTGGGTGCAGGAGGAATCGCAGCTGTAGTCGCTGGAGCTGCGGGGCACGCCGTCGAGTAGGAGGTAGGTGCGGGAGGGGTTGATGATGGAGGCGACTTGGCGGGGGCCATTGCCGCTCAAGCCGGTGGCGGTGCTGGCGGAACTGCCGGCCTCGAGCGCGAAGGTGGCGGTGTATTGGGATACGCTGTTGGCGTAGGTGGCATCGGGCTGGAGCGGCTCCATCGGGCAGAGGAACACTTTGTTGGTCACCACGCCGGTGGCGCTGTTGCCACGATTAGGGATGTAGGGGTAGACCGCCTTGGCGTAGTTTACCAGAGTGCCGTCGGGGCTGGGATTGGAGCCGCCGCGTGGATAGTAGCCCTTGTTGTCCTGAGGAAACAGGCTGATCGCGAGGGCGATCTGGCGGAGATTGGAGAGGCACTGAGTCGATTTTGCCGAGTTGCGGACCTTGCCGACGGTGGGAATGATAATCGCAGCGAGTATGCCGATGATCGCGATCACCGTAAGCAGTTCGATTAGCGTAAAGGCGCGCGAAGACCGCTGGTTTGCTGAGACAGAGAGGTTCATGGGCGGGGTGGGGTCATGGGAAATGAGCACGGAGCAAACGGAGATTCAAGCCGTAATTGATAATTATAAAAAAAGAAGTTAAAACTTTTTAACGTATTTGGTAAATTGCTCGGAGCCGGCCTTAGGGCGAAGTGAGGGAGAGCGTGTCACCGCGGAAATCGAGTTGATCGGTTTTGCCGTCCGGCCTGGTTACGATTAGGCACTTGTCCGTCGCCAGACTCGCGGAGGGCGGGCTTGGGGGCGTGCCGTCGCGTTCGGGCCAGAGCACGGTGTAGAAAACGTGGCGGGAGCTGGGCTCGGCGGTTTCGACGAGAAGATGGCTCTGCTCGTCCCAAGCGCCGGTTTGGCCGAAGCCGGACGGAGCGCTCTTTGTATAGCCAGGGTCCACCGGGACGTCAAAACGGTCTTTTATGGTGGCTTTCCAGACCACGCCGGCGGAGCTCGCGAGGCGCGCAGTAAGGGTGGCGGCGGTTCCGGTGATCTGGGCGATGCCCTCCTCATCCCATGTGATCGGGCGCTCGGCATGGAGTTGCCAGGTGATGCGTCCGGGGGTGGTGAGCTCCACCCGGTCGCGGAGGACGACGTAGCGGCGATCGATAAAGACGAGGTCGCGAAGCACGCTCACCACCCGGCCCTTGGGTTGGAGGGATTGATAGGCGGCGGTGGCGTCGCCGAGCGCGCGCTCGAAGCGCGGTCCGGTATCGAACTGCACGATATGCCCCGCGGCGGAGGCATCCTGGGCTTTCTGCCCGAGCCCGTCGATGAGCAGGGCGTTTTTCGACTTGGTCTGCCAGGTCCAGCCCTTGTGGTGGGGTGAGCGGTGGAACTCGCGGTAGCCGGAATTGATCGCGAGGCTTTCCCCGTAGGCGTTTAGGACGAAGGCGTTTTGGTCGGCGTGGCTATGGCTGAAGGAGCCGTAGGAGCTGGATTTGAACGTGACGTGGATGTCGTCCTTCGGGCGGCCGAGCGCGCTGTGGAGCGAGACCCAGCCGACGTCCGCGAAAAACCGATACGGTGCCAGGGTGTCGAGCGCGACGGGCGAGGGGACGGGTAGGTGCGCGACGGTGAAGTTGCGCACTAGGAACTCCTCGGCGGTGGGGTAGACCCGGTCCAGGCCGCCGATGCCGGCCTCGGCGGGGGATTCGGACCCCTCGGCGAGGCCGGCGTAGGTGACGAGGCGGCCGTCGTCGAGCACGCGGGAGAGGTGGATCAGGTATTCGGCCGAGGCGGGTTCGAGGCTGAACTTGCCAGCTTTGGAAAGATCGCCGAAGCCGCTGTGGCGGTAGGGTTGGACGTTGTAGAGCAGGAAGTAGGGGGTATTTTTCCAGAACGGGGTCCGGTAGGCCAGCGGGTCGCCAATGGCCACGAGAGCGTCTTGGAAGGAGGCGTGCTCGATCGTGCCGCGCCAGTAGGCGATGCCCTCGGCCCAGCCGCCGTCGTCCCCGCCCCACATCGGGAAACGGTCTCGGTAGAAACTATAGGCGAGGTGCCACCAGTCGCGTGACTCGTCCGGCAGGTCGTCCCAGAGGGCGAGCGCCCCTAGGCCGGTCATGGCCATGAAGCGGATGGGGTGGGAGGCGGGTTTGCCCTCCAGGGAGTTGCGGCGGACCTTTTCCACCCGGCCCTCGCGGACCCAGGCGGCGGATTGGACGCCGCGCGCGCGGAAATGGGCGACGATGAGGGCGCGTTCGGCGGGCGTGAAACGGTCGCGCAGGAGATCGTAGGCGAGCGGGAGTTTCCGCCACAGACGGAAGTGCGCTTCGTCGTTGTAGAGGATCGAGGTGGCGCCGACGGAGGGACCTTTTTTCCAGCCGGAGGGATCGAGGCTCCAGTCGCAGGCCTTGAGGATGAACTCCTTCGCTTTCGCGAGGTAGCGTTCGTCGCCGGTGCCGAGCCAGAGCAGGGCGCCGGCGTTGGCGACGCCGGCGACCAAGCCGCACGTATCCTGGGCGGCGCGCCAGCGGTTGGCCTTGGCGGAATCACGTTCCGAGGGTTCGGGGTTGCCGTAGGTGAGGGGTTCGGGCGGAAAGGCGAGGCCGAGGTAGTCCTTGTCGAAATCCGCGCGGATTTTCTCGAAACCGACCTTGCCGGTGCCGGTTGTAACATACGCGAGGAACGCGTCCACGCGGCCTGCGAGCACAAGGGTGCGTGGGGCGGCGGCGGGGACGAGCGCGGCGGGATTCTCTGCCGCGGTGAGCTCAAGCGTGATGGCGCCTAGGATACCGGCGATGACCAGCCGTGGCCAGCGTGGGACGGATTTCATGGGGCGTGGTAGGGCCATTCCGGCAAGGCGTGGTGGACGATGCGCCACTCGCCCAGCTTGGGATGGGTAAGCAGCCATTGGCCTTCCGCAAGGCGCACGGGCGTCCAGGGCTCGGCTTCGGGGCCGTCGCGTCCGCTCCACGCGAGCGCGGCGAGGACCAAAGGCGAAGTTTGCCGCGGGTAAGTGATAACCGGCGTCAGATGGAACGGCGCGTGGGTATGCCGGCGCGGGGTGGCCCCGTCGAGACGACCGTCCCACTGGGCGGTGCCCGCCGGGCCGAGATTTTGCAGGGCGATGGCGCGGCCGTCGGGTGCGCGGGCGGCAAGGTAGCCGGGCGAGGCGAGCGGGACGGCTACCGGCGTGTCGAGCGGCAGGGCAAAGCCGCCCAGTTCCAGCGCGACCGGCTGGCGAGGTTCTACGCGGTGGAGTTGGAGCAGCCAGCCGTCGCGCCAGAACAACCACGTCTCCACCCCGGCGCCGAGCTGCCCGGTTTTTTGGCCGAGGTTGCAGACGAAGCCGAGATGGTCGGCGGCGAGGGCGGTGGCGGTGGTGGAGTGGCGGCCGATCGCTCGTCCGTCGTCCCAGCGCGCGATCAGGGCGCCGTCGGCGGACCAGGTGGTCGGCTCGGGGAAGGCGTAGGTGAAGCCGACGCCGGTGCGATAGGAGAGTTTGCTCCACTTCCACGCGCCGTAGCGGAGGTGGGTGTTGGACACCATCGAACCGGCGTTGAGCAGCTCCACCTCGCCGCCGGGCAGCCCGCGGAAGACCAAGCCGCCGGCGCGGACGGCGCGCACAAAACCGGCCGGATTTTCGGAGGGCAGCGGCTCCTCGGTAGCATTCCAGTAGGCGTGGTCGGCGGGCAGCAGGAGCGAGGTGAAACCCTTCGCGCACCAGTAGGGCGAGGCGGGGCAGGAGTAGCCCTCGACGATCTCCGGCCAGGCGTCGGTGAAGCCGGGTGCGAGGCAGCCGGTGGCGGGGTCGGTGATGGGTCGGGCGAGGAAAAACTCCACGTTGCGGGTGCACAGGCGGCGCACGCGGCCGGGGGGCAGATCGGTCGCGCCGGTGGCGACGGCGAGC
>Ga0247831_1005958_pt1 | contig 14790 bp, 5 predicted proteins | sample LaCruzMarch2015__9_FD_192406 | JGI IMG/M metagenome (GOLD analysis project Ga0247831, IMG submission 192406) | Freshwater microbial communities from meromictic Lake La Cruz, Castile-La Mancha, Spain - LaCruzMarch2015_1m | ecosystem: Environmental > Aquatic > Freshwater > Lake | place: Spain...
TGAAGGCAGGTGCTGGCCTTGCAGGCGGTCTTCCCAGACTTCCTCGCCGGTCTTCGCATTCAGGCAGCTCAAGACACCTCCGCGTGTGATCTGGAAGTAACGATCTCCAACGAGCACCGCGCAGGCCTCGCTGGCATTGCGCTTGTCGCGATCCCAGACCACGTGGCTTTCCAGGATGTTGCCCTGCATCTTCCCATCGGTGCGCACGGCGATGGTGTGGCTGCGCTCGGAACCGGTATTCAGGTAGATCATTCCCGGTGCTTGCAAGGGGCGAACCGCTGCATTGAAGCCGCCATGCGGGATGGTCCACAGTTCCTTGCCCGTGGCGGGATCATAGCCAAAGGCCGCGCGTGAGCCGATGCTGATGAGGTGCTGCTTGCCCTCAATGGTGAACACGGCGGGCGTGTGGTAGGCCTTGCGCATGTCGCCATCTCGGGTGGGCTTGCCTTCCTTGTCCAAGTCGCCGTAGTCGGTGGTGCGGTTGGTCTTCCACACGGTCTTGCCGGTCTTCTTGTCCAGCGCGGTGACGAACTGCTCGTTGATGCCGTCGAAGGTCAAAATGAGCAAGTCGTTCCAGATGATGGGGGACGAGCCAGGGCCACGGAAGTGCAGCACATTGATGTCGCGGCGCTCCCAGACCTTCTCCGCCGTGGCGGGGTCGAGGCGTGCCGTGCCATAGGTGCCGAAGTGGACATACAACGCATCGGCCTCCAGCACGGGCGATGGCGCGGCATAGTTGTTCAGCGGATTGCCCAGGCCCTCGGGCTCGGCGTTTTCAAACAGCAGCTTGTGGTGCAACTGCTTGCCAGTGTGGCGATCAAAGCCATTGAGGAACTGCTTCTTGCCATCGGGCGTGGCGGAGGTGAACCAGACCAAGTCACCACCGATCACAGGCGACGAGTGACCATCTTCGCCCGCTGGCAGCGCCGTCTTCCATGCGATGTTTTTGCCGCTCGCCTCGTCCCATTCCGTGGGCAGCTTGGCTGCATCCGCCGCCGGCACATGACCATCAAAGGTAGGGCCATTCTTGTCCGGCCAAAAGACGGGCGTGATGACAGGCTGGGCAGCCAGCGAGGAGGCAACGAAGAGCGGCAGAAGCAATTTCATGGTAGCGTGAGAGACAAGCAAACGCCGCCCGGGAATGCAATCCTGCTTTCAGATGTGTTCGGTGTTCACGCTTCAGCGTGTCAGACAGGGAGCACGCTGAACCGTGAACACCGAACCGCACCCATACCTATTTCTTCACCGCCTCAGGCAGGATGCCGATCGTGGTGGCGCGGGTCGCAGGCAGGAAATCCTTGGCCAGCTTCTCCAAGTCTTCCTTCTGGATGTTGGCGAAGTCGCTCATCAGCGAGCGTGCCCAGTCGAGGCGCTCGGGGTGCTCCTGGCAGTTGCGCAGCACGTTCTGGCTCCAGTAGCGATTGTCGCGGCGCATCTGCTCGATCTGCGCCAGCTGGGGCTTCTTCGCACGCTCGAACTCATCGGCACTGATGCTGCCCTTCGCGAGTTCATCGCCCAGGGTCTTCACAATCGGACCCACCTTGGCCACGTGGTCGGGTTTCAGCGTGACCATGCTGGTCATGTAACCGTAGCCGGGGAAGGTGTCGCTCGGCACGTGGTAGGCAGCAGGGCTGTAGCTCTCGCCCAACTCTTCGCGCACCTTCAGACGCAGACGGTCATCGAGGATGTCACCCAGCAGCGCAAGGCGGCGGGTGCGTTGAATGTCCTTCATGTCCGTGGTCGGCCAATAGATGAGGGCGTAGGCACGCTCGATTTCGGTGGTGAACTTGAAGTCTTTTTCTTTTGGCTCGGTCGGGAAGGACACCTCACGAGCCTTGGCATAATCAGCCTTGGTAGCGGCTCGCTTCGGCAGCGCAGCGAGCGTCTTAGACACGGCAGCGAGCGCCTTGTCAGGATCGACATCGCCCACGAAGGACACTTCCAACCAGCCGTCCTTGAGCGCGCTGGAAAGCCACTCCTTCACCTCGGCCAGCGAACGCTTTTCCATGTCGGCACGGTCAGCAATGCCGAAGCGCGGATCATCGCTGTGGATGAAGCTGACCACCTTGTCGCCCATCACACCTTCTGCGGTGTGCTCCATCTCTTGATACATCGCATCCAGCCCTTGCTTGAACTGACGATCCGCTTCCTCGCGATAACCCGGTGCGGTCAGGTAAGCGGCTAGCAGTTGCAGTTGGGTTTCCAAATCTTCCGGCTTGGTCTTGCCCGCGAGCAGGAAGGCCTCGTCGCCAATGCTGAAGTCAGCGCTCACTGACTTGCTAGCCAGGATACGGCGCAGGTCATCCGCGCTGTGCTTCTCAAGTCCACCCGCCTGAAACACGCTCTGTGCATACGGGATGAGGCCGGGCTTGTCTTTGGGCGCTTCTAGCTTGCCGCCGCCGAAGCTGATCAGCACGCGGATGCTGCCCTTTTCGAAAGGCGTGGGCTTGATGCTCACGCGCACGCCATTGCTCATGACGGCCTGCGTGATTTCCAGATCCTTCACTTCCGTGCGCTTCTCGATCTTGCCGGCTTCGCCAAACGACGCGTAAGCGAACTGCGCCGTCGCTTCGTTCGCAGGCGCAGCCACAGGCTTGGCAGCGCTTTCCTTGAAGGCATCAAGGATCGTCTTCTCCGCATCGCCGTCGAGCTTCAAATTGCCACCGAGGAAGACCTGGATGTCCTTGCTGTTCCAGCTCTCGCGCAGCGCGGCGAGGCACTCTTCCTTCTTCATCGAAGCCACAGCGGCTTGCACGCGCGGCAGTTCATCGACCGGATTGGTGAAGACCTTCTTCGAGGCCAGCACGCTGACGATGCTGTCCGACAAGTTACGCGACTTGCGCGTGCTCGCCTGATCAGCGGCCATCTGTGCCATCTTCAACATGGAAGCTTTCGCTTCGTCGAACTCTGCATCCGTAAAACCATGCTCAACCGCGCGACGAATCTCCTGCTCGGCGACGGATAGCGCATCCTTCCAGCGCTCGGGCTTGCACTTGGCTTGCACGCCAATGACCTCGACGAACTCCAGGTATTCATAGCTGTAGCTCTCAGCGCTGAGGATGGCGGCGTTCTCAGCCTTGGCCAGGGTGCTAAAGCGCTGATTGATCATGAGGTCGGCGAAGTCACGCACCATCTTCTCACGTCGCGTGGCCGCCGTGTCGGGCTTCTTCTTGGACAGATGCGTGACTTCGATCGAGATGTCCGTGGCAGCCGCTTCCATCTCCGTGTGCAGCTTGGCGATCAGGCCGCGTCCGCTGCTCACCTTGCCAAAGTCGGGGTCCTTCGCTTCGCCGCGCTTTGGCGAGGCATCGGCGAAGGCCTTCTCAATGTGGCCCTTCACCATCGCGACATCGACATCGCCCACAACGACCACCACGGCGCGACGCGGGGTGTAGTAGGTCTCGTAGAAGTCTACGAAACGCGGGCGCATCATCGACTTCAGCGTCTCTTCGGTGCCGATGGGGAAGCGGCTAGAAATGATCGCCTCGGGCAGGGCGAACCGGAAGCCCGCGAGCATCGTGCGCTCGTCCACGGAATCGCGCGCCAGCTTTTCACTGAGGATGATGCCGCGCTCCTTGTCGATCTCTTCCTGGCCGAGCAACATGCCGTCCAGATCATCGCGGAAGAGCTTCATGGCATCGCCGATGTGCTTGTCGTCCACCTTCGGCAGCTCGAGCTTGTAGACCGTCTCCTTGAAGCTGGTGTGCGCGTTCGTGTCTGCCCCGAAGCTCATGCCCAGGCGCTGGAAATACTCCACCATCTGGCCAGCGGCGAAGTTCTTAGAGCCGTTGAACGCCATGTGCTCCAGGAAGTGCGCCATGCCTTGCTGGTCATCGGCCTCCATCATCGAACCCACATCCATGTAAAGCCGCACACTGGCCCGGCCCGGAGGTTCGGTATTCGGCAGAATCACGTAGCGCAGGCCATTGTCCAGACGGCCAAACGTGGCCGTGCCTTCGGCTTTCAGGTCGCTGCCTTCCTGAGGCCAGGCAGGCGCGAGCGCGTGAACAGTGGAGCCAACGGCAAGAACGAGCGCAGTGAGCAGAGCGGGGATTTTCATGTGAGGAGGGCGAAGACAATAACGAGCGGGCCAACGGGAACGAACCTTATTGAGCAAAATTTTCGGCGTGGGTGGAAATGGCATCTGCGTTCGACACTCGAATGCTGAAACGTTCACCCCTGCTCACGGCGTTAGGTCGATCCATCATGAAACTAGCCACGCTGCTTGCCCTCGTCTCCACCTTATCTTTCGCCGCCGACCACCCCGACACCAAGGACTGGAAAGACCTCTTTGCCCCCGACCTGTCGAACACCGTCGCCCCCGGCGGCTGGGCCTTCACCAATGGCGAACTGGTGGCCAAGGATCACGACACGCTCTGGACCAAGGACTCGTATGGCGACTATATCCTCGATCTCGAATTCAAGGTCGCCAAGGAATCCAACAGCGGCGTCTTCCTCCGCTCGGGCGACATCAAGAACGTGCTCGCCGCCTTGGAAATCCAGGTCCATGACAGCGCCGACGGCAGCAAATACGGCATGGTCGCCGCGATCTATGATGCGATGCCGCCGAGCAAAAGCGCCGCCAAGCCCGTGGGCGAGTGGAACCGCTACACCATCACCTGCAAAGGCCCGCTGGTGCAGGTGCTCTTCAACGGCGAACTCGTGATCGACGCGAATCTCGACAACTGGCCCGAAATCGGCAAGAACCCCGATGGCACACCCAACAAGTTCAAGAAAGCACTCAAAGACTTCGCCCGCAGTGGCCCCATCGGCCTGCAAGGTCTGCACGGCGCTGCGCAGGCGCCCGTGTGGTATCGGAATGTGAAGATCAAGGTGCTGGAGTAAGGAGTCTGGCTGCTCGCAGCGTATGAAGTGTCCCATGCGTCGCGCAGCCCTCATCGTCCTTCTCGCTTCCCCCGCCCTCGCGGTCGACTATGTCCGCGAGGTGCGGCCCATCTTCGAGAAGCACTGCTACGAGTGCCACGGCCCGGACAAGCAAAAGAATGGCTACAGGTTGGACATCAAGTCCGTCGCCCTGACGGGTGGTGAAGGCCACGCGCCGAACCTCATTGCGGGCAAGAGCGCCGAGAGCCCGCTGTTTCGTTTTGTCAGCGGTGCCGACAAGGACTTGGCGATGCCGCCGAAGTCCAGGCTTAACGCCGCGCAGATCGACACGCTGAAGCGCTGGATCGACGAAGGTGCCGTGTGGCCCGACGGCGTGGATGTCGCGAAGGTGGAGGACCGGCTCGACTGGTGGAGCTTCAAGCCTTTGAAGCAGGGAGCAGGGAGCAAGGAGCAGGGCGTCGATGCCTTCATCCGAGCGAAGCTGGCGGAGAAAGGGTTGCAGCCTTCGCCACCGGCGGATGCACGCACTTTGATTCGGCGGCTCTACTTTGATCTGATCGGCTTGCCTCCCTCGCCAGAAGAGGTGCTGGCCTTCGAAACCGAGATGAGACGTGAGAGGTCGAGAAGTAGAGAAGCTTCCGCTTTGACCTCAACCTCTCCACATTTCCACATCTCAACATCTCCACTGGCTTATGAACGCTTGGTAGACCGACTGCTCGCCTCCCCGCGCTATGGCGAGCGCTGGGCGCGGCATTGGCTGGATCTGGTGCACTTCGGAGAAACACATGGCTATGACAAGGACAAGCCGCGCAACAACGCCTGGCCGTATCGCGACTATGTGATCCGCGCGCTGAACAACGACAAGCCCTACGCGCGCTTCGTGGAAGAGCAGATCGCGGGTGATGTGCTCTACCCCAGCACGACGGATGGCATCACGGCGCTTGGTTTCATCTCGGCGGGGCCGTGGGATCTCATCGGCCACATGGAAGTGCCCGAGACGAAGCTCGACGGCAAGATCGCACGACACCTGGATCGCGATGACATGGTGCAGAATGCGATGGGCACCTTTTGCAGCCTGACCGTGCAGTGCGCGCAGTGCCACTACCACAAGTTCGATCCCATCTCGCAAGAGGACTACTACTCGTTGCAGGCCGTGTTTGCGGCCGTTGATCGCACCGATGTCAGCTACTATCCCGACGATGCGTCGATGCAGCAGTTTACGGCCTTGGACAACCAGCGCAGAAAACTAGCGCTCACGATCAAGTCACTGGAGGAACCCCTGAAGGCCAAAGCGGGCGCGGCGTATGTCGCCTTGAGCAAACGCATTGACGGCGCGGCTGACAAGGCTTCCACAGCCAACCCAAATGCGAAGCCTGACTTTGGCTATCACAGCGCCATCTCAAACGATCAGAATACAGCCAAGTGGGTGCAGGTCGATCTGGGTCGCAGTGTGGAGATCGACCGCGTCGTGTTGAAGCCCTGCTACGATGACTTTGGCGGCATTGGGGGTGGCTTCGGCTTCCCCGTGCGGTTCAAGATCGAGGCCAGTGAGGATCCCGAGTTCAAGGCCGGTGTCGCCCTGCTCTGGCGCAAGCATGACGCGACGTTCATGAACGACTTCGGGAACCCCGGCCTCACGCCCTTCGAGACGAACACCGCTGGGGACGATGGCATCAAGGGCCGTTATGTCCGTGTCACCGCCGTGAAGCTCGCGCCGCGCAAGAATGACTACATCTTCGCTTTCGCTGAGATGCAGGTCTTCGAGAGCAAGGAGAGCAAGAACATTGCCGAAGGCCGACCCGTGACCGCGCTCGACTCCATTGAAGCACCCCCACGCTGGCGAAAGGTCAACCTCACAGACGGTATCGCGCCCGAAGCCCACACGCTGGAGGACAAGCAAAAGCTGATCCGCGAGCGCGATGCTTTGATGCTCGCTCAAGCGAATGCTCCGACACGTTCCCAGTTGTTAGCCGCTCGCCAGCAGCGCAACGCCTTGGAAGCGCAGATCACCAAGCTGCCTGCCCCGGGCAAGGTTTATGCGGGAGCTGTTCACACCGGCAGTGGTGCTTTCAAGGGAACCGGCAATGAAGGCGGCAAACCGAGGGTGATCCAAGTGCTGAAGCGCGGCGACATCAAGCAACCCGAGAAGGAAGTCGGCCCTGGTGCGGTGCAAGCACTCAGCCAAACTCTGAGCCTGCCGTTTCACCTGAATGGCGAGCAAGAATCGCAACGACGCGCCGCCTTGGCTAAGTGGATCACGGACAAGAACAACGCGCTGACCTGGCGCAGCATCGTGAACCGCGTGTGGCAGCATCACTTTGGCAAAGGCTTGGTGGACACGGCCAATGACTTCGGTCGCATGGGCGGCAAGCCGAGCCATCCCGAACTGCTCGATTGGCTGGCCGCGACCTTCCGCGATGACATGGACGGCAGCTTCAAGAAGCTGCACAAGCTGATCGTGATGAGCGAGACGTATCGGCAGAACAGCGAAGGGCAAAGGGCTGAGGGCAAAGAGTCAGAACATAGCCGCGAAGCGTCTGGCTCTAAGCCCTTGGCTCTTAGCTCTCAGCTCGACGCTTCCAACGTCTTCCTCTCCCACCAAAACCGTCGCAAGCTCGACGCGGAGGCCATTCGCGATTCGATCCTCGCGGTCAGCGGCAAGCTCGATCTCACCATGAGCGGCCCGAGCTTCCAGGACTTCATCATCGACAAGCCACAGCACAGCCCACACTACGAGTATCATCGGCACGATCCCGACGACCCGAAGAGTCATCGCCGAAGCATCTACCGCTTCATCGTGCGCAGCCAGCAGCAGCCCTTCATGACCGTGCTCGACTGCGCCGACCCATCCATGCGCGTGGACAAGCGGAACGAATCGCTCAGTCCGCTGCAAGCGCTCGCGATGATGAACAATGGCCTCACCGTGGCGATGGCGAAGCATTTTGCCGCTCGTGTGCAGAAGGACGCCGCTGGCCTCGAAGCGCAGACCAAGCGCGCCTTCGCTCTCGCCTTGTCACGCGATCCCACCGCCGATGAACTCGCTCCACTGCTCGATTACGCGAAACGCGAAGGCTTGGAAAACACCTGCCGCGTGATCTTGAACCTGAACGAGTTCAGCTTTGTGGACTGAGATTCAGTGCGCCCAATCAAGCGTCAGAATGATTCGAGACTCGCGTTATGAATGCCGACAACCTATCCTAGCCACTTCGACATTTTCACTGAAACATGACCACACCTGAGACCACCCCTCCATCCTCCCGCCGTGGATTCGTCAAGCAATCCGTCGCCGCAGGATTCGGCTTCACCTTTCTGCCCGCTTACCTGACCAGCGCACGTGCAGCGGACAATCCCCAGCTACCACCGAGCCGACGCCTCAATCTCGGCTGCATCGGCATCGGCGGTCGTGCGGGCAGTGTCATCCCAGGGCTCACGGAGGGTGGCGCCGCCATTCCCGTGGCCTTCACGGACGTGGATTTCACCACGGCCAAGAGCGTGGAGAAGAACCTGAAAGCCTTCCCGGAGGTGAGGCGCTTCCACGACTTCCGCGAGATGCTGGACAAGATGGGCAAGGACATCGACGCCGTCAGCGTCGTCACGCCCGACCACACGCACTTTACCGCCGCGATCAGCGCGATGGCTTTGGGCAAGCATGTCTATGTGGAGAAGCCGCTGACACACACGTTTGAGGAAGCCGCCATCCTCATGCGCGCCGAGAAGAAGTTCAAGGTGGTCACGCAGATGGGCAACCAAGGCCACACATCCGCAGGCGCTGATCAGTTCAAGCAAATGCTCGCCGCAGGCGTCGTGGATGACGTGGTGAAGATCGACGCCTGGAAGTCGCCTTCGCTTTGGTTCATGAACGCCGCCGAGCGCATCAAGGGCTATCCTGCCGAAGAGCCCATGCCCGAGTCGCTGAAGAGCTGGGACCTCTGGTGCGGCCCTCAAGAAGTGAAGCCTTTCAGCAAGATGTATCACGCCTTCAACTGGCGCGGCTTCCACCTGTATGGCGGCGGTATGTTCGGTGACTGGGGCGCGCACATCATTGATTTCGCCCATCATCATCTGAAGCTGGGCCTGCCCACACGCATCACGCCCTTAGCACTCGCCGACTACAATCAAGTCAGCTACCCGCTCAGCTCCGACATTCGTTTCGAGTTCCCCGCACGCGGCGAAAAGATGCCTGCCGTGGAACTGCATTGGAAAGCCGGCGGCGACATCAAAATCGACCTCGCCGAGAAATACGGCGATCCCGGCAAGGATGGCAAAGTCCTCATGCCAAACCCCGGCAATGCGGGTTCCTACCTGCATCGGAAGCAAGGCGACTACCTCGTTCAGCGCGGCTCGCATGATCGCCATTCGCTGGTCTATCCGCGCGCCAAGATGGTGGAGTTGGGCGACGTGATGTCTCTCCATGCGCCCAAGCTCAACCATTTCCAAAGCTTCGTTCAAGCCTGCATGGGCACCGGCACCACCGAGTCCCCCTTCAGCATCTCCGGCGAACTGACCCAGGTCTTGAACCTCGGCACCATCGCCGAGTATTTGAATGCGGAGCTACAGTTCGACCCGAAGACGAAACGCTTCATCTGCAACGAGGAAGCCAACGCCCGCCTCGCTGGCCCAGCCCCACGCGCTGAGTGGGCGGATTGCTACAAGCTGGCCTAGGCTGGTAAGTTAGCCGGGTGTGGCACCAGCGCCCACCCGGCACCGCACCGGTGGTGGTCCGCATGGGCCCCATGCGGTTCAGGGAAAGAGCCGCACCGGGCCGGTGCGGACCACACCCCAGCCCAGCGCTGTTGGCAGGCAGGTCGGGGTTCGGTTCGTGTTGAGGGGACTCCCGAAACCCGATGCCAGCCATCCAGTGGGAGGATGGGCCTCTGGCCCGTCATCGGCCTGGGGCTTTCAGCCCAAGGGAACGGGAACTTCAGGCTGGAAAGCCTCAACCCATCGACAGACCGGAGGTCTATCCTCCTGCATTTCCGGCAGCCCCCTTGAGTTAGCGTCAGTCAGTGGTTCAGAGGCAGTTTCACCTGTGCATCTTTGGATCAAGGGCAGGTGTGTCGATGCTTGAGGGTGCGGTGCCGGAGCTTGGGGCTGGTGCGTCGATGCTCCGGGGTGGTCGAGGGCAGCTCAGGGCTGCGGCGAGGTATCTTGGGGGTGGTCGTGCGCAGCCTGGGGCTGCGAAGGGGCGGCTTTCGGCTGCGACGAGGATGCTTGAGGGTCCGGCTTGGCAGCCTGAAGCTCCGGCTCGAGTGCCTGGGGGCTCCGACTCACCACCCTGGAGGCTCCGATTGACCACCCTTGGGGGTGGTGATGACCACCCCAAGGGGTCCCCCCTCGTGCCTCTGGGTAGTCCATGGGACGGGCGTTCCACAGGTTCCACGCCAGAGGTGTCATTTTTGTGAGAACCTTGAGGGCGGTCACATCTACCCCCCTCGAACCACAGCGTGGTTCTCCGTGAATAGCCTGGGGTCACCTGACCCTAGGACCAAGCCCCCCCAACCACCTCAACCCCGGAGTGGGTAGCCCATGCAGGAGGTGCCCATCGCAGGTAGGGCGGGTTGTCCCAACCCGCCGCCGTTGTTCCAGCGGACTTGGATAGTAGATGATGGGCACGAACGAAGCCGCTCGGCCTGCGATGCCCGGCGCGTTGGGACAACGCGCCCTACCCTGCCCACCGCCCTGCCTTGCCCATCGCAGGTAGGGCGGGCAACCGGAGCGAAGCGTAGATAGCCAGCCGCAGGTTGCCCGTAGAGCGAGCGAACCGAGGCAATCCCCAGCCCGCCGCCGCTAGGTCCCGTGAGCGCGGGCCTCCGAGCCCGTAGCAGGTCGTCGCAGACGAACGATGACGAAGGGACGATACGTGCCAGGGGAGCAGCGCCCCCCTGCATAGTCGATGGATGTGGAGCAGGAACGGTGGGAGGTCATCAAGCGGAAGCTCAGCGGACAGGAGTGACGGCATCTTGCCGTCAGGTGATCCGTTGGCCGACGGCAGGATGCCGTCGCTCCTTGCCCCTGATGGGCTCTGGGGGAGGCCGTGAGTTTTTCGCCCACACGACTCGGAGGCTGACAATGATCTGCAAGTTCGTCAGGATCGGGACGCTTTAGCTCTCCCTCATGTCCTGGTCCCAAAACTACGATCCTCTCGGCAACCTCCTCGTTTCTTCCCTCGTCGCTTCCTTGCCGGTGGTGGTGCTGCTGGGGTTGCTGGCTTTCTGGCATGTGCGGGCGCATCTCGCGGCCTTGGCCGGGCTGGTGGCGGCGGCGTTGATCGCGGTCTTTGTCTATCAGATGCCTGCGCCGCTGACCGGCATCGCAGCGCTGAATGGCGCAGTGTTCGGCCTGTTCCCCATCGGCTGGATCGTGCTGAATGCGATGTTCGTTTACAACCTGAGCGTGGAGACGAATCAGTTCGCAGTGCTGCAAAAGCAGATCGCGGGCGTATCGGGAGATCGCCGCATCCAGGCGCTGATGATTGCCTTTTGCTTCGGAGCCTTCATCGAGGGTGCGGCGGGATTCGGGGCACCGGTCGCGATCACGGGCGCACTGATGATTGGGCTGGGTTTCAAACCGCTCGAAGCGGCGAAGCTGGCGCTGATCGGCAACACAGCACCGGTGGCCTTTGGCTCGCTGGGCATCCCGCTCACCACGATGGCGGACATCACGGGGCTCGATCTGATGAAGCTGAGCGCGATGGTGGGTCGGCAACTGCCCTTCTTCTCGCTGCTGGTCCCCTTCTGGCTGGTGGCGGCGCAGGTCGGCTGGCGCGGCATGATCGCGGTGTGGCCTGCGTGCTTTGTCACGGGTGCGACCTTTGGCATCACGCAGTTCGTCATGAGCAACTACCACGGCCCCTGGCTGGTGGACATTGTCAGTGCCGTGGTCGCGATGGCGGCGCTGGTCTCGTTCATGAAGGTGTGGAAGCCGGAGGCACAAGCTGCTTCTGAAACCACGCCCACGCCGACACCTTACGTGTGGAAAGCCTGGCTGCCCTGGGTCTTCCTCACGCTGTTCGTGTTTGTGTGGGGCATGCCAGCGGTGAAGGCGGGTTTGAATGGCCTCTTCAATCTGGACATTCCTGTGCCGATGCTGCACCTCGCTGTGGAAAAGGTGCCGCCCGTCGTCGTTCATCCCGAACAGGAGAAGGCCGTGTTCAAGTTCAATGCGCTGAGCACGGCGGGCACGGCGGCGATGCTCGCAGGCATGTTGGCCGGGTTCTGTCTCGGCGTGTCGCCACTGCGGCTGCTGCGGATCTATGGCCAGACGATCTGGAAGCTGCGTGTGTCGCTGCTGACGATCTCACTCATGCTCGCGATGGGTTATGTCACGCGCTACAGCGGCACGGATACGACGATGGGCTTGGCGATGGCATCCACGGGTGTGCTGTTCCCCTTCTTCTCGCCGATCATCGGCTGGCTCGGCGTCGCACTGACCGGCAGCGACACGGCGTCGAACGTGCTCTTTGGCAATCTCCAGCAAGTCACCGCGAACCAGTTGAACCTGTCGCCCATTCACATGGCCGCCTCGAACAGCAGCGGCGGTGTGATGGGCAAGATGATCGACGCACAAAGCATCGTCGTCGCTGCCGTGGCGACCGGTGGCCGTCCCGACAGCCCCGACGCGGGCACCGTGCTGCGCAGTGTCTTCTGGCACAGCATCACCCTCGCCCTGCTCATGGGCTTGCTGGTGATGGCGCAGGCGTATTGGCTGCCTTGGATGGTGGTGAAGTGAAGGTCCGTTCCTCAGCTCCACGCCCAACCCCAAAGAGACGTGACAGCGCAGCCCTTTGGACTGCGGCAGCCCTGCTGCCGCTTTGCCGTGCCAGCCCTGCTGGCACCGGATGCTCTGTGGCTGCGGAATCGCCGAGCCGCTATCGCGAAGGAGGCTGCCGTTGGGCCTTGATGAAGATCACCCGGCATTCATCGGCAGCAGGGCTGCCTTGAGAAAGCGGCAGCAGGCTGCGCGCAGTCCAAGGCGCTGCGCGCTACATGCATCGCCTTGGGCGGCTGGTGTCAGATTCAAACCACGCTCCGCTACGTCCTCAATACAACTGCACGGACCCCGAGAGCACGGGCAGCACGGTGGGTGCGGGGATGACGTTCTGGGGCAGTTGCTGGAGCAGGAAGAAGCCGCGGCCTCCGCCTGATCCGAAGAGCTGGTCGGGGAGCTGCACGATGATGCCTTGGAAGGTCACTTTGCGCACGATCAGCGGGGCACCGGAGAGGAAGGGATGCGTGTCGGTGAGTGTAAAGTTGCCGGTGAATTTGCCAGTGACCGGGTCCAGCGTCATCGTGCGAAGCGTGGGGCCGATCAAGGGGGTGGTGAACTTGACCTTGGAGGGGATCAGCCGGAGCGGGCCATCGGCAACGGTGCTGATGTTGGCGTCCGTGAACATCAGGTTGGCGTTGTTGGGGCCAGCAGCTTTGCCCAGGACGATGGCGGGTTGCTGGATGGAGGACGGTGGCACGATAAAGGTGTAGCGCGCACCGATCAATCCCACGTTCTTCGCGTCAAAGCCGGCCTTGTAGGTGGTGGCGGTGGCCAGGGTGCTGGCGGGGCGCGACCAGGAAAGGTCCATGGGCAGGCTGTTGACGAAGCTGTTCTGGGCATTGGTGGCTCCAAGCCCGATTTCCTGGTGGCCGGTGAGCGTGCCTTTGGCGGGCAGCAGGGCGTGGATGGACACCTCCCCTTGGGGGCCAAGGAAGGTGCTGCTGGTGAAGGCATCGCCATCCGGCAGGGAGCCTGCGACGACGAATTCTTTGCCGTCCGCTGGCACGGTGAAGGAGCCAATGCCTTCACTGGTTGGGCTGGGCCTCTTCTGGAGGAGAGAGTTCCTGGTGTGGAAGGTGTAGTAGCCCGCGTAGGCGGTGGCTTGGTCCGGCACGGCGCTGCCCCAGACGTTGCCCCAGCCAATCATCGCGCAGGTATCGGTGCCGCTGGTGACGCTGCCGTCTTTCAGGCGCTTGGTCAGGGTGTCAATGGTGAAATCCACGTTGATGGGATTAAGCGGCGGGCGCGCGATCACGACGCGGCTCACCAGATCGGTGACACCCAGGCTGGCGTTGATGCTGCCCACGGGGAAGTTATAGGTTTTGTCGCCGAGCACGAGCTTGCCGGTCCAGACTCCGGTGGCGGCGATGCTCACGGTCATGCGGCCACCGAGATTGCCGTTCACCTTCTTGCGGGTCAGCAGGCCGACGTAGCTGCGCACGGAGCCGGTGGGCAGCGGGCTGACCAGTAGCGTGGCGGGCACGGGGGAGCCGCCCTTGGCATTTTTTGCGGTGACGGTGAAATTGTAGGTATTGGCCGCCGTGGGTTTGCCCGTGATGTCTCCGGTCAAGGCATTGAGCTTCAGACCCGCAGGCAGGTTGGTGGAAATGAAGTTGCTGGCTTCGCCGCGGGTGGGATCGAGCGGGATGCGGAAGTTCACCGGGCCGCTGACGATGCCGTCTGGCAGCTTCAGCGTCGGGGTGGTGCCGACCACGCTGTTGGTCACGATCACAGGCGAATCGTCGAAGACCGTCAGCACATTGGGTCCGCCCAGCGAGCTGCCTCCGGGGCCGGTGACGCGGCAGCGGTAGGTGCCTTCATCGGCGCTGGTGAGCGCGGTGAGCTTGAGCGTGTTCGTGGTTTGCCCGGTGAGGTCGCCAAAGCCGTCCTTGGTCCACTGGTAGGTCAAGGTGGTGCCCTTCGCGGTGGCGGCGCTGACGGTGAAGGTGGCGGTGCTCGTGGATGCGGCGTTCACCCTCTTGGCCGTGCCATCCACCACGGTGAGGATCGCGGAGCCGGTGTGCACGATCTGCTTCGCGCTGTTGCTTCCGGTCAGCGTGTAGGTTCCTCCGTGGATGAGCGCCAGGCTTGGGATTGGCACCCGGTGCTCCAGTAGCGTCAGTGCCTGGGTGTCGGGGTCGCGCACGGCAGTGGTGTTGCCGCTCAGTTTCGCGGTGC
>Ga0247831_1005969_pt1 | contig 14750 bp, 6 predicted proteins | sample LaCruzMarch2015__9_FD_192406 | JGI IMG/M metagenome (GOLD analysis project Ga0247831, IMG submission 192406) | Freshwater microbial communities from meromictic Lake La Cruz, Castile-La Mancha, Spain - LaCruzMarch2015_1m | ecosystem: Environmental > Aquatic > Freshwater > Lake | place: Spain...
TGAAGGGGTTGCTACTTCTTTAATCGCTGAAGATGGTTGTGGAACTGATGACGGTGGTGGTAACATTAACCGTACTTTAGTTATTCCATCAGCTAATGCTACTTATACGTTCTGTTGGGATAAATGTGCTGCTTGTATTTCTTCTATCGATGAAGTAAATAAAGTAAATGTAGTTGCATTCCCTAACCCAGCAATTGATGTTGTTAACTTCCAAATTGATGCTGCTGACTACGTTATCACTTTAACTGATTTAACTGGTAAAACAGTTGCTACTTCAACTACATCAACAATCGAAATGTCTGGATTATCTTCAGGTGCTTACTTGTACAAAGTTGTTACTAACAACGGAACAGCTACAGGAAAAGTTACTAAAAAATAAAAAATATTATCCTGCTATTAAAAGCCTAAGTTTACAAGACTTAGGCTTTTTTTTGAAACTAAAAAACAACTACTATGAAAAAATTATTAGTATTAATCGTAACGAGTTTATCTACGATAGTAAACTCTCAAATTTTGGAAGTTACACCTGCATTTCCAACTGTAAATGATCAAGTTACAATAATTTACGATGCCACACAAGGTAACGGTGCATTAGTAGGTCAAACACAAATTTATGCGCATACAGGAGTAATTACTTCAACGAGCACATCGCCAACTAATTGGCAATTCACACAAGGAACTTGGGGCACTGCAGATGCAGATGTTGCTATGACTTCATTAGGAAATAATAAATTTTCGATAACAATTGATATCGATCAATTCTACGGTTTTCCTATCGGTACAACTGTTTTAAAATTAGCTTTTGTATTTAGAAATGCTTCTGGTTCTGTGGTTGGAAGAAGCGCCGACGGAACAGATATTTATTACGATGTTTATCCTGCATCAGCTGGGCTTATCGCTCAATTTTTTCATCCTACGGCTGGATCAGTTGTAGATTTGAATGAACAAATTTCAATCAATGCGCAAAGTAATTTGCCTGCAACATTGACAATCAAAGAAAATGGAACTATTTTAAATTCAATTTCAAATGCTACGGAATTGAACTATCAACATACAGCATCAACAGAAGGCACAAATTTATTAGAATTCATTGCATACGATGGTACGACAGAGCTTATTGATTCTGTATATTACACTGTTAATCCAATTGTTATCCCTACAAATTCAACTTATGCAAACTTAAAACAAGGAATTAATTACATAAATGATACAACAGTAGTTCTTCAATTATTTGCACCTGAGAAAGAACATATTTATGTAATTGGTGATTTTAATAATTGGACTCCAACAATTGATTACCACATGAATCTTTCAACAGATTTAAAAACCTGGTGGTTAGAAATTTCAGATTTGACTGCCGGTCAGCGTTATGGATATCAATATTTTATTGATGGAGCTTTGAAATTAGCAGATCCTTTAAGTCCTTTGGTTTTGGATCCAAATAACGATGGTTCAATCGGGGCAGCAACCTATCCTAATCCTCATCCATATCCAACAGGCAAAACAACAGGTTTTGTAACGATTATGCATCCAGGTGCTCCTGAATATCAATGGCAAGTAACTGATTTCGTTGCCCCAGCAAATAAAGACTTAATTATTTATGAAGTTTTGGTTCGTGACTTTGTTGCTAAACACAACTATCAAACAATAATCGATACGTTAGATTATATTCATAAATTGGGAATTAATGCGATTGAATTGATGCCTCCAGGAGAATTTGAAAACAATGAAAGTTGGGGATATAATCCATCTTTTCACATGGCCTTAGATAAATATTATGGAACACCAGAAAAATTTAAAGAATTAATTGATTCTTGTCATGCTCGTGGGATAGCCGTAATTGTAGATATGGTTTTAAATCATGCTTTTGGTCAAAGTCCAATGGTAAATATGTATTGGGATGCTGCCAACAATAGACCTGCAGCCAATAGTCCTTGGTTTAATGCAATTTGTCCGCACGAACCATATTGTTGGGGATATGATTATGACCACACTGAACAAGCAACCAAAGATTATATTGACCGAGTTAATCGCTATTGGATTGAAGAATACAATGTTGATGGTTTTCGTTTTGATTACACAAAAGGTTTTATTAATAATTCGAATGGTTTCAGTCAAGATAGAATTAATATTTTGAAAAGAATGGCGGATTCAATTTGGTCTGTCAAACCCGGAGCATATATCATTTTAGAACATTGGTGTGATAATTCTGAAGAGAAACAATTAGCCGAATATGGAATGATGTTGTGGGGGAACTTAACTTACAATTATCACCAAGCTGGAATGGGATTTGTTGGGAATTCCAACCTTTCAAATGGTATATATTCAAACAGAACTTGGAATGTACCTCATTTAGTAACATACATTGAAAGCCATGACGAAGAAAGAGCAATGTTTGAAGCAAAAACGTATGGTGCAACAACAAATCCGGACCATAATGTACGAGATCAATTTGTTGGTTTAGGAAGAATGCAAGCTTTAGCGGTTATTGGAATGTTACAGCCTGGTCCAAAAATGATTTGGCAATTCGGAGAATATGGCTACGATATTTCAATTGACGATCCTTGTAGAGTGTGTAATAAACCAATTCTTTGGACTTATTTATCTGTTTCAAGAAGAAAACAAACGTATGATGTTTACGCAGCTGTTTTGAACTTAAGAAAGAATTACGAAACTTTTAAAACGTTGGATTTCACACATTCTTTATCTGGTTCTGTTAAACGATTGATATTAAATAATCCTGATATGAACGCAGTTGTTATGGCTAATTTTGCAGTAACCGCTTCAACTGGTATCCCTTCATTTCAACATACAGGCTGGTGGTATGACTATTTTTCAGGAGATAGCATTAATGTTACAAATGTAAATGCAAGTTTATCATTTTTACCTGGAGAGTACAAAATTTACACAGATGTACGCTTAGAGAAACCAACACTAACAGAATCGACAGCGTCAATTGAAGAATTAGAAACGGAAGCTTTTCCAATTTCTTTATATCCAAATCCATCGATAGATTTAGTGAATTTAGCTTTTATATCTAAGTCTTCAGAATCTTATGAGCTACTAATTATCAACGAAATGGGACAAGTTGTTTTAACGAATAAAGGAACGACTAAACAAGGAGCTAATAATTTAGAAGTTGCAGTTGGAAGTATAAAAAACGGGGCATATCATGCTTTATTAAAAGTAGGTAAAAGCTATACAAACAAAGCTTTCATCATCGGAAATTAGTATGCGAATACTGTTTTTTTTAATACTTTTTAAATTCTCAAATGGATTTGGACAGCTTGTACACCCAGCTGATAATGAAGCTTTTCTGCAAAATGAAGTAGCATCAGTTTACATTCAAATCGATCCAGTTAATTTAAATACTATTTTAACAGACAGTATTTATTCAGATTATGAATATCCAGCAACTTTTAGATACATAAGTTCAACTACTGATGAAACAATTTCAAATGTTGGCTTTCGCTTACGGGGTAACACTTCAAGAAGTTCAGCAAAAAAATCATTTAAAGTTTCATTTAATTCTTTTATTCCGGGAAGAAAATGGAACGGTTTAGAGAAATTAAATCTAAATGGTGAACATAATGATGTTTCTATAATGCGTTCACGTTTGAGTAACCAATTATTAAAATACGCTGAACTTCCAACGGCTCGTACAAGTTACGTTCGTCTTTTTATCAACAACGAATACAAAGGCTTATACATAAATGTTGAACATATTGATGATGAGTTTTTGAAAAAAAGGTTCATAAATGATACCACAGGAAACTTATTCAAATGCAGTTATGGAGCTAATTTAAAACAGTTGGGAATAACTTCTGCTCCTTATGTCAGCTTATATGAACTTAAGACAAACAATCAACAAAACGATTATTCAGGATTAATAAATTTCATTGACATATTAAATAATACAAATGCGGATCAATTTACTTGTGCTATTCAATCCGTATTTGATGTTGATTCTTATTTAAGAACTTTAGCTGTAGAAATTCTAATCGGTCATTGGGATGGATATGCAGTTAATATGAATAATTATTACCTCTATGAACGACCCTCTGATGGGAAATTCGTGTTTATTGAATATGATATGGATAACACGTTTGGAGTAGATTGGGGGATTATTCCGAATGAAAATTGGTCCATACGAAATATTTACACATGGGCCAAAGGTGATAAACCTTTATTTAACAAATTATTAGCAGTTCCTTATTTTAAGGATAGATTCAACTTTCATATCAATGATTTGTTAACAACTGTTTTTATCCCTCAAAATTTATTGACAGAATTGGGTATAACGCAAGATTTAATTAGCCAAGCAGCTCTTGAAGATGAATATAAAAGCTATGATTATGGTTACACCGATTCTGACTTTTTAGCAGCAATTAACACAACAATTGGTGGACACATTAAGCAATCTTTACAACAATATATTCAACAAAGACACACTTCTGCTACAAACCAATTACAAGAAATTCAAAACCTAGAAAACCCATGTCAACTTTCATTAGATGAATTTTCAAAAGAAGTTTTTGTGCCATTAAAAGCTTTTGATTTAATGGGGAATGAAATAGAAATAATTACGAAAAACAAAACAAAATTATTAGTTGATAAATTCGGAAATACTAAAATAGTTTGGACACATGAATAAAATATTTTTAACCTTAAGTCTTGGAATAATTTCCTTTTCTTCTTGCGTTGCACAGAAAAATGCGACAACAAATTCTAAAAAAGGGACAGTTTCAATTTTGCAACATGTAGAGCCAGCAAATTGGTGGGCAGGAATGAATTATGCTGAAGTAGAAGTTTTGTTACATGGAAAAGACATCTCAAAATATTCAGTTATTGTTAAAGGCTTGGATGTAATTGAGATTAAAAAAACAGAAAATCCGAATTATCTTTTCGTAAAAGTGAATACGAAAAACAAACCTGTTGGTTCTTATCCGATTCAGTTAAGTGATGGAAAAAAAATCTTAGCCGAACATGTTTTTGAATTAAAAGCGAGACGAGAAAATTCAGCTGCAAGAATAGGTTGTACTCCAAAAGATGTTATCTATTTGATTATGCCTGACCGTTTTGCAAATGGTGATCCTACTAATGATTCGCATCCTTCTACAATTGAAAAAGTGAACCGAACTTTACCCGGAGGAAGACATGGTGGCGATATCCAAGGAATAATCAATCAATTAGATTACATTAAAGAACTAGGTGCAACAGCAATTTGGACAACTCCATTATTGGAGGATAATGATACAACCTACTCGTATCACACGTATGGACAAAGTGATTTATACAAAGTTGATCCTCGCTACGGAAAAAATGAAGATTTCGTAAGAATGGTCGAAGAAGCGCATAAAAGAGGAATAAAGATTTTAAAGGATGAAGTTCCTAATCATTGGGGCTACACACATTGGATGATGAAAGATTTACCAACTTATGATTGGATTCATCAGTTTCCGGGTTATGCACAGTCGAATTATCGTACCTCAACTCAAATGGATCCTAATGCATCCAAAAGAGATCAAAAATACTGTGAAGAAGGCTGGTTTGTGCGTTCAATGCCTGACTTAAATCAAGGTAATCCATTCGTTTTAAATTACTTGATTCAAAATACTATTTGGTGGATGGAATTTGCAAATTTGGATGCTTTACGTGTTGATACCTATTCTTACAATCAAAAAGAAGGAATTGCAAAATGGACAAAAGCAATAATGGATGAATACCCAAAATCGTCAATGGTTGGTGAAATTTGGATGCATGATCAAGCTCAAATTTCTTATTGGCAAAAAGATAGTCCAATTTCTGCAATTCAAGATTACAACACACATCTTCCACAAGTCATGGATTTTACTTTACACGATGCTTTACAAGAAGCGTTTAAGGAAAACAATCAAGGTTGGGACAAAGGAATGGCACGTATTTATGAGAATTTTGTAAATGATTTTTTATATAAAAATGCGAGTGAGAATTTAATTTTCCTAGAGAATCACGACACGCAACGCTTCAATGAAATTTACCCCAAAATGGCTGATTATAAACTGGCTATGGCGCTTTTAGCAACAACAAGAGGTATTCCTCAAATTTATTACGGTAGTGAAATTGGAATGAAAGGTGACAAAAATAATGGAGGTGACGCTTCAATTCGTCAAGATTTCCCGGGAGGTTGGAAAGAAGATTCAAAGAATGCGTTTACCAAAGAGGGAAGAAGTGATTTCCAAGAAAATTATTTTCAGTACACTAAAAAATTATTGAATTGGAGAAAAAATAATTCAATCATTCACGAAGGAAAATTAGTTCAGTTTTTACCTGAGAATAATGTTTACGTTTATTTTAGAGTAAAAGGAAAAGAAAAAGTGATGGTGGTTATTAACAATTCTGACAAAGAAGAAAAAATCAAGAAAGATAGATTCGCTGAACAATTGGAAGGATTTATAGAAGCAAAAGAAGTTATAACAAATTTGAAGGTAAATCTTATGAAAGAAGAATGGGACATTCCAGCAAAAACTGCTTACATCTTTGAATTGAAATAATTGATTATGAAGTTTCTAGCACCATTTTTTCTCGTTTTTCCTTTTGTTCTTTTTAGCCAAAATACAAATCGTCAGTTTGTAGCTTACTCAGAATTAAAAGACGGAATTCAAATCACCGTTTCGGATGGAAATTATTATTTCTATTCTTATAATCAGAAAGTCATTGAAACAACTTTTATTCCTTTGAATGAAAAAAGTAATGAAGGATCACACGCAGTAGCTATTGCGCACGAATCAACTAGTTTTAAATTGACAAGTTCAGAAATAAGTTTATCTTTTTCTAAACCGAATGGCATCGAAGTGAGTGTTCAAAAGTCTCCATTTAAAATCAGTTATTGGTACAAAGGAAAGGAACTTATTTCTGAAAAAATGGGTTATGAGAAATCTCCTGAATTTGAGAAAATCGAATTTAATTTATCAGTCGATGAAGTACTTTTTGGTGGTGGTGCGAGAGCTCTAGGGATGAATCGAAGAGGAAATCGTTTACAACTTTATAACCGTGCGCATTATGGTTATGAGGAAAAAGCAGAATTGATGAATTACAGTTTACCAATGGTGCTTTCGAACAAAGTATATGCAGTTCATTTTGATAACGGAGCGATAGGTTACTTGGATTTAGATTCTAAAAAAAACAATACGCTTTCCTATGAAACTATCAGCGGCAGAAAAACATACCAAGTCATTGCAGGTGATGATTGGAAAGATTTAGTTGAACAATATACGTTTTTAACGGGTCGTCAACCTATGCCACCACGTTGGGCTTTTGGAAATTTCGCTAGTCGTTTTGGATATCATTCAGAAGCAGAAGCACGAAAAGTAGTCAACCAATTCCGTAAAGATTCAATTCCATTGGATGCAATCATTTTTGATTTATACTGGTTTGGAAAAGAAATTCAAGGAACTTTAGGTAATTTGGAATTCCATAAAGATTCGTTTCCAACACCGGAAAAAATGATTTCTGATTTTAAATCACAACAAGTTAAAACTGTTTTGATTACAGAACCATTTATTTTAACAAGCTCTAAAAAATGGAATGAAGCTGTTTCTAAAAAATTGCTCGGCATTGATTCACTTGGTAAACCTTTTACTTACGATTTTTATTTTGGAAATACGGGTTTACTAGATATTTACCAACCGCATGTTCGCACATGGTTTTGGGATGTTTACAAGGATTTGGCAAATAAAGGTGTTAAAGGTTTTTGGGGAGATTTAGGGGAACCAGAAGTGCATCCTTCAAAATTGTTACACGGAACAAAAACCGCTAACCAAGTGCATAATATTTATGGTCACGATTGGGCGCGTCTAATTAGTGAAGGGTTTAAAAAAGATTTTCCGTTGGAACGACCTTTTATTTTAATGAGAGCTGGTTATTCTGGAACTCAAAAATATGGCATAATTCCTTGGTCGGGTGATGTGAACAGAACGTGGGGAGGACTTAAACCACAAGTCGAGATTTCTTTACAAATGGGACTTCAAGGAATTGCTTACATGCACTCCGATTTGGGTGGTTTTGCTGGAAATAACGACGAACCAGAATTATATACACGTTGGCTACAATATGGAGTTTTCCAACCAATATTTAGACCGCACGCACAAGAGGAAGTGGCTAGTGAACCGATTTTTAAAGATGAAAAAACCAAAGCACTTGCGAAAAAATCAGTAGAGTTGAGGTATCAGCTTTTACCTTATAACTACACGCTCGCATTTGAAAATCATAGTAAAGGAACTCCGTTGATGCGACCAGTTTTTATGGAAGAAACTTCAGTAAATTGGAGTGATACTTCTGCTGAAGAGTATTTTTGGGGAGATGCGTTTTTAGTAAAACCTATTAAAATAAAAAGTCAAATTTCAAGTCCAAATGTTGTTACAGTTATTTTGCCTCAAAATTCTTTTTGGTATGATTTTCAGTCTGGAAAATTAATTGAAAACAATATTGGATTTCCAGGTAAAAAAGAAAAAACACTTTTTTTGTATAACTATGAAGAATCATTTATCCCTGTTTTTGTAAAAGCTGGGTCTTTTATTCCAATGTCAGCAAAGATACAATCAACCGAAGAATATAAACCTCAAAATTGCACGCTTCATTTTTATGATCATCCTTCTGTTTCAATAAGTGAAGGAAAATGGTATGAAGATGATGGTTTGACAGCAGATGCTTATGAAAAAGGAATGTTTAATCTTCTGATAATTGAGAATAATAGAAGTGAAAAATCTTCAGAGATTACTTTCAATTTAGAAAAAGGAAAAGAACAAATTCAACTCATTAACAGTTTTCAGTTTGAAGTTCACTATGCTGAAAATGCTCCAAAAAAAGTAAAGGTTAACGGAAAACGAACTAAAGTTGAAGTGAATATTAATAAAAAATATTTTTCACTTCCTTTATTAATACAAGGAAATACAACAAACGTTAAAATTAAGTGGTGATTTTTTCTTTGTGTCATATTGACATTAAGAAAAATTGAGATATATTTGACAGAATAAAAAGTTTATTAATCAATCAAAACGTAGAATATGGATGTAATTAGATTTAAATCCTTTGCGCTTTCCTTTTTCTTTTTAGCAGTTAGTTTTGTTTCTTTCAACCAAAACGCTACAATCAAAGGAAAAGTTTTCGATGCAGACGGAGAACCATTGTTTAATGCCACTGTAATACTTGAAGGTCAAGGAAAAGGTGCAACAACAGATGACAAGGGAATGTATGAGATTAAAAACATTAATCCTGGAACCTATAATTTGATTTTTAGATACATAGGTTTAAATCAAAAAACAGAATCAATTACCTTAACTGCTAGTCAAATTCTTGTTAAAGATGTAACTTTAACAAAACAAGATAAGGACATCGATGAGGTAGTTGTAATTGGTTATGGAACGACTAGAACGAAAGATTTAACAGGTTCAGCAACAATTATCAACGAGAAAAATTTTGCTCAAGGTTCACTTTCAACTCCAGAACAACTTATAATGGGTAAAGTTTCTGGTCTTAAAATCACAACTAATGACGGTGCTCCTGGTTCAGGAAGTACGTTGAGACTAAGAGGTGGAACATCACTTAACGCAAGTAATGATCCATTAATTGTTGTAGATGGAGTTCCTTTAGATAATGGTGGAATTGCAGGTGTTGCCAATCCTTTATCGCTGATTAACCCAAATGATATCGCTTCGTTTGTCGTTTTGAAAGATGCTTCTGCAACTGCTATTTACGGTTCACGTGCAGCGAACGGTGTTATCTTAATTACAACTAAAAAAGGTGACGGTATCAATATGGATAAATTAAAAGTTGTTTTTGATACAAAACATTCCATGTCAACGATTGCAAAATATGCAGATGTTTTAGATGGTGAAGAATTGAGAAGAGTTGTTTCAGAAAATGGAACTCCTGCTCAAACTGCGCTTTTAGGAACTGCAAATACAGATTGGCAAAAAGAAGTTTTTCGTACAGCTTATGTAATAGATAACAACGTTTCATTAACGGGAGGTTTAAAAAATCTTCCTTACCGTCTTTCAGTTGGAAATAGATTTGAAAATGGATTATTGTTAGATGATAGATTTGTTAGAACTTCTGCTTCATTAAATATGAATCCATCTTTTTTCAAAAAATCATTATTAATTGAATTCAATAATAAGTTAATTCAAACTAACTCTGTTTTTGCAAATCGTGGTGCTTTGGGTGCAGCCTATTTTGACCCAACTCAACCTGTAATGTCTGGAACTGAAGCATTAGGTGGGTATTATGAGTGGATTGAAAATAACGGAGCACCAAATACCTTAGCTCCAAAAAACCCACTTGGTTTAATCAAACAAAGAGACGACAGAAGTAAAGTGGCGCGTTACATTGGAAATTTGAAATTAACGTATAAATTACCTTTTTTCCCAATGTTAAAAGCAGTAGTGAATGTTGGAACAGATCAGTCGGAAGGTTCTGGCGAAGTTTCAACACAAGCGAATTCTGCTTCTGGTTATTTTACTGAAGGAAGTTTCAATACCTATAATTCAAGAAAAGGCAATAAATTAATTGAAGCGTATGCAAATTTCAATACTGCTGAGAAAAAAAGCAAACACATAATCGACTTGACTGCTGGATATTCTTATCAAGATTGGTATTCTGAAAGTCCTAATTTGCCAGTTTACAACCAAGCAGGAGACTCAATTATTAGTCCAGCAGCTGCAAATCCATTTTACACCAAAAATGCATTACTTTCATTTTACGGAAGAGGAATTTACACGTTTAATGATAGATACGTAATTAATGCTTCTTTAAGAAGAGATGGTTCTTCTCGTTTTAGTCCAGAAGCTCGTTGGGGATTGTTCCCTGCGGTTTCTGCAGCTTGGATTGTTACAGGAGAAAAATTCATGGAAAAAGCAGCTTGGTTAACTTTATTAAAAGTTAGAGCAGGATTCGGTATCACAGGTCAACAAGATGGAATAGGTGATTATGCTTATATTTCAAATTACTATGAAGGAGCTACAACTGCACAATATGCCTTTGGTGGTCAATATTATACGCAATTACGTCCGGGTGGATTTGATGCTAATTTGAAATGGGAAACGACAAAAAGTTATAACATTGGTTTAGATTTCGGTATTTTGAAAGATCGTTTCTCTGGAAGCATTGATTTGTATCGCAAAGAAACATCAGATTTATTAGCAACTGTAACAGTTCCTGCAGGTTCAAACTTTACAAATGAAATTTTGACAAACGTTGGAAGTATGTTAAATCAAGGAATTGAAATGAGTGTGAATGCTGGTTTGTATGCTTCTAAAACGATGCGTTTAGATTTAACAGCTAATGCATCAAGAAACATAAATGAAGTTACAAGATTAACACAAGTAGAAGATCCTAATTCTGTTGGTATTTTAGTTGGAGGTATTTCAGGTGGAATTGGTAACACAATCCAAGTTCAACGAGTTGGTTATGCAACTTATTCCTTCTTAGTTTACGAACAACTATATGACACTGACGGTTCTTTAATCGAAGTGGGTCAACAAGCGTCGATTGATGTTAATGGTGATGGAAGTGTTACTGTAGCTGATAAATGGCAAGATAAACATGCATTTGCAGATAGAAATGGGGATGGTACAATTAACATTGAGGATCGCTACATTTTCGATAAAGTTGCTCCAAACTGGTTCACTGGTTTAGCTTTAAATTTCTCCTATAAAAAATGGTTTGCTGGTGTATCCATGAGAACAGAGTTAGGTGGTCATATCTACAATAACATTCATTCTAATTCTGCAACATTCCAATCAATCAATGGAACACAAGGATTTATCAGTAATATTAGTTCACTTTATTACGAAGATGAAGTTAGAAATGTAACAACAAATCAACTTTTGAGTGATCATTACATGGAGAAAGCAAATTTCTTAAGAATGGATTATTTTAATGTTGGTTATAACTTCGGTAAATTAAAAGCGCTTGGAAACAAAGTTGGATTAAACGCTACTTTAGTTGTGAACAACGTTTTTGTTCTATCAAAATACAAAGGCTTAGATCCAGAAGTTGGCGGAGGTATTGACAACAACATTTACCCACGTCCACGTGTTTACTCATTGAATTTAACATTTGATTTCTAAAATATAAATTATGAAAAAAGTAACCATAAGTTTATTAGGAATTGGGATGGCACTATTCGTTTTAGTTCCATCTTGTTCAAAACAACTAAATCAAACTCCTAAATACGGTTTGAACTCAGAAGTTGTTTACAGTGACCCAAATAATTACATCAACGTTCTTGCGAAATTGTATGCTGGTCTTTCAATGACAGGTTTACAAGGTCCAGCAGGTTCAGGTGACATCGCAGGAATTGATGAAGGTTTCTCTTCGTATGTTCGTGTAATGTGGAACCTACAAGAATTACCAACAGATGAGGCAATTTGTGGATGGAATGACCCTGGAATTCCTGCTATGAATAAATTGCAATGGAATGCAGATGATGGTTGGGTAAAAGGAATGTATTACAGAATTTATTATCAAATAACTTTATGTAACGAATTTATTTATCAAGCACGAGATGAAAAATTAGATGAAAGAGGTTTTTCAGATGCAGATAAAGAAAGAATTAGAACCTACAGACAAGAAGCACGATTCTTAAGAGCTTTAAGTTATTCCCACGCAATGGATTTATTTGGAAATGTTCCTTTTGTAGATGAAAATGATAGAGTAGGAGCGTTCTTGCCTGAGCGTATTACAAGAGCTGAAGTTTTTAATTATATCGAGTCTGAATTAATAGCAATTGAAGATTTAATGTTACCAGCTTCTGGAGCACCTTATGGTCGCGCAACTAAAGCAGCAGCTCAGACTTTATTGGCTAAAATGTATTTGAATGCTTCTGTTTATACAGGAACTCAAAGAAATGCTGATTGTATTACTTACTGCCAAAAAGTGATTAATTCTGGTGCTTTTCAACTAGATGATGAATACCAAGATCTATTTTTAGCTGACAATAATACTTCGCCTGAAATAATTTTCCCAGTAGTTTATGATGGTTTGAACGCTCAAACGTATGGTGGAACAACTTATTTAGTGTGTGGTGCTTTAGGTGGTTCTATTGTTGCGGCAGATTATGGAGTAAATGGAAAATGGGGAGGACTTAGAGCTAAACCTCAATTTGTAGATAAATTCCCTGACACAACTCAAGATTCACGTTTCTTATTTTATAGAGATGGTCAAACGAAGGAAATTACTGCTTTAGGAACATTCACGCAAGGTTATGCTTTCCCTAAGTTCAAAAACAAAACCCAAGCAGGAGCAAATGGTTCAAACAATGGATCTTCTCCACACGTAGATATCGATTACCCAATGTTTCGTTTAGCAGATGTTTATTTAATGTTGGCTGAAGCATCTTTCAGAAATGGAGATCAAGGAACAGCTTTACAGTATATGAACCTTATTCGCGAAAGAGCATACGGAAATAGTAGCTATAATTTTGCCTCTTTAACCTTGAATGATTTCTTGGACGAAAGAGCAAGAGAATTAAGTTGGGAAGGACATAGAAGAACAGATTTGATTCGTTTTGGATTGTTCACAAGCGCAGATTACGTTTGGTCTTTCAAAGGCGGAGATGTAAATGGAATTGGAGTTTCAAGTCATTTGAATTTATACCCAATCCCAACTGCGGATTTAGTACTTAACCCGAATTTGCAACAAAACACAGGATACTAAACAATTTCAAATAAAAATTTGTTTGAAATAGAAAAATTTGATTGTTGATTGATGAATGATGAAGAAGGGGAGTTTCGCAAGGAGCTCCTCTTTTTTTTGGTTTGGTTTGAAATGGGAAAGTTTATTTTGAATCAAAAGATCTATCATTAAAGCTATTATACTACAAAGAGTATTATAATTTTTAACTTTATTCAAATTTTCTGACTTTAAAAAGCATTGAATTTGAAAAATAAATTTTGGATTTTGTCTTGTTGTTTATTCTTAGTTTATATTTGCCTTTCTTGTAAAAAAAACAAAAAAAGAGCTATTCCAAAGGCAATTTAAAATTGAAAAACATTCAAATTAGAAAAATCAAAATACCAAATGGTTTGACTTGATTCTACAACGCTTTGCAATTTCTAAGTCGGTGATTAAAACTCATTTTTAATAGACACTAATTTTTTTGTCTTACGATTGATATACAAACTCAGTGGAATATCTTGCTTTTCTCTTTTCATTATTCCAACTAGTTGTACAATAGGATCTTTATATTCTGTGAATTCTGTGAACATGAAACCATGAAAATACGTTTCGTTTATTTTTCCAAAAGCAGAATCTACTTTAAAACACGTTTTTTCAAATAGTTCAGCGTCAATATCTTTAGCAATTTCTTTATCAAAGTCAGTTAAAAGTCCCACAATGTCTTGTGATTTGATTTTAGAACTCACTACCTCCAAAATTGGTGTGAACTTTTCAATTTCCTTTAAATCTTTGGAATTATAAATGAATTTATGAGTTTCCCCTTTAGTCAATTTGATTGTTACATGTACCTCCGTATAATTATCTTGTTCTTCTTTTAGATTTGAATAAAACAAATAGGCAATATTCGAAGCTGGCAATTCAAGGATACTTGAGAATTTTTCGATTATTTTACTTTTACTCATTTCAAGTTCAAAATAAGTTTCTTTACTTCCGTTTTTTGAATGAAAACCTTTTTTTCGGTTACAAATTCCGCCGTAAAAATCTAAAACTACCCCAACTGCTTTTTCTTCTTGTTTCGTTACAACAACATTATT
>Ga0247831_1005971_pt1 | contig 14749 bp, 14 predicted proteins | sample LaCruzMarch2015__9_FD_192406 | JGI IMG/M metagenome (GOLD analysis project Ga0247831, IMG submission 192406) | Freshwater microbial communities from meromictic Lake La Cruz, Castile-La Mancha, Spain - LaCruzMarch2015_1m | ecosystem: Environmental > Aquatic > Freshwater > Lake | place: Spain...
TCTGTTTTGATGCTCTGTTTTTCATGTCGGATGGTTGGTTGTGTTCTCTTTCAAGACCGCTCCAACCTGTCGTTGGAGCGCCAACCATCCGCACTTATGTTTTAACGATCACACGGACACTTCCAGGGTGCGGCCGTCCTGCAACTGCGTGCCCGCAAAAATGAGGCGCTGCTGATCCGGTGGAATTCCCTCCTTGTCTTGGATCTTTTGCTTCACATTTTCGATGGAATCGCTGGCTTCCACGTCGAGCGTGATTGTCTTTCCTGTCAGTGTTTTGACGAAGATTTGCATGCCAGAGGCATTGGACTTGGGGGCAATGGATAGCCCGAGAAACAAAGAGAGCAGCCAAATCAGCGTTTTATTGATTGCTAGGAAATTGCTTTCGAAGGGACGGCACTTGAATGTGATCTTTGGCATGGAGCCGAGGGTATCTATGGGCGAAGGAGCTGGCAATGGCAAAGGTTGCACAAGAGGCCGTTTGGCGAGAGAGAGCTGAGGGAAGAGTGAAGGGTTTTGGTTCATCCGGGAAGTTGGTGCGGTGATCAGGGGCCAGTGAGTGGAGCTGCCACCGCCTCGCCGCACTGATTCGTGATATGAATGACAAGAAGTTGCTCGAATAAAGGAATTGAGCGACTTCGCGGACCAGTTGGATTTGAACCTCTTGCAGCAGCGATTTATGGCCGTGTTCAAGCGCCAATATGGCGATCAAAACGATACGACAACGGAAGCCACGGTGACGAGGCAAGGATTCATGAACGATCACCTTTGCAAGTATCACACCCTCCTCTTCATCAACGGTGCCCAGGCGGGCGACAACGCCACGTTCGCCGACTGGTATGCGGATGACGCCGCTGCCATCAGCGATGCACGCAGCTACCTCACCGCCGGAGGCTACCACGTCGAATCCGTCGCGGCCAGCCATGGCGAAGTGAGAGCAGCGAACCGCTTCCTATCCGCCCTGCAGGGCAAGATTCTCACCGTGCATCGGAGATGTCCGCTGATTCGCTAAAACCATCATGCGGATGGTGGGATAATTTTCGTTTGGTTTCGTGCTGATCCAAGACGCTTGTGACGCGAAACAGGTTCGGCAGTGCAGGTGGAGCGAGGGGGCGTAGCCCCGAGCGGAGCCGGAACGCAAGAACCTGTTTCGCGTGCGCCGAAGGCCCCTTACCCTTCCATCGCTTCCGCTCCCTTCGCCTGTGGCTGGAAGAAGTTCGTCTCGTAAAGCTCGTTCATACTCATCGAACGATCTTCCCAGCTTGGCAGAGTCTCAGATTTCGGTGCTTTCTCGCTTTCCGATTTTGGGCTCTTCAGCATTCTCTACCCCTAGCATTTTCACGCCATTTTGCAAAGACAATCGGGTCACTATAGCTGCTAGGAAATTGCTTTTGAAGGGGCCGGGTCGAGTTGGCCCTGGATGTGGAGGAGACGGGGTGTGAGGGGGTCTACCGCTTGTTGTCGATACGTGTGGCTACCGGAGAGTCATGTTGAAAAAGCTTTATGGCTATCTTGCAGATCGTGGCTGCTTCGTCGCGCTTGACAATTTCAAGCATGAATACCTGAGCATCTTCTCGCGTGATGCACTGAAGAAGATTGCCGGGGGCGATGAATCATGGAAGGCGATGGGGCCGACAGAAGTCGCCGACTTGATCGTCAAGCGCCGCTTCTTCGGTTACCAAGAGTGATGAACGGGACCTCGCGGGTCGAGAGATAGGTGCCGCCTCGTTTCCGCAGTGCACTGACGAATAGCTTGGCAAGGCTTATGGGTCTTTCGCGAGGAGGTAGTGACTATTACTGTGCGTTGCTTTTTTTGCAGGCTTTGATTGAATAAAACCCGGCCTCTGGCTACCAATGCAACCGCAACTCCTGCATATCCTATGAAGAAACATCTCTCCAAAGTCCTCGTCGTCGCCTCGATGCTGTCACTCGCATCCTGCGCTGGTGGTCCGAATGCACAAACCGGCACGGTGCTCGGCGCACTCGGCGGTGCCGCCGTTGGCGGTATCATCGGTCATCAAAGCGGTCGCGGTCTGGAAGGTGCCGCTATCGGCGGTGCCCTCGGTGGCGTCGGCGGTAACATGATCGGCAATGCACAAGATCAGCGTAACTACCAGCGCCAGCAGCAATACTATGGCCAGCAGCAGCAAGGCTATTACCGCTAAGCCTTGCTGAGCGCTATTTGACCTTTCCAGCCCTGAATCCTGCGCGGGTTCAGGGCTTTTTGTGTGGTCAGGCAAGCAGGGGCTTGATGACTCGTCCTGCCACACCCGTGAGGCGCATGTCCAGTCCTTGGAATTTGACCGTCATGCGTTTGTGCTCGATGCCCAGCAGGTGCAGCATGGTGGCGTGCAGGTCGTGCACATCCACCACGTTCTCCACACTGCGATAGCCCAGTTCATCCGTGTTGCCATAGGCGATACCGGGCTTGGTTCCGCCACCCGCCATAAAGACTGAGAAGGCAAGGATGTGGTGGTCGCGTCCGGTGCCCTGGCCCATCGGCGTGCGGCCAAATTCGCCACCCCAGAGAATGAGTGTGTCCTCCAGTAAGCCGCGTTGCTTGAGGTCTTTGATGAGCGCTGCGGTGGCCTGATCGACGTCGAGCGCGCCTTGCTTCATGCCTTCGACCAGTTGCCCATGATGATCCCACGCACGATGGTAGAGCTGGATCATACGCACACCTTTTTCGGCTAATCGGCGCGCGAGCAGGCAATTCGAGGCGAACGATCCATCGCCCGGCTGCTTGACCCCATACATGTCCAGAATGTGCTGGGGTTCATTGCTCATGTCGGTTAACTCAGGCACCGAGGACTGCATGCGAAACGCCATCTCGTATTGGGCAATGCGGGTCGCGATTTCGGGATCGACGCGTTCTTCAGCCAGCATGCCATTCAAGCGCATGACTTCTTCGACGACTTGGCGCTGCGTGCTTTGGCACACGCCATCAGGGCTGCCCAAATAGTGCACCGCATCGCCTTTCGACTGGAATTGGATGCCCTGGAACTTGCTGGGCAGGAAGCCGCTCGACCACTGGCGCGCTGAGATCGGTTGCTGGCCATACTTGCCTGCGGAGCTGAGCACCACAAAGCCGGGCAGCTCGGCCGTCTCACTACCCAGCCCATACAGCAGCCAGGAGCCCATGCTGGGCCTGCCTTTGATGATGCTGCCAGAGTTCATGAAGGCATGAGCGGTGTCATGATTGATCTGCTCCGTCTGCATTGACTTCACCACGCAGAGTTCATCGGCAACGCTGCCGATGTGAGGGAACAGTTCGGAGATCTCGATGCCCGACTGCCCACATTTGTTGAAGCCACAGAACGCTCCGCGTGCCTTCAGCACTGCGCCTTGTAACTGGGCGAGTTGCTGACCTTTGGTGAAGGACTCGGGGAAGGCCTTGCCATCCAGCTCTTTCAGCTTCGGCTTCCAATCAAAGGTCTCCAGATGCGAGGGGCCACCTGCCATGCACAGGTGGATCACACGCCGTGCTTTGATCGGCAGATGTGGCTTTCCCAAGGCACCTGTCCAGCGCTCGGCGGCGTTGGTTTCCGTCATCAGCGTGGCAAGGGCTGCGCCGCCAAGGCCATACGCGGATTGTTGCAGGAAGGAGCGGCGAGCGATGCCGTGTTGGAACTGAGCAAAATCGAAGGGCTTCATGGCATCAGTAGCGGGTGATGGTTTCGTGCAAGTTCAGGACGACTCGCGCGACCGAGGTCCAGGCAGCGAGTTCTTGAGCGTTCAAGTTGGAGGCGACTGTCAGGCCCACTTTCAGGATCTTGCTGGCATCGGATTCACCTGATTTAAAGGCTGCTCGCTGAGTGTTGAGGAAGGTGAGCAGGGATTGCAGTTCCTTTTCTTTCGGGGCGCGCGCGAGGGTGATCTGGTAAGCCGCCCGAATGCGCGCTGCATCGTCACGGGGCACCTCCTTTGTTAAGCGCTCGGCAAACACGCGCGCGGCTTCGACAAAACTCGGGTCGTTCAGCAAGGTGAGCGCCTGTTGGGGGGTGTTTGACCCTGGTCGGGTGCAGGTGCTTTCATCGCGATTGGGCGCATCGAAGTTCGCTAGCATCGGGTGCAGGAACGTGCGCTGCCAGTGCATGTAAAGCCCGCGCCGCCACTGGCGATCATCTGTGTTGGTGACGTAGTCGCGGTTGGGGAACTGCAATGCCTCGTAGTAGCCCGGCGGTTGATAAGGCTTGGCGCTGGGACCGCCAATGTCGAGGGTGAGCAAGCCGGCCACCCTCAGTGCATTATCGCGAATGAACTCCGCATCAAGACGCCGCGGGTTCTGCGAGGCCAGGAGGCGATTGTTCGGATCAAGATCCCTCAACTCGTGCCGCAGACTGCTGCTTTGCTGATGGGTCGCGCTTGTGACCATCAGCTTGATCATGTGCCGGAGGTCCCAGCCCGAATCCCGGAACTCGCACGCCAACCAGTCGAGTAGTTCAGGATGCGATGGAGGTTCGCCCTGCGCGCCGAGGTCATCGAGCACGGCGGACAGTCCATTGCCATAGAATTGCTTCCATAAACGGTTCATCACGGCACGTGCGGTGACTGGGTTTTCCTTGGAGGTCAGCCATTTCGCCAAGTCCAGGCGCGTGAGGCGATCCTCCGTGCGGTGTTTCGCCGGGAGAAAGTGTGGGGTGGCTGGCGGCACGATCTCGCCAGTCTCGTCCTGCCAGTTGCCACGTGCCAGCACGCGCACGGTTTGTGGTTGGGGCACGGCTTGCGTAATGAGTGTCCAGGCTTTGCCATCGCGGCACTCCAGCAGGTCGCGGCTAAGTTGCTTGTAGCGGTCCCAGGCCTGCGGGCTCCAGCCAGTGCTGGCGAGCCAGGTTTCCGCAGCTTGCTCGCCTTGCAGGGACTTGGCGAGGCTGGCGAACCAATGCGTGGCTTCCTTTACAGAAGGCGGTGCCAACGGCGAAACGGACACGCGAAGGCAGCCAATCAAGTTGCCGTCGATCTTGATGTGCAACACATCCTTGCTCTGGGTCTGATGCGGAACATCGAGCCACCAGATCGAATCATGAGCCTGGTTCCATTTGCTCCCCGAAGTCTTCCACTGCCCTTGGATGCCGATCACTTCTTCGCCGTCCGCATAGCGTGGCTCTTTCAGATTAGCATCCGCGTGACGAAAGGCGAGCGCGGTTGGCTTCGTGTTCGACCGGAGGAGCGCGGCGGTCAACTTCATACTCGTGCTGTCAGCGCCGCCTGTGCGGAGGATGCTGCCTTTATGAGTCGGTTCAGGAAGCAGTTCGATGCGAACGCTGGCAAGTGAGCCTGCGTTGAGGGGAAGAGTAATTGTCGTGTTGTCTGCGGCACCTTTGCTAAAGATCACCCGCCCGTCTGGCTGGATGACAGACGCTTTTGGATCGACCTTCTCAGTCTTTTTGCCCTTACTGGGCGTTGCTGGCGCGAGGGTGACGCTTTCAGGGATCAACTCCTGCCAGCCGTTTGGGTGGGCCTTCAAGTAGTCTTGCATCTGTTTCTGCCACGTCTTCAGCTTGGCTGTCGCCTGTGGGTCGGCTTGCATTGCTCGGCGGGCTACTTGACTGCGTTCTGCGCTCAAGCGGGCCATGCGCTCCTTCAGATAATCGCTTGTCACTTGCAACTCGGGCGGGAAGGGGTGCTCATTGCTCCAGCCCTTCAGTTCGGGATTGGGCGTGTAGCCGTAGTCTGCATAGACGCCCCATTGCTTCACGTCGGCGAAAAAGGCCTGCATGGAATAGAAGTCCTTGGCGCTGATGGGGTCATACTTGTGGTCGTGACATTCGGCACAGCCAAAGGTCGCGCCAAGCCAGGTGCCAGCGACCGTGCGGACGCGCTCGGCACCATACTTGGCTAGGTATTCCTTGGCCTGGGCTCCGCCTTCGCGTGTGACCATGTTCAAGCGATTAAAGCCCGTGGCGACGAGTTGTTCGATGGTGGGATTGGGCAATAGATCGCCTGCCAGTTGCTCGGTGGTGAACTGGTCGAAGCGCTTGTTCTCGGTGAACGACTTGATCACGTAATCGCGATACGGGAAGATGCGCTGGTTCTGATCGCCGTGGAAACCGACGGTGTCAGTGAAGCGAGCCACATCCAACCACCACACCGCCATGCGCTCGCCGTGCTGCGGGGATTTGAGCAGGTGGTCGGTGAGCTTCTGGATGCTAGTTTCGGGATGCTGAGCGAAGTCAGTCTTGAAGCTCTCCACCTCGGTGGGTGTCGGAGGCAGGCCCGTGAGGTCCAATGACAGACGCCGAATCAAAGTGGCAGCATCGGCTTGGGCGGAGGGCCGGATGTTTCGTTCGGCGAGTTCGGCGTGGATGAAGGCATCAATGGGGTTCGCATCCTTGCTGGGCACCGCAGGCTTCACCAGCGGCGTGTAGGCCCAGTGGGCTTCATATTCAGCTCCTTGCTCAATCCAGCGCTTGAGCATTTCTTTCTGCTCGGGCTTCAAGACCTTGTGCGACTCCGGTGGCGGCATCAAGTCGTCTTGATCTTCCGTCAGAATTCGGGCCATCAATTCGCTTTTGGAGGGATCGCCAGGAACAATCGCCCCAGCTTCAATGGCTGCCTCGCGCACGTCCAAGCGCAGATCGGCTTCCCTGTGCTTCTTGTCCGGGCCGTGGCAGTAGGTGCAGTTCTCCGACAGGATCGGCTGGATGTCGCGGTTGAATTTGACCTTCCCCGGTGTGGCGGCAAAGACCATCGGAGCAAAGCAGAGCACGAGGTGCAGGCTGGAACGCAGATTCATTTTGAGGGGAACGATACGGGCACAAATGAAAGACCTTGCCACGCCGCTGCGATTCGTGACAAGGAATGAACCTCATGAGCCGCACTCTTTGCACCCTAACTTTTGTCTTATTTGCTCTGCCTGGGATGGCCGATCTTGTCACCGACCTGGAAAAGCTGCGCGCGGTTAGTCGCGAGGGCGCTGGCAATGAGGCGGCCGCCAATGGATGGAAAGCAGTCGCTCAGAGCAAGGCGGAGGATTTACCTGTGCTGCTGGCGGCCATGGATGGTGCCAATCCGCTAGCTGAGAACTGGCTGCGTGCTGCCATCAGCGTGGTGGAGGATCGTGAGGCCAAGTCGCTGCCCTTGTCCGCGCTGAAGAAATTCGTGCTCAGCACCAAGCACAGTGCTGGTGCCCGTGCTTTGGCCTTCGATATTCTGAGCCGTCATGCCAAGGACGAAGCCGAGGCAATCACTCCCATGTTGATCGAAGATCCCGGTGCGGAATTGCGCAGGCATCCAGTGGCGCGTTTGATTGAGGCCGGTGATGCAGCGCTGGCCAAGAGCGACAAAGCGGCGGCGGTCGCGGCCTACCAGCAAGGTCTCAAGGGCGCGCGTGATGAGGATCAAATCAAAGCGTTGGCCAAGAAGCTGCGCGAACAGGGCCAGACCGTGGACTTGCCCACCCACTTTGGCTTCCTCATGAACTGGAAGGTCATCGCGCCTTTCACCAATGAAGAGCGCAAGGGCTTCGACGAAGTGTTCCCACCGGAGAAGCAGATCGACTACAGCGCCAAGTATGCGGGCAAAGGAAAAGAGGCGAAGTGGGTCGATTTCACCAGCACCGACGAGTATGGGAAGATCGACTTCAACAAGCCCTTCGGCATGGAGAAACAAGTCGTCGGCTATGCTGCGGCAGAGTTCACCAGCCCCGAAGCACGCAGCGCCGAGATTCGTATTGGCTGCAAGAATGGCTGGAAGGTCTGGCTCAATGGCGAGCTACTCTTCGGCCGCGATGAATACCATCGCGGGGCTAAGCTGGATCAGTATAAACTGCCTTGCCAGTTGAAGGCCGGCAAGAACGTCATCCTCGTCAAGTGCTGCCAGAACGAGCAGACCGAACAGTGGACCGTGGAGTGGGAGTTCCAGCTTCGCGTCTGCGATGCCACGGGCACGGCCATTGCCTCTGCCAAGTAACCTCTTTCGATTGACCCTATGAAGTCTCCTTTTGCCTTTCTTGCCATGGTTGGTTTGACCACCTTCGCTCACGCCGACTGGTTGCAGTTCCGCGGTCCCAATGGCGCGTCCATCGCGGCTGACAACAAGCAGCCCGCCGACGCGCTCAAGGTCGCATGGACCGCCGCACTGCCGGGCCGCGGCTTGTCCGCTCCGATCATCGTGGGTGATAAAGTGTTCATCACTGCCGCCAGCGGACCTTCACAGGAAACGCTGCACGTCTTCTGCTTCAATGCTAGCGATGGTAGCAAGCTGTGGGAGCGCACCATGCGCGCCACGGGCCGCACGATGAGCCACACGAAGACCTGTGTCGCCGCGCCAACGCCGTGCAGTGATGGCAAGCATGTCTTTGCGCTCTACTCGTCCAATGATCTCTTCGCCTTTGATTTGGACGGCAATCTGAAGTGGCTGCGCGGCCTGACTTATGATTACGCCAATGCCAGCAACAGCCTTGGTATGTCGCAGTCACCCGTCGTCGCGGGTGGCGCGCTGGTGGTGCAGAGCGAGAATGACAGCGAGTCATTCGCAGCGGGCATCGACATTGCCACAGGACGCAACAAGTGGAAGATCGACCGACCCAAGGCGGCGAACTGGTCGAGCGCCATTGTTTATCAAGCCAAAGGACAGGAGCCAGTCGTTGGACTGCAATCGAGCAAGGGACTGCTCGGCGTGGACCCACAGACTGGCAAGCAAGTGTGGAACTACGGTGAGGGTGCTTCGACCATTCCGTCGAGTGCACTGAGCAATGGTGTCATCTACGCGCCATCGAATGGCATCACGGCCCTGGTGCCCGAGGGTAGCTCGGTCTCGCAGTTCTGGCGCAATGACAAGCTGGCCCCCGGCACATCAAGCCCCATCGCGTTGGGCGATCATTTGTATGTGGTGAATAAGGCTGGTGTGGTCATCCAAGCCTCGATCAAGGATGGAGCGGAGAATTGGAAGCTTCGCCTGGAAGGTCCACCGTTCAGCGGCTCACCTGTGGGCGCGGGCAAGATGCTCTACATCGTCAGTGAGCGCGGCACCTTCCAATCCATTGACACGACAGCCAAGGAGGGCAGCGTGACACAAACTATCGCCTTGGGGGAAACGGTGCTGACGACGCCAGCCATCGACGATGGTGCGCTGTATGTGCGCAGCGATGGCAAACTGTGGAAGATTCAGTAAGCGTGCTGCATGCGGCCAAATTAGCTTCGACTTCAGTCGAAGCTCATTGGATCAGCCGCGCAGGCGCTTGACGAAATCATCGAGCGTCTTCGGGGTCACCGCTTCAGGCTCGCGCTCAGTCGTCGCAGGCCATTGATAGGTCTTCTCGTTGAGGCTGCGTTGAATCATCAAAAAGCTGGTCTCCAGCGGCATGGGTTGCCACACTGTCGCGTCAATCACACTGCGGCGAAGCAGATCCAGTCCGCCTTCACGACCGCCCATGGCGTCGATACCGACAATGAGCACTTGGTCGCGTTTTTGGGCCGTGTTCAGCGCCTCGCTGGCACCTTGGGCCATGGCGTCATTGTGGGCAAAGATCACGTCGAGCTGCCCCTGCAAGCGCAGGGCATCCTCGCAGCGTTCACGGCCGCTTTGGAGCGACCAATCGCCAGGTGCATCGTGCACTAGGATGATCCCAGGCTCGGTGCGCAGGACATTCAGGAATGCTTCACTGCGAGCGAGTGTCGCCGCGCCCCGCGCACCCGTGATCTGCGCCACCCGCCCCGTGACCTGTGCCTCCCCTTCCTGAGTAGCCTTGCGTTTCAGCGCCTCGATCACGACCTCACCAGCCTTTTGACCGAGCTTCTTTTGATCAATGAAGACGAGCGCATGGCACGCGCTAGGCGCCAGACGTTGGTCCAGTCCGATGATCTTTGTGCCCTGGTCTTTCATCGACTCCAGCATCGCGGCGGAGAGCTTCTCTTCGACGGGTTGGAAGATCAGCCAAGCGGGGTGCTGGCGCTGGGCTTGGGCGAGGTGATCAAGCTGCACGCCCACGTCATTCTTGGCGTCCAACACTTCGACGCGGCAGCCTTCGAGCGTGCGCACGGCTAGGCGCAGCAGGTCGGCCTGCACTTGCTGGAAAGGCTCCGCCAAGTTCGAGGCGCAGTAGAGCAGGACCTTCTTGCTCGCTTCCGCAGCAGCCAGTTCATCCTCTTGCGCCTTCTTCTTGGCTTCAGCTTTGGACAGAGCTTGGTCGTCTCCGTGCTGTAGCCCCTGCTTGGCCGTTTCAATGGCCGCTTCGTAGCGGCTCACGCGCGCCTCTTCAGAATCACCGCAGCCCGTGAGCGTGGCAATTCCAGCGCCGGGTAGCAGTTTGAGCAGATCGCGACGATGAGGCAAGGTCATAGCGGGCGGCGACTAAGGCGCGACGGCGGTGATTTGCAAGCGGGCTAACCCTTCGCACGCTCCAGGTTGGCACCCAGGCCGACCAGCTTGTCATCCAGATGCTCGTAGCCGCGGTCGATGTGATAGAGGCGATTGATGTCGGTGCGGCCCTCGGCCTTGATAGCAGCAAGCACGAGTGCGGCGGAAGCGCGCAGATCACTGGCCATAACGGGTGCGCCTTTCATCTTCTCGCCTCCACGGATGCGGGCAGTAGCACCTTGCAGGTCGATGTTCGCTCCCATGCGCTTCATTTCGGCCACGTGCATGAAGCGCTGGGGGAAGATGGTCTCGGTGATGGTGCTGGTATCAGAGATGGCGCAAGCCATGGCGCAGAACTGCGCCTGCATGTCCGTGGGGAAGCCGGGATAGGGCATCGTGGTCAGGTCGAAGCCCTTGGCATTGGGGTTCGGATGAATGGTGATGCTGTCCTTGCCGATCTCCATGGGGAAGCCGCAAAGTTTCAGGGCATCCAGCACGGATTTCATGTGCTCGGGGGCGACACGCTTCAAGGTGACGCCTTCGCCCATCATCGCACCAGCACAGAGGAAGGTGCCGGCCTCGATGCGGTCTGGGATGACGGTGTGCTCCGCACCATGAAGTTCTTTCACGCCTTCGATGATGATGCGGTTGCTGCCTGCACCTTCGATCTTCGCGCCCATCTTGTTCAGGAAGTTAGCGAGGTCTTCGACTTCGGGCTCAGCGGCAGCGCCCTCGATGATAGTGGTGCCTTTGGCCAGCACCGCTGCCATCATCACGTTGTCCGTGCCGAGCACGGTGGAGCCATGCTTGCCCATGAGGTTCAGCGTGCTGCCTTTGAAGTTCTTCTTCGCATCCACCTGAATGTCACCGCCATCGACGGTGACGATGGCTCCCAGGCCTTCCAAACCCTTCAAATGCAAATCCACCGGGCGGTCGCCAATCACACAGCCGCCCGGCAGCGATACCTTGGCTTTCTTCAAGCGACCTGTGAGCGGGCCGAGCACACAAATGGAGGCGCGCATCTTGCGAACGAGGTCATAAGGTGCCTCTGACTTAATCTTCTTGGCCTCGACCACGACGACACCGCTGGCGCGTTCGACCTCGGCACCGAGTTCCGCCAAGATCTGCGTCATGTAGTTCGTGTCGCTCAGGTCTGGCACCCGGCGGATGGTGCAGATGTCCTTGGTCAGCAGCGTGGCCGCGAGGATGGGCAGAGACGAATTCTTCGAGCCCGAGATGGTGACGCGGCCTTTCAATGGCGTGCCGCCGTGAACGATCAGTTTTTCCATGGTGAGTGCATCAGCGAAAACACGAAGCAAGCCAGGAGCGCAAGAGGATTGTTAGACCACCCCATTCAAAATGGCCTCGATCATGCGCAGGGCCTCGACGTTTGGCTTCACGTCGTGCACGCGCAGAATGCGCGCCCCATGCTCGCGTAGCCAGCTGGTGAGGCCAATGGTGGGCCAGTCGCGTTGGGCCATGTCCAGGTCGCCGAGCAGCTTGCCAATCATCGTCTTGCGCGAGATACCGAGCAGCAGCGGACGGCCCAGCGCTTGGAACTCCGGCAAGGCACGCAGCAGGGCTAGGTTGTGCTCCAGGCTCTTGCCAAAGCCGATGCCGGGATCAAGGGCCACGCGGCGAGGATCAATGCCCGCGTCTTCCAAGGTCGTGAGTCTCTCCGTGAAGAAGCTCCCCACCTCTTCGACCACATCGGCATACGCGGGATTCGCCTGCATGGTGCGCGGCTCACCCTTCATGTGCATGACCACCAGGCCGCAGTCGCTGGCCTTGGCCACGTCGATCATTTGCGGGTCACGCAGCAGGCCAGAGATGTCGTTGATGATGTCGGCCCCGGCTTCTAGCGCTGCCTCGGCCACACTGCCCTTGAAGGTGTCGATGGAGATCAAGGCCGTGCTTTGCGCCCGCAGGCCACGGATCACTGGCAGTGTGCGACGTAGCTCCTCCTCCAAGCTCACGGGTTCAGCTCCGGGTCGCGTTGACTCTCCACCGATGTCCAGGATGTCCGCGCCCTCGGCCAGCAGTTGCAGCCCATGCGTGACTGCCTGCGATTCATCCAACCACCGACCGCCATCCGAGAACGAGTCCGGCGTGACATTCACGATGCCCATGATGAGGGCGCGGGTGGAGATGTCGAGCGTGCGGTCGTGGATAAGCCACTGGCAGGAGTGGTGAGTGATCAGTGCAGAGTGCGCAGTGGAAGCCGCTGGCTCATCCAACTGAGCACTGAGCACTGAGCACTTTTTACTGTTCACCAGTTACCTCCGAAGCTCCAAGCTCTGAATTCTCTAAGCTCATCGAAACCGGAAAGTGCCGCAGCGGCTCGACCAAGTTCTGTGGCAGCGGGCGCACGCGCTCGAAGATGCCGGGGGCCAGTTCGGCGCTTGTGCTGTAGCCACGGCGGAACATTTCCAGCTTGGCGTCGATGTTGTCGATGTGGTGGAGCGCGATGGCCTCAGGCGTCTTCGGCAGCACGGGCGAGCCGAATTGATACTCGCCGTGATGCGCGGCGATGAGGTGCAGCAAGTGCAGCCGCACATGATCAGTGGAGGGCTCCAAGTGCAGCCACAAGGCGGCCTCCGGCTTGTCCATGACCTCGCGCCAGAGTTTGTTAACCAGTTCCAGCCCGAGCGGGATGTGGCCCAGCATCTCACCATGCAAATGGTAGGGCATGGAGAAGCTGTTCTCGGCATACGCATTCTCCCACAGCTTGCCGCAGTCGTGGAAGAGCACACCGCCGATCAGTAGATCCAGGTTTAGCTTTGGATACACTGAGGCAAGGGCAGCCGCGCTGCGCATCATCTGCGCCACATGCTCCACCAAGCCACCGCGCCGCGCATGATGATACTCGCGCGCGGCAGCCGTGCGGCGGAAGCGCTCGCCGAACTTCTCCAAAAACAGCTCGCCCAGTAGCTTGAGCCGAGGGTCGCGCACCGCCGCGATGCGCGTGACGATCTCTCCATAGTCAGCAGCGTGCGCGAGCCGTTGCTCCTCCGAGCCTTGGAGCAGGGTATGAACCTCGTCCGGCGTCAGGCGACGCAGCTCCGCGTTCTTCGGCTCCAAGCCATACTTGCTCGCCTCCCACAGGCCGCTCAGCTCCACCCACACCGCCCCGTGTGGCAACTGCCGCACCGCTTCAAAGGCCGGGTTGCTGTCGAACACCCGCCACAGCAGTGACTCGCTGCCATCCGTCAGCCGGAGCTCAAAGTAGGGCTTGCCTTGCTGTGTCTGCTTCTCCATTGCGCCATCGACTTGTGCCTGGATCGCGTAAGGCTGCGGCGTCGAGTTCGCGACTTGCTTGAGTTGGGCGATGGTCAGCAGGTCGGGCATAGGGAAGGGAAGTGTGGGCCTGGCGCTCTAGGGCATCAGTTCTCCACATCGCATGCTCAGTGTCCACTAGGATTTCATCCAGGTAAAAGGTTTCGCGCCTCATCTCGGCGTTAGCATTTCAGGAGGCCAAGAGGCATCGTCACCCTCTGTTTTTTTGATTTTGGGCATTGCGCATTGGAGTCGAATCCGGCTACCTCATGCGTTTTATGAAGCGCCCAATCCCTGGAGGACTCCTCATCGCTGTCGAAGGCATCGACGGTGCTGGCAAAACAACCATCGCCACTCTTTTGGCGCAATGGTGCGGCGAGCACGGCCTTGGTTGCGTAATCTCCAAGGAACCCACCAGTCTGAAATGGGGCGAGGAACTGCGCAGTTCGGCCAAGGCGGGGCGGTTGACCTTGGAGCGGGAATTAGAGTTGTTCGAAAAAGACCGCCGGGATCATGTCGCCCGGACCATTCAGCCAGCCTTGCGGGAGGGCAACATTGTCATCCTAGATCGCTACTACTGGTCATCCGCTGCCTATCAGGGTGCGCGTGGTGCTGACTTCCGCGACGTCGTTAAAAACAACGAGTCTTTCGCGCCGAAGCCGGATCTATTCCTGTTGCTCGATATCGACGTGGATGCCGGGCTTTCGCGTATTCGTGCCCGGGGAGACCAGCCGAACCTGTTCGAGGCGACGGCCTCACTTTTGAAGGCAAAGGACATCTTCCTGGAACTCGCAGGGTACGAACCAAATGCGCGGGTGATTGATTCCTCCGGGTCAATGAAGACGAATTTTTTGTCTGCGCTGGGAGCCTTGAAGTCAGCTGCACTGCAGAAAATAGCCGACGCTCAGTTGCAGAACTCCTCCCTGGCCGAGGAGGTGCGAGAACGGTTCGGTACCGACTGCTAATGGCTGCTTAGGCACCTTCTAGGCGTGGACAAAGACGCTTTGCCAGTCTCTGTCTTCGCGAGTGCTATCGAACTCTTGCTGGGTTCTCATACCATCCTGACTATTTAATCGGAGTTTAGCCCGGATACGAAACGTTTGCTTGATCCCGCAGCCAGGGGCGGCCAACCAATCTCAGCACGGCGTCTGCATCGTCCCAGAAGCGTCGCAAGCTC
>Ga0247831_1005972_pt1 | contig 14749 bp, 3 predicted proteins | sample LaCruzMarch2015__9_FD_192406 | JGI IMG/M metagenome (GOLD analysis project Ga0247831, IMG submission 192406) | Freshwater microbial communities from meromictic Lake La Cruz, Castile-La Mancha, Spain - LaCruzMarch2015_1m | ecosystem: Environmental > Aquatic > Freshwater > Lake | place: Spain...
TTGATTCGTTGGAGCAGCACTTCATACGCAGCGATTCCTGATCCAGTGGATGGCACCGCATTGAGCAATGGAGCTGGCGTTCAAAATGTGGCGCAAGGCGTACAAGCATTCAACGCGACAGGCTTAGCCTCAAACACCACCTATTTCTTTAAGATTTGGTCGTACACAAACAGCGGAACCAACATCAATTACAAATTGGTGGGTGAACCACAAACCAGTTGTGCAACGCTAACAGCTCCGGTTGCTTTAGGTAATTATCCTTTCACCGGCTTAGCAACAGCAGGAACTGGACCTGCTTCTAGATTAGTTGCCACAGGTGTTGTTGCTAATCTAACAATGACATCTACGTCCAATCCTTTACTAAATATTCAAGCTGGTTCTGCAAATGATGATAATGTATTGTCAGTTGCACCAAGCACTGGAAACTTTGGCACAGCCATTAACACTTCTAGATATATTGAATTTACAGCCACCCCAGGAAGTGGTTTCGTTATTACCCCTACTTCTATAACTTTTTCAAGTCAACGAACAGGTGCAGGTGCAACTTCTTTTGCAGTAAGATCCAGTGCGGATAGCTATGCTGCAGATATCACTACAGGAACTACAGGTACTTCCTATGCTTCAAGTACAATAACTCTTACAGGTGGTTCTTATTCAAATTTAGCTGTTATAACATTCAGAATATACCCTTATGGTGGAAGCAGCACAGGGTTTTGGCGAGTAGATGATATTGTATTAAACGGAAATGTAACTTCAATCGGAACCATAACAACTGGAACTGTAACAGGATCTCCATTCTGCGCGGGTGTAAGTGGCGTGAGTGTACCTTTCACTTACACTCCATCAGCAAACTTCCCGAACGGAACAGCCATCTTTACAGCGCAACTTTCTAATGCTGCTGGGTCTTTCGCTGCACCTACAAACTTGCAGTCGGTAACCTCAAACGCTTCAGGTTCGCAGTCGATCAGTGTAACAATTCCTGCACTAACAACCGCAGGAACTGGCTACAGAATTCGTGTAGTGTCTTCATCACCTACCGTGAACGGTAGCGACAATGGAACGAACATTAACATTAGCAGCTCTGCAACATCGATTGCTCCTATAGCAATCCAAAACATTGCTACAAGTTCAAACGGAACTACCCTAACGGTAACCGAAGGCGTAACGCCAACAAGCCGTCAGTGGAAATACGGAACTGCATCAGGCGGACCATACACAGTGAACTTGGGTACAACCACAACGCAAATTCCAAACTTCGCCGTTGCAGGTACATATTATATAGTATGCGAAAGCACATACGGTGCTCCATGTTCAAACACGGTAACATCGAACCAAGTACAGATCATCGTTACTGCTCCGACACCTGAAATCAACGTTACAGGTAACGCAGTTTCGATTGTCGACAACGACCTCACACCAAGCTTAACAGACCACACCGATTTCTCGAACGTATCTTGGGGAGCAACTTTCACCAGAACGTTCACTATCCAAAACACTGGAACTGGCACCTTGAACATCACCTTGCCAATCGTAATTGGTGGCGCACAAGCTGGTGATTATACTGTAACCACATCACCATCGGCAACAGTAGCACCAGGAGGAAACACATCTTTCATAGTAACATTCGCGCCAGCTGCAATTGGTTTGAGATCGGCGAACATCACCATCAACAACGATGATAGCGATGAGGCGATTTACAACTTCAACATCCAAGGAACTGGAACGCCAAGTAATCTTTCAACTATTGAATTCAATACCTCGACGACACCACAAAATATCGATTACAGCACTGCAGCCAATCAGGTAAACGATTTAGTTTCTACTTCATTGGCTGTTATGGAATTCAGAATTCGTGATGGTGGCGCAACCAATACTGATGCGGATAACTTAGGAACTACAATGAATGCAATAACATTAAACATTACCAATTGGGCAAATCTAAAACGCTTGGCCTTGTACAATGGGACAACGGAAATTGTTGAAGCAGCAGTTACTGGACCAACATTAACTTTCTCAGGACTAACGGGCTCAGAAGTTACTGCTCCTGACAATCAAAACAGAATTATCACTGTAAGAGTTAGCTTCCAAGCAACAGTAACCGACAATCAGCAGTTCTCTTTCAACTTTGCACCTGCGAACGTTACGGCATTGTCGACCAACTCAGCATTCACAACTTTTAGCACTGTAAATTCTGAGACTACAGCCGATCGCAACCGCATCGAAGTAACAGCAGATCGCATCAACTTCTCAACGCAACCGAACAACACCTCAGTGAGTGTGAACATGGCAGCATTTGCTGTGCAGTTTGTGGATGCATTAGGCAACCGCGATTTCGACAGCAACCGCACAGTAACACTAGCCACTTCGGGCGTGAACATTTCGCCAGCCACACCAAGTGCGAGCATCACTGCACCACATACAGGTGTAGTAACTTTCTCGACGGTACAATACACAAGTGGTCCGCAAACAGCGATCACGATCACTGCAAATACGACTGGCTTGGCTTCGAGCAACAGTTCGGTATCGAATCCATTCAACGTAAATGTGTTCACTTTCTTGGCAGGTGACTACCGTCCGAATTATGCAGGTTCTGACTTCTCTTTTAATGGAGGTTGGGATAGTTTCGACGGAACTACTTGGACATTGGGTGTTACCGCCCCACAAAACTTACCAACGGGAACAGGAAATAGACCACCAAGAATTATTATTGACAAGCCGTTTATCACCGGTGGTGGAAGTACAGTGCAAACGTATAACGATATTATTATTTTGGACGGAGGGGAACTATCTTTTGTAGATGACGATAACCCTCCTGTTGCTGCAGAATTACTTTTCGCCTCGAAAAGAATTGAAGTGTTATCTGGTGGTATTCTTCATATCGAAGGCGACATTGATCTTCCGACCACAAGTAACTTGATCGTAAGATCTGGTGGCGAAATGATCATCGACCAAGCTTCAATGGTAAATAACCACCCTATGTGGGAAGGTGTTGAGCTTTTCGAAGGTGGATCAACTGTAACGATCAACGACTGGAACTGGACGGCTTCTTCAACAGTTGCAGCACTTTTCAATGTTACTTCTGCAATCACTAGCAATGCCAATGGATATAAATTTGGTAATCTAGTTGTAGATGTGGCAACAACCTCGAACTGGCAATTTATTGGCGGTAATATTGGTATCATCAATTTGGCAGAAAACGATGTTGACATTAGCAATACTTCAGCTTTTTGGATTACTGGAGCAACCAATCAAACTGGAACCAATGGATATATCATCAATGGTAACCTTACCATTTTCGACGGTAATTTCTCATTCGGAACAAGCTATACAACCAATCCTTTCATCCATCAATTTACAGTTAGAGGAAATTTTGAAAATCAGAGTAACGATGCAATGCGCCTGCATTTTACAGGAGCGGGAACACCAACCACATTAAGCGGTAGCGTAACTGTATTAGGCGACTTCATCGTAGGTTCTACAGTAACGTCATTCACCAACGATGGTGGTACGGGAACACCTTCACGTATCGGCTTGAATTTACGTGGAGGTACATTGGCAGATCCAAACATTTTGGATGTTGCACCTGTGGCAGTAGCAGTGCCTATCACTATTGGAGATGGAACACTTCCAACCTTTGTGAAACTGCGCACACAGAATCTGTCGACAAACTCGGTTGTAGGTTACACTGCCGCAATTACAGTGAGCAATAACGCTTTGTTAGACTTCGGCTTCAACACCTTAGGAACAACCGCATTGAACATCAACAAAACTGCAACTGCACCAGCAGGAACAAACACATTTACTTCGAATCAAGGATCAACATTGGTGATCACTTCGCCTGATGGTATCCAGCAAGCTTCTGGAACTTTGGGTAACGTGCAGTACTCAACATCCAATAAGACCTTCAACCAATTGGCTACCTTCTGGTACCAAGGCCGTGCAAACCAGGTAACTGGTGATGGTCTTGCAAATACCTCATCTGGTAAAGTGGTGATTGTAGAACAAAATGCTTTAGCAACCACCTTAACATTAAGCAACCAAGTAGGCATTACCAATGCTACCACAATCGATGCTTTGGGAGGTAAATTGGAAATCCGCCAAGGAACCTTAATTTCTCCTGCTGCAGCGCCAGTAACCTCAACAGGTAGATTGGTAATGACAGGTGGAGAATACCGTATCGGTGAACTTACAACTTGTCCGCAGCTTACTGGTGCTTACACCTTAACAGCAGGAACCATCAACCTGGATGGGGCGGGCAACCAGATCCTTCGCGGTGCCAGAGATTACGTAAACTTGGCATTCAGCAACAGTGGAACAAAAACGCTTTCGTCTGCCTTGCCAGCTGCTTCACTTAACGACTTAGTAACGATTCAAGACGCAGCGATCCTCGATGTAGTAAACAACAACTTCGATGGTACATCTGCATGGAACTAGCCGTTTCCGCATGAGTTCGCTCAACACTACACTTCCACAATTAACTGGTACTTACACCCTCACTGGTGGTACAGTTGAATTGTACGGAACAGGCGCTGGTCAAACACATTCGCTCCGCGGAACTGTTACTTACAACAACGTAGAATTGAACTCAACTGCAGCATCGGTTGCAGCTACCCAAGCCAACGTTGTAGCAAATGCCGGCTTCGGTCTTCGTGGAACAATGACAGTTCAAAGTCCAACTTGCTTCCAATTGGGAAGTGCATTCACAATCACAGATCAGGGAACTAGTTCATTTGTACTTGCAGCAGGGTCGACCTTGAAATACGGTGGAACCATCGATGCGTCAGGTGCAACTGGAAACATCCAAACCGACACGAGAACATTCCCAACTACTGCATCTTACGGATTTGTAGGAAGCAGCACGCCGCAAGTGGCAGGTACAGGCTTACCAGCTACAATGGTAAATATGTATCTCGATAAAGCCACTGCAACCGATCAGGTAACGATTGCTGCGAATAAGGCAGTATCGAACCAATTGGTTCTTGGAACTGGTATCCTCAACACAAATGGAAATATCCTTTCGGTAACCAATACAGCCACCACGGCAGTAACAGGTGGTTCTGCAAACTCATTTGTGAGTGGAAGCTTAAACCGCAGTTTGCCTTCTTCCCTGGTTACAGGGTCAACTTATGATTTCCCAATCGGAAAAGTAGGCGCTGTAACTTACCTACCTGCTAGCTTGGTGAACCCAACTACAGGTGCTGGCGCAGTTTCGGTAACAATGCAAGCCTTCAATGCAAGTTCGGGTGGAACAGCAGATCCGAACTCTGTTGGAACTTTAAGTGGAACAGAATACTGGTCACTTTCAGCATCAGGAAACTTCAATGGTAGTCAGTTTACATTAGGCCGCCCAACTGCAGTAGCACCATTAACTTCTATTGCAAGAAGCACCACAACCGCAACTGGCACATACGTATATATTGGTGGTACGCCATCTGGCAACCAAATCCAGAATTCAAACTTCAGTGCAGGCAATACACAATTCTTAGCCTTTGCACTTCCAGTAGCAGATCCAACCATCACAACAGTAATTCCTACTTCACCAACATTTGCTGGTCAGTTGGATAACACTGGATACGTTGGACAAACACTCACCATTACAGGATCTGGCTTCACTTCAACTGGAAGCATGTCGGTATCAATTGGAGGTTTACCTGCTACAACATTTACAGTAGTGAACAGCACAACCATCACAGCGGTAGTTGCACAAAATGCATCGGGCGCAACGGTTGTGGTAACGAACACGATCACTTCAGGTTCGGCAAGTGCGGCATTTAACTTCTTGGGTTGGATTACGAACGCATCGACTGATTGGAACCTTAATCCAACTTGGTTGGGCGGACAAGTTCCACCAGCATCAGTTGCAGTAACCATTGCTCACGCAGTAACTGCAAACGGTGTGGTAGCAAACAATCCGAACACATTAACGATCCGTTCAGCTAGCTCACTCACTTTCGGTGCAGCTGGAACACTTACTGTGAACACAACATTGACTAACGGTGGTTCTATCGACATGACCTCAGGCGGTGCGCTCACAATGGCGAATGCATCAACATTTGCAAACGGTGCGGCAACCTTTACAGGTGGAACTGGAACAGTAGTATTTGCTGGAACAGGAACAGTTACCTCATCTGCAGGCGTGCCATTTAACAATGTAACGATCAACGGTGCGGTGAATCCAAGTGCAGGTTCTTCGATTGCAGGAACACTTCGTGTGAACCAAGGCGGATCGATCACCACCAACGCTCTTACTTACGGTGCAGCCTCTACCCTATCATACAACGGTACAAGTTCGCAAACACCAAATGCTTTTGAATTCCCAGCAGCGAGTGGTCCGGTGAACTTCACCGCAAACAACTCAGCTGATGTACGTTTACCATTTAACCGCACAGTGAGTGGAAATGTGAGAATCCTATCTGGAAACCTTCAATCGACAGGAGCAGTTACACTCACAATGAGCGGTGCTACAGCTACTCTCGAAGTTACTGGTAATCTTTTGGGAACAGATGTAGGTGGAGGCAACGACCTTACCTTGGCAGTTACAGGAAATGTAACTGTGAACGGATCGAACGTAACAACAGCCAAAGTATTCAATGCGAACGTGAGCACAGGCGCTACTTTAGCACTTGGTCGCAGCAACTTCGAAGTACGTTACGGAAGCTTTAATGTTCTAGGAACAGGTACACTTCGCATTGACGCAAGCGGAAACGTTGCTTCGGTTGATGGTAACAGCCGTATTCCGGTGTACGCATCAACTGCTAATTTGGTGTACAACAGCGGCGGAACCTATGGACGTTTCGTAGAGTGGTCAACAGCTAGTGGCCCAGCTGGTTACCCAGGAAATGTGATCATCCAAAACGGAACAACCTTGAACATTGGAACACCAAGTTCCGACTTAGGTGTGGCGAACAGCTTGAGCTTAGGTCAAACTGGAAGTGCCGGTTCATTGAATATGCAATCAACCGCACAAGGCATCACAGTAAATGGTGACTTGAATATTGGTAGCAACACGGGAACATCAACCTTAACCTTATCTACCAATGGATCTAGTCCGGCGCTACGTGTAGGTGGCAACTGGACGCGCACCGCAAATGGTGTGTTTGCAGGAACTGGTGCAAATGGTCGCGGGGTGTTCTTTATCGGAGCAACCAATGCCAGCATCACAGCACCAAGTGCTGAAACTTTCGAATTCATGTTGATGCAGAAATCGGTTGGTGCTACAGTAACCTTGAATCAGCCTATCACTGTAAATCAAACCCTTGATTTCACAACTGGCTTCTTGATTCTTGGTGCGAACAATGTAACCACCACAAGCATCACGGGAGGTAACACTTCGTCATATGCGGTAACCAATGGTGCTGGTCAGCTTTTCAGAAATGTGAACAACACTGCAAATGTTTTCCCTGTTGGACCAACAACAACTACATACGCACCTGCAAGCTTAACCCAACAAGGAACTGCAGAACGCTTGGGTGTACGTGCGAGAACAGCTCCAGCCTTTACAGCTACCTTGAACAACAATGCTGAAATGGTAAACCTAGAATGGTTTATTGATGAGTCGGCTGGAACAGCTGGTTCGAACAGCTTGATCACCAATTTCACTTGGCCAGGATCTTCGAATGCAGGTTCATTGAACATTGCAGCGTCGCTTTACCATGGTAACTACGGAACAAACTGGCAAGTTCGTCCAACCTTGGCAACAACAGGATCTAACCCTTACACATCACAGTCAACGGCGAACTTCACAGGCAACTTAACTGCACAGAACTTTGTGGTAGGTAACCTTACAGGTATCCTTGGTTGCCAGTCGACCGCTATAAACGGTGCTTGGAACAACGGTTCAACTTGGACAGATGGATTCGTTCCACCAGCAGGTTCTAACGTATGTATCAACCACAACGTAACAGTGAACTTGATTGATGCAAATCCAAATACAGTAGTTGGATTAACCTTCGCAGGTTCAGGTTTATTAACCTTGGATGCTTCTAAAACACTCACTTTCTTAACTGGTGGTGCTTTGGCTAACAATACTGGTGGTGCATTAAATCTCGGTGCAGGTACAGTAGTAACCAATGGTGTGATGGGTATTTCAGGCGGAAATCCTGTAACCATCAACAACTTAACAATCAATGGCAATACAACAATCAGCACTACTCCAACTGTAACTGGTAATTTCCAAATCAATGCAGGTGGTTCATTAACAGCGCCACTCACTTATGGTGCAGCATCAACGTTGGTTTACAACACTGGTGCTGCTTATGGTGTATCAAACGAATGGACAGGTACTGGAGCACCGGGCTTAGGTATTCCTCAAAACGTAACTATCCAAGGCACAACCTTGAATATGCCAGCAGCGAACCGTGGCTTGGGTGGAAATATGACCATCACATCAGGAAGCTTGGCACTGAATGGTGCAACAGGCGACTTGTTTGTAGGAGGAAATTGGACACGCAGCGTATCTGCAGGATTTACTTCAAACGGCAGAGCAGTATTCTTCAATGGTGCAGCCAACCAAACAGTTTCAGTTACTGGTGGAGGCACAGAAAGTTTCTCTTACTTGTTGGTTAACAAATCAGCAGGAAACCTGATCCTCGATAGTGTTGAACCTACAAATGTTAACGTAACGGCAAGCGTTGGTAACGTGCTTGAAGTAAGTGCTGGCAATACGATCGATTTGAATGGTCGCACGATGTCGATCACAGGAACAGGTGGAAACATCAACCTTCCTTCAGGTGTGGCAAGTATCAATGGTGGAGTAGGTTCGGTATTCTCGATCCAAAATGGAACGAAGACCGTAACACCATCGGGCGGTGCTACATTGAACTTCGGTTCGAATGTTACAGTTGCCTTGAACAGCGGAATGAACTTCGGTGCAACAGCTTCTACTATCAACGGAACATTGCAAATTGCATTGGGAGGTTTCGTATCGACCAATGCACCGAGCTATGCTACTGGATCAACACTTCGTTACTTCACAGGTTCTGCTTACGGCAGAGGCTTAGAGTGGAGCACAAATGCTGGCCCGGGTTATCCGCACAACGTTTTAGTTGACCAAAACGGTACTGTTACTACAGTGAACTTGGCAGCTGGATCTGCAACTTGCGAAATCGCTGGAAACCTCACCTTGAACAATGGTGGAAACGTGAGTATGGGCGCAATGGCAAATCCGTTGATCGTTCGTGGTAATCTTTCGTTAGGTGGCGCTGCAAGTGGAACCCTCACCCTATCAACAGCAGTTGGTGGAGATGTGAAAGTTGCAGGCAACCTTTCTAGAAATGGTGGTGGAACTTTAACACAAAACGGCCGCGAAGTCGAAATGAACGGTACAACTCCTCAAACTATTTCAGGAATTGCAACTTTCGATTTCTTGTCGATCAACAATACTGGCTCAACAGTTTTGATCACCACCAATTCTCAGATCAACAACCGTTTGAGTTTATTGAATGGTACATTTGAACTTAACGGTTTTGCCTGCACAATGGCAAACACTTCTAAAATTGCCCGTGAAGCTGGTATTATGACAGCTCCTCCAACTGTAAACTTTGGAGATGTGTATGATGTTGAGTACCGTGCGAACCTTACTACAGATGTAGAATTCCTCGGAACTTCTGATGTAGTACGTGACCTTATCGTTACTACAGGAGCTACTGCTACTCTGAATTCTAACCGCACCTTCAACCGCGACTTGGTGCTTGCAGGCGGCGACTTAAACCTCGGTGGATTTACATTGGTGGCACGCGGACGTGTTGCTGCCCCTTCATTCTCAGGTAGCATTACCGTTAGCGGTGGTGGAACACGCACAATCACTGGTACAGCTGGTTCACGTTTCGATGTAACAGGTTTGGGAACAAACGTACCAACTGCATACACCAAAACAGTTTCTAGCTTCGGTGGAACGCAACTCGTATTTGATTCGAATGTTTTAGTTCGTATCGGTGATGGAGCGATTGACTTCGGTGCTGGTAGTCCAACCACAATCAATGGAACACTTCAGGTACTTCTTGGAGGATCAGTTGGGCAATTGTTGAACCCTTGTTTCTACGGTGTGAATTCAATCTTACGTTTCTCAAATACAGTAGATTATCAAGTAGGAACCAACGATAAAACTTGGGCTTCTGGTGCAATTGCTTCAGGCAATCCTGGTATTCCTTGGAATGTTGAAATTAACGACATCGGAACCGATCTTCAATTACAAAACACCCGTGCACTAAGAGGCAACCTAACCATCACAAGTGGTACATTTACCCTTACTCCTGCTTACACCGGATCATTCAACATCGGTGGAAACTGGACACGTACTGGAGCCACTTCGGCATTCGTTCATAACAGCAAGAAAGTAATCTTCGATCGTCAAAACGCTGGGGACCAAACTATCACTGTTGGCGGAACTGTAACTGCAGAAACATTCTACGACTTGGAAGTTTCTCCAGTAACAGGGAACTTAGCAATGGCTAGTTCTTCGAATGTTACCGTGTTGAATAACTTCAATTTCGTGAGTGGTAAATTCGACTTGAACAACAATCAACTTTTGGTTGGTACTTCATCGGTAAATGGAACAATCACAGGCGCTACATCAACGAACTATATCGTAACCAATGGAGGTAACATTCGCTTCTTCGCGAATACCAACGCAACCACCTACAACTTCCCGATTGGTGATGTCAGCGAATACACTCCATTCAATGTTGTACTCGACAATGGTGCACAGGCTGGAGCTTATCTGCAAGCTTCTATGACTCCACTTCCGCATCCAAATGCAGTGGGTACAAATGCAGCTACAAGCTATATCAACCGTTACTGGAGCATCGTTCCTTCGGGATTGGCTGCAAGTCCTGTGTACGATGTAACTTACAAGTATGCTGATCTCGACATTGTAGGTAATGATGCAATTTACCGTCCGGCTAAGTACAGCTCAACCAACGCAACTCCAGGCTGGGCGAGCTCACCAGGTTCTGGTGCTCCTGCCACCGACGGAACTGCAGCTAACCACGATTTGGCCTTGAACACATTCACTTGGGATAACCTCACCACATTCTCCGATTTCTCGGCAGCCGGTGATGGAGCTCCACTTCCAATCGAGTTGTTATCCTTCAATGCAGAACCAGTAGGCAATACAGTTTTGGTAAGTTGGACAACAGCTTCAGAAATCAACAACGACTTCTTCACAATTGAACGTTCGGTTGATGCATCCATTTTCACACCTATCGGAACTGTGAATGGTGCAGGAAACTCAAGTTCAACAAGAAGTTACAGCTTCGTAGATGTGCAACCAGTGATGGGCGTTTCTTATTACCGTTTGCGTCAAACCGACTTTAACGGCGACTTCGAAGTGTTCGATCCTGCTGCTGTGAACTTCGGTACAGGAATGGTTCAAGGCGCAGCGCTCTTCCCTAACCCAGCGGTTGAATATGCACATGTGATGATCAATACCGCTTCCAGCGGAAAAGGTTGGGTTCGCGTAACAGATTTAACTGGTCGATTGATCTCGAACTTCCAAATTGTGATGACAAAAGGCATGACACCATTTACGCTTCAAACCGACAATCTTGCTCCGGGTAAATACTTGGTAACAGTGGAAGCGGCTGATGGTAAAGTGTACAACTTACCTTTGATGAAAAACTAATAAAAACGATCCTTTTTGAAAGAGCTTCCCGAAACGGAGGCTCTTTTTTTTTGTGGTTGAATTCAAATGAAATGTACTTTTGAGGAAAATCTTAACACTATGATGCAAGATCCTATCGACAGCATTTTAACCCAAGGCAGAGATGCAACAGAGGTTACACAGTTTATGACGAAAGTGTATGGTTGGATGACCATGGCATTGGCCATCACAGGCTTGGTTGCACTCTATACTGCGTCGTCTGAAACTTTACTTGAATTGGTATTTGCCAGTAAGATTACTTTTTGGGCATTGATCATCGGAACATTTTTACTTGTAGGTTGGCTAACAGTAGCAATTAAAACTATGTCGCCGACTACAGCAACAGCGATATTTATCGTGTATTCTGCATTGAACGGATTGATCTTTTCGTCGATCTTCTTGATTTACACATCATCATCGATTGCATTAACCTTCTTTATCACTGCAGGTACTTTCGGCGTGATGAGCGTGTACGGTTATTTTACCAAGGCCGATTTATCGAAAATCGGATCGATCGCCATCATGGCATTGGTGGGGATTATCTTGGCTTCGATCGTGAACTTCTTCCTCGAAAGTGAAACATTGTATTGGATCATCAGCTATGCTGGTGTGGCAATCTTCACTGCTTTGATTGCTTACGACACGCAAAAGATTAAAGACATTGCGATCTATGGCTTCGATGGTGAAGCAGCTGAAAAGAAAATGTCGATCGTTGGAGCATTAACGCTGTACTTAGATTTCATCAATTTGTTTCTTTTTCTCCTCCGTTTGTTCGGTGGCCGTAAAGACTAATCAACTTTCAAATTCTTTCAACCCGATTTCCGAAAGGTTATCGGGTTTTTTGTTCTTATCGGGAAGGCTTTTCAATTAAATTTGTCGCAAATCAACAACCCAAAAAACTGATACATGAAAAAGTCGTTGCTCATCTGGATGTTTATGCTCACCGCTGGCTTGGTACTAAATGCCAATCCAACCGGCAAAAAACCTAAACTGGAGAAGGGCCTTTATGCAGAAATCACAACTTCTAAAGGCGTGATCTTCATCAAACTCGAACACGAAAAAACACCACTTACTGTGGCGAATTTTGTAGGATTGGCAGAAGGTAAAATCGAGAACAAAGCCAAAAATGGCAAACCGTTTTACGATAGTTTGTTGTTTCACCGAGTAATCAAAGACTTTATGATTCAAGGTGGAGATCCTGAAGGAACAGGCCGCGGCGGCCCAGGATACCGTTTCAAAGATGAAATTGTACCTGAATTGAAACACGACCGTGCAGGCATCCTTTCGATGGCGAACTCAGGACCTAAAACAAATGGTTCACAATTTTTCATCACCCACAAAGCAACACCATGGCTTGATGGCAAACACACCGTTTTTGGTTCGGTAATCACCGGCCAAGATGTGGTGGATGCCATTGCACAAAACGACTACATCTTAAAAGTGAAAATTATCCGCAAAGGCAAAGAAGCCAAGAAGTTCGACGCGGTTAAAATATTCAACGAACTCAATAAGTAGTACCCAACAAACCACAACCATGAAAATTACACGCATCCTCGCGGGCTTACTCTTCTCCGTTTCGGCGGTAGCCCAAACACCGGTACTTACCCTTAATCAGGTAGGCTCTGGCTTTACGCGCGTTACTACACTCGCCAATGCAGGCGACGACCGCCTCTTCGTTTGCGAAAAAGCTGGAATCATTAAATTCTTCCGCCCATACCAAGTTGGTAGTAACGCTACATTCATGGACATCAACTCGAAGGTTTTCAACCCAACAGGAGATTCAGATGAGCGCGGTTTATTAGGCCTTACATTCGATCCTAATTACGCTACAAACGGTCGCTTTTATGTAAACTACATCAACAATTCTGGCAATACTGTTGTCGCAAGATATACAGTTACAGCTGGCAATGCAGATGCTGGAAACGTATCATCTGAAGAAATCATTCTAACTGTAACTCAACCTTATTCGAACCACAATGGTGGAAATATCCTCTTCGGACCAGATGGTTACCTTTATATCGGAATGGGTGATGGAGGTTCTGGTGGAGATCCACAAAATTATTCACAAAATCGCCAAAGCTTATTGGGTAAAATGCTTCGTATCGATGTAAGTGGAACTGGAACTGGTTATACAATTCCTGCAAGCAACCCATTTACCATTGCAAACGATCCAAACAACACAACACTTGATGAAATTTGGGCTATCGGTGTTCGTAACCCATGGAGATGGAGCTTCGATAGCGAATCGGGAGACATGTGGATCGCTGATGTAGGACAAAATCTTTACGAAGAAATCAACTTCCAACCTGCTACCAGCACTGGAGGCGAAAACTACGGCTGGAGATGTTACGAAGGAGCAAATAACTACAATACATCAGGTTGCCAAGCACAGTCAAATTATGCCTTTCCAATCTACAATTTTGCACATTCAACTGGCGCTTGTTCGGTTACTGGCGGCTACGTTTACCGTGGAAACCTGTACGAAGACATTTACGCACGTTACTTCTTCACAGACTATTGTGATGGCGTTATTCGCAGCACATTCGATAATGGACAAGGCGGATGGACAACCGAATCGCATGGTGCCTTTACCTCATTCCAATACACTGCATTTGGCGAAGACGGTTACGGCGAAGTATACATTGCTCGTCAAAGTGGCATCATTGCACGTTTAACTATCGCAGCTTCAGACCCTCGTGCGCCAATTAGTGCCGATGGTCCATTGGGAATTTGTGAAGGAGGTTCTGCTACATTGCGTACGGGGTTAAATCCACTTTTGACTTATGCTTGGTACAAAGACAACAACCTCATCGCAGGCGCTAACCAAGCTACATTTGAAGCTACAGAACCTGGTGTTTACAAAGTGATTACAACATCGGCTAATGGTTCAAAAGAATCTGTTGAACTCACAATTAACATTCTGCCTGCTCCTGCAACACCAAGTGCTTCTATCGCTCAAAACAATATTTGCGAAGATCAAGCATTTGCAATTGCATTGAATGGTACACCAGCAGGCGGAACTTTCGAAGGCACTGGTGTTGAAGATTCTAACTTCAATCCTTTCAATCTTGGCGCTGGAACTTATCCTGTGTCATATTTTGTTACTGGAGC
>Ga0247831_1005977_pt1 | contig 14744 bp, 15 predicted proteins | sample LaCruzMarch2015__9_FD_192406 | JGI IMG/M metagenome (GOLD analysis project Ga0247831, IMG submission 192406) | Freshwater microbial communities from meromictic Lake La Cruz, Castile-La Mancha, Spain - LaCruzMarch2015_1m | ecosystem: Environmental > Aquatic > Freshwater > Lake | place: Spain...
CAGGCTGCCATGCAGCATCTCCTGCTGGAGGGGAAGGCTGATCGGTATCAACAATTTCTGAGCTCCGCGGCCCAAAGCAACCTCGTCGACATCTCCGACGACTTTCACTTCCGCATCCAGACCATCGAAAGCCCGACGCTGCTGGTGCGGCACGTCAGCACCTACGGACAGGCCACGAACCAGGGCGAACTGTCCGATGCTTTCTTCGCGCTGATGCTCAGCTTCCACCCCGGTGGCTTCAGCAGCACCGGCCCGCTCAGCGACGCCGGCCCCCATCCCCCGGGCCCAACCCTGCACTGGCACCTCGCCGGCCACAGCTGCGTCAGCCACCATCACAACGCGAAGGTCACCGACCTGCGGCTGGAAAGCGCCGCCCTGCTGCGTGAGCTCTCCGCCCAGGCGATTGCGGTGTCCCAGCTCAACAGCCTCCAGGGCGTGGCGGCACCAGCAAGCCTGGTGCGCCTGATCGAAGCCCTGGGCGAGCAACTCGCCAGCACGGAGCTCAACGGGCACCCCACGATCATCGAGGCTTTTTTCAACCGGCTCGGCCAGGAGCTCCGGCACCTGCTCGGCCCGCCCACAGCCAGCGACGCCAACGCCGCAGGCCACGTCTCGATCACCATGGCGTGGATGATCAGTCGGCTCAGCAAGTCGTTCAGCCTGCAACAATTAGCCAAAGAAATCGGCCTGACCCCCCGCAGCGTGCAGGTCTGCTTCAAGAACAGGCTGGACATTTCTCCCATGCGCTGGTTGAAACTGGCCCGCATGAGCCAGTTGCGGGAATATCTCTGGAGTGCGGAGAGGAAGCATCTCTCAATCCAGCAATTGATGGGCCGCTCCGGCCTCAGCAACACCAGCCTCAATCGCCAGTGCTACAAAGATTGCTATGGGGTCAGCCCCAGGGAAGAACAGCATCAAACGGAGGCCATTAAAAAGCAACAAGGCGCCCTTGATAACATTTCTCAGTTTTGTCAATTTGGCAGCACAAAAGCAGCAATTGAGTATCTGAATACAGTTAACAGCTGCGGTAGTGATACAAATCAGGGCTTCAAAGTAACCATCCTGATAAGATCATCCACCGGCGAGCCGCAGCGATGATGGGCTGTCCAGATCTGCTGCAGAGCCAGCCCGACCCCCGAAGGACCTGCCTATCTCGACAAACCACCATCAGCCATTACCGCTGAGCTCTTGACGGATCAACCTGGCCATCAGGCTCGAGAGTGTGGTGTCTTGGTCAAACGCATGCAACCGAAACTGGCGGCAGAGGCTGCGAGGCAGGCTGACAGTGATGCGACTCATCGGCTCGGGGGCCACAGCACTCTCAGCACTCTCAGAACTCTCAGGAAAAATTTCTTTTGCCACCATCTGATTACCTTGAAGATTTAAATGAACTCTGTGAGCAGCGCTGATCATGTCCTGCATCTTAAGCTATATAGTATTATCAGGCTGAAAGCAAAACTCCGCGCCCATCAGCCCAGGTCCTTCGCAATTCAGCCACTTGCTTCGCAATGGAGCAGGCTCGCCCAGGCCGCCACCAACGCTTCCTACATATATCAAGGGCTACGAATTCATGGCCGCTGCCAGGCGGGGCTGCGGCGCGGCACAATCACTTGGCGCAGATTTACGCTCCCAGCATGGCTGTTGCGATGGATCCACAGGCCGGATCAAGGAATGTCGCAGCCGCCAGCTGTGCTGAGCGCTGACGCCGCGGGAACAGGAGGTGCTGGAGCTGGTTGGCCGGGGCCTGAGCGATCGCCAGATCGCCAGCAGCCTAGGGCTCAGCCACGAAACGGCTCGCAGCTACGTGAAGACCGTACGGCGCAAGCTGGGCAGCAACAACCGACTGGCGGCGGCGGTCTGGTCCTGGCGGCAACAAGCTGGCGGGTCATCCCTCCCCCATTTGAGGGGGGGGATCAGCCCAACGGTTCGCCCTGAACTTGCTGCAGACTGCAGCAAGTTCGGCAGACATCGCATGATGACAACGAGCGCACGCACCGCGACCTGGTCCGATCAGCAGCCGCCCGCCTCGATGACGGTATCGGGGAAATCAATCAAGAAGCTTTCGGTCTTGTTACCAGCCAGACTGCACCAGCTGGCCAAGCGCCAGGCACTGCTGAACGATCAGACGCTGACCGAGCTGATCATCTCACTGCTCATCAACCATCTTGAAGCGGCCGAGCAGGAGCAAGCCCAGAGCGAACATCTCGCTTCCGGGTTGGCCAACCACCGCTACCCCCCCCCCGCTGGGGGAGGGGCAGGGCGTCACTCCTCGATCGTCACCTTATTGATGCGGCTGCCGTTCTTGAGCGCCAGCACCACATCGATGTTGTCGGTGTGGCCAAAAACAGTGTGCTGGCCATCCAGGTGGGGCTGGGGGCCATGGCACAGAAAGAACTGACTGCCGCCGGTGTTGCGGCCTGCGTGGGCCATCGACAGGCTGCCGGCCTTGTGCTTCTGGGCGTTGATCTCGCAGGGGATCGTGTAGCCGGGGCCGCCGGTGCCGGCCGTGCCACGGGCACCTTCGCGGCTGTTGGGACAGCCCCCCTGGGCCATGAAGCCTTCGATCACCCGGTGGAAGGCGAGGCCGTCGTAGAAGCCGTCCTTGGAGAGCTTGACGAAGTTCGCGACGGTGCCGGGGGCCTCGGTGTCAAACAGATCAATGATGATCGGCCCGGCGTCGGTGTCCATCAGGGCCTTGGTCACGGTCGAGGAGGCAAACTTCGACTGTATCCGTCCAGGGCACCCTGCTTCCATGGCCACCCTTGAGCCCACTTCCTCCTCCCCCCAGGCCGTCGCTCCGGCGAGCCTCGACCTTGCCGGCGCCCGTCTCGGCGTGCTCGGTGGCAGCGGCCTCTATGCGATGGAAGGGCTGGAGGACGTCCGGGAACTGACCATCGAAACCCCCTACGGGCCCCCTTCCGACAGCCTGCGGATCGGACGCATCGGCGCTCTTGAGGTGGTGTTCCTGGCCCGGCACGGTCGCCATCACAGCTTCACCCCCAGTGAGGTTCCCTACCGGGCCAACCTCTGGGCCCTGCGCTCCCTCGGCGTGCGCTGGATCCTTTCGGTGTCGGCCGTCGGCTCGCTCCAGGAGAGCGTGCGCCCCCTCGACATGCTGGTGCCCGATCAGTTCATCGATCGCACCATGCAGCGGCCGCTCACCTTCTTCGGTGAGGGGCTGGTGGCCCACGTGGGCAACGCCGATCCCTACTGCTCCGTGCTCTCCCGGGTGCTCGGTGACGTGGGCGACAGCCTGATGCCGGAGGGGCGCCAGCTGCACCGCGGCGGCACCTACCTCTGCATGGAGGGGCCGGCCTTTTCCACCCGGGCCGAATCCGAGCTCTACCGCTCCTGGGGCTGTGCGGTGATCGGCATGACCAACCACACCGAAGCGCGGCTGGCCCGGGAGGCGGAGATGGCCTACGCCACCCTGGCGATGGTCACCGACTACGACGGCTGGCACCCCATGCACGACGCGGTGACGATCGAGCTGGTAATCGGCAACCTGCGCGCCAATGCGGAGCTGGCCCAGCAGATCGTGCGCCTGGCCGCCGAGCGGGTGCAGGCCCTGCGGCCCCCCAGCCAGGCCCACCAGGCCCTGAAGGACGCCCTGATGACCCCAGCCGCCCAGGTGCCGCCGGCCACTCGTCGCCGACCTAGCCGCCAGCCTGCAGCAATTGATGCAGCAATTAATGCAGCAGGGAAGGAACCAGCGCCTTTCGCTGCTGCTGGCCCCCGATGCCCAGCGCTTGACCCACCCCAGTGCAACACTGGAGCCCGAGTTTCGTAACCTGAAAGACCTCAATCTTAGCGAAAACGAAAGCTGCCCGCGACTTAGCCTGCAACCGGGGGCATTCGTTGTGTGGCGCTGAATTGAGCCGGAGCTACCACGCAAGCTACCAGGCTGGTCAGACTTAGAATTTAGCGGGGAGAAAGTTGAAGCAAACACAAGCCCAAAGACCTTAGAGCAGTTGCCATCTAAAAGTCAGGCACTATTTCAGAGGCGCAAGCGTCGTGACTGAGGATTTCAAGATGAGCACCAGAATGCGGAACTGAATTCCAGTCAACCCATGTCGATACTGCCCGATGCTGGCATGCGAAGCACAGAGACCGCCCCAGAGTCTCGAACAAGCATGCGACTCATGAGACACCATGAAAAACTATGCCGCACGCGCTGATACTACGTCTTGATTTTCGGCAAGATCAGGGCTTAGATTTGAATTCTGAGTTTCAGATGCCAAGCCGCCATGTCGAAAATACTTTTTCTACACCAAAACTTCCCAGGTCAGTATTTTCACTTGGCTCAGGCATTGAGAGATCGAGGTGATACTGTCATTGCCATCGGCTTGGAGACGGCAAGTGAGTTAACAGGCATCCCCCTTCACCGCTACGATCCTGCGCCCAGTGGCATCATTCCCGAATGCCATCCATTGCTATCTGATAGTCAAACCAAAGTGCTCAGGGGGGCTGCAGTTGCACAGACCATCCTGAAATTGATGGGAAAAGGCTTTGAGCCCGACCTGGTGATCGGTCACTCTGGATGGGGAGAGATGCTGGCGTTGGCAGACATCCTCCCTGGCGTACCCGTGATTCACCATCAGGAGTTTGTTTACAACGTCAAAGGAGCAGATTATGGATTCGACAAAGAATTTCATCATCCAACCTGGATAGATGTAACCGGTGTGCGCATACGCAGAAATTTTCAATTGCTCGCACTTGATAATTTTACATGTGCGACGACCTCAACATGGTGGCAATGGAGCTCCATACCACCTGCCTATCGAGATCGCGCCGTTGTTGTCCATGAAGGCATAGATACGACCAAGATCACGCCAGAGCAACCACCTGGAGAAACAGGTGAGATTACTTTATCCAGGGATAAAGTCGTGCTTCGCCCAGGAGATGAGGTGGTGACATTTGTCAGTCGAAACCTGGAGCCTTGCCGTGGCTTCCATATCTTTATGCGCAGTCTCGCACTATTGCAACAGCTGCGTCCAAATATGAGAGCCATCATCGTCGGTAGAGATGGAAAGGGATATGGCAGCCTTCCACCAGACGGTGGGGACTGGCGAACGTTCATGATGAGAGAGTTATCGAGTCGGATTGATTCAAAACGCGTACATTTTGTGGGTCAGGTTCCCCATTCCGTCCTTCATCGTGTATTTCGCCTGAGCGCCTGTCATGTATATCTGACAGTACCATTTGTTCTAAGTTGGAGCATGCTTGAGGCGATGGCCTGCGGATGCGTGGTTGTGGGGTCAGCCACACCACCAGTTCAAGAGATGATCAAACATGCCGAAAATGGAATACTTGTTGACTTCCTTGATCACGAAGCTTTAGCCAAGACTGTAGCGAAAGTGCTGGCTAATCCAAAAGACTACATGCATCTCCGGCAATCAGCTCGCCAGACAGTTGTCGACCGATACGATCTTCATAGCGTATGCCTGCCAAAGCAGATTGACATGATCGAACGGATTCTCAGAGGAGAGATCTACCCTGCTGAGCCTTTGCGCCCACCTGCGGAACTGGAATCAATTCTAATGAATGGAACTTAATCGGCCTAGCATTCTGAGTCGAGAGTGTAGTCCTATTGAATAGGAGGTGCCAAGGTCTCAATCAGCAACTTCGATCAGCTGGTCAGTAAATTGATGATGCACTCGCACATACAGACCAGCATAACCCTACAGGCATTAAATCCCTATGCCTTAACTGCCCGCAATGTGGCTGTCCAAGTGCGCACAACACCCCAGTGCAAGGATGCTGCCTCGCGAAGCTGATCACGACTGATCTCTCCAGCCTGAAGCTTGCGCCACCAGATAGGATCATATGTTTGAACAATAGAAATTAATTCAAAGTTAATACCAAAAAGCCCAGCAAGTGACGTATGGGTGGTTCCTTGTTCACGCAGGGATTCACAATATTGACTTGATAAAAGCTGTAATGTCTCCGGACAATACGGTCGAACATTTGTTGGGTCCGCCCAGAAAGAATCGTGCCTAATCCAGGGCAAGTTGAGAACCACGGTTGCATCAGAAGCACTGACACGAAAGAGTTCACCAAGAATCGATTTCTGCTGGTATAATTCCTTGCCGACTCGTGAAAGATGGTTAATCACAATTTCAGAAAAGCGATCAGATTCAAACGGCCACGGGGTTTGCTCAATCGCATGCACAATATCAGGATTGCTGGACGCAAAGGCATCAACGTGCAGGTAGCCCTCTCGGCGCTCATCGCCACAGGCCATAAAAAGCTTTTGAGGCTGATTCATAACCGGAGTAGGTCCCGTAAACCAGGAAAGAAAAGGAATCATAGAACGATAGCTCGGACAAACCAATGGAAAGCAGGGTGGGACTCAACCTTGGCCAGGTTGTGGTGAAACACTGACGGGTCGAATCACTTGGCAAGGATTACCATAAGCAATCATGCCAGCTGGAATATCACGTGTCACCACACTACCGGCGCCAATTATTGAATTGTCGGAAATCGTGATCCCTGGCAATAATGTAGAGTTCATGCCAATCCAAACATTTTGACCTATACGGACAGGGCGATTATCTGACGCTTGAAATCTATAGGGACCGGCAGTAGGATCCATGCCATGATTCACCCCTGATACACAGACACCAGCAGCGATCATTGAGTAGTCACCGATGAATAATCCTGCCCTGAGTTCATAAAAAGCACAGTTCGGCCCAAAGGAGACCTCATTGCCGATTTCAAAATGGCCATATTTACTTCGAAACGTACACCCCGAATAGATTGTGACATTCGTTCCGATGCTAAACGATGCATGGGGGCCCATGACAAAGCTGCAGAAGGGTTCAATGATGGTGGTCTCTGGAAACTCAATGGTCGCGCCACCAGTCACAACAGTGCTGGGATGGATGCCACGATAAAGCAGGCCGGCTGCTGATCCAGGAGGAAGGGTCGCCGGATGCGGCGGATCCATGGACCCATCCGATAGATCAAGGCCAGAACAGATTGGGTTGGGCTGAATCACGATGTCTGGGGATGGATCAATGTCTGCACAGCGAAGTGGTGCTTCATCCTATGATGACGCCAGGACAGCAATGGCATGGTCTCGGACTTTAGATGCTGTCGAAGCGTCCCATTGGCCACCCGTTGCACTGCCCCTCAAGACCCTGGCCTGTCATCATGACATCACCCGTATCAAGACAAAGCAAGTCTGCCGATAACCCCTCCCCAAGTAGTGGGAGCGGTGCAGATACCCCCTATCTGATCAGTGATTATCTGGTTCGCGATCTGCGGCACGTCATGCTAAAAGTGGCGGCTAACGAAGGTTGGTTTCGCAATCATTGGCTGGGTGTACCGATCTGGCAACTCCCGGATGATCTCATGGGCCTGCAGCAGGCCGTTACAGCTATTCGGCCAGGGCTAATCATTGAGACGGGCACAAAATTCGGCGGCTGTTCCCTTTTCTTTGCCTCTATGCTGGCATTGCTCGGGCTTGAGCAGTCTCGCGTCATCACCATTGACATCACACCGACTGCTGAAGCAGAGGCAGTGCGCCGCGAGCAGGGCCTGGCTCGCTTTGTATCAGAATGGCTTGTTGGCAGCAGCCTTGAACCAGGTGTGCTTGAAACTGTTGCTGCAAATGTTGCGAAAACCAGCGGCCCCGTGCTGGTATTTCTCGATGACTGGCATGATGGTGATCATGTTCTGGCGGAGATTCGGGCGTACCAGAAGTTTGTGGGTAGAGATGGTCTGTTGATTGTTGCCGATACAAGCTTTGCAGATTTGGCTGGTACACCCGTAGCACCCTACCGCTCCCTCGTTGATTCCAATCCACGCACAGCAATCGCCAGTTTTCTTGCTGAGTCTGATACCTTTGAACGCTGTGAAACTTTCTTAAGTGCTTCCGGTTTGTCTAACTTCGCTGACGGCTACTTACGTCGCAAGCCAAGTGCCAAGGAATAGACTCTCTCGCTTGCCTCGGTCATTGCGTCCCAATTGAATTCGGCCAAGATCCTGCGTTGCAACCGCCGCACTCGAGGATCATTGCGGCCTGCGTCGATAGCGGCTACCACAGCATTGCGAACAGAGCAGGGATCTGCCGGATCGCAATACCAGGCATCAGACCCCACGTAGGCTGCCTCGTGGCCAGCAATGCTCACCACAACAGGTGCTCCAGCGAGGGCTGCCTCAAGGGTGACGAGGCCACAGGTCTCACACCAGCTAGGCAGCACGTGAACCGAAGCAGCTGCATAGGCCGAAGCCAGTAGATCAGGTGATAAATGGCCATGGAGATGCAGCCGGCTTCCACCAATCGTCCTGCAGAGTTGGGTATAATCAGGATCCAGATTGTGTCGTCCTGCGAGCACAACCGGAAGATCGATGTGGCGAAGTGCCTGCAGCAGCATGGCGGTATTCTTTGGTGGTTCAACCCGCCCTGCCTGAAGCACAAACGGACCTCGCAAACCGCTGAGTTTGCGGAAGGGCTCAGGATCTGGGTCGCTGAATAACCTGGGATCCACACCGTATGGAGCAATCTCCACCTGGGTGCCTCGCCAGCCAAGGTCACGGCGCAAGGCAGCTAGCTCCAGCCAACTGTTGGGGAGGAGTGCATCAACGTCCTCAAGCAACCTGGCGATGCGTTTCAACTGTGCTGTTGCCGTTGGACCTGCCTGATCGAAATGGAGGACATCCCCATCAAAGTGCACGGCGAGCGTGCGTGCGATCAGCTGCTGCAACAGGCGTTCTCCAATGGGTGGATCCTGCTGGAGCTTCTCCAGCACACCGCGAGCTGCCAATGATCCCCAGCGCGCTTGGGTGAGCGAAATCCAGATCGGGCTGACGACCACAGGCAGGTCAGCCTGACGGGCTGCCGCCAGCTGACCAGCCAGAGCCTGGTCGGTACGTGTGTTGAAGATGTGGACAAGGTCGACACCGGTGGTATCAGGCTGGTTTGAGAAGGCCACGCGCACCTGATGGTGGCGGCGTCGCAAGCCTGCTGCGGTGGCCTCAATCTGCACACCATCGCCCCCCAACATCTCGGGAGCGAGTCCATGGTTAACCAACAAAATACGCAAAGACTCTGTCATCGGGTGCCGATAGTTGGCGCCGGTAGATCATGAACCAGGCGCAGATCCTGAAACAGAAGAAGATGGTCTCGGCAGCGTTCCATGAGCTGCTGGAGATAGGGCAAAGCCCCCTGGGCGCGCATGACATGCAGGTCAATGCGGTCAATAGGTTCAGGCTTTGCAACGATGCTATCAGCTCCTTGCGTTTCTTTCAAATGACTCCCGATGTCCATCAGGCATTGTTCCAGTGCCAGCTTTAGCATGAATCGACTGTCGAGCCATTCAAGGGTGCGCAAGTTGTAAGTCTGCATGTACTCATCCAGCCTGAACGGATCGAAGTGAATTTCCTTGACCAGCAGCTGCGGACTGTCCGGCAGGCAGGCATAGGCGGTGGCCCAGGTCGAAGGCACCACGTGGCCCTGGGCCACCGTGGCAATCAGCACCGTTCCGCCGCCGCTGAGGCGCAGTCTGTGGAAGCCATGCACATGCCCTGCCTTGATCAAGCGCCGGCGTGATTTGCTGGTGATGGGAGGCAGGCCGCTGCTACTGGAGGCCATGTTGTTGAGCATCACCGTTGCGTGCAATGTCCCATCATCAACCCAGGGGCCCGAGATGGCAGCGATCGCAACAGGGCACGTTCTAAGCGTTGCTAAGCTAAGCCAGTATAGTCAGGCTGCTGTGGACGGTCATCGAGGCCATGCTCACGCTTGTCTGTGCCAGCCAGCAGTACCCGAGTCATTTCTCACGTTCCACCCTTCTGGGCAGAAGCCTGCGCCAGTTTCCACCAGCTCTGCGCCCGCGGTTGTTCCTGGTGGCTGGCAACCAAGGCAAGCACTGCCAGGGTCTCTCTGAGATCTACAATAAAGCCATCGCTGAGTTGCCCCCTGAAGGAATTGTGGCATTTGTGCATGACGATCTGTTCGTGCACGACTGGTTTCTGCAGTTCCGCCTAGATCAGGCACTGCGCCACTTTGATCTGGTTGGACTGGCAGGTGAGGGGGAAGCGGGTGAACAGCAGTGCAACTGGTACTTCGAGCAAGGTGAGAATGGCGGCTGGCAGTCGTCTCCGCGGCGGCCCAGCGGGTATCTGAATCACTGGGATCCCAGCCAGGTGGAGCCCAGTGCCTATGGACCCACACCGCGACGCTGCATGGTGCTGGATGGGGTGCTTCTAGCCGCCAAAATTGAGGTTTTACAAAGCAGTGGGCTGCGTTTTGATCCCCAGTTTCACTTCCATGCCTACGACATTGACTTCTGCAGGTCGGCACTGGCGCTCGGCTTGCGCCTGGGGACCTGGCCGATCGCCTGCACCCACGGCAGTGCTGGATCCCACGATGCTGCCTGGGAGGAGGCTGTATCACGCTTTCATGGCAAATGGTCCGGCAAACCCTGGCCCGATCCACCAGCCGATCACATGTCAATCGGACTGGAGTACAGTTAAAGCAATGGTTTAGAGCCTGACAAATCGAACTGCAGCGGCTGACTGATGAGCTGACCCTTAAGCGGGATGGCCGACGGGTAAGCCTGGAGGGTGTCCTCACAGGTGGTGCACTTGGTCTGGTGCTGCTGTATCTGTTTCAGGAAGCAGCACAGGCAGCTGGAGAAAGTCGGTCGCATGGACCGGTCTTCTTAAAGGGCCCTGTTGAATTCGGTCCATTCCGCGGCGGGGGCGGAAGCATCAACATCCGTCCGCTGGAACAGGGTGAACCGGACCTGCCAAGTCGTCGGATCGATGGCAGCATCGGCCAGGGGTCACAACAACAAGGTGGCGGTCTGGGTGGACAGAGTGGACAGGGTGGACGCCTGAGCGAGAGACCCCGCGACGAACAGGACAGCGACACAGGAGTCCCCAGCTCCCAGATCATTCAACCGTCATCATCGCCATCGCCATCGCCATCGCCAAAGCCATCGCCATCGCCAAAGCCATCGCCATCGCCTAAACCAACACCTGAACCGACACCTGAACCCGAACCTTCTCCACTGCCCCAGCTGGTGCTGGTGATCGTTCAGGGGGAATCGGGAAGCACAGCCCGCTCGATTGCTGGTGACGCCAGATCAATCACATTGGCACGGCAGGTGGGCATTGAGAGAACGCTTCTAAATTACACCGGGAAGATTCAGACGTCCCAGGAAGTGATTACGAATCGGATCGTGCCTAGCTCAGCTACTTCGCTGTCTCAGGACGCATCTCTCGAGCTGGATCTTGAACATATTGCACTCTTAAACGTTCAGATACTTTCTGGGGATAGGACTGATTTGTTGGTGTTCCGCGTTGATGAACTGCTGCCACTGGCCCTAATGGCGGCTGGCAAGACGGACGCCAATGTACGGTCGCGCAGCGCGGCGGTCGATAAATCAAGCATTCAAACAGCCGCCGGCGATGACCTGTTGGCGCTTGAGGCACTCACAAATCTTCGTTTTTATGGCTTGGGCGAGAGCAAAAGTACTGACCTCGTCTTTAATCTATTGACTCAGGGAATGAAGGATAGCTTTGCCATGCTAGGCCCTGGGATTAATACAGTAACAATTAACTCAGGTTTTTATAGAAGCAATCAGGGCGCAACACTCAGAGACAGCTGGGACATTGGGCTTGACTTTGATTTCAGCAAGTCAGCAATACTACAGAACGAGGCTGACTGGTCATTTGAACTGAATGCACGAGCAGTTGGCATCGAAGCCAGTAGCCTTGTATTCGGTGACGGCAATGATGACCTAACGATCTTTACCCGTATCGACGAGAATCTTGCCAATCAGCTTGGCGGCCGCTATCCAAGCAAAACAACAAAGATACAGCTTGAGCGCATTGGCATGCTCGACTCGAGCATCTCAATGGGATCAGGAAACGACAGTGTCCGCATCAATGGTTCTATTCTGAATTCAGCGATTGATCTCGGTGAAGGTAACAACACCTTGTACCTGGAGGAATCACTTGGTAGGGGTAGCAGCATCTCTATGGGCAATGGCGCAAACAACATCGTCATCAACAGCATGCTTGGTGGGGTGGTCAATGGTGGGAGCGGTGATGAAGTGTTTAAGTTTGAAGATCAGGTGCTCGCGGGGGAATTAGATGGTGGGGCTGGTTATGACGTGCTTGAAGGTGGGGTATTACTGGCAGGCCAACGAGATGTGGTGACACTGAATGGCAAGGATCAGGGATTCTTCAACGGTTTGCGTTTTCATAGCATCGAAGAACTGAGCACTGGTTCCGGAAATGATGTGGTGATTTTGAATTTTGATAGTTCCATTACGGGTCGATTGTTGGGCGGAAATGGCCTGGATCGACTGGAGTTCCTGAGCTGGGAGTTGCCGGTTTTCGTAGATCTTGATCTGGGGAAGGCCACATCCATCTATGGCAGCAAATCTGGCGGCATAGCTGGCTTTGAGGCGGCGACAGGCGGGCAGGGGGATGATGTATTGGCAGCATCAGGTTATTTTCGAAGTCTCATTGGTGGTGGGGGCTCGGATACCTTCTTTTTGAGGTGGAGTCCATGGACATCGGAGGCGGCCACTGGCCTGCAGTTGGGCTTGAATCCCCTGAGCGATCGCGTGGTGTTGTCCGGCATAGAGGCCCAAGTGCCAGGGGGTTGGGATGGGCGTTATGGATTGCCTGTGATTGAGGGGCTGGATCTGGCAGACTCCCGTGGGGTATCTGACCAGTTGTTGTGGGAGAGGCAGTCTGGTGTACTGCGTCTAACACCCACTGGGACCGAGGGTATCGGTGATGCCAAGCTCTTACCCATTGCCCCACTGGAGCAGTTGCTGAGTGGTATGAGCAGCCATCCCGGATCGTCGCAACTAGCGGTGAATACCTCTCCGCTGCTGACGTCGGGGCAACATTCTGCCGAGTTGATATTGCTAGGCGCCTCGGGCCCGGACTCGTTCCGCGTTATCGCCCAGTTACCAGGCGCTACGCTCGGTATTCATACGCCCAGTAGAGCTTGAATCAACGAATTGTACGACTGGATTCAAAGAAGCGGTTGAAGCGATCCGTGATGAGCGAAAGGGCGGGCCGCGAATTGAGATTGATTAAACCAGTGATACTCATACCCGGTCGCAGGCTGTAGTCGATACCTCTGCGACTCAGTTTCTGCTTTTTGAGCTTTACACTAACACTAAAGTGCTCAGTTGTATTCTTTTCATCCGGCGGCAAGGCGTCATCGCTAATACTGGTAATGAATCCTGTGATGGATCCATATTCAGTGGAGGGAAAAGAGTCGATACGAATATCAACTTTCATGCCCTTGCGTAAGAAACCTACGTCGCGATTACTGACATCGAGATGGGCTTCCAGAGGAGTGTTAGGAAGAATTCTGAGGACAGGTTCAGCAGGGCTGGAGAGTTCTCCGACCTTGGCCTTAATGTCTATAACTTTGCCAGCAATTGGAGCCCGTAACAGTTGGTAGCTGGCGCGTTGCTGCTGGTCACTGAGCTTGCTGTTCACCTCAATGAGCTGCTGCCTGGCATTGTTGAACCGCGTGAAGACTTGGCGTCGTTCAGCGGCGGGAATCTGCAATGATTTAAGCCTGGCTTCCTCAACACGCTGTACCGAAGATTTCCATTCATTCTCCGTACGTTGCATCGAGGTGATGATCTGTTGTTGACGTTCGAGCTGGCGATCCAGATCAAGCTGAGCCATCGCCCCTTTGGACACAAGCGAGCGCATACGAGCACTGATGTTTTCGTTGGTGCTGAGCTGGGAACGCAACCCCTGCAGATCAATCCATTGCTGGCCAGCCTGAAACTTGGTGCGCGCAAGTTCCCGTTGGGAAGCCTGTTCGCGAAGCTGCAATTCCTGTTCATCAGCCAAGAGCTGGGCGAGAGCATCAGGCTCAGTGGGCAGAGGTCCGATATTGAGTTGGCGAGCCAGCACCCGCACTTCCGAAATCCAGAACGCCTGGATGCGTTTGAGATTATTGAGAATGGTCGGACCTGAATCATCGCGCAGGCGCACGAGGACCTGTCCGCGTTGCACTTGCTGACCGTTCTTCACCAGCACCTGCTGAACAAGTCCATTCAAAGGTGGTGCCAATTCAGAGACACCACCAATCGGTCGCAACGTTCCCGGTGAGGCGACAGACGATTCGATCTGAGCCACCAGGCCATAGATGGTGCCGCCGGTGGTGATGAAGATCAGGCTCCAGACAATGGCACGACTCCAGACCCGTGTGGAGCGCGGCAGGGTGACGCGTCGCCTAGCAAGTGGATTAGGGGGGGGCGTTTCATCGCCAGGGATATCGCCACCGGGGGGGCCGCCACCGGGGGGGCCGCCACCTGGGGGCTGACCAAACTCAGGTGACGGCGCGTTGGGATCCGTGATGAAGTCAACCGGATTCCGCCCTGCAGGAAGTGTCTCTGCCGCCAGCGGCGGCGGCGGGGGTGTCTGGCCACCTCGCCGGAAGGGGTTTCGGGGCCGTGAAGAACTGCGGAAGCGGGGCATGGGGTGGGGCTCTCGCTCAGGCGGTGCCGATACCGCGATTCGGCGATCGCATGACCGGGGTGCTGCTGCGCGAGCCGGAAGAGGACGACGACGATCCAGAACCGGAGGACGACGAGGAGGTGCCGGCAGAGCGGCCTTGCTGGCGAAACAGCACGGAATAGGGCCCATTGGAAGCCATCAACTCACGATGGCTCCCGGTTTCAAGCACGGTCCCCTGACCCATGCAGATGATCAGGTCGGCATTGGTGATCGAGCTGAGCCGGTGG
>Ga0247831_1005978_pt1 | contig 14741 bp, 26 predicted proteins | sample LaCruzMarch2015__9_FD_192406 | JGI IMG/M metagenome (GOLD analysis project Ga0247831, IMG submission 192406) | Freshwater microbial communities from meromictic Lake La Cruz, Castile-La Mancha, Spain - LaCruzMarch2015_1m | ecosystem: Environmental > Aquatic > Freshwater > Lake | place: Spain...
CTTTAAACGTGAAGGCGCCGGTGTTGATCTAACTAAATTAGCAGCAGCACAACGAGCTATAGGTAATTTTGTTAATATTGTAACCGGCAAACAAATTCCAGTTATATTTCAAAGTTCTGATTCAAGCTATACCGATGGTGAGCGAGTTGTTATTGGAACTAAATTGGATGGTAAACATTTTGATCCTGCTGTCGGATTAGCTTTACATGAAGGCTCGCATATTGCGTTGACTGATTTCACATTGTTTAAACGAGCAGCTGGATATTTCCTATCTGCCACTTTATTTGGTGATATCGTAAAGCAAAACATAATTCCGGACAATGTAATGGACCGCCGGATTCCAGACAATCAAGATTATGCATTAATTAAAGATTTATTAAATTGGATTGAAGACCGGCGCATTGACTTTCATATTTACACAACCGCTCCTGGTTATCGAAATTATTATGAAGCAATGTATAATCAATACTTTAATGACAAAGTTATTGACAAAGCACTAATTGCAGGCGAAAAGTGTGATGAGCTTCGAGATGATTACATGTTTCATATTATTAATTTTACCAATGCTAATAGAAAATTAGATGCATTGACCGAGTTACGAAGCATATGGAACTTAATTGATATAAAAAATATCAGTAGATTGAAATCCACAACGGATGCATTGCTATTAGCGTGTCAAGTTTATAAAATTATTGATAAAGCAACCGCGGCTACTGAACAAGCAAAGAAAGATGCTGAAACAGCTGAAATGTTAAACAAATCTAATATGGGTGGTGATGACTCGGCTGACGATGACGAAGGCGAAGGTAATGACGGATATGGATCTGAAGAAAGTGACGACAACGATGAAACTGATAGCAATGGAGATTCTGATACTAATCCGGATGCATTAACGGATAAAGAGTTAGAAAAATTGCAAAAAGCAATTGACAAGCAACGTGAATTTATTAATGGCGATTCAAAGAAAACGGGTCGCATAACAAAAACACAAGCTGCAACCGTTAATGCATTGCGAGAATCAGCAACAGAAGTTAGAACAATTCCGGCAGATCCGGTTGCAGGTATTTTAGATAATTTAGAAACAATTGTTATTAAAAAATTAACGCCTGGAATTATATGTTCATTACCTCATTTGTTTGAATCTTATGCTAATGAGTTCATCACCGGTAAACGAAATTATGAACCAGATTCGTATGAATCGCGTAATATTGCAAGGAATGACGACGCAGTTACTAAAGGTATTATTTTAGGTAAACAATTAGGCCGCAAGTTGCAAGTACGTGATTCTGAAAGATCTCTTAAAACAACTCGTTTGCAAACTGGTAAAATTGATAAGCGTTTAATTTCACAATTAGGTTATGATAATGCAAATGTATTTCATAGAATTGTTACGGATAGATTCAAGAATTATTTTATTCATATTTCAATTGATGCATCTGGTTCAATGTCAGGTCGAAAGTTTAATAATGCAATTACTTCGGCAGTAGCCGTTGCACAAGCTGCATCAATGACAACCGGGATACGCGTACAAATATCTTTAAGAGGTACTCACAATCTAAGTACCGGGAAAGAAAAGGCCATTACAATGTATGTATATGATTCAGCCCACGATAAAATGAGTAAAATCAAATCATTGTTTAAATATTTGGATACATTTGGTTGTACCCCAGAAGGATTGGCATTTAAAAGTATTGAAAAGGATATCAAAACGGATGCAAAGGGCGATGAATGCATTTTTATTAATTATTCAGATGGCGACCCAAGTGGTGTTTCTGGCACTAGCAATAGATATGATGGTGTCAAGTATACTAAAAAAATTGTAAATGAATTTAAGGCAATGGGTATCAATGTTATTTCATATTTTATTTACGAAGGTTGCATATATGAAACCACTAGAACTCAGTTTAAAGAAATGTATGGACCTGATGCTCAATTCATTGACCCAACCAATATGAATCAAGTATCCCAGACAGTTAATCAAAAATTCTTGGAAATTGCAGAATAAATCATTAATATATTTATATAAAAGTTATAAAAAGGAAAACAAAAGTTATGTCAAAACAAATTGAATTCAATTCAGATGCCCGAGCCAAATTAAAGGCTGGTGTAGATGCATTAGCAAATGCAGTTAAAGTGACCTTAGGTCCAAAGGGAAGAAATGTAGTAATAGGTAAGCCATATGGTTCGCCGCATATTACTAAAGATGGAGTATCTGTTGCCAAACAAATTGAATTAAAAGATCCAATTGAAAATTTAGGTGCTCAAATGGTAAAGGAAGTTGCATCTAAGACTGCAGACAATGCAGGTGATGGAACAACCACAGCAACCGTATTAGCACAAGCGCTTGTCAATGCAGGACTTAAAGTAGTTGCAGCTGGATCAAATCCAATTGATTTGAAACGTGGAATGGACAAAGCAGTAGCAGTTGTTGTTGACGAGTTAAAGACATTGTCTCAAGAAGTTGGAAGTGATTCTGATAAAATCAAACAAGTAGGATCTATCTCTGCTAACAATGATGAAACCATTGGCGGCTTAATTGCTGAAGCAATGAAAGTTGTTGGCAAAGACGGAGTTATCACAGTAGAGGAGGCAAAGGGTACAGAGACTGAGATTAAGACTGTTGAAGGTATGCAATTCGATAGAGGTTATCTATCTCCCTACTTCGTAACTAATTCAGAAAAGTTAACTTGTGAAATGGATAATCCTTTAATTCTGATTGTGGATAAGAAAATATCTTCAATGAAAGAATTACTTCCTATCTTAGAACAAGTAGTTCAGACCGGACAAAGTCTTGTAATCATTGCAGAAGATGTTGATGGTGATGCTCTAGGAACTCTAGTAGTTAATCGCATCCGCGGTGCATTGAAAATTGTTGCAGTGAAGGCTCCTGGGTTTGGCGAGAAACGCAAAGAAATGATGGAAGACATTGCCGTGTTAACGGGTGGTGAAGTTATTTCAGATGAGCGTGGCACCAAATTGTCAGAAGCAACATTAGAATCATTAGGTTCATGTGAGAAAATTGAAATTACCAAAGATAAAACTACTATCATTGGTGGACAAGGTGAAGCAGCTGATATTCAATCACGCATTACCAATTTACGAGTATCAATTGAAAATACTACATCAGACTATGAGAAAGAAAAGCTTCAAGAGCGTTTGGCTAAATTAGCAGGAGGAGTAGCAGTATTATATATTGGTGCACCAACTGAAACGGAAATGAAAGAAAAGAAAGACCGTGTTGATGATGCATTATCTGCGACTAGAGCAGCCGTAGAAGAAGGCATTGTTCCAGGTGGGGGCGTTGCTTTGATTAGATGTCAAGCTTCATTAGACCGAGTAGAAACACGTAATTCAGATGAAAAAATAGGTGTAGATATTGTACGCAAAGCATTAGAGGCTCCATTATACCAAATTGTTAGCAATGCTGGTGGTAACGGTGATGTTGTAGTGCATTTCGTTAAAGAAGGCGTGGCTGCATATGGATACAATGCTCGTACCAATGAATATGGTGATATGTTAGAGATGGGTGTAATAGATCCAACCAAAGTAACCCGTACGGCAATTGAAAATGCAGTATCAATAGCATCCATGTTATTAATGACAGAATGTGTTATTGTGGATGAACCTAAAGAAGATGCAGAACCACAAATGCCAATGATGTAATGACATCTTTATATTATCATAACAACGAAGCATATCAAGTAAGAAGGAGCGTTTTGATTCATCATTTCGCTCCTACCTTAGACGATCAACCGAACATGGAGTATGTACAATTATATAGAAATTGGGTTGGAGCAGATCATGTATTGAGAACTCCAACGCATTTCCTTTTTTGTGAAACAGTGCAAAGCACAGAATTTGAAGAAATAGAATCATGACAGAACAAGAATTACAAGCATTAGGATTTGACCTAGATACATATGGTGATTTTGATGGAGAATGGCACTATTACTCATTGCAACTTGCATCCGGATTTGGATTTATATCGAATTCAAACGGCCAAGTAGGCGAAGATGGTCAATGGTATGTTGAGTTCTTTGATTCAGATCCACACATAAAATTTACAGAATTTGAAGAATTACAATCTCTTATCAATTTAATTAAATCAAGAATTATATAAATGAATCAGCTAGATATACACTATCAAGGGTTACTCCTAGATATCATGCACACTGGTACAGAAAAGGAAACGCGTAATAGCAAAACCGTATCTAAATTCGGATATCAAATCAGACACAAGATGAAAGAAGGATTTCCACTTCTTACAACCAAGAAAATGTATTGGAAAGGCATTGTAACAGAATTGTTATGGTTTTTAAGGGGTGATACAAACATCAAATACCTTGTTGATAATGATTGTCATATTTGGGATGGAGACGCTTATAAGCGATATAAAACAACAAATCCTGATTTGTTAGCAAATGATGAAATGTTTGAAACTCGTGATAAGCCTACAAAAACATATAGATTCTTTACACAAGAAGAATTCATCAACAAAATCAAAACAGATGATGAGTTTGCTAAGAAGTGGGGTGACTTAGGGCCTGTGTATGGTAAACAATGGCGAAATTGGAAATTTACAGATAAGTTTACAAATGGAGAACAAATAGCATATGTAAATGGAAAAATAGACCAAATCCAAAACCTCATTAACGACCTTAAAACAAATCCTGATAGTAGAAGACTAATAGTTACAGCTTGGAATCCTGCAGAATTAGATTCGATGACACTTCCACCATGTCATTATGGATTTCAAGTTTATACTAGAGAGTTGAGTGAACAAGAACGTAAAAACATTTACGACAAATCATCTTGGATTAAGGACGTTTTCCCAACAGACGGAAATGGATGGAACAAGTTACTCAATGATTATAACATACCAACCAGATCAATCTCTTTAATGTGGAATCAACGTTCAGTGGATGTGCCATTAGGTCTGCCTTTCAACGTTGCATCATATGGACTGCTTCTTGAATTGCTAGCTCAAATGACCAATATGGTTGCTGATGAATTGATTGGTAACTTAGGTGACTGTCATATCTATGAAAATCAATTAGCGGGTTGTAGAGAACAAATACCAAGAGAGCCATATGCATTACCTAAACTTCGTATTAACACAGAGTTTTGGGCTACGTCAGATGATGTTGTCGAATATACTTTAGATACCAAAATACTTTCAATGCTCATAGAAGATTTTCAAATTGAAGGGTATGAATCACATCCGGTAATAAAATTTCCATTATCTAATTAATATGAAAAACGAAAAAAATATCATACTAAAAACACTCGATCTTTTAAACTATCAAATTGATATCAGTGGAGTAAAAGTAGTTGTTTGCGATGCATCAACTGATGGTCTAACAAAATTAATTTTGATTGAAAGAGCAAAATCCAACTCAGATTTATTTGATCTAGATGTAATAGATGGCGGACTTCCGGCGCGCGCTAGAAATAATGGGTTTAAATTAGTAACTACTCCATATGTTTTATTTATGGATGCGGATGTATTTTTGTTAGATACTAAAACAATAAATCATGCTTTATTACTTGCGCAAAAAAGAAAATTAGATTTAACAACGGTTAAATTTAGAAGCGACAATGGAAAGTATAACTATGTGTATAGAATATTTAATGTTATTCAACGTATTTCAACGTGGATTACCCCATTTTGTTTAGGCGGATTCATGTTATTCAAAAGTGATACTTTTAAAAAACTAGGCGGGTTTGACGAAGAAATTAAAGTTGCTGAAGATTATCAATTATCTAAAAAAATTAAATCAAATAAATTTAACTGTATTAACAGTGTAGTATTTACTCCTCCTAGACGATTTGAAAATAAAGGATTAATATATATGATAAAATTAATGATAGGATCATTTTTTAACCATCGAAATAAAAAATGGTTTACAAAAGATAAAAATTATTGGACATGAAAATAAAAGCATTATTTATCTCAGATATACATTTAGGGAGTAAAGGAAGTAAAGCTTCTGAATTACTAGAAACATTAAAACAATATGAACCAGAATATCTCTTTATTGTAGGAGATTTTATTGATGGTTGGTTATTAAAAAAACGACATTATTGGACACAAGATTTTACAAATGTAATTCGTAAAATATTATCTTACTCTAAAAAAGGAACCCAAGTAATTTATATTACAGGAAACCATGATGATTTTTTACGACATTATTCTCCAATAGATTTAGGTAAAAATATTAAAATAGTAGATGAATATGTTTGGGATGGATATTATATTACACATGGTGATTTATATGATGGTATTGTTTCATTAAGGTGGTTAGGAATACTAGGATCTATAGGATATGAAATGGCTATCGGAATTGACCATTTTATGAAACGTTTAGGATACAAAAAATCTTTAAGTAAGTATCTTAAAAAGAAAGTAAAAAATGCTATAAAATTCATTACAGACTTTGAAAATCAATTAGTTTATCAAGCCGGTCAACGAGGTTGTAAAGGAGTTATTGCAGGCCATATACATACTCCGTCAGATAGACAAATAAAAGGTATACATTATTTAAACTGCGGAGATTGGATTGAAAATAATAGTTATATCATCAATAAAAATAATAAATTTATATTGAAAACTCATACTAAATATAATCATATAGATGATCAAAATAGCATGTCCTCGAGTATTAATAAACTAATTTCAGAAAAGTAATATTTATTTGTATATGCGATTAGTTATTTTCATATTATTATTTTGCGGTTACATTCATTCACAGTGTAATGGAATCCAATCATTCACGTTAACACCACCTCCCGTTGCAGGAACATATCTCCCGGGACAAACAGTAACTGCATGTTACACGATGACGGGATACACTCAAGCAGGAACAAATTGGATCGAAGGATTTGATTTAACACTAGGAGCTGGTTGGGCCACAGTCACACCACAAACAGCACCTGCTAACTGCGGAGGTAATGGTACCGGCGGACAATGGGTATGGAAGACTACAGTAACATCCACTACAACTCCTATTACCACAGTAGGACCTGGATACTTTTTTGATTTAACGGTAGATGGTAATCCGGGAAATGATTTCGGTGATGCTGGTTCTTGTGTGTGGACATTTTGTGTTACACTCACAGTGGCTAATGCATGTACACCTCAGAGTTTATTGCTACAAGTAACTCCTGGCTCAGATGGATTATGGGGAAGTTACACTAATACTAACTGTGACTTAGCAACACCATTCACAGTATTCAATGGAACAATTAACACCACGCCACCGGTATTAGGGGCAATACAACACAATTAAAAGGAAAACTATGAAACAGTTATTATTTATTGCCACAATGTTGATATCAAGTATTGCTTGGTCTCAATTAACAACAACTAACCCAGATACAGTCTGTTATCAAACTGCAGCATTATCTACTTACACAGTACCATCGGTAGGCGCAGGAACATATACTTGGACAGTGCCGGCTTGTGCCACCTTAACTGCAGGTCAAGGAACCAACTCAATACAAGTAAATTGGTCAGCGTGTCCCGCAGGCCTAATACCAAATGCAATCACAGTGTCCTATACAAGTGCCGCAGGTTGTCCAGCAACACCAGTAACACTCAATGTACTCATATATCAAGTTGTACCTGTTATAACACCAGTAGGACCTTTTTGTGCTAATGCACCATGTGTGACTTTGGCAGCAAATCCAACGGGTGGTGTATGGTCTGGCACGGGAGTATCCGGAAATCAATTTTGTCCCGGCATCACCAATGCATTGATAACATATACATATACACAAAGTGGTTGCACGTTCTCTGCCAATACGGGTGCAGTGATTAATCCAGTACCAGTATTATCCCCAATACAGCACAATTAATGAAGTTGCTTAGATACATAGCATTCTTGATGCCGTTTGTTGCAATCTCGCAGCAGACCTTAGAAATATGTGGCGATACGAAGACATTTAACTATTCTACGACCGCAGATATTGCTAGCACTATAGAATGGTATTGTGATGGGCAATATTATTATGGCAACGAAATTGCAATTACATGGGACACTCCAGGCACATACAATATCACAGCCACAGCTGTTGCAGATGGTTGTCCTAGTACTCCACAAACATACACAGTCGTTGTAACCGAATGTGATCCAATGGTATATTGGATTCCAAATACATTTACTCCTAATGGCGATGAATACAATACATTGTGGGGAGCAGTGATGAATGGTCCATTCGATGTCCAGGATTTTCATTTAGTAGTATTGAATCGTTGGGGCAACTTGATTTGGGAAAGTTGGGATGTAACAGGCCGTTGGAATGGAACTTATGCTGGACGAGTTGTGCCAGATGGAGTTTATACTTGGGTTATTGACTTCGGAATGCTAGAAACCGATGAAATAAAAATATTGCATGGTCATGTAACTATTATTAGATAATGGTTGGAATTTATTGATAAGTTTCATATGTTATAGAAAATAAAGGGTTATGAGAAAACAAATATTGCAATTCCTAGCAGATAAAATCATCAATGCATTGCAAACAGAACAAGACGAGTATGTATTCAATACTATAATCCATATGGGTTTATTATTAGATTTTTATGCAACAGAACGTGATATTTGGTTAAATTAAAAAGAGATGGAAATAATTAAAAAAGCGAATGGTAGTTATGAATTGATTAATTCAAGCAACCAAGAGATATTGTATACAGGTAGTTTAGAAGATTGCCAATTGGTAATGTATGCTGGTGAAGATGCTAGAATGCAAGAAGAGTTTATTTTAATGATGAGCTAACATGTTCCCATCGTCTAACGGTTAGGACATTAGGTTTTCATCCTGGAAAGTCGGGTTCGATTCTCCGTAGCAGTACTACATAGTGGGGTGGAGAAGATGGTATTCTCGGCGGGCTCATAACCCGAGGACGTTGGTTCGAATCCGGCCCCCGCTACAGCAGTTACTTTGACTCCGATAGTACAGTAACAGCCATTAGAATTTCGGAAAATTCATGAATGGCGGCGCAAGATAAGTTGTACTTGCAATGGTGGAGTGCCGAAGACAAAAGAAACGAAACGTAGGGGTGATCATGCGTTGGTTTACAAATCTCCACCCCCCAACCAGGGGTTTGACGTACGGGGAAACGTCCTAGTTCTGCAAAGGGTTCGAGTCCCTTCCTGGTTACGCAAAAAACATTGAATGGAGTTTCCTTGCCTAAGGGTGGGTTTTTGAAGTTCAGATATTTATTTTTGACAGTACCTACCACGCGTCTGGGCTGTGGCGACCACGATCGAGCGTACCATGGTAGGTCTTTTGCCCACCTGTGGGTAGAACCCGCAGGTTCAAGACCATATGGTCTTTCTCCGATATTGGGAAGTTGGGATGTTTGTATACAAACCACCATATAACCACTATCACCCCCTAGCAAGTGCCAAGGACGCTTGGAATACTACTAGGGGTTTTTTATTTTGGGGACAACGTAGGAGTTCTTTTGTATATTTAAATTAAAAATAAGAAATCATGGGAACATTTAAAAAACATTTATTACCGATACTACTAGTATCTATTTGGTTTATAATAGTAACTTCAATTGCAATCATATTTGGATAAAATGAAATTGGAAATAACATTAATTTCAGATACCCACGGAAAACATCGCTTATTACATAATGACTTATCAGGCGGCGACTTATTGATCCACGCAGGTGACTTTATGAATGGGGGATATGATATTCAAGAAGCAACAGATTTTCTAGAGTGGTTTGATAAAATAGACAACTACGAAAATAAAATATTCATTGCTGGCAATCATGATCGTGTATTTGAAAATACGCCACAGTGGGTTGAAAACAACTTACCCAATTATCCTACAATAGATTACCTACAAGATAACAGTTGGGTTGAATATGCGGATGGACACAACGGAGAATTCCCGCAAGACACGGTACGTGTATATGGAACGCCATGGCAACCTGAGTTTCATAATTGGGCATTCAATTTGCCACGTAACGGTGAAGCATTGCAAAATTGGTGGGATGCAATACCTGACAATACAGATATCCTAATCACACATGGCCCTCCCTTTGGACATTTAGATATTCCCGGAGGCCAAAACATCCGAGTAGGTTGTGAAATGCTACGCCATCGTGTAGACACCATACAGCCTAAGATACATGTATTTGGTCATATACATGGCGGCTGGGGACATTACTTTGATGGGCATACACATTTCTTCAATGCCTCAGTGTTAGATGAATCATATCGTTATACACAGCAACCATGGACCTTTGATTGGAATCATATAACAAATGAAATAACATGGTTAAAATTCAAATTATGAAATACATAATATACTTAGACGACGTCAGAACACCAATTGACAAAGATTGGATTATAGTTAGAAGCTATGATGAATTTGTTCAAAAAATTAATAAAATTGGTTTAGAAAACATTGAACTTATCTCATTGGACCATGATTTAGGTGATATTGCAATGGCTGAATGGCAGTATGGTGTTGTTAAAAACTATATCATTAACTACGATAATATTACAGAAAAAACAGGAATGGATTGTACTAAATGGTTAGTCAATCAGTGGTTAGATGGAAACCCAGTTTGTAAAGTAATGATACACTCAGCAAATGCTGTTGGCTCAGCAAATATGATGGGATATATCAATAACTACAAACATCTTCATCGTTTAATACAGGATTGTATTAGATGGGAAGTACCACATACAATATAACAAATGCAATAGAATGGCTCAAGTAATAGTATTAACATATGTATTCCTTATCATTGGAATTGCATATTGGCACCATAAAGATAGGAGAAAACGATGATTTGCAGGGAAGAATTTGATGCATATGATTTGGATAATGCAAATTAATTTCATATAATATAAAAAAAGAGTATGGCAAAAGTAACATTAGAATTTGATCCGGAGTACGATAGAGAAGATATGGAATCAGCAATCAATGGTTGGAAATGGAAAATGTTGGTATGGGATTTGGATCAGCATTTAAGATCTGAATTGAAATACAATGATGCTGTAACCGGTGAAGTCTTAGAGGCATTAGAAAAGCTAAGAGATCATCTCCACACATTGAAAACAGAAGCAGGATTAACTTTAGAATAAAATGGCAAATCGACTAACAAGAGAAGAAAAACACGCACAAGCCATAATTGATCTAATCAACGAAATGCTTAAAATAGCCGGACACACTGTTACCTTCGAAGACATTCAAAATCATGAAAATTGGTTTAATGAATATGAAATGACTGAAGTACAGCGTGATGAATGGAAACGTTGGGGCAAAACGTATTTGATGAAAAAATTAGGTATGTATGCTGTCCGTGCTGAAAAAGAAATGGCTTGGATGGGATTGATGTGGGGATTAAAAACAAAACAAAATGAGCAAGATAAAGCAAACTAAGATACCAGTTCAACTAGAAGACTTAGCTGAATTATTGACACAAAGTAAACCCAATTGGAAACTTGTTAGAGAACGAGATGGCTTAACAAAACATTCAGTAGATGTTATTTGGTTGGAATTTGGAGAAGATGGATTTTTTAAAGAAAAACATATAGAACCAGAAATAGGTAGATCTTTGTTAATGTCTCCTTTCAATCAATTTTTTACTTGGCAGACAACTTCAGTAACTGAGATTACAGAGCAAAGAGAAGACTACATCAAGTTTAAAACAGGCAATAGTACTTACGAATTATTCAAACTAGAAAATGTGGGATAACATAATACGTTGGTGGCATTATACTTGGATCCGGAATGCATACAGAAATTGCCGAGATGGCATAACAAATTTATGGAAATGGGCTCCGGTAATATGGCAAGACCGAGATTGGGATCATTATTACATATATGCAGTGATTATTCATAAATTAGAAAAACAAGCAACATACATTCAAAAAAATGGATTTCATGTAGAAGCCCAACGGGATGCTGAAAAAATGTTTTTATGTGCTAAACTAGCTCGTATGCTGCAACAAGAATTCTATATAGATGAATTTCGTGATATTGAAAAACATAATCGAGCTCGCAAATTATTATTTAAAATAATAAATGATAACATTGAAGGTTGGTGGGATTAGGATTTTACATGTAAATTACTTATAATAAAAGAAAATGAAAGACTTTAGATATTTAAAAACATTCGTGTCTCCTTTTAAAAGACCTAAATTAAAATTCTATTTGGGTAAAACGGCAATAGGAACTCCTTACTTCTACCCACGTAAATGGGTTAAAGCAACCCCAGCGTTAGCTCGAGAAGCTACATTACGTGAGATAAAACGCGTAGAAGATTTTAATGAGCGCAATGCAAAAAATGGAGCGACTCAAACAGTACCCGACTATGACACAGCATATGCTCGCGCAATGAGATGTACCTATCCAAAAAATAAACGTATTGGTATTGACTTTGTTGAATTGGGATGGAAAACAAAATGGACAAATAAAGATATTCGCTTTGAATGGGCTCCAATTTGGTCATTTGTATTTTTTGGATATCAAATAGCAATTATATGGAATGCACCTGAACAAGACCATTATTGGGAATCGTGGATGTACTATGAATATTATACTGATAAAACCAAATCCAAAACAGAGCGTATTGAGCAATGTAAAACAGAATTTCCGTGCACGTGGACATCACATAAGGATGTCGTTGAAGAAAGCATTGACTATTATAAAAAGATATTGAAAAAAGGATACTTGAAATGAAAAAATTATTATTGATTTTGCCGGTATTGGCTGCGTGTAAAGCATCTAAACCAGGTTGCGACTCTTATGGGATATTGAATCAAGCCGATACCGTATACTTAGAGCAAATACACAAACATTTCAAAACCGATACAACTTATAAGTGTGTATACTTTCCGGAGGAAACATTTATAATTACGTATCATGATACAAGCACACAAGTTCAAACAAAATAAAAAAAGGAAAATTATGGAAATTACATCATTCGTTTTAGGAATGCTTGCGATTGTTACGGTAGCAATGGTTGCTGTGATTGTTGTAGGTATTGTTAAGATACTGAAATTAACTAATCATGTTGATGAGTTTAGACGCCAACATATGCAGGAAGTAGACAGCATTTATAGACATATAAGTTTAAACCAACAAGGCCTTTGGAGGCAATTTGAAACGACAGGACGTGATGTCACTGAGGTTGAAAAAACCATAATGGCTCATGTTGATGCAAAACAACGGGAACTAGAACAATCATGTATTGATTTACGACAAATGGTCGAACATGAGTCTGCACATGGTCACCGTTATACGGACCACCGCATCGATAAACTTATTGATACCTATTTTGGTATGATGAAAGTTGAAAAAGAAGTTATTAAAGGTTAAATAAACATATTGAATTTGTGTGTAAAGGGCTTGGATAACAGGCTCTTTTTTGCTATTATATAGAAAATAAAGAGTTATGAAGAAAAGAAATGTTAGATTGATTGTGTTGCGCGCATTGAGGAAATTTGGCTTGTTATGTAAAAGGCCTGCCAAATCACCCTTTATCAAAGTTCAATCAGTTGCATACCCGGATGGCACTCGCACCATATTATCCGGAAAAGTTCATCGAGATGAGGTTGTTAATGATCATGATTTAGAATCAGCAATCCATGTATGGAAAGAATTAAAGAAGAAACCTAGAGCTCGTAAATCACCAATAAATAAAAAATAAAATGGATCCAAATCAAACACCAGAAAACGTAATAGAACAATTAGGATCCATTGACACGTACGAAGAACAAATGGAAGCGTTCTTGCAAGAATTATCTCTACGTAGTACTATGACTCCTACACAAAGGGAGATTGAATTAATGTCAATTGATGAATTAACTGCTGAGAATGAGTTGGTTCAACAAAAACGTAGCACTCGCAGTACCGCACAAAGAAAGTATATTGCAGAAAGATTTGAACGCGAACAAAACACCGATACCGATGAAAAATAATGCACACATACAAACATTGATAGTAATAGCTATACTTGGTTTTGTAGCAACGATACTATATTTTATTCCAGTTGTAGGCATATTCATGATGTTATTTTTACTGATATATGCTATGATTTACAGTGATATCATTGAACAGCAACGTGAAAAATGATGTCTAAAGTATATACCAAGCAAGAAGTCCGAATGATGAAACGCGGACCTTCCATGTATGCTCCGGTCATTGCAAACTTTTATCCTGGCAAGAAAATGTTGTTTCATGATGATGCCGGAGGTAGCATTGAGATTGCTGATGATGTTGACATACAAGATGCATTAGCAATATGGATTCCATACCAGATACCAGCAAAGGAAGCAGGAGCCACAAGTATGCATTATGCTATAAAAAACGAATCAGGTTCTACTTACAATGTAACAATTGAAAATGATAAATGGTCATGTACTTGCTCAGGATTTTTATTTCGTAAGCGTTGTAAACATTTGGATAATGCAAATTAATTTCATATAATATAAAAAAAGAGTATGGCAAAAGATAGAATTCATATTGATGGCATCTGGTATGTAAAAGAAAACGATGCCGTAACGAATAATCAATTTATAAACAAAAACTAAACAAAAATGACACAAGAAGAACTAGAAAACGTGGCACAAATAATACAAACTAAAATAAATAAAAGAAATGAAAACGATGATTACGAAAATACAATTTAAAATTGCAAGTTGGTTGTACAATCAAGGTATTGTTGCTCCACAAATCTTAGAATGTAATTCAGTAATAATTTTAC
>Ga0247831_1005984_pt1 | contig 14727 bp, 12 predicted proteins | sample LaCruzMarch2015__9_FD_192406 | JGI IMG/M metagenome (GOLD analysis project Ga0247831, IMG submission 192406) | Freshwater microbial communities from meromictic Lake La Cruz, Castile-La Mancha, Spain - LaCruzMarch2015_1m | ecosystem: Environmental > Aquatic > Freshwater > Lake | place: Spain...
TACAATAGCTACTTGATTAACAGTGCGTTCCAAAAAATATATTTGTTTCGATGAATAGGTTGTTTGGATTACTTAGTTGTACGATAGCATTGTTTCTATTGCCGATGACGATAGAATTGCTAAACGATGCAATTGGAATTCCAGGCGAAACAGGAGCTGCTTCGGGTGCATGGATATTTTTTGTGTTACTTTTCTTGGTTACATTATCAGCGGCATGGCTGGGAATTAAGGTAATTAGGAAGGCGCAAAACCAGCACACAAGCATGTATCGCAGCAATTGGTAGTTACTGCTTCAATAGCTTCTGTTTCGTCTGATTTCCTTTGCAATCCTTTAGGGAAATAAAATATGTTCCCGATAGCAGTTTATCGGAGTTAATTGAGCCAGAAGCATTTACTTGACCTTTACAAACTAATTTTCCTAATTGGTCAGTTATTTCGTAACTCACAAAGCCTTGTGATTCAATTTTAATTTCGTCGGTAAAAGGATTTGGATAAACCAGCACATTGTTTGATTTTCCTATTTCATTTGGGATTGAAACCGTTTGCTCAAAACCATAAAAAGTAACTGAATTGGCACCAGAATTTGGCGAGGCCAACGTATCAGTTAATAGGTTGGAATAGATATCTGCAGGTTGTGTTAGTCCTGTATAGACTGTAGTTGGAAATGCTACAAAATCAGCATTGAAACGAACAATTCCGCTTACACCCCATGAAGAAACATAGTAGTATTGAACACCATCATAAGCAATTCCATCGCAATTGCTTAGGCTTGTTGTTGTTAAAGTTGAAACGCTTGAATCGGACAAAGAAACTGCGCTAACAGGAGCATTGCTTCCCCAGTTTACGAATATCAATCGGTTGCCTGGTTCATCATATAAAATTCCATTAGGGCTTTTGGTTAATCCTGTTACCATCACATTAGAAGTACCTGCTGCTGGATTTATTCTGTAAATTTTCTTGGCACTGAAATCAGTTGCAAATAAGTTTCCTTGGTTATCATGTGTAATGCCATTTAGAAAAGTAGCTCCTGTGTTGATATTACATACCAAGGTGGTATCAAACAAATTGTATCCTTTAATAAAACCTCCACAGCAAGCATAAATTACAGAATCTACTACTTCAATTCCGTAAGGATTTGGGCTAATTCCCGATTTAAAAAGTCCTAAGGTTCCATCAGCTGAACGACTTAAAATCCTGCCATTAGCTGAATTAGAAATCATATACTGCCCACGAATTGCATCGTAATCGACACTTTCGGGACCGTTATAGGTTTGGGCGCCAAGTAACTGGGTAAAAAGAAATGCTATAATTGAAAATGCAAATTTCATATTGTAATTTTGTTTTTTTAAGGATGCCGAACTTACTTAAATTAATCAGATTGGCAAAAGAAATAAGCCTTCTCTTTTACTATAAGTTTATCTATTGATATGCAAAAACTGCAAATTATCAGGGGATTTAAAAAAAGAAACAAAAAAAAAGCCACATTAAGTGACTTTTCTAGTGCTAAATATTTTTAAAATTCAATTAAGAAAAAAGCGAAAATCCTTGGTTTCTACAAATCATACTCCGTAATGTAACCGACATAAGTTCCATTGGTTAATGTCATAGTTTGAGAATTATTGAAATTATACAACGTACAATTAAAAGTTGCTTTAAATTTAACTGAAAATGCACCGTTGCCAAGGGTAGTATGTAGTGTATCTGTTATATTGAAAGATGCACCGGATTGAGCACCTGTTCCAAAAGCTGTTCCCCATGTTGTTCCAGTTGCATCGGTATATTGAACTTCTGAATTAAATGTAGAGGCAGCTGGAGTTTCAGGAATTCCAAAAGTATAAGCTCCTTCTTTTGCATAATTTTTTAAATCATTCGCATATGGCCAACCTCCAGATGGTAAGTTAATTCGTCCAATATAAACCGTTGCTATGACATCTGAATTATCATTTTCAAGGAAACTGCTAAAAGTAATATTTGATGGAGTACCTAATAAGCCACCCCATCCATAAGATTCACTTCCCCTTTTTTTCACTTCGGTACCATTTATTGTTGCCCTAAAATAGCCATCAGAAGTTTTAGAAAATGTTTGGTCCCAAGGTTCAACTACAGGATTTGGGGTTGGAGTTGGTGAATGTTCAGGATCGTCTTTCTTACAAGAATTAATATTCATTAAAATGAGAGAGGAAAATACTACTAAAAAGATTTTTGTCTTGAATGACTTAAGCATATCATTTGTTTAAGTCGCGAATATATACGATAAATCAACACATATTGCATTTATAAAAACATTAGCAATACTTTTTATAGATTTTTTTTGAATTAACATTCTATAAATCTTAGGTCATTTGAATTTATTTACTCGCAATAAATTGCCTAATAAGTTATTCTTTTTGAACAGCTATTTAATCACAAACATAAAACAGGCAAATGCTTATCATTGGTAATAACTGCTTGAATGAATTTTTTGTTTTTTTCTGATTTATCTCGGTGATGTTTTGCCCCAATCAAAACTGCCACAAGGTCTATATTTTCTTTGGTTATAGTAGCTAATACGCCTTTACTAAAACTCTTTTCGGGTTCAACACTTGTCTTTACATGTATAGCTAAAAAATCGTTTTCGAGCATTTCTTTTAACCAATCTACAGTTTTTTGAATTTCTTCTTTATCCTGTTCGCTATTTGTTGATGGAATAAGCAAGGTTAGTGAAGCATTAAATAGACTACCAAATGCGCAGAGAATAGAAGTAGGAAACTGCATTCCTGTCTGATGACTAAAAACAGGCAGCAGTATATTTTTATATGGCTTCAAATGAGTTTTATGTTGCACAACCATTGTGGTTATTTCTGCATTAAAAATGAGCTTTAACGCATGACTACCAGTTAAAAACTGTATATCTTTTTTGCCATGAGTTGCCATGAAAGTCATGCTTATTTCACGTTCTTCTAGCCATTTATTCATTCCTTTAAATAAATCCTGTTTGGTAGCAAGTGGAGTAAAAACTACGGTTTCATCGTAATTTTTAATCTTCTTGATTTGCTCCACACATTTTTTTTCGGCCCATTCTAAATCTTCATTGTCATTAATGACATGCAAGGAAATTACTTCTCCCTTGCAAAGCGAAGCAACCTGATAGCAATGTTGAGCGGCTAAATTTGCAGCAACGGTAAAATCATTATAAACCAAGAGCTTTTTCAAAAACATAGTTACTTCATTTAGTCATTCAAATCAAAAGCGCGTTCACCATGAAGCGCTGCATCCATCCCAAGGTCTTCTTGACGTTCTGAAACCCTTCCTCCTTTAGTTAAAAAAGCACATATCTTATAAACTATAAATGTTGCAATGGCGGAATATGCACTTATTACTAATACTGCAAAAAGCTGTGTCCAAACTTGTGAAGGATTTCCATATAAAAGTCCAGTGCCGCTATTAACAGCAGGATTAGCAAATATGCCAGTAGCAATGGCCCCAAAAACACCAACCATTCCATGAAGACCGAAAGCATCGAGTGTATCGTCATATCGAATCCAATTCTTCAGTTTCACAACACAGATATAACCTACCACGCCAGAACCCAAACCAATTGCAGTAGCGCCTGTTACATCTACATAACCTGCCGCAGGAGTAATTCCCACTAAGCCTGCAACGACACCCGAAGCGATGCCAATAATTGAGTGCTTCTTAGAATCAATCCATTCAATAATCAACCAAGACATTCCACCGAAACAAGCAGCAAGATTTGTAACTAAAAACGCATTTGCAGCGATGCCATTTGCTGCTAATCCGCTACCAGCGTTAAATCCAAACCATCCAAACCAAAGTAATGCAGAACCAAGGATAGTTAATTTCAAAGATGAAGGTTTTGCTTTTTCGGCAACAAAATCTCTTCTTTTACCCAAAAGAAACAATAAAACGAGTCCTGCAACACCTGCATTTATGTGAATAACAGTTCCTCCAGCGAAATCGAGTTCTCCATGATGACTTAAAAATCCACCGCCCCAAACCCAATGGGCAACGGGGCAATACACTAATAATGTCCAAAGAAACGCGAAGTAAATCCATGTAGAAAACTTTATCCGCTCAATGATAGAACCACTTACGATAGCAACTGTTATGGCTGCAAAAGTTCCTTGAAAAGTTACAAATAATAAAGTTGGAATTGAGCCAGTTACACTGTTCACATCAATTCCGTTCAACATGATATGCTTTAATGTTCCTAGAATTGAGCCGTTTCCACCAAAAACCAAACTATACCCAACAACTGCCCAAACAATATTTGCTGCGCAGAATGCTACATAGCTCATGCCTATTGTATTTAAAACACTTCTAGACCTAGTAAGTCCTCCGTAAAAAAGTGCAAGTCCTGCCGGAGTCATCAGCATAACTAAAGCAGTAGCCATTAACATCCATGCTGTGTCGCCTTGACTTATTTCATCATTGGCTAATAATACAAAAGGACAAAAAACCAAAAACAGGAGACTATAAAGCCTCTTTAAATGCTGCATATCAAATTATTCAAACTGTAAATTATCTGATAAATAGCAATTCTCTATATTTAGGAAGCATCCAATATTCGTTATCAACAAGCTCTTCAAGAGAATCTACGCTCATTCTTAATTTTTCAAAATATGGTTTCACTTGATTTGCGTAGCATTCAGCTGCATCGATTGCATGTTCTTTTCCACGCGCTTCAGCTAGTTCTTTTTTAAGAGATATTAAATCTTTGGTTATTTTGTCACTTAAAAAAGTAATAGTTGTAACGTTTTCCTGAACAAGGCTTTTAGCACTTTCTTCCATTCCCATGCTTTTTAAATTATGAAACACTTCACTTAACCTGTTAATTGTTTTGAAAGCAGCTGGTAAAATAAAAGTATGACCTAATTCAAGAAATAATTTGGCCTCAATATCCAGTTTGTTGATATAGTTTTCGAGCATTACTTCACTGCGACTTTCGAGCTCTCTCGGAGTGAAAATATTCAAGCGGTCGAAAAGAGATTTTGCCTCATCGGTAAACAGCGCTTTAAGAGCAGATGGAGCATTTTTGTTGTTAGACAAACCGCGTTTTGCAGCTTCTTCCTCCCACTCTTTTGAGTAACCGTTCCCATTGAAAACTATTCTTTCTACAGCTTTTTGGTAACCTTGTAAAACTGTCACAATATTCGCCTTTGTATCAGGATTTTTTTGATTCAAGGCATCTACTTCACTTTTAAATTTGTTTAGCTGATCGGCTACAATTGCATTTAATACAGTAATTGGTGCGCCGCAATGAGCGGAAGCCCCTACAGCTCTAAATTCGAATCTATTATCTGTAAATGGAAAAGGTGAAGTTCTGTTACGGTCGTTGTAATCACGATTTATTTGAGGAATCTTGGTAAGCCCTAAATCGATTACTTCTTGTTCAGGATTTTTAACATCCATTAAATCAGACGCCCAAAATCCACTAAGCACTTTTTCGAGGAGAGAGCCAGTAAAAACTGAAATTATAGCTGGTGGAGCTTCATTTGCACCTAGCCTATGGTCGTTGCCTGCAGTTGCAATACTTGCCCGAAGTAAATCACCATTGTCGTGCATTGCCTTTACTACATTAATAAAAAATGTTAGGAATTGCAAGTTTGAACCTGGAGTGTCGCCTGGAGAAAGTAAATTCTTTCCTGTATTTGTTGAAAGCGACCAGTTGCAATGCTTACCGCTACCATTGAGACCTGCAAAAGGTTTTTCGTTGAATAGAATTCTGAATTTATGTTTGATGGCAGTTTTAGACATTACATCACGCAATAACTGATTATGGTCTACAGCAACATTCGTTTCTTCAAACATTGGAGCACATTCGTATTGCCCGGGTGCAACTTCATTATGACGAGTAAGAATAGGAATTCCAAGTTTTAAGCATTCGTATTCAAATTCTTTCATGAATTCTTCCACACGTTCTGGAATAGACCCAAAATAATGATCATCGAGTTGCTGACCTTTAGCTGATTTTCCACCAAAAATAGTTCTACCAGCAAGCAATAAATCTGGGCGAGCATTATAGAAACGTTCATCTACCAAAAAATATTCTTGTTCCCAGCCAAGCGTAGAAAATACATGACCAACATTTTCATCAAACATGCGACAAATAGCCGTGGCTGCTTTGTTTAGTGCATTATTCGACTTTAACAATGGTGTTTTATAATCTAAAGATTCTCCTGTGTAAGAAATGAATACAGCAGGAATATATAAAGTTTTGCCTTGTTTTGTTTCAAGAATAAATGCGGGAGAAGAAGGATCCCAAATGGTATAACCTCTGGCAGAATGTGTTTGTCTCAAACCGCCAGAAGGAAAACTGGAACCATCGGGCTCACGTTTTACCAATTCGCTTGCTGAAAGGCTTTCAATTCCACGAGCTTCTAAATTGATGGTTGGTTTAAAAAATGCATCGTGTTTCTCGGCCGGAGATTCTGTGAGTGGTTGAAACCAATGTGTAAAATGTGTTACACCTTTGCCAAGTGCCCATTTAATCATTGCATCAGCCATTTTTTCCACAGTATCAGAAGCAATAGGTTTTTGTTTTAATACTACACTATTCATTTGCGCGTAGGTTTCTTCTGAAACGAAAGCTTTCAGTGTATTTAAGTCGAATATATTTTCTCCAAAAATATCTGAAATTTTACGAGAGTTTAAATTACCATTTTGGGTTTTTAAATTAGCAAACGATTCTGTTGTAGGCTCAAGAAGTTCTTTCATTTTTTAGGTTGATATTTTAGGTTTGGCAAATTTGAAACACCTATTATATTTTACAATAAATGTTTAGTATTGCGCCAAAAGTATTACACAAAAAACTAAAAAACAACTTACCCAATAAGATAAGTTTTGCGAATTAAAAAAGGATAAAAAAAGTATGAAGGAAAAGAGTGAGTTGTAATTATTGGAATTAAACAGTTGATTTAACTGTTTAAAAATTAGGGAATACGTACACCAATTATCAAAATATCATCTACTTGTCCAATTCCTGATTTCCAGTTTTCGAGAAAATCAATTAAAAATTTCTTTTGATCATGCATGCTTTTCAATTGAATTTCAATCAACATTTCTTTGAATCTTTTAGTGGTGATTTTTTTCTCAAATTCGCCACCAAATGTATCGGCATAACCGTCCGTAAAAATGTAAAAACTATCACCCGGGTTTAATTGAATATCTTGATTTTCAAAAATCTGATTATTTTCTGTAACTCCTCCTATTGCTTTTTTTGTTCCCTTATATTCTTCTATTTCATGTTGACCATTTCGAATAATCCAAAGTGGTCTATTGGCTCCAGCAAAAGACAAGATATTACTTTCTTTATTTAGTTTACATAACGCAATGTCCATTCCGTCTTTAGTAGATTCGAAACTCTCTGATTGACGCAAAGATTTTTTAATTCCTTTATTTACACGTTTCAATATTTCTGAAATATCTGCACTTTGACTATACGCTTCATTCAATTTTTCAAGTGCTATCATACTCATCATAGCACCGGGAACACCATGACCCGTGCAATCTGCAGCGCCTAAAAAAACAGTTTCATCATTTTTTTGAAAGAAATAAAAATCACCACTTACAATATCTTTTGGATTAAATAAAATAAAACAATCCTGGAGTGCTTCGTAGATATCTTCGCGTCGCGGTAATTTAGCTTGCTGAATTCGTCTGGCGTAATTGATACTGTCAATAATATCTTTGTTTTTCTCTTCAATAATCAACATTGTTCTTTCTATTTCATCTTTTTGAATGTTAATGATGATTAATTCAGAAGCTCTTTTATCCTTTTCTTTATTTTGATATGCCAATTCTTCATCAGCAACTATTAATTCAGCGGCACGTTTTTCTTTTTCCTCATGCTCGAATTCTAATTCAACATTGGCAATAGCCAATTCATCAGCGCGCTTTTGCTTTTCTTCTTGTTCAAATTCTAATTCCACATTTGCGATTGCTAGTTCAGCTGCACGTTTTTCTTTTTCTTCTTGCTCAAATTCTAATTCTTCGTTTGCAATTGCCAATTCGTCAGCCCGCTTTTGTTTTTCTTCCTGCTCGTATTCTAATTCTACATTTGCAATGGCTAATTCTGCTTCACGTTTTTCTTTTTCTTCATTTTGAAAAATTAGTTCTTCGTCAGCAATTGCCAATTCATCGGCACGTTTCTGTTTTTCTTCCTGTTCAAATTCTAATTCCACATTGGCAATTGCCAATTCATCTGCGCGCTTTTGTTTTTCTTCCTGCTCGAATTCTAATTCTATATTAGCAATTGCTAATTCTGCGGCACGCTTTAGCTTTTCTTTAGATTGATAAATTAATTCTTTATCAGCTATCGCTAATTCATTAGCACGTTCTTGTTTTTCTTTGGTTTGATAGATTAATTCTTTATCAGCAATTGCCAGTTCGTTTGCACGTTTTTGCTTTTCTTCGATTTCAAATTTCAATTCAACATTGGCAATTATTAATTCAGCTGCGCGTTTTTCTTTTTCTTCATTCTGATAAGCAAGTTCTTTGTTGGCAATGATTAATTCAGCTGCACGTTTTTCTTTTTCATTATTCTGGTGAATTAATTCTTTGTTTGCAATGGCTAATTCGGCAGCTCGTTTTTCTTTTTCTTCATTCTGATAAGCAAGTTCTTTGTTGGCAATGATTAATTCTGCAGCACGTTTTTCTTTTTCTTGATTTTGAAATGCAAGTTCTTTGTTAGCAATAATTAACTCGGCAGCACGTTTTTCCTTTTCTTTATTTTGATAGGCTAATTCAATATTTGCTTTGATTAAATCTGCTGCACGCTTTTCTTTTTCTTGATTTTGAAATGCAAGTTCTTTGTTAGCAATAATTAACTCGGCAGCACGTTTTTCTTTTTCTATATTTTGATAGGCTAATTCAATATTTGCTTTGATTAAATCTGCTGCACGTTTTTCTACTTCAACACTTTGATATGCTAACTTTTCATTCAAATCAATAACCTCTTCAAGGCGGTGGGCAACTTCTTTTAACTTCAGCGTTAAGGCTTCATTTTCTGAAAAATATTTCTTCAACTTAGCATTTTTGTCCATATTGTATTTCAGTCTTATTGAATTCTATTCTAAATTCAAACCTATTTTTAATGAAATTTAATATAGAAAAACAAAACTAATGAAATAGAATTCTTTGGCATCAATACCTGCAAATTATGTAAGGTTTTGAAATAATTTTACAAATCAACTTATAAATGGAATTAAAAGAAAAGAATTCATTAAACCATTTCGTACTAATTTGATTTAAAACTACAAAATAGAAAATTCTGTGAGGTGTTAAATGGTGTAATATGGTCTTCAGTTTTACACTCCAACTTCGTAAATCCCTTGTTTAGTTGATGTTGCAATTCATCTTCAGTATATTGCTTTACATCTAACATGCTGCATTTTTTAGGGCCTTTTTCTGAAAAAGTGCCAATTGTCAAATATCCTTCCACAGCTTTTCTTGCTATTTCAAGGTATTTATTTATTTCTTCAGAATTTGTTAAAAAATGAAATGTTGCCCTATCGTGACAGCATTCGTATTTTTTATGTGGTTCAAAAGCTGTAATATCAGAAACTATCCAATTTACTTTGTAAGCATTTTCTCCTAAACGTTTTTTTGCTTTTTCAATAGCAGTTTCTGAAATATCGAGAACAGTGAGATTTTCAAATCCTTCACTTAGCAAGTAATCCACCAATTTGCTATCTCCACCACCAACATCAATAATACAAGCAGATTTGGGTAAATTAAAACTGTGTATAAATTCCAGCGAAGTTTTGGGCAAATCTTGAGTCCAACTAACTTCATTGGGTTGCTTTCTAGCATATACTTTTTCCCAATGTTCTTTTCTTGTTTCCATTTTTTTTTGCTTTTATTTTACAATTTTAAACAAATTATTTACCTACAATTTTCTTAGTTTCTTTTATACCAGCGCACTCTAGCGTTATGTATATCAACTGATTTTTTAACAAATTACTTAAGTCGTAAGAAATTACATTTTTCCCTTCTTGCAATTCATCTATAGTATCAGTTTTGAGGACCTTACCTTCGGTATTAATAAAGGTAATTTTCCCAGCTGATTTTTTAGTTAAATAAAATTCAACTTTAAAAATTCCTGCATTTGCATTTGGAAAAATATTTAATTTAAAATTACTTGTTTCAACTGCATTTAAATCAATGTTTCCGGTAGGTTTGTTATTGATAAGGTATACCTTAAAAATGGTATTACTGGCAGAGCTTTGTACACCGGTATTTATATTAAATATATTAGATTCCGTACTGCTAATTCCCCCAAATATATAACCTAATAAAGTAGAATCGGTAGAAATAACATCTAAATCCAGCACATCATTTGAAAAATGTGGAATACTTTCAATGGGTATAAATTCTGAACCTGCACCTAAAAACGAAGGCATTTCTATGGGTAATTTTACTTCTGTCATTTCTCCCGCCCCATTTCTTGTAACCCTTGCAATTGTTTTTACAAAAGGCACATTATCGTCTTGAATAAAAAACTGCAAACTATCATAGAACTGGGCTATTCCTCCAAAAAACACCGTATGCATTTCGTTGTTTTGTGAACTATAAAGAGGAATATGTGCGCAATGGTAATGATTATAATATTGCTCAAAATTGTTGTTTACAGTGTAACCTGAGGAATCAATGTTCACACAATTTAAATAAGGGAGGTCGATTATTGGTTGAAAAACGCCCGAAAATGCTGTTAAACCTTCTTGCCCACCTGCAAAAATCTGGGGAGCTACGTTATAGTCTCTTCTGTGTAAATTATTGGTATCTATAATTTCTTCCACGTGATTAATAGTTATAGCAATTCCATCATCAACCAAATTAAATTTCCTTATTGCATTTGTATATTCTTGGAAGAAACCTGGGCCGAAATCTGGTCCCATGGGATTGTATCTTCCAATAAAATTCTGTCCTCCTGTTAAATAAAAAGTATCATATATTTTATTCAAATATCCACCAGTTACTGCAAATTTATTGTCGTTTATTTGTCTGAAATAGTTTGCAAATGGAGTTCCGTTTACAATTGCATCAATAACCTCTACAACCTTTACAGCCGTTAAATTTGGATAAGTAATATGATTTGCATTGAGCGAACTGTATCCATAACCACCAGTTAAATACAAATAGTCACCTTCCTGATAAAATTGCATATTGGTTGAACTTAATTGCTCTTGCATACTTTGCGGCAAGGAAGTAAGCGGAGCCGACCATTTCTGCTGTGCTACAGGATCAACTACAATTAATTGATTATTATTTCCTGCGGCATCAAACGCTGCAAATGGTTGCCTGCGGTGGAGCCCGTCTAAACGCCCTCCGATAATGAGCCATTTATTATTGTGCTGCCCCCAGGCAAACGACTGAATTCCTCCTAGGCTTGCAATGGAAAATGGAACAATAGCAAGCTGAAAAGGCTCATTTTGAGCATTAATAAACTTAATAGCTATCAAAAGAAAGAGAATGCTGAGTTTTAAATGTTTTTTCATGCCGTTAGTTTACCTGTCATACAGCTCGTAATGCTTTTCAGATGTGTAAGTAATCCATTTTTAGCTGTTGCTTCAGGATAGCCTAACGAAGTTAGTTTTTCGATTAATTTCACTAAGCTAACTGTTTCGTTATGTGAAACTGTTACATTGCTAGTAGCTAAGTCAACATCCACTTTTTCTACTCCTCTTATTGCAGTGAGATTTTTGGTTATTGTATTTACACAACCTCCGCAACTAAGGTTGGCAATAGTTATGACATCTGTTTTCATTTTTTCTGTGTTTTTACATTTTCTGATTTAAAACTACTTAGTACCAATGCGCCCATAAGGCTTCCGTAAATTGTGCTATTTACCGGACTAGAAGTGATACTGCAAGTGCCGTTTTGGCAACCCACAAAATAATAGGTTAAATAACCTCCTATTGCTCCAATAAATAATCCCAATATGGCGAATTTATGACTTCGGATAAAATTCATTTTTCATTTAAAATTTACATAACAAAGGTCTATTAAATGAATTCAATAGTTTGCTACTAATGTTACATTAAGCGGATGAATTACGCATCCAAATAAAGTCAATAGCGTTGTTTTGGCTTTTAAGTATAGTTTAAGCTAGGCTCTTTATTGCAATTCGTAAAACCAACTTTTTTTTCGAGAAGCATTTTCCCGTATTTTTTAAATCCTATTTCAACAGGACAGGCTGAAATTTAAATTATTCTTTCGCAATATCCATGAAATAAATATGCATATTAATTGAAGTATCATTTATTGATGCTAATGGATGAGCAATAACAGAGGAAGGAAGTAAATTCAATCCATTTGAACGCACTGGGGTATAATACACTTCATTTTTTGAAACAAAAACAGCAAACGGATCCCTAAAATAATCAAACTGTTCAGGATTCTTAACAATCCACTGATCTGAATTCTCTCGATTAAATAATTCAATATCTTTAATTAAAGGTTGCTTCGCTGCATTTAGATAAGCATACTTTGGTTTGTAAGAACGGAGAAAATAACGGCTTGTAAAACGTGGCTTTAAATAAGCTGTTTTCTTAGGTAGAAAAATAGTAGTAGGTACCCCGTTTTGAATATTCATTAAATCAGATGCATATGAATCAACCCAGAATTTATAATCAGCGTAGGCACGATAGGAAAAAGCCGTACAAGCCAGAAAAAATAACGAGAAACCATAAAGAATCATTCGAGGAAAAAGCTTTGCAGAACCATAGGATAATAGAAACAGAATTATTGAAATACTGATAAAATAAACACTATTTATTTTAAATCGTGTCGCAATAAATTCATTGAGATGAAAACGCCCCACAGCAACTGCAGCTGCAACCAGCAGAAAAAAAAGAAAGACTGATATCCAGTAAACAGGCGGATTTCTTCGCATACGAAAAATCGAAAAGGCAGCTAGCGTAAAAAAGGTAATACCAATAATAAATTCTGGAATTGGGCTTAATACCGAAATAGGAATGGCTGCTCCAAGAAAAGCAAAATAACGAACAAATAATATCTCAGGATGCATTAAAGCATCTAGAGTATTTCCCTGAAGTGGTGGAGAAATGTAAGAAGCAAAATAAATTGTGACGATAACTGCGGAAAATGTTAACCATATAATCATTTCGGTTTTCCGTTTCTGATAAAGCAACGCAAGCCCACCTATCAAAAATGCCACAAAACCAATAGCTGTAGTAAAAAACGCTAATGACATTAAGAGATAACTAATTATCAGAGAGGCATTTGATTGCTTTTCTACTAATAAGAAAAGTGACGTTAAAATCAGCAACGGAAATGTGAAATTTTGAAGCGACATCATCGCGCAAAATACATTATCGTAATTCAGGGGTGAAAAAATAAGTGCAGAGAATACTAAATAAATTATAGGATTAAGCGATGCATTAGCTGCTCGACGCGAAAGGAAAAGAAACAATGCAACCAGAGATAAATTTCCAATTAGTGAAAGGATTTTGAAATTGACTGTTCCATTTAATACCAGAAGGATATACAGCCAAAGTCGGTCATACAGTACACGATGTTCATTAATTTGAACTATAAAATCTTGATATCCCACGCCTTTGGAATTGAACTGGATAATAAAATCAACAAATGCAGGAAAGTCGTCGCTAATGGGAATGTTCCGAGAAATATTGCTCCAGAAAATAAAAAAAGCTAATATTATAATTAAACATACAAACCAAATACAATTTCTGAAAGTAAATACCATTTTCATATTATCTATCAGATTTAGAAATATATTTTTCAGTAAGATAATACATAAGTAAAAAGAAATACCTATTTCCAAACTCATTAATTTTCATTTGCCCGATATTCTTACCTTGCAGATCGCCGACTTCTCCAAATTTGGCGTTGATTTCAGTTTCACGCCATGTAAACCTTATCCAGTTTCTATCTTCGTAAATGTACTTTGCCACTGTCTGAAATTATTGTTGCAGCAAATATAAACATTAATCTTCGTGTTTCTGCGAATGCAAAAGCACTGAACTTTAACTGAAAACTAAGCTCCAGAAAACTTGCCCACAAAAGATGAAATCGGATTTTCATCTCTGTTTTCAAAAAATTATATCTGATGTGTTGAGCAGAAAACTAGTTTTCTTAAAATATGCATATTGCCGACCAATGATGCTCAAACAGGTATAAGTGCTAACGTTCCCATGGCAGGCGTAGAAAGCATTTCAACCTAAAAAGTTCCTACGAAACCATGAAGTCCAAAACTACTAAAATGTTTTATACGAACCTAAATGTGCTTTTTACGCTTGCCTATGTGAAATCAAGGAACGGAATTTTCATTGCACTTTCCGCTAACGTTCCCATGGTAAGCGAAGGTGGCGCTTTCAAACGAAATTTCCAAATGAAAACGTGTACTTTCTTCCAATCGAAATGCAACATACAAACCTAAAAACCGCCACTTTTGCTTACCATGTGTTATGTGTAGTGCATTCTGTCATTTGAGTACAAATTTTATTTCTTGTCTTTCTGTCTTTTCTTCGCAATCTACTCCATATTTTTTGAAAAGTTCTTCATATTTCTTTATAGATTCAATCGCTGTCCTATCGCAGTCTACAGATAAACTTTTTGTAACTGTTATATCAGTAATAGAGCAGTCAATGTGTGTTTGAAAACTAACAGTAACTGTTCCTTCTAATTCTGATTCAACTGCACTTCTTGGATAAGTAGGATTAATGTGGATTATTGGCGAAAGTT
>Ga0247831_1005994_pt1 | contig 14707 bp, 18 predicted proteins | sample LaCruzMarch2015__9_FD_192406 | JGI IMG/M metagenome (GOLD analysis project Ga0247831, IMG submission 192406) | Freshwater microbial communities from meromictic Lake La Cruz, Castile-La Mancha, Spain - LaCruzMarch2015_1m | ecosystem: Environmental > Aquatic > Freshwater > Lake | place: Spain...
CAGCCTTTTTTGGAGTTGTTGCCTTGGGGATAATCTTTGTAGGGATCACATTCAATATTGTGCTTGGCTAAGTTCGGTCAATCCGGCTTATAGGGCGACTCTTCTTTTCTTCGCAAGTTATCTGTAATAATTTATCCATGAAATCAATGACTTGTAAGCAATTAGGCGGCCCTTGCGACCTTGCGCATTCAGGAAATGATGCAAATGAAGTAATCGCTGCTCAGGATAAGCACCTTCGTGAAGCTGTTAAGGCAGGCGACGCTTCTCACGAGGAAGCACGCAATGCAATGAAAAGTCGCTGGAAGAATCCAATTGGCGGACTGGGTTGGTATAACCAAGTTAAGAAGGATTTCAAAGCCCTTTAGTCATTCCGGCCTATAGGGCGACTCTTCTTTCACCCCTCGTTAATTTAGTAAGGCCAGTGCAGTTCTCGTTGTTCCTGAATTTCCATCGCCAAAAACAATAACGTGGCTATTTGTTTCTAGATCGATGAATGCATCTGTCCTGGCACCTAATGTGCCACCGGTGTGGCCAACAATCTTCTGATCTTTGGTGTAATGCCATCCAAGTCCCATGGCAGTTGTTTTGTCTTGATACCTGATCTTGAATGCTTCAGCGAAAGCTGGCGCAAGTAAATGATTCGTGTCTTGCGAGGCGGTTAGAAACTTTGAAAGATCTAAAGCGCTCATTCTCAGCCCGCCCATAGATGCAAATCGACCCATATGCCAAGGGCCGACCTCTTTCTTTCGAGAATGACCTTGTCGCAAGCTTTCATCCGTAAATGTTGCAGAACTCAATCCAATCGGAGTAATAATCTCTCGAATCAGCAAATCTTCATAAGTTGTACCTGTGACTCTCTCTAGAGTGAAACCAAGAAGTCCAAATCCATAGTTTGAGTAACGAGGGCGACCCGTTCCAGGAACGGACTTAAGTTTGGTTTCTTGAATGGCACGAAGGATTCGTTCCTCATCAAAAACAGAGTATGGGTCGACCATTGCATCTTTTCCAAAGAGCTTCATGCCCGAGGGCAATCTAGGCAATCCTGACTGATGAATTGCAAGATTCTCAAATGTGATCTTCTCGAAATTCTTAGGAAGTTCCAATGTCTTCGGAAGATATGAAGAAACCGATTCGGTGATGGAAAGTTGGCCCATTTGCTGAAGCTGCGCCAGGAGCAAAGCGGTAAAGACCTTTGTGATTGACCCAATTTCCCAGCGTTGATCAATTGGGCCAATTGACTTGGTCTCGTTAGGAGTCATGACGATTATTGCTGGGTCAACGTGCTTCTTCTTTTGTAAACGAAGCACAGCCTCTTCGAGATCAATACGTTGACTTGCCATTCAGTTATTTTACTTTAACCCCTGTGTGATTGTTACCAGGCAGGACATTGAAAGACATAAGCAATCCGGCTCATAGGGCGACTCTTCTTTCTAATAGATATTGGTTTAAGATTCTCATATGCCGAAATTAAGTCACATGGTTCAGCCAAAGGGCGTTAAAGTAAAGAAGTTAGAAGTAATTGACGGGTACACGATTAAATATCACGCGAATGGGGCCACCGTTTGGTCAAAGGGAAAAATAGTGGACGACCAGCCCGAAGGTTATTGGGAGTGGTACCGAATTGATGGCACGATTAAACGTTCAGGACATTTTGAAAAGGGAGAGCCTGTTGGAGAATGGGTTACTTACGATGATCAAGGGAAAAAATATAAGACAACCAACAGAGGAAAAAAATAGCGGGGCTTGAAAACTTATCGCAAAAAAAGATGGCCCAATTCCGGCTTATAGGGCGACTCTTCTTCGGTCTATTTCAATTAAGTCGGTCGCCTCAGTTGCCAAGGTTTGGCGTAGCTCCAAGGACTTTTATCACGCTATTTTTATTAGCCTTAACAATTACCCCCTCGCCTGAATCAACGCCAACTCCGACCAGAGCTGCAATATTGACATAGTGGCCAACTAAAACCAGGAGCCCGCTCTTATCGCGATGGTTAAGGATCTGCTCCTTAGTCTTAAGGGTTTGAGGATGGCTCTCTAGATTACTTTCTCTAAATAGCGAGTCTAGATTCTTATTGAGTTTGACCTTACCGATATCGAGTAACTTGGCGGTCTGTCTAGCTCGGCACCATCTACTACTTTCAACTCGATGGATTTTCACATTCTGCCGCTTAATCCAAGCCCCGATTTCTGCTGCATCATCTCGCCCCTCTTGGGAGAGGTTTCTCTGGGTTGAGCAATCACCCAATTTAAAGTTTTCTGGATCTCCAACGCCCGGTGCAAGGCTATGCCTAAGGAGCAATACATATCCTTTTGCAGAGCTGGCACTCAATTTATCCCAGATAAGTAGCTCATTTGCATAGCTTGGTTGGATGGAGAGTGATATCAGAAGTATTAGCGCTAGCGGGCTTCTTACAGGCTTAATCATCTTTTTAATTTCTTCTGCTACCCAGTGTTTTAAGTGAATAGGGAATTAACTCTTTGGCACATATTGCAATCATAATTCCTGCAACAAGGCTTAGTAGTAATCCAACTGAGCGATCATCTAGAAGCAGAGAACCGCTCATATAAACAGCAAAGGCTCCTAGCGCTTCAGCTAGGGTGGCAGCAAGGGTTAAAAGCAGAGCTATCTTGCGGCTATAGCCAGCAAGTAGAGCTGTGGCACTTATTGCTATTCCTTCAGGAATGTTATGCAGCGCTAGGACAAGTGAAGTAGTAAGTCCAGTCTCAATATCAACCAAAGTTGCGCCAATCGGAGCTGCTCCCTCTGGAAGATTGTGAAGAGATAAGGCAATAGTTATAAGAAGCGCAGGGTTTTTAACCTTAGATGCATCATTATTAAACTTAACGCTAGATAGGGCAACAACTAGAGCGAAACCAAGGCAGGTGACCAGTAATACCTGCATAAGATTTAGACCGCTATCAAGAGCTGATGGAATCAACTGGAGAGCGCTCACTGTCAGCATCGCTCCAGCAACTAGTAATAACGTGATAGCGATGAAGCGCTCTGAAGGATTCTTTTTCAAGGCAATCAATATCCAGCCCAGAAGTGTTGCAGAAGCAGATAGCAGAGCCAGTAGTAGCCCAAGTTCTAGAGTTGAGATATCACCGCTCCTTTACTACTTACAAATCTTTCCTACTTTTAAGCCTACTGCCTCGCGGATTTAGCTCAATGTTGCGATAATGCCAGTATGAAACGAGTTTCACCACCTATAGCTCTTCGCCGCAAGAGTAGTCGTGAATCCCGTCTGATTGAAGTAATAAATGAGCTAGAGCAATTCTTAAGCGCCCAACAGATTCATAAGATATTAAACGAGCAGGGAAGTTCAATCGGTCTTGCCACTATCTATCGCCGTCTTGAGAGATTAAGCCAGGAGGGCAAAGTAGATGCCTTAATTAGTCCTAGCGGCGAACGGCTCTATCGAAGGTGTGGGCAAGATAGCGGCCATCACCATCATTTAATCTGCCGAATATGCGGAGCCACTCAGGAATTTGATCTCGAGGCGGTAGAAGTTGTTACTAGCAAAATTGCAAAGAAACATGGCTATCAAGATGTCAGCCATAACTTAGAAGTATTTGGAGTATGCGCCAGCTGTCAGAGCTCAGTGACTAAATCAATTTCAAAACCAAAGCTTCGATAGAGCTTTAAAGCTCGCTCATTTGATTCATCGGTATAGACCCAAGCTTCACTAAATCCATCCGAGATAATCTGCTTTAGGGCAAGGGCAAGTATTTTCTTTCCTAGCCCCTGGCCTTGCAGACTAGGGATGATTCCAATTACATATATCTCGCAAACTTTCCTTCCAATTAATTGATGTTCTTTTAGCCAGAAGAATCCTAAATCTCTCCCATCTTTTTTCATAAATATTAGACGATCTGGGCGGAACCAGACCTCGCCCATTTTAGAAAGAAGTTTTGAGATATCCCAATCGCTCTGGTCAGGATGGCCGATAAAGATTTTATTATTCAAATCTAAGAATCTTGATTCATCTCTATTTCTTATAAAGCTTTTCAGTTCAAGCTTAGATAAATCAGAATCTTCTAGAGCTCTCTTGTAATCAAGGAGTTTGCAGCTGAGGCGCAGAATTGGACCTCTGGCTGCTACCTCGCCCCTTGCTAGATCTTCCATAGGGCTAGATTAGATAAAAAGTGAGGCCTTGAGATACTCTTAGCTCCTATCTCATCGCGTCTTGCGTCGAGAAAACTCAAAGTCAGGCCTAGCGCCGGCTTATATGTAGGTCTTATCTTCTCGTTAATACGACAAGTCACTAGAGACATACATGTCTAGATGATTGGTCTGTATTTTTTATGTCCGTTAAACCTGCAACAAAAGAGATTACCTTTAAGTCCCTTGGGCTAAACCCTGCCCTGATAAAAGCCCTTGATCAGCAAGGAATAACTAACCCTTTTCCTATTCAAGCAGCAACCATTCCTGATGCGATCGCTGGCCATGACATATTGGGCCGAGGCCAGACTGGCTCTGGAAAAACCTTAGCCTTCGGTCTAGCTCTGCTTCATAACATTTATGGGCAGAGAGCAAAGGCTCATCAACCGCTAGCACTTGTCCTTGCTCCAACTAGAGAGCTAGCTCAACAGATAGATGAGGTTCTTCGCCCTCTTGCAAGATCAGTTGGCCATGAATGCGTAGTTATTGCTGGCGGAATGCCATATGGCAAACAGGTTAATGCTTTGAAGAAATCTATCTCTATCGTTGTTGCAACTCCAGGTCGTTTAATAGATCTACTTGATAGAAAAGATATTCGCTTTGATCACCTTGAGATCACTGTTTTAGATGAGGCAGATCAGATGGCTGATATGGGCTTTCTTCCTGCTGTTAAAGAGATTTTAAATCAGACTAAAAAAGGTGGACAGCGCCTTCTCTTCTCCGCAACCCTTGATAGAGGCGTTGATGGTTTAGTGAAGCAATATCTAAAAGAGCCTAGATCTCACTCCATCAAAGAAATTGAAGGAACAAAAGATAAAGCTGAGCATTATGTCTTTGTCTATCGCCAGGGTGATAAATCAAATATCATCAATCAGATCGCAGCTAGAGAGGGAAAGACTCTGCTATTTGTTAGAACTAAGAGAGGCGCTGATAAGTTAGCCTCAAATCTTGCCCAAGTTGGCGTTAAAGTCGGAACTCTCCATGGCGGAAAATCACAGGCAGTTAGAACTAGAACTCTTGCAAGATTTAAAGATTCAGAGAGCGCAGTCTTGATTGCAACTGATGTTGCTGCTCGAGGAATCCATGTTGACGGCATTGATTTGGTGGTTCATGTTGATCTTCCTGCAGATCACAAAGATTATCTACATAGATCTGGTCGAACTGCTAGAGCTGGAGAATCTGGAAAAGTAATCTCACTTGCCACCCATCAAGAACAGAGAACTATGGCTGGAATAGCTCTAAGGGCTGGAGTTGAAACTTGGGTTATGGCTGTTACTCCAATGGATGAGAAGTTGGTAAAGATTGCTGGGGCAAGAACTCCAAGCGGAGTTCCAACTCCAGAGGCTAAAGAAAAGGTCGTATCAAAAGCTCCAGAGCGAGGCGCAGGGCCAAGGCCAAAGGGCGGTCGAAAGCGCAAGAGAGTTGGAAATGATCAGACTCGAAGCAAGAGAAGTGTGCCAAGAGCTAAGAGAGCGAGATAACTCTCTCGGTTAGTTAGACTTTTACCATGAAGGGCAAATTGCTAGTAGCAATGCAATTTCTTCTCCTTGCATCCCTTGCGCTCTCTGAATCATCCAATAGCGCTTCAAGGCTAGAGATATCGATAGCAATTATTCTTGCTCTCTTGGCAGTATTTATCTTATTTAAAAGCTTTAAGGATCTAGGTAGCGCCCTGACTCCACTTCCGGAGAGTAAAGAGGGGGCAGAACTTGTAACGAGCGGTATCTACTCTTATCTAAGACATCCGATTTATTCTGCGCTATTTCTTCTCACGCTCGCTGCTTATCTCTGGAAGCAGAATGGGGGCGTTTTGATTACCGCCTTCTTGTTAACAGCCTTGTTGCTCTATAAAGCTAGATATGAAGATCAGATCTTAAGAGAGAAATTTCCTGAAAGTATCGAGTTTCAAAAATCAATTCCAGCATTCTTACCAAAGTTTAGGAGAGGATAGATTTCATGAGTATCGGTTTAGAGCGCTTATTGAAACATATGGCTTGGGCTAATCAATTAACAATTAAGCATCTAGCGACCCTTCCTGAAGCTGCTCTGAAATCTTATGCCACAAATCCTGAGTGGTTTGTCGCTGAGATTACTCATCACATCGTTGATTCAGCAGATGCATATGCATTTCGCATAACCGGCAAACGCCCTGAGGTCCCTGGAGAGGCAATTCAAGAGATAGAGAAAAATGCTGATTTGGAAGTACTTGCCAAGCAGGCCGCAGCTATCGATGCTGCTCTTCTTGAGTCTGCAAAGCTAGATGATGAGCTACTTGAATTTAAGAATTATTCAGGAAACCTTGTTAAAAGATGGCGCTCCACGATTCTCTCCCAAAGCATCCACCATGCAACTGAGCATCGAGCACAAATTGCTAGCGCCCTTGAGGCCAAGGGGTTTAAACCGGTAAATCTTGATGATCTAGATCTTTGGAGCTATGAGATTAGCAATGGATAAGTCCAAATAGACTATGTCCCTATATTTAAAGCTAATTACGGAGAGGAACTCTTTTTATGTGTAGCGCAGTTAAATGTCGCTCTTGTGGCAAGTGGACTTGGGAAGGCTGCGGAGAGCATATCGCCGAAGCTCTTGCCGGAATCAGTAAAGAGCAGATCTGCAGCTGCCCTCGTTAAAGTTTTCCTTGATCTAGTTTCTTAAGCACATCCTTTGCTCTTGATCTAACATCATCTAAATCTTTAAGTCGATCGAGACCAAATAGTTGTTGGGCAATCCGGTGATTTCCTTGAAACTGCTGGCGATGTCGATCTAGAAAGTCCCAATAGAGCGTTGTAAATGGGCAGGCATCATCGCCTGTGCGCTTCTTTGGATCAAAGAAACAACCTTTGCAGTGTGTGCTCATTCTTGAAATATAGGCGCCCCCTGCCGCGTAGGGCTTTGTCATCATAATTCCACCATCGGCATGAACTCCCATACCAATTACATTTGGAACCATCACCCAATCGTTAGCATCAATGAAAACCTCTCTCATCCATTGGAGAAATTGCTGGGGATTAATTCCAGCGATAAGTGCGAAGTTACTTAAGATCATTAAGCGTGGAATGTGATGAACCCAGGCGCGATTATTGATATCGGTAATCGTGTTTTTCATGCAGTTCATATTGGTTTTACTTGGATCACTAAATAATTGCGGCAGCTCTCGCTTTGCCTGCAAACCATTTTTTTGGCGATACTCGCTTCCTAAATACCAATACATTCCATTGACATACTCGCGCCAGCCGATGATCTGCCTGATAAAGGCCTCTGCGGAGGCAATTGGAATATCTCCCTTTTCAAATCTTTTAAGCGCTGCCTTAATAACTTCCTCGGGGTGGAGTAGACCGTTATTTAAGTAAGGGCTAAGCAGTGAGTGATGTAGCGCCCAGTTCTCATCGGTGATGGCATCTTCGTAGGGACCAAAGTTTGCGAAATGATTTTTTAGAAAGTTATCAAGCTGTTTAAGTGCTCCAGCTCTTGTTGTGGCCCAATTAGTAGATGGGTTATGTCCTAGCTCCTTAGCAACCTCTAGATCTATTTGATCTGGGGAGTGGGTTAGATATTTGGGCCAAGTGTAATTCTTTGGCGGCGGGAGGCGATTTTCCTTATCAAAGTTCCATGCCCCACCTAGCGGCTTTGCTTTATCCATCAAGACATTTAGACGAACTCTCTGTTTGCGATAGAAGTTCTCCATCAAGAAGCTCTTCTGTTCATCGGCCCATTTAGCAAAGAGTGAACGAGAAGTGAGAAAGAAGTCGTTCTCAACAAAACTTACGCCATATTCACCTAGAGATTGATAGAGGCGATGTGATGAGGGCTCTGCTGCAAAAATCTTTACATTCTTGTATTTCTTTGAAAGCTCATCAAGACCTGCAGTTGTGCTACTTGCTTTTATATATTCGACTTTAAATCCTTTTTCTCCTAGCTCTTGTGCAAAGTGTCTAGCACTTGAGATTAAGAAATAGAGCCGCTCAGGATGCCAATTCTTACCGGTAGTCATTGGCTCACTTTGAATCAGCGCAATTACATCCTTTTTGGCATCAGCGCTCTTTAAGACACCGTATCTGGCATGTAATTGATCAAAGCCAATATAGAGGATGCGCTCCATGATGCGCGCAATTGTATTGACCCTGATAGATTTTGCTCTATGGATTTAGATAATTTGAAATTTGGCCTCGATACCTTCGGTGATACTCAAAACGATGATTCTGGAGCGCCTATCTCTGCAGCAGCCACGATTAGAAATGTGGTTGAGCAGGCCGTTCTGGCAGATCAATTAGGCCTAGATCATTTCAGCATTGGCGAGCATCACAGAGATGATTTTGCAATATCTTCGCCAGATACTGTTCTGGCCGGAATTGCTACTAGAACAAAGCAGATAACACTTGGCACAGGGGTTACGGTTTTATCAAGTGATGATCCAGTTCGGGTCTATCAAAGATTTGCCACAATTGATGCGCTCTCAAATGGAAGAGCAGAAATTACTGCAGGGCGAGGATCATTTATCGAATCATTTCCACTCTTTGGCTATGAACTATCTGATTACGGCGCGCTATTTGAGGAAAAACTTGAGCTACTAGTTGAGATTTTAAAAGAGAATGCAGTGACCTGGTCAGGAACTATGCGAGCACCGCTAGTTAATCAGGAGATTTATCCAAAGACTGAGCGCGGCAGCATTCCACTTAGAGTTGGTGTTGGTGGAACTCCTGAGTCAGTTGTAAGAGCTGCAAGGCTTAATGCCAAATTAGCAATTGCCATCATTGGCGGTGATCCTGCCCGCTTTGCTCCATTTGCAGATCTTTATCGAAGCTCAATGAATGAATTTGGACATCCAATTCGCCCAATTTCTATTCACTCACCTGGTCATATTGCTGCCTCACAAGAGATTGCAATCGAGGAACTATGGCCACATTACCAAGTGATGTTTGGACGTATTGGCAGAGAACGCGGCTGGGGGCAGGTCACAAAAGAACATTTCATCAATGAAGTTAAATATGGCTCCTTCTATGTAGGAACGCCAGAGCAGGTGGCAAGAAAGATTGCCTATGCAATGAAATCTATTGGCGCAGAGCGATTTGATTTCAAGTATTCAAATGGGCCTATGGCGCACTCAAAATTGATGAATTCAATTGAGCTTTATGCCACTCAGGTCGTTCCTATGGTCAAGGAGATATTAAGCGCTGATAGAGCGGCAAGCAGTGCTAGCGCAAGGTGATACCTTTTAGATTATGAATCGCGTGATTGCCCCTTTGAGAGACTTTCTTCATAGAGAGTCATCTAGCGGCACTCTAATTCTTATCGCTTCAGCCCTGGGCTTACTTGCGGCAAACTCTGGCCTTGCAGATAACTATTTTGCTTTTCTAGATCTTAAATTTCAAATAGGACCATCGAGTCTGGAATTAGAATTCACAATCTTAAAGAGCATCAACTATTTTCTTATGAACCTCTTTTTCTTCGTCGTTGGCCTAGAGATTAAACGAGAGTTAACTTCAGGCCATCTTGCATCTTTTAAAGCAGCAGCAGCTCCATTATTTGCAGCAATTGGCGGAATGAGCCTTCCAGCCATTATTTATCTAGCAATTGCCGGGGGAGTGGAACCAAATGGTTGGGCAGTTCCGGTGGCAACCGATATTGCACTTGCCGTTGGACTTCTTGCCTTGGTTGGAAGTAGCGCAATTGCCTCGCTTCGATCATTTTTACTAGCGCTAGCTGTTATTGATGATATTGGCGCGATATTAATTATTGCCCTGGTTTACTCAACTGGAGTTAACCTCTCCTGGGGCCTTGCAGGACTTCTTACGATTTTTGCCATCTTGGGATTTAGAAAGCTTGGAAGTCAATCTGTATTGGTCTATCTGCCACTAGCTTTATCACTCTGGTATTGCGCATACAGATTCGGGATACATCCAACAATTGCTGGAGTTATTTTGGGTTTGCTCACCCCGAATATTGCACGGACCAAATCAAATCTAATTGATGGTGAAGATGGATCCGTATCGGTTATTGAATACTTAGAGCATAAATTTCATCCGATTAGTAGCTATGTAATCGTGCCAATTTTTGCTTTTGCAAATACTGGAGTCGAGATTTCAAGCCAGTCAATTAACAGCGCGCTTAACTCAGTTATTGCTTGGGGAATCTTCCTCGGTTTAGTAATTGGCAAACCGCTAGGCGTGCTCCTTGCAACCATGGCGGCAAGAAAAATAAAGATTGCCGAATACCCACAAGGTGCAAAAAATCTAGATCTAATTGCCACAGGAAGCGCCGCAGGAATTGGATTTACCGTTGCAATATTTATTGCTCGCTTGGCTTTTGATAGCCCCGAGATTGTGAATCTTGCAATCTTTTCAGTGATTATGGGATCTGTGGTCAGTGCTCTGATTAGCTTGCTTATCTTTAAAACTATAAAGCGCTCAAAGATTTAATTTTTAGCTAGCCAGCCCCAGACCGATTCTGCTCCTGAGTGGCCAGTTAAGAAGATATAGACCAGAGCCAAGATTGCAGCAAGGGCTAGAAGAATTGAAACCAACCTTCTTACAAGAGGCGAGCCGATACCAGCGCCAGTTTTATCCATTCGATATCGAATAAATAGCAGAATTAATAATGGAATAAATGTAAATGGCGCAATTTCGCCATAGCTCTCATGCCGTTCAACTTCCTTGTTGAGCCGCTCTTGAAAAGACTCTCCGCTTGCTTTGGCAAGAAATAAAGAGAGTTGTGAAACTACTGCAAGAACTAGAACTGGTAGACCATATTTCCTTGAAAAACTTGGCCAATAAGACATAGCAAGAGCAGCAAAGGCCACTAGTGGAACTAAAACTACCGGCGCATGTGATGCTAGAGGATGAAGTGGAAGTCCAGCAATTAGATCAAATGGTCCACCTAGATCATCGCCATTAAATAATTTCATAGAGATAAGTATAGAGAAGGCCTAGATTCCTGCTGCGTGACCCTCGCACCTTGGATCAGAGCCTGCGATATAGGTTCCATTTGGCAGGACTTCCAACAGTTGCACAGCAGAGCCATGGCCATAGGCAGATAGCTGCTCAACGCTATGCCCCTTTTCTTTCAGGGATTGTTGAATCTCTTGTCCAATTCTGTTTTCAACTTGCAATACCCCCTCATATTTCTCATCAAGAGATGATCCGCCAGGCTTATTTAAATGTTGCCAGCGAGGAGCTTCAGCATTTTCTTGCGGATTCATCTTTAGATCAATGGCATTGACAATTAATTGGAAATTACTCTGCACTTGAATATTTGCCCCAGGGGTTCCTCCCATAAAGGCAAGTGAGCCATCAGCTTTTGTTGCAGACCATGCATTGAGAGTGTGAGCGGGGCGCTTTCCAGGGGCAATAAAGTTTGGTGACTTTGGATCAAGTGAGAATCCAGTTAAGCGATTATTAAGCAGGATGCCAGTTCCAGGAATTACCCAGGAAGCCCCAAAGCCATGAAAAACGCTTTGAATCCAAGAGAGAGCATTGCCATCTCGATCTGCAACCAGAAAATAGGTGGTATCACTTCCCTCGCTAGATATTGAAGGCTCTTTCAAATTTGCTTTGGCTAGATCTATCTGGCTTCGCCTCTTATTGATACTTGCAGCTGAGAAGAGCTCATCAAGGTTTATATCGATATGTTCTGGATCGCCAAGAAGTAAATAGCGATCTGCAAAGGCAATCTTTTTCGCCTCAACCATTAAGTGAATTCGATCTGCCGCGCTGATATTTGCTAGATCAAAACCTTCTGCAATTAATAACTCCTCCAGCAGAATCATTCCCTGACTTGGTGGGGGCTGGCCGTGAATCATGTAATCGCGGTATTTGACGCTCAATGGCGGTAGAACTCGAGTTCTATGCTCTGCCAGATCTCTAAGGCTAAACCAACCATCGCTAGCTTCAACTAATTTTCTGGCGATCTCTCCTTGATAGAAGGCCTCTTGCCCCTGCTCGGCAATAGCTTCTAGGGAATCTGCTAAGTTACTTTGGATTACTACATCACCGATTTTTAGGTTGGTATCAAGACCGAGGCTTTGAAAAACTTTAGTTTCTGGAAACATCTTAAGATGCCCTGCAATTCGCTTAACAAATCCAGTATTGGCAGCAAAGCCATTTCTTGCATAATCAATAGCTGGGGCCAAAATTTGATCCATCGATAAAAGGCCAAACTCATTATGTATCTCAAACCAAGTTGAGACAAGGCCAGGAACAGTGGCGCTTCTATATCCATGGTGATTGATTTCATCTTTGAATTGATCGGCGCTAGCGCTATGGGGAGCCTCGCCACTTCCATTAAATGCTAAATTCTTCTTTCTTGCTGCGTCATGAGAAATAACAAATGCATCTCCGCCAAGATGAGATGCGCCTGGTTCAACAACTGCTAGGACCGCACTCGTTGCAATTGCAGCATCACCTGCTGATCCACCTTTAGTAAGGATCTCGATACCAGCAGAGACTGCAAGTGGTTGACTTGCAGCAACGATGCCGCCTCCTGCATACACAGGGGAGCGATTTGTGCTCTGGTTCATAAAGTTAAGGGTATAGGCTCTGCCATATGTCTAGTGTAAAAATTGAATTTAAAGATCTTAGTAAGCGCTACAAGGACGTTTTAGCGGTATCTAACTTCTCAGCCCAAGTTCATTCGGGCCGGGTTACCGGCTTTTTAGGACCTAATGGAGCGGGAAAGAGCACCGCGCTGCGCTGCCTTCTAGGTTTAGTTAATCCAACTGGGGGAAGCGCTGAGATTAATGGCGGCTCATATAGCCAACTACAAGAACCAATTCATAAGGTGGGAGCAGTTTTAGATAGCAGAGGCTTTCATCCAGGGCTGACTGCAAAGCAGAACTTGAAAATTATGGCAAGCGCATCAGATATCAACTTCTCGCGTATTGATGAGGTATTAGAACTAGTTGATCTAGCAAGTGCTGCAAATAAGAGAACTAAGGGATTTTCACTCGGCATGAAGCAGCGACTCTCTCTTGCAATCGCAATGCTTGGAGATCCTGAGATTCTAATTCTTGATGAACCAGCAAATGGCCTTGATCCACTTGGGATTGTTTGGCTCCGCGAGTTTCTCCAGAAATTAGCAGGCGAGGGAAGAACAATCCTGGTTTCATCGCATCAATTAGCTGAAATGCAAAATACTGTCAGCGATGTTCTAATCATTAATAAGGGAGTTTTGGTAGCACAGGGAACTATAAAAGAGATCTGTAAAGGAGGATCGCTAGAGGAAGCGTTCCTAGAGTTAACTTTAAGGAAGAGCGCATGAGCGCCTTACTAAATTCAGAGCTTCGTAAGTTAATTTACTTAAGAGCTAATTGGCTTTTACTTATTTGGAGCGGGTTATTTGCAGCACTTGGAACAGTAGCCCCTATCTTGGTTCTCAATTCAGATAACGGGCCAGGAAGAGGCGCTTTCTCAGGAACTGAGACTCCGGAGGGAATCAATGCTGTCTTTGCCAATGCTGCTGGTGGATATCTATTTGCTTTGATTCTTGGAATTTTGATTATGACTAATGAATATCGCCATGGCACAGCAGTTGGAACTTTTCTAGTAACTCCAAAGCGAAGTACCGTACTAGTTGCAAAGTTGATTGCGGCAAGCCTTGCTGGTCTGGTGATTCAGCTCTTCTCATTCATTTTTGCAATAACTTCAGGATTTATCGCACTAACCTTCTTTGAACCTCACGCTCCAGTGCCAGCAGAGCTGCTTTTTAAAGTCTTTAGAGCCTCAGCTATCTCAGGGCTAGTTCTGGGAATTGTTGGGGTGGGTCTTGGCGCTTTAGTAAAGAATCAGATTGCAGCTGTAACAGGGGCAGTAATCTGGACTTTAATTGTCGAAGGCTTGGTTGTGGCATTTGTGGAATCCATTGGAAAGTATCTTCCAGCTGGGGCCATCACAGGTCTAGTTGATGTTGATTTTGGCGAAAATGACTTTAATTTCAGCATTGAAAATTACTTAACTCCGGGGCCGGCAACCCTTGTACTCTTGGGCTATGCCGCGCTATTTTCACTCATCGCGATGAGAACAACACTGCGTCGCGATCTAGATTAGGAGTAAAAAATGTCTAAAGAGGTCTTCGCTACTTATCTAGATGATGTTGCAAGAGTTGAAGAATTCTATAGCGCATTCTCATCAAGACTTGATAATGTGCCAAGTGATGGTGGCTGGAGCGCGTCGCAGTGCCTAGCTCACATCTGCGATACCGAGATTTCACTTTCGCTTCGCGTGCGAATGATTCTAACTAGCGATAACTACCAGTTCTCAGCTTGGGATGAAGACGCCTTTGCAGCTATCAAGAAAGATCGAGATGCAAAAACTAGCGTTGATACTTTTGCAGCCCTTCGTCGAAATAATCTTGATCTGCTTACTAGTCTTCCTGCCGATAAGTTAGAGCGCTTAGGGGTAAAGGCAAATGGTGAGTCAATTAAATTAATTGATTACCTTGCCTATATGTCCAAACACATTAAAGCTCATCTGGAGCAAGCAGTAGCAGCCAGTCGTTAAGGATTGGCCCAAGTTTTATTTTCAAAGTGTTGCCAAGAGCTCTTTTCTTTAAATCCAA
>Ga0247831_1005999_pt1 | contig 14697 bp, 10 predicted proteins | sample LaCruzMarch2015__9_FD_192406 | JGI IMG/M metagenome (GOLD analysis project Ga0247831, IMG submission 192406) | Freshwater microbial communities from meromictic Lake La Cruz, Castile-La Mancha, Spain - LaCruzMarch2015_1m | ecosystem: Environmental > Aquatic > Freshwater > Lake | place: Spain...
TCGATGCTGGTAATCGTCGTCGGCCTGCTCGGTTTTGGCATGTTCGTCTCGATCAACGGCGCCATCGTCACGAGCGGCACCGTCACGATCGAGAACAACAACAAGACCGTGCAGCACCTCGACGGCGGCATCGTCGCCAAGATCCGCGTGCGCAACGGCGATCGCGTGCGTGCCGGCGACGTCCTCGCCGAACTGGACGGCACCTCCGTCGCCGCCAATCTCGCGGTGGCCGAAAGCCGCATCGCCGACTTACGCATCCAGCAGGTGCGGCTCGAGGCCGAGCGCGACCGGCGTACCTCGTTCGCGTTGCCGAGCGGACTGGTACGAATGCCCGTCGATCCCGACACCGCGCGCGTGCTCGCGGCTCAGACCGCGTTGTTCGAGGCGCGCCTGCAATCGCGGCTCGGCGAGCAATCGATGCTCGGCCAGCGCATCGAGCAGCTTGCCGCCGAGCACGCCGGCCTGAAATCGCAGCTCGCTGCCCGCGACCGGGAGTTGAAGCTCAATGCTAAAGAACTGGGCGCCGTCCGCGGGCTCTATGAAAAAGGCTACGCCAACCAGCAACGGCTGACGACGCTCGAACGTGATGCCGCCCGTCTCGACGGCGAACTTGGCCGGCTTCGAAGCGAAGTCGCCCGCGCCGCCGGTGGCATCTCGGAGGCCGAGCTGAAAAGCGCGCAGAGCGAGAAGACGTTCACCGAGGGCGTCGTCGATGAACTGCGCAAAGTGCAGGCCCAGCTCGGCGAGTTGGAAGAGAACCGCAAGGCGCTGTCCGACAAGGTGGCACGCGCGACGATCCGCGCACCGCGCTCGGGTCGCGTGCACGCACTTGCCATCCACACCGAAGGCGGCGTTGTGACTCCAGCGACACCGATCATGCAGATCGTGCCGGAGGGCGAGCGACTGATCGTCGAAGCTCAGGTGCTGCCGCAGGACATCGACAAGGTGCGCGCCGGCCAGGAGGCGAGCCTGCGCTTCCCGGCGTTCGACGCGCGCTCGACGCCACGGTTGGAAGGCAAAGTATCGCTCATCTCGGCGGCCCAGCTCACCGATCCGCAAGGCAAGAGCTACTTCACCGCACAGATCGAGATCGCGGCCACCGAGATCGCCAAGATCGGCGCCACTCATCCGCTGTTGCCCGGCATGCCGGCCGAGATTTACATCCAGACCAAGGCGCGCTCGATTCTAAGCTACTTCCTGAAGCCGCTGACCGATGCCATGTTCCGCATCTTCCGCGAGGCGTGAACCGGACCTCAGCCGGCGTTGCGGTAGCTTCGTGGCGAAAGCACCGTCAGGACGAGGATGTACAGGTCGAGGCCGAGCGACCAGTTGTCGATGTAGTAGAGGTCGTGCTCGACGCGCGCGCGAAGCTTCTCGTCGGTATCAGTCTCGCCCCTCAGCCCATTGACCTGCGCCCAGCCGGTAATGCCCGGCATCACGTTCGAGCGGCGCGGATAGGCGAACACGCGCTTTTCGAACTGGCGATCGTGGGCAACGGCGTGTGGACGCGGCCCCACGATCGACATGTCGCCGACGAGCACATTGAACAGTTGTGGCAACTCGTCGATGTTCCAGCGCCTCAGAACCGAGCCGATGCGCGTCAGGCGCGGATCGTCGCGACGCGCCTGCACGATGGTGTCGCCGTCGTCGAGCGTCGTCATGGTGCGAAACTTGAGGATCTTGAACTCGCGCTGATTGTAGCCGAGGCGGCGCTGGCGAAACAGCACCGGCCCGCGACTGTCGAGCTTGATCAGCGCGGCGACCGCCAGCATCAGCGGCGCGAGCAACGCGATCGCCGTGCCCGCGACCACGAGATCGAACGCTCGCTTGCCGAGCGCCGGCAGCGGCCCCATCGGCTGCGCAGTGAGACCGAGCACGGCAACCGGGCCGATCCGCTCCATGCGAATCTCGCCAAAGCGCTCGAGCAGGCCGGCCGCATCGAGGTGGACCGAGACAGGCATCAGCGAGAACGCCTCGACAGCGCTATCGATAAAGGCATCGCGCGACCGGTCGGAGAGTATCACGATATCGCTGACGCCACGCTGTCGAGCATCCTCGCGGGCATCGGACAGGAACGCCTGCAAATCGCCGCGTCCCGTCGCCGCGTCGAGCGGATCACCATCGCCAAGTGGCCGCGCCTCGGCCATTGCCGCCGCGTCGACGGTCCAGGCGGCGACGAGTGCGAGCCCCGGCATCTCGACGAACCGTGCCCTGAAAGACTTGATCTCGTCGGCCGTGCCGACGATGGCGAGCCGGCGCGGCGCGATGCGCCCGCTCCGGTAAGCGCTGCGCAATCCCCACACCAGCACGGCTTCGAGCACGACCAGCGCAACGAGGCCCGCCGCGAAGAATAGCACCAGCCAAGCCCGCGAGTATTGCGCCGAGGTCTTGGTGAGGAAGCCGATGGCGAGCAGCAGCGCGAACGCTCTTATCCAGTCGAACGTGACGCGCGCCAGCCGGCGGCGGCCACGGCCGAGCCACAGATGCGGGCAGAGTTCGTTGCGGTAGATCGCGGGCAGCAGGAACAGCGCCGCGACCAGGATCGCCACGTCGGCGAATTCTCCCGGTGCCAGATTTCCGTAGACGGTCGCGTGGTAGAACAGGCCGGTCGTCAGCGCCACTGCGAGGATCACCGTCGCATAGGCGAGCCCGATCAGCACCGAGATGCCGAAGCCGTTGCCGCCCGGCCATTCGCGGCCTCTGACGACACGTGCGATGCGCGGTATCCCACTCATCGATGCGATCCCTTCCGTGACACGTCGCGCGAACGGCGGAGACGTTCGTCAACGATCGTCCCGCACACGCCCTCCCGTCACCGAGCCTGCTCGAAGCACACCCGGGTTGGTTCGACAACGGAACATGAGAAACAGAATTAATTTTATCGCTCAGAAATCTGATCCTGAACAATTTTCATGCTGCCACCGCGTTCGCCTGCAGGATCGAAGCGATGGCCGCCACGATTTCGTCGATGGCGCTGTCCGGCAGGCCTGGGAAGAGCGGCAGCGTGATCACCCGACGCGACAATTCCTCGGTCCGCGCGAGGCCCTCGGCCGCGCTGCCGGCGAAAGCCGAGAACAGGTGGATCGGCGGATAATGCAGGCTGGTCTGGATGCCGCGCTCGGCGAGCACGGCACGCACGCGATCACGATCGCCTTCGGGTACGACCACAGCACCGACGTGGGCGGTGCCATCCATGGCGCGGTCGGCGAACACGTAGTCGACACCCGGCAGCCGCAAGGCACCGAACGCTTCGGCATAGCGCTTCGCCAGCGCGCGGCGGCGTGCATTCGCCGAGGGCAGCTTGGCGAGCTGCACGTTGGCGAGCGCCGCGCGCAGATCGTCGAGCCGGTAGTTGAAGCCGTTCAGCGTCACGTCGTAGGTAGTCGCGCGGCCCTGGTGGCGATCCCACGACAGCGTCGTCATGCCGTGCGAGCGCAGCGCCTTGATCCGATCGGCGAGGCGATCGTCGTCGGTGACCACCATGCCGCCTTCGCCGCACGTCATGTTCTTGTTGGAGAAGAACGAGAAGCAGCCGATCGCGCCGATGGTGCCGAGGTGACGGCCACCCATGCGAACGTCACGCTGCCCCGGTGCATGGCAGGCGTCTTCGATGACTGGAATGGCGTGACGCTCGGCCAGCGCCATGATCTCGGCCATCCGGCAGGCGTAACCGCCGTAGTGCATGACGACGATGGCGCGCGTATTCGGCGTGATGCGGCGCGCGATGTCGTCGGGATCGATCGTCGGTTCGGTCAGCGAGACGATGTCTGCGAAGACGGGCTTGGCTCCAACCGTCTTCGTCATGTTGGCTGCGGCGACGAAACTCATCGAGGGCTGGATGACTTCGTCTGTCGCGTTGCTGCCGACCTGGAGGGCTGCGAGCGCGATATGCAGCGCTGCCGTACCGTTGGCGACGGCGAATGCGTGCTTGACGCCGTGCATCTCGGCGAAGGCTGTCTCGAAGGCGCGCGTGCGCGGCCCCATCGACAGCCAGCCCGAGGCGATGCAGGCGCTCGCCGCGGCGATCTCTTCAGGCCCGAGGTCGGGCTCGGACAGCACATACTTCCACTGCATGGCGGTTCCTCTCAGTGCGTAACGTGGTCGCTCGCCATGCCGAAGCGGGCGGGCTCGCTCTCGATGATTTCCTGGGCGCGGGCGTAGTCGGCGGGGCGGCCGATATCGAGCCAGAAGGCGTCGTTGCGGAAAACGTTGACGTGCTCGCCGTTGGCGATGAGCATGCGCACGAGGTCAGGGAAATCGAGGTAGGTGTCGGGCTCGATCAGAGACAGCACGCGCGGCTCGTAGACGTAGACGCCCATCGAGACCTCGTAGACCTGCGTCGGCTTCTCGATGTAGCCGGTCAGGCGACCGTCAGCGCCGGCCTCCAGCACGCCGAGTTCGATCTTCTCGGCCTTCGAGTGAGCGGCGATGGTGAGCGCGGCACCCGATGCCTTGTGGGCCGCGAGCAGCGCCGAATAGTCGAGGTTGGTCAGCACGTCGCCGTTCATCACCATGAACGTATCATCGAGTCCCGCGACGCGTGCGAGCGACCCCGCCGTGCCGGTCGGTTGCGTCTCTTCGACGAAGTCGACCGCCAGCTGCTCCGAGATGAAGCGGTTCTGGCCGACGTAGGCGCGGATCAGGTCCGACAGGTGGCCGGTGGTCAGCGTGACGTGCTTGAAGCCGTGCGCCGCGAGTTGGCGCAGCACCACTTCCAGGATCGGCTTGTCACCGAGCGGCACCAGCGGCTTCGGAAACGAGGCTGTAAATGGGCGCAGCCGGGTGCCCTTGCCGCCGGCAAGAATGACGACGCGTGTGCTCTTCATTGGAAACCTCGAATAGCTCGCCATCACAGCCCCGACAGTGAATAGTTGCCGTAAAAGTCGCGACGCTCGTCGACATCGCCGAGCAGTCCCGCCTCGATCGCCCAGATGATTTCGTCGATCCCGTCGGCGACCGACCAGCGCGGTTCGAAGCCGAGCCTCGTGCGGACCTTCGAGAAGTCGACACGATAGTTGCGCGGGTCGGCGCTGTTCGGCTTCATCACCACGCGGCGGCCGGGCAGGCGCGCGAGCGTCAGATCGACAATCGACTGCTTGGTGAAATTGTTGCTATCGCCGCCGGCGTTGAACACCTCGAAGGCAACGTCTTCTGACGGCACTGCGAGTACGCGCGAGATCAGCCGCGCGAAGTCCTTCACGTGGCAGTACGGCCGCCAGGTGTGGGCGTCGAACACCACGAGTTCCCGATCGAGTGCGAGTTCGCGCGCGAACTCGTTCACCGTCAGGTCGAACCTCATGCGCGGGGCGAGGCCGAAGGCGGTGGCGAAGCGCAGCACCGTCGGGCTGTAGTCGACTTTGCCCTTCAGCGAGAGCAGATGGCGCTCGGCGGCGACCTTGGACTTGGCGTAAAGCGACAGCGGGTTCAGCGCGAAGTTCTCGTCGGCCTTCTCGTCTTTGCCGATCATGCCGTAGTTCGAGCAGGTCGAGATCAGGATGACGCGCTCGAGCCCACGACCGGCAAGATTGTCGATGCAGCGGCGCACAGCTTCATCGTTGATCGCGGCGGACTGCTCGGGAAAGGCTTTGGTGATCGGGTCGCCGACGAGGCCCGCCAGGATCACCACATCGGTCGCGCCATCGAGGGCCGCGTCGAGAGAAGCCGCATCGCCCATGTCGCCCTTGACGAAGCGATAGGCGGGATGCGGCAGGTAGCCGAGCACCGTGCCGCCGTGCCGGTAGACGAGGCGATCCAGATTGACCACCTCGTGGCCTTCCGCGAGCAGGTGGCTCGTAACAGGACAACCGATGTAACCGGCGCCACCGATCAACGCCACACGGCGACGGCGGCCGGCGCCGAGTCGGGCGCGCATGCGGGCCTGCTCGGCGGCGATGCGGTCGGCGAGTTCTGCCGAAAGGCGCTCGGCGCCGGTCTCGAAATCTCTCTGCATTATCGTCATCGCTGATCTCTTTCGCTCGCTTTGATCCCGGGCGCCTCGCTGGCTGCGGCATGCAATCGAAGTGCCGCGCTCACGATGCTCCGCGCGCGTCGTCGAGAATTGCCGCGAGCCGGTGTTCGTAGATCTCCGGCGTGTAGGTCGTCTCGTAGCGCTGGCGGGCAGCAGTCTTGGCGGCAGAGAGCCTGACCGGGTCGCCGGCATAGCCGGCGGCGAGTGCTGCAATGTCCGAGGTGAAGGCTGCCGCGTCGCGCTTCTCGGCGATCACGTGATCGGCGAAGCGTGGCCCGACCATCTCCCTGAGCCCGCCGGTGTCGAACACGATCGGCACGGCACCGAGCGCCATCGCCTCCAGCACGACGAGCGGCGCCAGGTCGTGGTCGGTCGGATAGATGAACAGATCGAGGCGGCGAAAGAGTTCGTACTTCTCGGCTTCGCTGACGAAGCCGAGCACCTTGACGACATCTCCCACACCACGACGCGTCGCGTAGGCGCGGACATCGTCTGCGGAGAGGTGCTTGGTCGGCCCGCCGGCAATGCGTGCGTCGACGGCGATACCCGCTGCCTTGATCGCAGCGATGCAGTCGATGAAGCGGAGCACGCCCTTGCGTTCGTCGTAGTTGCCGAGGTAGCCGCACTGGAGTCTGGCGTTGGGTGCGCAGCCCGGCTCGCCTGGGTCGATCACGAGGTTCGGCAGGTCGTGCACCCGCGAGAACAGACCGGAGCGCCGCGCCATGTCGGCGACGTGGCCCGAAATCGCGATCAGTTCGGTGCCCGCGATCATCGAGCGCAGCAGCCGCTGCCGGCGGCTCCCACCTGCGAGGATCTCCTCCAGCCCCTGTGTGTGCAGGTGGACTAGCGCACGCTTGGTCAACCGCTTCGACAGCGCGATGAGCAGGCCATCGCGCAGTGCGGCGTCGCCGTGCGGGGCGAGCGTCTGGTAGGTGAAATCGTAACGCTTGCCCGTGACGGCACGGGCGGCGAGGCGGCTCAGCAGCCAGCCGAACCCCGTCACCTTCCGCACGCTCGCCTTGCCGACGTCGTGCAGCGAGCGTGCCCCGCCCAGCCAGAGGTGCTCGACCTCGTAGCCCGGCATCGCCTCGATCATCGAGCGCACGCGCCGTGACATGGTGGTGACACCGTGGATCGGCGGCGGCATCTGGGCGAGGAACAGCACGCGGCGTGGCGCTGCTGGTTCTCTGAGTTCGCGCACGGCCTGGTCATCGACGGCCTTCTGCATGGCTCAGGTCCTGATCAGGCCGGAGCGCATCGCGTCGACGTACCACCGATAGGTGTCACGGATGCCCGCGTCCAGGGTGACGGACGACCGCCAGCCGAGTGCTGCGAGCCGACCCGAATCGAGCAGCCGGCGGGCCGGACCATCGGGCTTCGAGGTGTCGTGCACGATGCGGCCTTCGAAGCCGACGGTCGCGACGATCGTCGCGAGCAGTTCCGCGATGGTGTGGTCGACACCCGTGCCGATGTTGATCGGCTCCGGGCTTTCGTAATGGGCGAGCACGTGCAGCAGCGCGTCTGCGCAATCGTCGGCATGCAGGAATTCGCGCCGCGTCCGGCCGGTGCCCCACACCACCATCTCCGGCGTGCCGGCGAGCTTCGCCTCGTGCGCCTTGCGGATCAGCGCGGGGACGACGTGACTCTTGGCCAGATCGAAGTAGTCGCCGGGGCCATAGAGGTTCGAGGGATTGGCTGCGATGAAGCGCGCGCCGTGCTGGCGGGCGAATGCCTGGCAGAGCTTGATCGCCGCGATCTTGGCGACCGCATACGGCTCGTGCGCCTGCTCGACGGGGCCGGTCATCAGCGCCGTCTCGTGCACCGGCTGGGCTGCGTCACGCGGATAGACGGCAGCGGAGGCGACCATCAGCAGCTTTTCGACGCCGCAGCGATGTGCCGCCTCGATGCAGTTGAGGCCGATCTGCAGGTTGTCGCGCAGGAAGTCGGCCGGATAAGTGGCGTTGGCGAGGATGCCGCCGACCTTCGCCGCCGCGATGATCGCCGCATCCGGCTTCATGTCGGAGACCCAGTCGAGCACGTCGTCCTGGCGCGTCAAGTCGAGTTCGTCGCGGCCGACGCCGATCATGATGGCGCCAGCTTCGCCGAGCCGGCGCACCAGCGCTTGGCCGAGCATGCCACGATGGCCGGCGACCCAGATGCGCTTACCCTCGATGCGGAACGTCGCCTCGCGGGCAGGTACCAGCGCGGCCGAGCGGTAATCGTCCATGTCACTCTTTCCTTATGCTTTTGCGCTCGACCGCGCGGCTATTGCAACGCCGACCGGCTGTGCGCACCGATCGTCTCGGGGCGAGGCAGTCGTTATTCGATGCCGGCATGCTGCCGTCGCCTCGGCGGATGCCGTCGAACCGCACACCTCGTGCCGATCTCCTCATAGCACCCGTCTCCCGCTGCTCGCCGTGTCGATTGCGCGGCCGAGCGCATCGACGGCGTTGTCGAGCGAGAGCCAGCTGGCGGCGCGCAGGCGGGCCTCGTGGTGGCGGGTCCACCGTTCGCGGTCGTCGAGGATGTCGAGCAGGGTGACCACCCAGTGCGCGACATCGAGCGGGACCGAAGCGCCTGCCTCGAAGCGCAGGACGAGTTCGTCGGACGAGACCGCATGCGGCGAGCCGATCACCGGCGTGCCGCACTGCACGGCCTCGTTGGCGACGAGGCCCCAGGGATCGCCGCGCGAGGGAAACAAGAAACACTTGGCCGAGGCATAGACCTCGGCAAGGCGGTCTGGCTGGACGAAGCCGTCAAAGCGCGCGGCGATGCCGGCGTCGGCAAGACGCGCTTCCATGCCCTCGCGCAACGGACCGTCGCCCGCGACCCGCACGGCGAGACCGCGACCGCGACGGGCGGCCTCGATCACCACGTCGGTGAAGAAGCCTGCCCCCTTGCGGCTGTCCTCGAGCGCGCCGCAGAACAGCACGTCGAACGGGCGTTCGTCATAGCCCGCCACGGCGGTCGGCGCCGGCCAAGGCGGCACGATCGGCATCAGGAATATGCGCTCGGGCGCGAGGCCATAATGAGCGAGCAGACGGCCGCTGTTGGCGGACGAACCGATGCCGACGGCAGCACGCGGGATCAGCATGCGGCGCACCGCGAGGTGGATGCGCGACCAGCGGCCGGGATCCATCTCGACGGAGCCGTCAGTCATGATGCCGAGCGGCGTCCGCGTTGCGACGGCATACAGTCCTGCGAGCAGCATCGTCGGCGAGAAGCTGCCGATGAAGATCGCGCTCGGGCGGGAGCGGATCAGCTCCAGGATCACGGTCGGGTTGAAATAGATGTTGCGCAGATCGCTGATATGGCGGCGCACGCCCGGCAGCACTTTGAGCGCATAGCGCGAGGCGACCGGCATCGCCCATTTGCGCTGCGGCTCGACGTCGACGCAGACCAGGACGTGAAGGTTGCGCTCGCCGCGCGCGCCGTAGGACTCATACAGGCGATTGGTGTATGGGGCGATCGCACCAGCGACGATCACGATGGGTGCCGTCGTGCGCTGCGACGCGCCAACGGACTTGGCTGCGCCGGTTGTGGCGGCGTCACTGGTGGTGGGCGTCGTCAGCATTGAAGGGCTCTCGGCCTTGTCCCGTGTCGCGCCGCTCAGGCGCTGGCGGAGCCTGCCATGCAAGACCGTTGCCGGGAGGAGCCGACTGGCTGCCGCCGCGCGACGACCTCCGTGCAAACCGTCAACGAAGTGTTAACGCGGTCGATCGCGCGTTCACCCGATCGCACTGCGGCCGGTGAATCGCTCGAACAGGCGACCATCGATGCAGAGGTCCTCGACGTTGCGGTCGAGATCGTTCTCGAGCAGCCAGCGGGTGCGGTGGATCATCAGTGGATCGACGCGCGGCTCGTGCTGGAAGCCAGGGATGCCATAGGCGATGCGCGCAATGCCGATCGAACGGCAATAGTCGGCAAGCGGCGCGCTGAAGAAGCGACGCATGCCATAGGGGAACGCCAGATCCTCGACCGGGGCGGCAATGATGTCTTCGAGCCGCGCCTTGCTGCCGGCGATCTCGTCTTGCCAGCGGGTAGCGCAGAGGCCGGTCAGCGGGTGGTGCCAGGCCGAGTGGCAGCCGACGGTGTGACCGGCGTGTGCCAGATCGACCATCTGTTCGACCGAAAGCGGGACACGCTCGCCATGATGATCGATCCGGTCGTAATAGGCGCAGAGGGCCTTTGGGCATGCAGCCGGCCCGAGCGGCCCACTGTTGACGAAGAAGCTCGCACGCACATCGAGTGCGTCGAACAAGGCCAGTGCGCGCCACCAGACGGCGTGATTATCGTCGAAGGAGATCCACGCGACCCTGTCGCCCGGCACGGAGGCGACGAACTGGCGGATGTCGACGAAGCGATAACCGCGGTCGCGGAAAAAGGTGACGGCTTCGCGGAAGCGCGGCCACGAGCATTCCGGCAGGTCGTGGAAGTAAAGCGCCAGCCGGTTGGGCAAGCGGCGCCGCGCGAGAACGCGGTGCGTGCCTCTGACGACTGAGAAGATCGAGCGCTTGACCACCATCACACGGACTTGTTTGATCACAGATCGTCGGCGTGAGCACATCGCCCCCCGATCAGGCGATCTTAAGCAAGCAGCGCGCCAGAACGGCTTTGACGATCAAATTTGCGTCAGTGAGCATTACACGCAGCGCGTGCGGCGGCGCTCGACCATGCAGCCGCGCTGTCGGCAAGGCGAGCCGTGGCGAGCGCCGGCGCCAGCGCTCGCTCGAGGGCTTCTGGATCGCGAGACCCTTGTGCTTCGATTGGAATGTCAGCCGTATGCTGCGGCCCGGGCGTGACGACGCCGTCAGGCACGCCCTGCAGGCGCATCGCGACCCCGCCTACCACGAGGTTGGCCACGATGCGGTTGCCACTCGGCAGGTGCGGCGCCGCTTCGAGCAAGCCGGCGAGTGATGGATAGCGCTTGCGCCACGCAGGCGACGAGACCGGCATGCCGGCGAGTGCCTTGCGTAGCTCACTTGCCGGGTCGTCGATGCTCGCTTGCGCCCAGGTGAGACCGCGCGCGTCGACGTGCACGGCGGGGGACGCTGTGACGAACACGTTGCGGGTAACCACGTTGTCGCGCCCGCCACCGATGAATAGAGGCTGATCGACACGGAGGAACACGTTGCCTTCGACGGTGATACCGCTCGCGAAATCGTCGAGATAGATACCCTTCACGTCGAAACCCGGCGCCGCACGGATGTCGCACAGCACGTTGGCGCGGATCACCGTGCCGCGCGCGGTCCAGTCGCGGCCGATGTAGATGGCGCCAGCGTCGTCGGCATCGGTCACGAGGCGCGCGAAGATGTTCTCGGCGATCTCGTGATCGTTTCCGGCGATCATCAGCCCCATGTGCGGGCCGTCCGTGACGATGTTGCCGACAACGCGGGCGCCGACGCCAGCGATGGCAATCGCCGGCTTGTAGCTCCTCCCGAGCCTGGAAAACCGCATGAAGCGGCTGTCAGCGACGACCTGACGGGATGGCGCCAGCGTCGCGCGGTCGCCGCCTTCGAGAACGACGCCGCCTTCGCCGGTGTCGTGAATCAGCGCGCCCGTCACCCCACTCGCCTGCGCGCCGCGCATCACGACGGCGCGGCCGGCGGTCCACGAGACGGCGACGCGCTCGAGCGAGATGGCAACGCCCCCCTCGACGACCACCGCGTCACCGCGAAAGCGCGTGATGGTGATGTCGGCGATCTGGACGTGGCTCGCGCCGGCGAACACGAACGCGCTTTCGGCGATCGAGGCTTCGATCGCCGCGCCGCTGGCGCCTGGGCGCGGCAGCAGCAGAATCTCGCCCGACGCGATATCGCGATACCATTCGCCCGGTCGATCGAGTTCGGCGAGCGCATGCATCACGGCGACACGGCGGCCATCGGCGAGGCCGTAGCGCGGTGGCGTCGCAAGTGTCAGGCGGCCGACGTTCGCATCGACAATCCCAATGGCGAGGGTCTCATACGACCAGTCGTATCGCGGGTGGCCGACCAGCCAGAGATCACGCTCCTGTACCCAGCCGGCAAGACGATCAGCGTCCGGTGCAGTAGTCGGCGTGAAGGCGAGCGCACGCGTGGCCGTGTTTGTCGCCGCCGTTCGCGTGTGGCCGGCATTGGGCCATCGTGCGGGGGAGAGCGCGCCGGAGGCATCGAAGATCTCAAAGGCAAGTGGCACCGCAGGAACAGCGTGAAAGCGTGCGCGCTCGATGCTCGGCGCGGCGGCGAGCGTCGGTGGCAAGCGGTAACGGCGAACCTCGGACCGGAGGATCGCCGCCACCTCGCCAGCACGTCGATGCCCGGCGAGCGGCCCGAGCGGTGCGAGCGGCAAGGCGCCGGTGATCTCGACGCGGCCGCCCCCCGGCACGGGGCGGATCACCAGTGGTGCGCCCCAGGTGCCGCTGTCCTCCGGCCCAAGGCGGACGGGCCCCGTAAGGCGATGACGGCCGGCCGCCAGTTCGATGGCGATCGATACGTCACTGGTCGCAGCCCGTCGTATGCGGCGGGCGGCAGCGACCGCCTCCTCCACCGTGCGCACGCGCGCCGCGACTGTCCGGCCCTCGGGCGTTGCTGCGGTCTGGGCCGGCTCGCTTGCCGCGACTTCGATCACCACCGGCGCCTTGGCGCCAGCTGGCGCAACCGCGAACGACGCTGCAGCGACCAGTGACGCGAGGACCGCGGCGACGGGGTGAAGACGCGACGGTTGCCCGGCACGTCGCTTGCGTTGCGGCGCCCGACGGCAACCCCGGATCATATGCAGCGCCATGTCCACGCGACCCAAGCCCCTAACCACTTCGCCGGTAGTCTTGCCATGCGGCTGACCGCAACGGATGGCCGCGCGCCGAACATGGTTGCCGCACGACCCGTTCGATCAGCCGATCTCAACGGCGTGCCCCATTCCGGCACGGTCCCCGCAGGCGGGGCGGACATCGGCACGTCATGGTCCACGATCGGGACACGGGCCTATGCCGTGTTCGCCTTCGTCGCGCTGTCGAGCGCGTTCTACTTTCTGTTCACCGGCGCTGCCGATCCGCGCAGCGCCGTGCAGAACACCGCGATCAGCAATCCAGCCTACATCCTGATGTGGCTGACGCTGATCGCCATCACCGGCCTGATGCTTGCCCGCCGCGTGATGATCGAAGGCCTGCCGCGCGGCATTGGCCTGCTGGCCGTCTTCGCGTTCTATCTGTTCGCCTCGACCATATGGTCGGCGACACCCGGCCGAACGCTGCTTTACGGCACGATGCTGATCGCCAACTTCGCGGTCGGTGCGACGCTCGCCCTCTACGTGCCGCCACGCCGTATGCTGACCATCCTCGCCTGGACGACGATGGCGCTCTGTCTCACCTCGCTCGGCCTGCTGCTCGTCGCCAAGGGCGTCGTCAGTTCACCGCGCTACGGCGGCGCCTGGCTGACGCCCGTCGAGTTGCATGGCGTGTTCGGCCACAAGAGCGACGCCGGCTATTACTTCGCGCTGGCGAGCCTACTGATCGGCCACGCCCCGGGGATGCGGCTCGGCCTCGCGATGCGCGGCCTGCTGGTCGGCGTGACGCTGTTCGCGATCCTGCTCGCCAACTCGGCGACGGCGCTGGTCGCCGTAATCGTGCTGCACGTGCTTCTGGTACTCTCGCAATTGCCGCGCATCGGTAACGTGCTGCTGGTGTCGTTCGCGGCGTTTGCCGTGCTGGTCGCGGTGGCGTTGCCGTTCATCGACATCGGCACTCTCGTCGGCGTGGTCGGCCGCGAGCCGTCTCTCACAGGGCGCGTGCCGATCTGGAAGATGGCGATGACGTTCATCGCCGAGCGCCCCGTATTCGGCCACGGCTACTACGCGTTTTTCGACCTGGACCCGTTCTCGCCGGTCTGGGAGTTGTGGAAGATCGACCCCTGGTTCCGCACGCCACACTTTCACAACAGCTCGCTCGACGTGATCGTGCACCTGGGCTTCGTCGGCTGGCTGTTCTACATGGCGATGCTCGCGATGGCACTCGCGGTCGCAGCCAACCCGACGATCGAGCCGCGAACCCGTCAACTGTTGCTGGCGGCGCTGACGCTGTTCGTCGTCTCGACCGGCTTCGACTTCACCTTCATGAAGCACATCACGTTCTCGACGACGCTGCTGTCGTATTGCTTCTTCGCCGCGCAGCGCGACTATCGCGCCGGTTGAGGCCTCATGCTCGACTTCAAATCCAGTTTGCCTGGCCGTCGCGCAGCACCAGCACCTTGTCCTGCGGCACCGAGAGTTCGGCGATCTCGGCCGGTACGAGCCCGAGCACGAGGCCGCGCAGCACACGGCTGACGCCGCCGTGCGAAACGACAACCGCATCGCGTTCGATGGTCCCGAGCCAGCCGGCGATGCGCTCCGATACATCGGCGTAACTCTCCCCGCCGCGCGGCCGCCACCGCCAGGCGTCCCGCTCGCGGGCGGCATATTCCTCGGGATCGACCTCGGGCAATTCGAGCCACGTGCGGCCCTCCCAATGGCCGAAGTGGATCTCGCGCAGACGGGCGTCGAACCGTGCGCCGGAGCGCTCGAGGCCGATCGCCTCGCGCACGATCTCCATCGTCTCCGAGGTGCGCTTCATCGGGCTCGCCAGGAAATCGAAGCGCGCAGGCTCGGCGAGCGTCGTCCGCAGCATCTCGCCGTTGCGACGCGCCTGCCCGCGGCCGATGTCGTTGAGCGGGATATCGGTCTGCCCCTGCAGACGCCTGGCGGCGTTCCAGTCGGTTTCG
>Ga0247831_1006000_pt1 | contig 14694 bp, 14 predicted proteins | sample LaCruzMarch2015__9_FD_192406 | JGI IMG/M metagenome (GOLD analysis project Ga0247831, IMG submission 192406) | Freshwater microbial communities from meromictic Lake La Cruz, Castile-La Mancha, Spain - LaCruzMarch2015_1m | ecosystem: Environmental > Aquatic > Freshwater > Lake | place: Spain...
CGTCGGCAAAGAGGGTGCGTCCGCCGAAGGATTTGGTGACTTGTGAAATGGTGAGCATGGGCGCGAGCGGGAGAAGGTAGGGCGGATCGGTCTTGCCGACAAGGTCCGCGCTCGCTGGTCGGTCGCGGCGCGGAACGGAGGTGGAGTCATCGCGCGCCTCCTTCGGCGCCGGAGTGATCTGGTCCGGAGGGGTTGTTGCTCAGGGCGCGAGGCTGCGCTCGGCGAAAGGAGCGGCGGGGAGACGAGGAACGAAACCAGCTTTTGCCATGATGCGCTGGCCCTCGCGGGATTGGACGAAACGGACGAATTTCTTGGCTGCGGCGGAGGTGCCGTGCTCCAAAGTGTAAAGATAGAGCGGGCTGGCATAGGGATAGACTTGTTCGTAGATGGACATGGCATTGGCGGGTTCACCGTTGATGAGCACCGATCGTGTTCCCGCCGGGAGGGAGCGTATGTCCGCATAGCCGATGGCGAAGGGGTCGGCCGCCACGGCGGCCACGATCGTGGCATAGTCGGGCAGGGCGGTGGCCGTGGCCGCGTAGTCATCCCCGCGCAGGGCGAGGTTTTGGAAGCCTGCGCGTGCACCGGTTTTGGGCCCGAGAACGACCAGATTGATCGGCTGGTCGGGCCCGCGCAGTTGGTTCCAATGGGTGATTTTTCCGCTGAAGATGGCGCGGACCTGGGAGGGTTTGAGATTTGTGACCGGGTTTTTGGCGTTGACCACCACGGCCACGCCGTAGCTGCCGATGGCTTGGGGGACAAGTCGGACTCCGGCCTTTTTTGCGGCCTGCAACTCGGCGCGGTTGGCCGGGCGCGAGGTTGGGGCGATATCGGTTCCCCCGGTGATGAGGGCAAGGAGACCCGGGCCGGAGCCGGGGCGCTTCAGCGCGACGCGAATCCCCGGATTCTTGCCTTCGAATGCAGTGACGAGGAGTGGTCCGAGCTTTTCACCGAAGGTATTGGAGCCTTCGATGCGGAGTGGTCCTTGGGCCATGGCGTTGGTCAGAGTCAGCGCAGCGGCGAGGAGGAGGGGGACAATTTTCATGACGTGTGGGCGGCGGCGAGCCGTTTTTGTTTTCGCTTGAGAAGCAGCATGGCGAATCCGCCCATGAGGGCGAAGCCGATCATGACCGGATACCAACCGGCCCACCCGTAGCGCTCGAGGACGATAGCCGTGATGAAAAGGCAGAGCGCGGACCCGTAATATTGGAAAGAGTCGATGACCCCAGCGGCGAAGCCGGCCATTTTTTTGCCGCCGATATCCATGGGAGCGGCGGCGCCGACGATGGAGTGAGTCGAGTTGACGGTGAGCGAGGTCAGGATGAGGAACATACTGCCGAGAAAAATGCCGAGGGGGCCGGGTTGGATGAAGCCGGCGAGCATGACCAAGGCGGCGGTGGCCAGCACAACGGCCTCCGTGAAGTAGAGGAACATGGCGACCGGGGAGCGGTGGCCTTTGAAGAATTTGTCGCTGACGAAGCCGGCGGCGATCGAACCGACCACGGCCCCGAGGGTCATGAGGTTCATGGTGACAAGCACGGCCAGCGGTTTGGCCCGCCAGTCGATCCCGAGTTGCTCGGTGAAGAACATGACGGAGAGTTGGTCTGAACTATGTCGCACCGCGCCGGTCGAGGCGTAGGCCACGGCGTAGAACCAGACGAGCGGATGGGTAAAGATGGTGGTGAAAGATTCTTTGAGGGTGACGGTCGTGCCGGCGGTGTTGTCGAGTTCATCTTCGATCGCATCGGGGTAACCGGCGGCGGCGGGTTCCTCTTTGACTGCGAAGAACATGAAGAGGGCTGCGGCCACCGTGACGAAGGGTGGGACGATGAAAAGGACACGCCATTCGCCGGGGGCGACGACCCAGGTGCCGATGGCCCAGAACGTGATGGCGAAGCCGGCGAGGAGGAAGGGTGCGAGGGTGTTGATGGCAAACTGACCCAACTGGATCATGATACCGAAGATACCGGCGAAGGTGCCGCGTTCGGTGCGGCGGAACCACGCGGCATTGATTTTGATCATGCCGGGTGCGCCGTAGGACTGGAACCAGCCGTTGAGCAGGGCGATGAGAGCGAAGGTGGAGAACGTGCCGACGAAGGACGAGAAGCCGAAGATGAAGTTGCAGACGATGGTGCCGATGGCGCCGATGAGCATGGACCACTTTCCGCCGATGCGGTCGGTGAAGAGGCCGTTGACCAGCTGGCCGGTGCCGTAAGCGAGTGACCAGACAACCCAGAGCATGGCGAGGTCGCTGACATTGAAGCCGAACTCCTCGTTCATCCCGGGGCCGGCAAAACGGAAATTGTAGCGGCACATGTAGTAGGAGGCATACATGAGCCCGAGGGCGCCCCAGTTCAGACCTCGACGGGCGCGGAAACCCGGAGGGTAGGGAGCGGCGAATTGCATGAGAACAGCGCTGAATGCTGGGGATAAAGAGGTTTGCCCCCAGTGTGGTGGGGGTCAATGCCTAAGATGAAATTTGCCAAGGGCCTGACGGTCACGGACCGCCGCGACAAGCGTCGGGTCAAGCGGTGCGGCAGGCCGCGGTCCAAAAGGTGTCGCCGAATTCGGCTTTGGTCTCGGCAGCGAGTTGGTTGGCCCCGCGGGGATCGCGGAGGATAACGAAGAGGCAGGATCCGGATCCGGTCAGGGCCGCGGCGGCGACGAGGGACCGCTCCAGCAGCCACTCTTTGACCGCTGCGAGGATGATGTACTTGGCGAAAACCGGGCGCTCTAAGTCGTTGAAGATTTCGATGCCGTCATGGATTTGCGGCGCGGTCCACCGCTCCGGACAAGAGACCTTCTTCGACCATTCCCGGTAAGCCCACGCGGTTTCAACGGCACATGGCGGTTTGATCAGTAGCAGGTCGAGCGGGCGGTGGAGCGGCCGGCTTTCGAGCCTTTCCCCGCGTCCGCGCGCCACGGCGGGTTCCCCGCGGATAAAGAAGGGGACATCGGATCCAAGATGCGCGGCCATTTTTTCCAGTCCGGGTCCGTCGAGCGGCCGGCCCGATTGATCATTGAGCGCCTTGAGCACGGCGGCGGCGTCGCTGCTGCCCCCGCCAAGGCCCGCACCGTGGGGGATGTGTTTATGCAATTCGATACACGCACCACCACGGCTTTCGGTTTGCCGCAAAAAAAGTTCGGCCGCTTTCCAAGCAAGGTTGCCAGAAGCGCTGTCCAACTCCGGGTCGCTGCAAGTCAGTGTGATCCCGGGGTCGGCGGTGAGCGCGACGCGCAATTCGTCGGCCAGCGAGACCGGCACCATCCATGTCTCGATATCGTGGTAACCCGTGGCCTCGTTGCGCCCGAGGACGCGGAGGTTAAGGTTGATCTTGGCCGGGGCGGCGATTGGCATGCGGGTCATGATCCACGGGGGAAGGAGTGGCGGCCAAGCGGAAATCATCGTGACCCCCATCGGAGCCGTCTCTCGGTAAAGCGCTTGTCATGGTGGCCCGGATCGCCGGGGCGGGTGGGGTTTTACAAGGCGGGGCCGAGGGATGACGATTCTCGGGGTCAGAAGGGTGATCGATATTTGACAACAATCATAACTTGACTAAGTTTAGTTTATGAAGGTGCTTAACATACACCAAGCCAAGACCCATTTGTCACGGCTGATTGAGGAAGCGGTGGCGGGCGAGACGGTTGTCGTAGCCAAGGCCGGAAAGCCGATGGTCCAACTGGTGCCGGTGGCCGCGGCGGGCGCGGCACGTCCGCTGGGGTTGCTGGCCGGCCAAGGCAAGGAACTTCCCGGTTGCTGGGATCCTGACCCGGAGTTGGAGGAGTCCTTTTACGGGACATCCGAGCTGGCGCCTGCCCCAAAGGTCGCCGAATAAGCTGTGAAGCTCCTGCTCGACTCGCACGTTATTCTTTGGTCCCTTCTTGAGCCGGCAAAAATTGCGGGGAGAGTTGCCGCGGAGATCATGTCCCCGGCCAACCTGGTGTTTGCCAGCGCGGCGTCGGTCTGGGAGCTGGAGATCAAGCGGGCCTGCGGGAAGCTGGATCTGCCTGACGACTGGGTGGGCGCGCTTGATGCGGCCGGGTTCGTGGAGCTGCCGGTCATTCGCAGGCATGCCGTGACCGCCGCACGGCTGCCTTGGCACCACAGGGATCCTTTTGACCGCATCCTGATCGCTCAGGCTCTGGACGAGGGTTTGCGCTTCGTGACGACAGACCGCATGGCCGCAACCTACGGTGTTTCGATGCTTGAGGCCTGACGCCGAGGATCAGTCCCGGAAGTTGGTATACTCCAGAGCGACGCCGAAATCTTTGGTGCGGAGCGCGGCGATGGCGTCTTGGAGGTCATCGCGCTTTTTTCCGGTCACGCGGATTTGGCGGTCTTGCAGCGCGGACTGTATCTTCAACCCGGAGGCTTTGAGAAACTTGGAAATCTCCTTGGCCTTGTCCCCTTCCAGCCCTTGTTTGAAGACGAACAGCTGCCGCGCGTGGCCGAGGGGGGAGATGTCGGGTTCCTTCTGCTCGACGTTGCGCAGGTCGATATTTCGCTTGGCCAGTTTGTTCACCGCGATTTCGCGGAGACCCTTGAGGCGGGAAGCGTCCTCAGCGGTGAGGCGCAGATTGCCGTCCTTCTCGATTTCGAGTTTGGCTTCCGAGCCCTTGAAGTCGAACCGGCTGGCCAGCTCGCGGCGGGCTTGGTCGATGGCGTTGAGAATTTCCTGACGGTCAACTTCGGAGACAATGTCGAATGTGGGCATAAGCGTGGTGTGTCGTTTGGGGGCGGCAGGACTCGAACCTGCAACCAAGCGATTATGAGCCGCCTGCTCTGACCGTTGAGCTACACCCCCGAATGGTGGCCAAGCATGAAGGGAGGGCAGTAAAACTTGAAGGAAAATGCGTGCGGAAGCGGTCAGGAATCCGAGGCCAGAGCCTCCGCCCCGTGCAGGGCGTGGCGTGCCGCGCCGAGGAGGGCGGCGCGTTCGTTGAGGATGACGCGCAGGGGAATCTTCCGCATAAAATCGCTGAACCGCCCTTTGGCGAAAAGGGCCTGGAGCAAAGGAGGGCGTTGGAGAAGGGGGAGAATTTTCGTTGCGATGCCCCCACCGATGAAAATGCCCCCGGTCGCCATGGTTTTGAGGGCGAGGTTGCCGGCTTCGGCGCCGAGGATGGAGGAGAAGAGGTCCATGGTCTGAACGCAGAGCGGGCAGGAGTCCTCGAGGGCGGCGGCCGAGATGATCGAGCCGGCATCGCCGGTTTTCAGTGCTTCGGTGATGGCGGGTGTGGCCGGCCCGCGGCCGGTATCACGCAGGAATCCGTAGATGTTGGGAATGCCCATGCTGCCGCTCAGGACACGTTCGCAGCTGACGTGACCGTAGGGTGCGAAAAGGTGCTTGAGCAGTTCGACTTCGAGTTCCGTGCGCGGGGCGAAGTCGGCGTGGCCGCCCTCGCAGGCAAAGGGAATGTGTTTGCGTCCGTCCCAAAAAATACCCGCTTCGCCCAGACCGGTGCCCGGCGAGATGACGGCCATATTGCCTGCGGCGGAAGGGTCGCCCGCGTGAAGAATGGCGAAGTCGGCTGGGTCCAGCTCACCGATGCCGTAAGCATTGGCAACGAGGTCGTTGATGAGGAAAGTTCCGCGGAAGCCGAAGCGGGCGCACTGGGCATCGGCATCAATCTCCCAAGGCAGATTGACCAGTTTGGCGCGATTGCCGCCGACCGGCCCGGGCAAGCCAAAGCACGCATAGTCCACGGACTCCCGTTCGTCGGCCAGAAACTCGGCCACAAGTTGCTCGAGGCTGGCTGCGGACCTGCTGGAAAATTTGGCTGCCCGCTGCAGCAAGAGCGGCGCGGCGGCATCACTTCCGCCGGCGCGGAAGATACCCAGCCATGTTTTTGTCCCCCCGACATCTCCGCCCAAAATGACCGGCCCTGCCCCCGCGGGGAGCGGCCGCATGGGGTGCGGTTCGTCGGACTTGGGGTGGGCTGGTCTGCGCAGAGCGGCCACGGGTCGGGAAGTTCAGGCAGGATTTTCCCAATGGCGCCCGTCGCGCTGGAGAAGTTTGTCGGCCGCAGCAGGGCCCCAAGTGCCGGCTTCGTAGTCGGGGAAATCGCGCGGAGGCAAAGCACCCCAGACGTCGAGGATGGGATTCACGATGCGCCATGATGCGTCGACGCTGTCCTCCCGGTGGAAGAGTGTCATGTCGCCGATCATGCAATCGTGCAGGAGTGTCTCGTATCCGGTGGCAGGCGACTGCTGGCCGAACTCGTTGTAGTTGAAGTCGAGCGGGATGGTGTCGACGACCACGGCGGGACCGGGTCTTTTCGCCCGGATCATGATGGTGATGCTCTCCTCGGGTTGGATATTGAGGATGAGAGCGTTGGGGCCGGCCTCGCTGTGGACTTTTTCGCCAAAGAGCATCAAAGGGGTGCGCTTGAAGCGGATGACGACTTGAGTGAGGTGCTTGGCCAGCCGCTTGCCGGTCCGGAGGTAAAAGGGGACATCGGCCCAGCGCCAGTTCTCCACCAGAAGGCGCATTGCCGCATAAGTTTCGGTGTTGGAGCGCGGGTTGACGCTGGGCTCGTCGCGGTAGGCCGGCACCTGTTGTCCGTCGACCACCCCCGCACCGTATTGTCCGCGCACGCAGTTCTCGATGACCTCCTCGGGCTCCATCGGTCGGATTGCGTCGAGAACTTTCACTTTCTCGTTGCGCACGGCGTCGCCGCTGATGCTGCTAGGCGGTTCCATGGCGATGAGGGAGAGGACGCTGAGCATATGGTTTTGCACCATGTCGCGCAGTACGCCGTAGTGATCGAGGTAGCCGCCGCGGTTCTCCACCCCGAGCGACTCGGCGACGGTAATCTGCACGCTGTCCACGTAGCGGCGATTCCAGTTCGGCTCGAAGATCATGTTGGCGAAACGAAAAACCATGATGTTCTGCACGGTCTCCTTCCCGAGGTAATGATCGATGCGGTAGACCTGCGATTCTTGCAGGCACTCGTGCAGTTTGTTGTTGAGTTCGCGGGCCGTATCCAGGTCGCGTCCGAAGGGTTTTTCGATGATAACGCGGCGGTAGCCCTCGGGAGTTTCGTGCAGGAGGCCGGCGGCGCCAAGTTGCGCGGCCACCGTGCCGAAGAGAGTCGGCGTCACGGCAAGATTGAAGACCACGTTTTGCCCCGGGATTTTCCGCTCCTCCTGCACGGCGGCGATTTTTTCCTTCAAAGCGGTGAAGACGGAGGGGTCGTTGAAATCGCCGGCGATGTAGTAGCAGGCGGATAGAAAAGGATCCCATTCGGCCGGATCGACCGGGTGGGTGGCGAACTGCTTGATATCGGTGGTCAGTTGGGCGCGAAAAGAGTCGTCGTCGCCCGGAGTGATGGCGACGCCGATGATGGCGAAGCGCTCGGGCAGCAGACCGAGACACCGCAGATTGAAGAGCGAGGGGATGAGCTTCCGCTTGGTCAGGTCGCCGGATGCTCCGAAGATGACAAAGGTGCAGGGCGGGCCCGGACGACGGTGATCGGGCAGAATTGAGCGGGTTTCGGGCATGGTTAGGCGAGAGTCTGCCGTTCCCGGAACGCTTGCTCAATGCGAAAAGGCACGGCCCTTGCTTGGCAGGGACCGCACACGGAGCTAGGGTTTCGGCACCGTCTGGTATGGCGGTTTTTGTTTCCAGCGGATGAAGCTAATCGACCGTTACGTAGGACGTGGCGTGGTGATCACCACGATCTACGGCCTTTTCGTGCTCAGCCTGGTCCTTGTTCTCGGCAACATTTTCAAGGAATTGCTCGACCTGATGATCAACCGGGATGTTCCGGTGAAATATCTCTTCATGTTCATGCTCTATGTGCTGCCGTTTTCTTTCACCTTCACGGTGCCTTGGGCTTTCCTTACCGCGGTCCTGCTCGTCTTCGGGCGGATGTCGGCGGACAACGAAACGGTGGCTTTGCGGGCCTGCGGAACGAGTCTGTTGCGTGTCTGTCTGCCGGTTTTGGGCGTAGCCGTATTGCTCAGTGCATTCACCTTCTGGATCAATACCACGGTCGCCCCGCAGGCGCTTGACGCGATGCGCAATTCGATCGCGACGATTGCCCGGAGCAATCCACAATCCCTGTTTGTGGCCGATGAGGTGATCGATGAATTTGCCGGACGCAAAATTTTTGTCGGTGACAAAGACGGCAACCGTCTCTCCAACGTCACCTTGATCGAAGAGGCGGCGGGAGCCCAACCCGAGCGGATTATTCTGGCCCAGGAAGGTGAGATCGACGTCGATGACGAGGGGGGCGAGTTGCTGCTGACTTTGCGCAATGCGAGGTTTGAGCAGCGCGATAGCAAGACACCGGACGATCTTTCCAAAATCCGGCACGGCATTTCGGTCGGCGAGGCCACGGTCTCGATCCGGTTGCTCGACCTGGTCAACAACTACTGGCTCTCCAAGCCGTTGCGCGCTTACACCCTGCGTGAATTGTGGGAATATTTGCCCGAGGCCAAGACGCAAAACGACCCGGGACTGGTCAGCAGGATCAAAGTGGAAATGAGCAAGCGTCTGTCCCTTTCGCTGGCCTGCATTGCCTTCGCCATCGTGGCCATGCCGCTGGGTGTGACCGCGCAGCGCAAGGAAACTTCCATCGGTTTCGCCATCAGTCTCGCCTTGGCCTTCGGCTATTTCTTCTTTGTCGTGCTGGCCGAAATGCTCCGCGATGATGTTGCCCTGCACCCCTACCTTTTACTTTGGGTGCCGAACGTCCTTTTCATCGGCATCGGGGCATGGTTGCTGCTGCGTTTGGATCATCGTTAACCGCGGACGGTTCGATAGTGCATGGGGAGCGCTCCGCGCCCTTGGTATCTCAAAGGCCACGGCCGGCGGCTTGGACGAAGGGGCGCAATTCGCCCACCAGCGTGGCAAACGCCTCGGGGTCGAGTTGCTGCTGCCCGTCGCTGAGCGCTTCCGCGGGGTTGGGGTGAACCTCGATGATGAGGCCGTCCGCCCCGACGGCCGCCGCTCCCCGGCAGAGGACCTTGACCAGATCGGCGCGTCCGCAGCCCTGGCTGGGGTCGACGATGACCGGCAGGTGTGTTTCCTGTTTGGCGATGGCCACGGCCGCCAAGTCGAGGGTGTTGCGCGTGTAATCCTCGAACGTGCGGATGCCGCGCTCGCAGAGAATGACATTCGGGTTGCCGTGGGCGAGGAGATACTCGGCCGCGAGGAGCCATTCCTCGATGCGCATGCTCATGCCGCGTTTGAGGAGCACGGGCTTGCCGCTGCGGGCGCAAGCCACGAGCAGCCGGAAATTCTGCGCATTGCGGGCCCCGATTTGCAGGATGTCGGCGGTGCCGGCAACGAGGTCGACATCGTGTTCGCCGAGGACCTCGGTGATGATACGGAGGCCGGTTTCGGCCCGGGCGGCGGCCAGCATGCGCAGTCCTTCGGGCCCGAGGCCCTGGAACTCGTAGGGGGAGGTGCGCGGTTTGTAGGCCCCGCCGCGCAGGACGGTTGCCCCCGCCGCTTTGACCGCGCGGGCGGAGACCATGAGCTGTTCTTCGCTTTCGACCGAGCAGGGGCCGGCCATGAGAACAAAGTCAGCGCCGCCGATCTTCACGCCGCCCGCATCGACCACGGTGGTCTCGGGGTGGGATTGGCGGCTGGCCAGTTTGTAGCGTTTCTGCACCCGGATCACGCGCTCCACTTGTGCCAAGGCATTGAGCGATTCAAGGCTGGCGTGGGTTGTTTCGTCCCCGATCGCCGCCACCACCGTCTGGCACTCCCCGCGGATCGGATTGGGCGTATAGCCGAGGAGGGAAATTTCGCGGATCACTTCCTCGACCAAATCGGGCGGGGTGTGCGGATGGATAACAACAATCATGAGAAGAGTAAAGGCTATCAGGGTGACCCGGAAGGGGCAACCGGGCAGCACCGAAATTGCGTGCTTTTCCAATCAAGAACGCCATAGTGGAGTGTTCCTATGAAAGAAAAAGAAGAGGCTGCGATCAAATCGCTCGTAGCCGAAAGCGGGTGTGTCCATTCCCCGGAATTACTTGAGGAATTGATCGAGACAGCGCTTTTGCTCGGTCGGGACAAAGCCCCGGTGGCCGATATCAAGCTCATCGTCAGGGCGCTGAAAGAGTTGCGTTACGCCTCCAAAGTTTTCCAACCCTACTCCGACCGTCGCAAAGTCGCGGTCTTCGGCTCCGCCCGGCTCGCGCCGGAAACCGCCGAATTCAAGATGGCCGAGGAGATGGGCCGCCAGGCCGTCGAGCACGGTTTTATGGTCATCACGGGCGGCGGCGACGGCATCATGGGTGCCGCGCAAAAAGGCGCCGGTCGGGACAACAGCTTCGGTCTGAACATCCGCCTCCCGTTCGAACAGCGCGCCAATGAGACGATTCACGGCGACAAAAAGCTGATCAACTTCAACTATTTCTTCACCCGCAAGGTCAACTTCGTCAAAGAAACGGATGCCTTCGTCCTTTTCCCCGGCGGCTTCGGCACGCAAGACGAGGGATTCGAGTGCCTCACGCTCATGCAGACGGGCAAGGCGAAGATCACGCCGCTCATCCTGCTCGACACGCCGGATGGACGCTATTGGGAAACGTGGGAATTCTTCATCAAGAACGACCTCCTGCGCATGAAGCTTATTTCACCGAGCGACTTCCATCTCTTCAAAATTTCGCATTCCTGCGAGGAAACCATCGCGCACATTCAGCAGTTTTACCGCGTCTTTGAATCCTACCGTTGGTTGCGCGAAAAGATGGTGATCCGCATCAAGCGTCCCTTGACCGCCGGGAGTCTCCGCGAACTGAACGAAAAGTTCGGCCATATTCTGGTCAGTGGTTCCATCGAGCAGACCGGTCTTCTTCCCGGAGAAGATGGCGACCGCGCTTGGAAGGTGGGATCTATCTTCCGTGGCGGCCAGGAAGATGAAATGCCACGGCTTGTTTTGACGCCTGAGAAGACGGACTTCGGAACGCTGCGCCTTTTCATTGACGCGATCAACGAGTCCGAGACAGTGGATTAACCAACACCGAGGCCCGCTTGAAGCCCAGCGCCACAGTCACGGTTTATGACACCACCCTGCGGGATGGCACGCAGGGAACGGGGATTTCTTTCAGCGTGCAGGACAAATTGCGGGTGGCCGAGCGTCTGGACGAGTTCGGGGTGGATTACATCGAGGGCGGGTGGCCGGGCTCGAATCCCAAGGACATCGAATTCTTCGCTGAAGCGGCCAAGCGCTCGTGGAAACACGCCAAGATCACGGCCTTCGGCATGACCCGCCGCGGCGGGGTGAAAGTGGAGGATGACGCGCAGGTACGGCAACTTCTCGAGGCCGGCACGGGGGTCATCACGGTGGTCGGCAAAACCTGGCCGCTCCATGTCACGGAGGTCTTCGGCGTGACCCTCGAGGAAAACCTGGCCATGATTCGCGACACCGTGGCTTTCCTTAAGCGCGAGGGGCGCGAGGTGTTTTACGATGCGGAGCATTTCTTCGACAGTTACCGGGAGGATCCGGAGTATTCTCTGGCCACCTTAGAAGCGGCGTCGGAAGCGGGTGCGGATTTGCTTGTGCTTTGCGACACCAATGGCGGGAGCCTTCCGGCCTTCGTGGCCGAGGCGACCAAGGCGGCGTCGGCCGGGGCCGGTTGCCGGGTCGGCACGCACACGCACAATGATTGCGGACTCGGGGTGGCCAACGCGCTGGCCGCGGTGGACGCGGGAGCCATCCAGGTCCAAGGCACGATGAACGGCTACGGGGAACGGGTGGGCAATTGCAACCTCACCACGCTCATACCTTTGCTCCAACTCAAGTGCGGGGAACCGTTGGTCCGGGGGTTGGAGCGACTGACCGAACTGTCGCGCTTCATCGACGAAGTGGCCAATGTCCCCCACGATATCCGGGCGCCTTTCGTCGGTGCGGCGGCCTTCACCCACAAGGGGGGCCTGCATGTCCACGCGGTGCAGAAATTGGCCCGCTCTTACGAGCACATCGACCCCGCGCTGGTCGGCAACGAACGGGTGGTGACCATCTCGGATCTCTCTGGCCAGACCAATGTCCTGGTCAAAGCCGAGTCGATGGGGTTCAAATTCGCCAAGGGCTCCCCTGAGGTGGCCAAGGTGCTGCAGGAGGTCAAGCGCCTCGAGCATGAGGGCTACGAATTCGAGGCGGCGGAGGCGTCCTTCGAACTGCTCATCCGTCGCACGCTCGGACAGCATCGCCCGCTTTTCGAACTCGACGAATACAAGTGCGACTTTCTGCGCAGCGGCAACCCCTCGGGCGACTGGAACAAATGCACTGCCATGGTGCAGATCCGGGTCAACGGCCAACAGGTCCACAAGCAAGGGCAGGGTGACGGTCCGGTCAATGCACTCGATGCCGCCCTGCGTCTCGCCTTGGTTCCCTTCCACCCGGTGATCGGCGGCGTGCGTCTCGACGATTACAAGGTACGCATCATCAACGGCCGGCGCGGCACAGCCGCCCGCACCCGTGTTTTTATTTTGTCCACCGACGGCAAAGCGGAATGGGGGACGGTCGGGGTCTCCGACAACATCATCGAAGCGAGTTGGCAGGCCCTGGTCGACAGTTTCGACTACGCCGTCCTTCGGGCGGGGTGCGGGGGTTGAGGCTCCGGGGTCAGCGCAGCGGGTCCGAGTAACGGTTGACCCGGAAATCGCTGCTGCGTTGCAAGGACGATGGTCGTTCGGGCCGGGTGGGGGAGCCCCCGCCAATGGTGTCGACCACGCGGGCCTGCAAGCGGAAGGTGTTGACCGGGACGCGCACGCGGCGGTTGCCGCCCGACAGTTTACGGCGGCCGAGGATGAAGTCGTAGGGTTTGTAATAGTTGCTCAGGTCGCGACGGTAAGAGCCTTGGTTGATGCCGATGCGGAGGTTTTTGCGGATCTCGAAGTGAAGGTGCGCGACATACATGCCGCGGTTGGTCCCGATACTGCCGACCAACTGGCCGCGTCGCGCCTGCTGTCCCTCGCGGACAAAGATCTGGTGCAAGTGGGTGTAGAACGAGTCGACGTAGTTCCAGCGCCCGCTGCTCCAGTAGGCATGCCGGATGATCACCGTCTTGCCCCATCCCATGCGCGCATCGCGGGCATAGACCACGAGGCCGTGCGCCGTGGAGTAGACCGGGGCGCCGAGGTCGGTATTGCCGCCGCCGCCGCCATTCCAGTCATCACCCATGTGACGTCCCACAATGAGTCCGCGGGAGCGGTAATAACCGACGGCGTCCGGTTTTCCCACCGGCATATCGAACCCGTCGGCACTGCGGGTGGCTGAATATTTGAACCCTTCGGGCAGGCCTTCGCCGTCCTGCGCGTGGAGCCAGGCAATGGCGAGCAGGAGCGCGAGAAGGGGCGTGAGGGCGCGACGCATTGCCCTTCAAGCTTAAAGATCCGGTCTGTGCCGGGCAAGCGCGGTCGGTTTTGCCCAGCGGACCTTGCCACAACCGTGGAGCAGAGGATCTTTATCTCACTCCGGGGTGTGGCGATCGTTGGTCCCGGTCAATCGGTGGCCGGCGATTGGAAGGGAGGAGGGGGAGAACCGGGTGGCGCCTGGTTGATCCGCACCACAGGAACCGGGAAGCGCATGCGCATGTCGCCGTCGAGACGGATTTCAACGTGGTGTACGCCGAATTTCTTGACTTGCACGCCACCGAAGAAGTGGACGTTGGTTGCACTGCCTTCGATTTCCCGCAAGTCGAAATCGATGGCAGCCTCGGCGACGACTTCGTCGTCGGGATCGAGAAAGCGGGAGTCTTGGTGGAACCGGCCGATGCCGCCGCACCAGCGCGACCAGAGGCAAAGCTTGAAGAATCCGATGGGAACCTGCGGGGCGGGGATGGCCCCGATGACGCCGACCAGGGTTTGCGCCCCGCTCACTTCGGTGCGCACGTCCTCGCAGAGGATGACGGATTGAAGGTCGGGTGCGATGGGGTCCATGGTCAGGTCGAGGGCCAGAGAAGCCACGCGGCGACGACAAAAGCCAAGGCAACGCGATACCAGCCGAAGATCTCCATACCGTGCGATTTGAGGTAGCCGACCATCCATTTGACGGCGAGGACCGCGGAGAGCCAGGCCGCGCCGAAACCGATAAGCAGAGGGGTTGCGCCGTAGGTGGCGAGCATTTCCGGGCCGTGTTTCAGGGCATCGTAGGCGGTGGCGGCCGTCAGGGTGATGACCCCGAGCAGGAAACTGAGTTCGACCGCGGCGGGAAGGGAAAGCCCGACCAACACTCCTCCCACGATGGTGATGAGGCTGCGGCTTACCCCAGGCCACATGGCGATGCATTGGGCAAAACCGACAATGAGGGCCATGCGGATGGTCAATTGCTCGAGATCGAAGCCGCTGGTCGGCGAGGTGCCGCGGCGGCGGCGCACCAAGGAGACGACAAGAATGGCCATTCCGCCGGCGAACCAGGCGGCAACAACCGGCCAAAGTCCCCATTGGTCGCCGCCGAAAAGGTATTTTTTGATCGGCTTTTCGAGCAGCAGGCCGAGGACGGCCGCCGGGACGAAAGCGGAGAGAAGGTTGATCAGCAGGCGCTGCCCCGCTTCGTTGCGCCCGATGGCACCCATCACCATCTGGGCTACGCGCTGGCGATAAATACCCAATACCGCGAGGATGGCGCCGGCTTGGATGCAAATGGCGAAGGCGTCCGACGCCGTGCTCGAGTCAATGCCCATCAGCCGCTGGGCGAGCAACAGGTGACCGGTGGAGCTGACCGGAAGATACTCGG
>Ga0247831_1006002_pt1 | contig 14689 bp, 15 predicted proteins | sample LaCruzMarch2015__9_FD_192406 | JGI IMG/M metagenome (GOLD analysis project Ga0247831, IMG submission 192406) | Freshwater microbial communities from meromictic Lake La Cruz, Castile-La Mancha, Spain - LaCruzMarch2015_1m | ecosystem: Environmental > Aquatic > Freshwater > Lake | place: Spain...
CGATCGGTACGCTCCTGACGCCGAGCGCCGGGCCAAACACGGAATAGATGAACCGCACCAGCACGTAGATGGCGACCTTGGTGGCGGTCGCGGCCAGAAACGCGGTCGCGAACGAGGGCGCGTAGGCGTAGGCGTTGGGCAACCACTGGTGCAGCGGGAACAGCGCCAGTTTCAAGCTGATACCGACCGTGATGAAGGCCAGCGCCGCCAGCGCCGGCCGCATCTGGTCGGGCCCGATGGTGGCTAACCGCTGCGCCATGTCGGCGATGTTCAGCGTCCCCGTGAGCAGGTAGAGCAGCCCGACGCCGATGATGTACAGCGTCGCGCCGATCGTGCCGACGATCAGGTACTGGTAGGCCGCGAGCAGCGCGCGCCGATCCTTGCCGAGTGCAATCAGTGTGTAGGTCGCGAGCGACGAAATCTCGAGGAACACGAACACGTTGAATGCATCGCCAGTGGCCACCATGCCGAGCAGGCCGGCGAGGCACAGCAGATAGAGCGCGTAGAACCACGCCTGCTTGTCCTGGTCGATCTCGCTCGCCACGCTGCGGCGGGCAAACGGCGCCATTACCGCCGCCATCGACGAAACGATCAGCAGCACGAACGCCGTGAGACGGTCGATGCGATACTCGATGCCGACCGGCGGCGCCCAGTTGCCGATGTGATAGGACAGCACCTTGCCGCCCGCCGTCTCGTGCACGAGCATCAGCGCGATCACCGGCATCACCCAGCACACCACGAGCGCCAGCGCCCAGGCGAGTGGGCCGCGCCGCATGAGTGCGACAAGCAGCGCGCCGAACAATGGCACCAGCACCTGCAGGATCGGCAGGTGGGGAATGATCTGCGTCATGCCGCGTCCCATCCGCCCGCCACGCGCCGATGCCGCAGCAGAAGGCCGCTCATCCCGTCAAGGCGTTGCACGTTCTTCCCCCTCGGCGGCGCCTTGGCCGTCGACCGCTTCCGCTCATTCATCGTCGTGCCCGAAAATCTCGTCTTCCTCGATCGTCCCGTAGGCTTCGTGCAACCGCACCACGAGCGCCAGCCCGAGCGCCAGTGTCGCAACGCCCACCACGATCGCCGTCAGGATCAGCACGTGCGGCAGCGGATTCGAGTAGACCTTGAAGGCGGGGTCGATGATAGGCGCAGTGCCGCCGATGATCTTCCCAGGCGCGATGTAGAGTAAATAGACGGAGGTTTGGAACAGCGACAGTCCGATCAACTTCTTGATGAGGTTGCCGCGGGCGATGACAATGTAGAGCCCGGCCACCATCAGGAAGATGGTGACCATGTAGTTGTAGTGTTCCACGAACCAGACGATGCCGCTCACGTTTCGCCTCCCCGCCCGGCGAAGGCATAAAAAATCACCAGCATCGTCGAAGAGACCGTCACCAGCACACCGAGCTCGACGAGCAGGATGCCCCACTCGTGACCGTGCACGGAATCATGAGCTATCTGGGCGTAGTTCAGATAGTTGTCGCCCATCGCGAGCCCGACCAATCCTGTGCCGGCGTAGATCATCACGCCGAGCGGCATCATGTACTCGAGCAGCGGCTGTGGCACGGCGCGCCGTGCGGCCTTGAGCCCGAAGATCAGCGCATAGAGGATCACCATGCCGGCTGCAATCACGCCGGCCTGGAAGCCTCCGCCTGGACCATATTCGCCATGCGCCTGCACATAGAGCGCGAAGAGCATCACGAAGGGCAGCAGCAACTTGACGCCGATGCGCAGGATGACATCGTGCTTCACGGTGCGCGCTCCCTTGAGCCGGCGCTGGTGGACTTCGCGTTCGCCTTAGGGCGGCGGCGTCCACGCAGCAGCAGCAGCACTGCCAGGCCCGCCGTCAGGATGACCGTCGTCTCACCGAGCGTGTCATAGCCGCGATAGTTGGCCAGGGTGCTGGTCACCACGTTCGGCGCACCCGTCTCGGGCTTCGAACGAGCCAGCAGATCCGGTGCCAGATACTGATGGATGATGTTGTCGGGCCTGCCGAATGGCGCCAATCCGAACGTGCCCCAGATCAGCGCGGCTCCTGTTACTGTCGAAACGAACAGCGGCAGCCACGCCTTGCGCTTACGCGGATATTCGATGCTACCGGTGAGCGCCAGCGTGCCGAGTAGCAAGACGGTCGAGACGCCAGCGCCAACAGACGCTTCCGTCATCGCCACGTCGACGGCGTCGTAGACCATCAGCACGCTCGCCATCAGGAAGCTGTAGATGCTGGTCAGGATGACGACGCTGAACAGATTTCGCTGCAACACTATCGCGACCGTGACAGCGGCCAGTAGTGTGAGCAACACCGCATTGATGAACAGGATCTCCATCAGTTCAGCCCTTCACGCCGTCGGGGCCGGCGCCCGCTGCCGGTGCAGCGAGCTTGCGACCGCGACGGTCCTGATCGAGCCGCGGCGCGATGCCCGCATCTATGGCCGCACGGGCTACGGCGTGCGTGGCGACAGGTCCGATGAAGAACAGCAGTGCTAGAATGAACACCAGTTTGATCGTGACGAGCCCGAGGCCGGCCTGCATCATCAGCCCGATCAGCAGGAGGCCTGCGCCGAGCGTGTCGATCACGCTCGCCGCGTGCATGCGCGTGTAGACATCAGGCATGCGCAGCATGCCGACGGCGCCGATCACCGTGAAGATCGAGCCGGCGCCGATGAAGGCGTAGCTGAGCCAGTTCACAGCAGTCTCCAGCATTCAGGCCTCCTCGTCGTCGTAGGCGAGATCGCCGTGCCGGAAGAACTTCAGAACCGCCAGCGTGCTGATCAGGTTCAACAGGCCGTAGGTGATCGCGATGTCGAGCCACTCGGGCCGCCCGGTGAGAAACCCCAGTACGGCAAGGAACATGATGGCGAGCGTGCCGACCGAGTTGGCAGCAAGCACCCGATCGAACACCGTCGGCCCAGCGACGGCCCGGAACACGACGAGCACGAGCGCAACCAGCACCGCGATCATGGCGGCAAACAACATTCAGAGCCCCCTCTCGAAGCGCGTCACGCGGGCATCCATGCCGCCTCCTTCGAGATCGTCAGCGCCGCCGGCGACGAGTGCATGTACAGTCAGCACGTCACCATCGACGCGCGTCGTGATCGTGCCTGGTGTCAACGTGATCGAGTTGGCATAGGAGACGATGCCGACCGCGCTCTTCTGGCTGGCCTGCACCGTCGTCATGGTCGGCGAGATCGGCAGGCGCGGGTCGACGATGATCTTCGTCACCGCCCAGCACGACTTGACGATCTCCCAGACGAGCCACGGGAAATAGGTGATCGCGCCGACGAACACCTGCGTCGGGTGCCCCTCGCGGTCCAGCGCACCAAGACGATGGGCGACAAACACGCTGGCGACAACGCAACACGCTCCTACCGACAAAAGGAATGGCTTGTATAGGCCGGACAGGGCCAACCAGAACAGGGCGAGGGCTATCGCGAGGCTGACTGCGCGCATGTGGTCGTTACTGACGTGGTTTCGCGGTGGGTGACAATGTTAAGTCGCACACATCGACTGAGCCGGCAACCTTCGGCGGCCGATCTCCGCACGCTCACCTGCCGGTGGCGCCGAACCTGCACGTCCGACATGGCAGCTTGCCGCCGACGAACATTGCAAGGCCCGTCGCCCGCGTGCTCTCAGTTGGCCGAACCGACCACAAGGAATCTTTCCGCATGACCACCGTCCGCAACGTGATCACTGGCCGCTCGGCCTTCCTCGCGCTCCTGAAAAGCGAAGGCATCACGCACCTGTTCGGCAATCCGGGAACCACCGAACTGCCCGTGATGGACGGTCTCAAGGACCATCCGGACCTGAAGTACGTGCTCGCGCTGCAGGAAGCGCTGGTCGTCGCCATGGCCGACGGCTACTCGCGCGCATCCGGCGAACTCGTCGCCTGCAACGTGCATGTCGCCCCCGGCCTCGGCAACGCGATGGGCTCGCTGTTCAACGCCAAGTTCACCGGCACGCCGATGATCGTCACCGCCGGCCAGCAGGAGATCGGCCACGGCCTCACCGAGCCGTTGCTCTACGATCCGCTTGTCCCGATCGCGACACCGATGGTGAAGTGGGCGACCGAAGTCCACCGCATCGAGGACCTGCCGCGTATCGTCCGCCGTGCCGCCAAGATCGCCACCACGGCACCGACCGGCCCGGTGTTCATCTCGTTGCCGGGCGACATCCTGAACGCCGCAGCAGGCCTCGACATGATGGCCTCGACCCGCGTCGACACCCGCGTGCGGCCCTCCGACGATGCTCTCGATGCGCTGGCCCGCCGGCTCATCAGTGCCGAGCGACCGGTGATCATCGTCGGCGACGAGATCGTCAAGTCCGATGCGCTCGCCGTCGCTGCCCGCTTTGCAGAAGCCATCGGCGCTGCCGTCTATCAGCAGACGGTACCCTACGGCGCCCACTTCCTCTCCGAGAACCCGTGCTACGTCGGCGGCCTCAGTCGCGACCAGAAAAACGTGCGGGACGTGCTTGCCCCCTACGACCTGCTGATCGCGCTCGGCGCCGATCCGCTGCGCATGTCGGTGATGAGCACGATCGATCCCAAACCCGACACGCTGTCGATCGTCCAGATCGGCCAGGTCGACTGGGACCTCGCCAAGAACTACGCGGTCGAGATCGCGGTGAAAGCCGATGTGCGCGACACGCTGGCGGCGCTGCTGCCGCGCCTGGAAGCGATCGGGGGCGAGGCCCTCGCCAAGGCGGCCGCCACGCGCCGCGCGGCGATCGCAACCGACAACTGGACGACGCGGCGCAAGGCGCTCGCCGCCCGCATCGAAAAGAACGCGGCGAAGTCGCCGATCGACCCAGACTGGCTGGCGCTCACCCTGGTCGAGGCGCTCCCCGCCGACGCCGTACTGGTCAACGAAGCGCTGACGTCGGGCCGCTACATTCCGGAGTTGTTCGCTTACCGCGACCGCTACTGCTATCACGGCCTCGCCTCCGGCGGCATCGGCTGGGCGGTGCCCGGCTCCGTCGGCGTTGCATTGGCGCAAGCCCCGCGTCCGGTCTGCTGCTATGTCGGCGACGGCAGCGCCATGTACTCGATCCAGGCGCTGTGGACCGCCGCCCACTTCAAGCTGCCGATCACCTACGTGATCCCCAATAACGGTGGCTATCGCATCCTGAAGCAGCGCCTGAAGGCCTTCCACGGCAACGAGAACTACATAGGCATGGACATCGCCGACCCGGCGATCGACTTCGCAGGCCTGGCCACCGCCATGGGTGTCCCCGGCGAACGCGTCGCCGATCCGGAGAAGCTCCGTGAGACGTTACACCGTGCGTTCCGAGCCGGTGGACCACGCCTCGTCGAGGTGATGGTCGAGGGGAGCGTCTAACTGCAGTCTGCGGGCCGCGCGTCGCGCGTCACGCGTCACATCGCTGCGTCGCGGAGAGGCCTCGGGGGCGAGGTGGTGACGTCGAGTGGGCGATCCAGCCGGCGGGCGGCGAGCGTCATCGCGCGTTCTGCCAGAGCCGTGATGGTGATCAGCGGGCTGGCGCCAACCGCCGTTGGCATCTGCGCGCCGTCGAGCACATAGAGGCCATCGTGCACGGCCGTAGGTCCTGCGGAGGGGTCGAACACGCGGCCATCGTGGGTGACGACACCGCTCTCGGCATTTTCGCCCATGCCGCAGCCGCCGAGCGGGTGGGCGATGATGCGGTTGCCACCGAACGCGGTCATCGCCAGCGGGTTGGGGGTGAACCGGCCACCGGCCTTTTCGATCAGCGCCTTCGCCTTGGCTTCCGCGCGAATGCGCTGCGGCGCAGCGCTATAGGACGGCCATTCGACGACGACGCGATCTTTCTGCAGCGACAAGCGACCGGAGGCATCGTCGGAGGCGACGATGTAGATCGGCTGCGAGCGGCTGAGCATTTCGCCATAGATGCCGCCGCGCAGCAGTTTCAAAGCGCGGACGGGGTTGGCCGACAGCAATTCCTTGAGGGGCGCGAGAGCGGCCATCAGCGTGAGCATGGTGCCATCGTGAACCCAGCAGGGGCCGTCGGCGTCGGCGAGGTCGATCACCGCCATGCTGTGCGGGCCGACGGGCGGGGTTCCGCGCGGGGCCTGCGAAGGGTGGCCGAGAGCGACCGCATTGACCGGCTCGGGCAGTTCGCCAGCGAACACCAGATCGTCGCCGTTGGCCGAGAAGCCCTGGCCGAGGCGATCGGACAGCGACAGGCCGCGTGCACGGGCGCGCAGCATCAGTTCGTTGCTGCCCATGGTGCCGGCGGCGACCACGACGATGCGGGCCGCGATGCGGCGGTCGACCTTCGCGGACGTCAGGTCGGTGACGGTCACCTCCCAGCCGCTCGCCGTCTTCGCAAGGGCTTCGACGCGCGCTTCGCAGGCGATGGTGGCACCGTGGTCGATGGCGTCGGTGATGTAAGTGACGGCGGTCGTGATCTTAGCGCCGAGGTTGCACCCCGACCAGCAGTCGCCGCAATGGCGGCAGGCGTACTGCATCACGCCTGCGGAGTTAGGGCCGGGCTTGTGCGCGATCGTCATCACGGTCGGTATGACGGCACGTCCCGAAGCTTCTGCGGCGCGTCGCATGCCACGATACTTGGCGAACCGCTCTGGCTCGGGCACCGGGCCGACACCCAGCATCGCTTCGCCGCGTGTCAGGCCCTCGGCGAACAGGCCGTCGTCGAACACTTCAGTCGGCCAGCCGGCCTTGCGCAGCCGGCTCTGATCGGGCCAGATGGCGACGCCAGCGTTGATCAGTGAGCTGCCCCCGAGGCCCTGGGCACCGAACACCGTGAGGCCCTTGCCGACCGACAGCGCGTAGAGCCCGGTCGGGTCGCCTATATTGAACCGGCCGGTAACGCGGGTGGTCTGGCGGCGCGCTTTGGCAGTGGTCGGGAAATCGCCGGGGCGCCATAAGCGTCCCTGCTCCAGCACCACGACAGAGAGGCCCATGCGGGCAAGCCGCGAGGCAGCGACGCCGCCGCCGTAGCCCGATCCGATGACGATGGCGTCATAGGCTGGCGCGAGGCGAGCGGATGATGTGACCGCGCTGACCATGAAAACCCTTTGAGCACTGAAGGCGGATCAGTTGCGCACCTGACGGGACCTGTCAAAGGGTGAAGCTCCAGAAGCTTAATCATGTCGCATGCGCACAGCCGGTGGCGATAAAGCCGGTCGGGCTGGCAACTGGAGGCGCAATCAGGCAGATGATTGCAGTCCTGGCCTGACGACCGCTGGGGCGTACAGCGACGGGTCGGCGCGGACAGCCGGGAGACGGGCATGAGGGGTGAGGACGTCGGACTACGGGCACCAGACGACTGGCAGCAGGCCGCGCGCGACGCGGCTCGGCGCCGCCGCAAGCGACTGCTTGACCTTCTGACGTGGGTATTTGCGGCGGTCGCGCTCGGCTATCTCTCGCTGCATGCGGTGGTGACGGTCAAGGCCTACACCGCCGCCGGCGTGCTCTCTGCGCTGGCGACGCTGGTGACGCTCGGCTTCGGCGACCTGTGGTGGGCGGTCGATGCCTGGCGCAGCGGCGATCGCGCGATGCTGGCGGTAGCGGGCAGCGCTGCGACAGTAGCTTTCGCCTCGTGGGCCTCCCGGGGGTATACGAACCGTCTGCTGTTACGCCTCGCTGTCGCCGATCTCGACGACCTCGGCCGCGAGATCGACCAGGTAAAGAGCAGCCTCGATAAGACGGGTTTCGACCGGGAGGGCAGGCGATGACGGCCGATCGCCGAAGCGTCAGTTGGTTCAGCGCGTGAGAGCGTCTGGCGCGCCGAGATGACGAACGGCGCATTGCAGGCGATGATGCGGTCGGCGTGACGCCGTCAGCAGGAGTGGCGCCGCGAGATGACGATGAAGTTTCCAGAACTCACCTACGCGACGCCCGCCGATCCCTGGCTGAAGCGCCACACCATCCAAGCGCTCGAGCGTTGGGCGGGTCGCGACTACTTCGTGCCGCTGTACGAGCGCTGGCAGGCCGAGCACGTCGCGGGGACAGGCCCGGTGATCGGCCCGATGCTCGACCTCTGCGACGTCGAGATGCGGATCGTCGCCGGTCGCCTGCCCGAGCAGCTGGCGAGCGACCAGCCGCTGGTCATCGTCGCCAATCACCCGTTCGGCATCGTCGATGGCATCGCGGCGCTCGCCATCGCCGAGGCGCTCGGCCGGCCATTCCGCGTCATCATCAACAAGGACCTGATGAAGGTGCCCGAGATCCGGCCCTATTCGCTGGCCGTCGATTTCGCCGAGACGCGCGCGGCGCAGGCCGACAACATCCGTATGCGCAACGAGGCACTCCGCCTGCTCAAGGCGGGAACCACCATCGTGGTGTTTCCGGCAGGCGGCGTCGCCACCGCGCCGAGCATGTACGAGCGCGCCGCTGAACTGCCGTGGAAGGGCTTCACCGCCCGCATGATCCTCGCCGCGAAGGCACAAGTGCTTCCCGTCTGGTTCGATGGCCAGTGCGGCCCGCTGTTCCAACTCGCCAGCCGCTTCTCGCTGACACTGCGCTTAGGGCTGATCATCCGCGAATTGCGCCAGCGCGTCGGCCGCCCGCTCGACGTGCGCATCGGCGAGGTGATGCCGTTCGCCGAGATCGCCAGCCTCGTCGGCTCCGACCGCCGCGCGCTCATGCACCTGCTGTTCGAACGGGTGCATGCGCTCTCCGGCGAGCCAGTCGAAGACGTCCGCGCCCGCATGGCCGCCCTGCCGGGCTGGCTGAAGCAGGCGTGAGTCCGTTCAGCCTCAGCGTCGCCCTACTCCTCACCCCCGCCCGCGATACGGCGCGACGCCCTGCTCGGGCAGCCACACGCCGGCAGGCAGCATGCCGGTCTGCCAGAACACGTCGATCGGGATGCCGCCGCGCGGATACCAGTAGCCGCCGATCCGGAAGAACTTGGGCGCGAGCAGGTCGACGAGCCGCTTGCCGATCGCCACCGTGCAGTCCTCGTGGAAGGCGCCGTGGTTGCGGAACGCGGCGAGGTACAGCTTCAGCGACTTCGATTCGACCAGCCACGCCCCCGGCACGTAGTCGATGACGAGGTGGGCGAAGTCGGGCTGGCCGGTCACCGGGCAGAGCGAGGTGAACTCGGGCGCGGTGAACCGCGCCACGTAGTCGGTGTCAGGGTGCGGGTTGGCGACGCGCTCGAGAAGCGCGTCGTCCGGGCTTGCCGGCAGGCCGACGTGCTGGCCGAGCAGGCGGGGCGCGGGCGTCGGGGTGTGATCGCTCATGGTGTGCCTCATGCCGCCTGCATGCCGATGCGCTCGTCGCGCCCCCGCAGCCAGTAGACGAACGGCAGGGCCGCGAGCACCGCCCACGTCTTTCCCACCACCTGGCCCCACAGATACTCGAGGCTGCCGAACGCGAGTTGCAGGAAGATCATGCTGTCGACGACGAGGCCGGCGATCGAAGACAGCAGCACCGCGAGCAGCAGGCGGCGCTTGGCGAGCGGCGTGTAGACCACCAGGTCGGCCAGTTCTGCGATCAGGAAGGCCGCCCCCGAAGCGATCACCAGTGCCGGCGGCGCCAGGAATGCCGAGAGGCCGGCACCGACCACCACAGCACCCGCCGCCCATCCGAAGCCGAGGCGGCGCTGGACCAGATCGCGCAGCACGAACGATAGCCCGATCACGATCACGGCGCTCGGCGCCATCAGTGTGCTCCCGTTGAGTTGCCAGCCGACGGGGATGAGGCATGGACCGTTTGGAACACATTTCGTGCCGACGTTCTGGATGATCCAGTTGGCGGCCGGAATGCAGGCACAGAACAGGGCGAGGAAAACCGCCCCTTCGATCAGCCGCTGGCGATCGAGGGCGGCCGTCATCGGCGGCATGGGGGCGGTGTCGGCCGTCGTCATGGTTGTATCTCCGATTTGTTGGGCGCAACGAGATGGCGCGCCGGGCCGTCAGGCCCATCAGTTACTTGGCGGATTTGCCAGCGTCGTCCTTACGACGTCAGGCACCGGTTGGCGAGGCGCCTGCGCGGCAGGCGGCGCGCACCCGCGCCACCCACTGCTATCGACGGCGCAGGGAACACAGCGCCGATTATCGCGTTGCATCGTGCAGATTGTGATCGGCAACGCTTTACGCCCGCAAGCGTGCGGCTCGTCGTTCAGTCTCGCGCACCCGAGCGGAGGCAACCATGCTCAGTACCATTCTCCTCATCGTCCTCATCCTCGCGCTGGTCGGGTCACTGCCGATGTTCCCACACGCCCGAAATTGGGGCTACGGGCCATCGGGGCTGCTCGGCACCGTGCTGGTCATCGTGCTCCTCATGGCGCTTGCCGGACGGGTGTAGTCGCCGCCGACACCATCGATACAAATCAACTCAACCGAGAGGTCTCCGCCATGCCGAACGACACCGCGCCTATCGTCGCCACTCCATCTCGCGCCACCGCCGTCGCGATGCCCGATCAGCAGCGCTCCTACATCGACTGGGCGAGCATCCTCGCCGGGTCGATCGTCGCGGTTGCGATGTCGATGGTCCTGCTCGCCTTCGGCGCGTCGATCGGGCTCTCGGTCGCAACGCCCTGGTCGGCGTCGGGGCCGAGCGCCACCACCGTCGGCATCGGAGCTGCCATCTGGTTCGCACTAGTCCAGGTCTGGGCCATCGGTTGCGGCGCCTACATCGCCGGCCGGATGCGTCCGAAAGCCAACGACAGCGTGCGCGACGAGGTTTCCTTCCGCGACGGCATGAACGGGCTCGTCGTTTGGGCTCTCGCGGCGGTACTTGCCATCTATCTGGCAGCCAGCATCGTCTCTGGCGCGGTCCGCACCGGCGCGCAGGTGATGCAGGCGACGGCGGGTGCTGCTGCCTCGGCTTCGACCGCAATCGCTGACCGCGCCATCGATCTGGCGTTCCGCCGTGCCCCGCCTGCTGCCGCCACCCCGGCCGGCAACGCTGCCAATCCGGGCGCCGCACCCGCGCTGGCGCCTGCTGCGGCCGAAGTGCCGGAACTTACCGCCGCTCAGCGCGCCGAACTGACGCGGATCGCGAAACGCGGGCTCACAACCGGAGAATTCGACCCGCAGGACCGCGCCTACGTCGCGCGTCTGGTGGGTGAAAAGACAGGCGTTTCGCCGGCTCAGGCGGAAGCTCAGGTCAGCGCCGCCCTCAACCAGGCCCTCGAAACCACCAAGCAGACGACCGAGGCGGCGCGCAAATCAGCGGCATCGGCGTCCTTCTGGGCAGCAGTCGTCTTCCTGCTGACAGGCATTGCCGCGTGGTGGGCGGCCAGCATCGGCGGCACGCACCGCGACGAAGGCCTCTATCGCTGAAACAACGACCTTACTGCCTTGATCGACCGTAACCCCCAACCACAGGAGATTGCACAATGGTCCCCGGACTCCTCGCCTGGCTGATGGGCGTCCCGCTTCTTGTCATCGTGGCGCTCTATCTGATTTTCTGAGGCAAACGTCGACGGGCAGCGGAGCCGCGGAACACCGCCGCCCCGGCTGCTCGTTGGCGCTTGCACCAATCGCCGACCCCACACTATTCCCGCGCCAAATCCGGCGCCCTCGCCTCTTCCACCAGCATCGCGATCGCCGCGTCGAGCGCCATCACCTCTTGGCGTTGGCTACCCAGCCGCCTGATCGACACCGTGCGTTCTTCCGCCTCGCGCTTGCCCGCCACCAGCATCACCGGCACCTTGGCATGCGAATGCTCGCGCACCTTGTAGTTGATCTTCTCGTTGCGCACGTCGAGTTCGGCCTTGAGGCCCGCCTTCTTGAGCGCCGCCATCACCTCGCCGGCATAGGCATCCGCATCCGAAACGATGGTGGCGACTACCGCCTGCACGGGCGCGAGCCACAGCGGGAAGTGGCCGGCGTGGCTCTCGATCAGGATGCCGAGGAAGCGCTCCAGTGAGCCGCAGATCGCGCGATGCACCATCACCGGGCGCTTCTTCTCGCCGTCGGCGTCGATGTAAAATGCGTCGAACCGCTCCGGCAGGTTGAAGTCGACCTGCGTGGTGCCGCACTGCCATTCGCGCCCGATGGCGTCGCGCAGCGTATACTCGAACTTCGGCCCGTAGAACGTGCCCTCGCCTTCGTTGACGCCGGTCTTGATGCGGTTGTCGGACGCTGCCATCTTGGCCAGCACACGCTTCAGGATATCCTCGGCGTGGTCCCACATGGCATCCGTGCCGACGCGCTTCTCGGGCCGCGTGGCGAGCTTGACGACCACCTCGTCGAAGCCGAAGTCCTTGTAGACCGACATCATCAGGTCGTTGATCTTCAGACACTCGGCTTCGAGCTGCTCTTCCGTGCAGAACACGTGCGCGTCGTCCTGCGTGAAGGCGCGCACCCGCATCAGCCCGTGCAGCGCGCCCGACGGTTCGTAGCGATGCACGCAGCCGAACTCGGCCAGCCGGATGGGCAGGTCGCGGTAGCTCTTGAGGCCGTGCTTGAAGATCTGCACGTGGCCCGGACAGTTCATCGGCTTCAGCGCGAACAGGCGCTGGTCGGCGTCGGGATCGTTGGGGCGCAGGAACGCCGACGCCGACTTCACGGCGAACATGTTGTCGGCGTACCAGCCCCAGTGGCCCGAGGTCTCCCACAGGCTCTTGTCGAGGATCTGCGGGGCGTTGACCTCCTCGTAGTCGCCGTCAAGGCGGCGGCGCATGTAACCGATGAGGTTCTGAAACAGGCGCCAGCCCTTGGCGTGCCAGAACACGACGCCCGGCCCTTCTTCCTGGAAGTGGAACAGGTCCATCTCGCGGCCGAGCTTGCGGTGATCGCGCTTCTCGGCCTCCTCGATCTGGTGGAGGTGGGCGGCCAGCTCGCTCTCCTCGGCGAACGCGGTGCCGTAGAGCCGTTGCAGCATCGGCCGGTTGCTGTCACCGCGCCAGTAGGCGCCGGCGATCTTCATCAGCTTGAACGCCTTGCCGATCTGGCCCGTGAAGGCCATGTGCGGGCCGCGGCAGAGATCGAACCAATCGCCCTGATAGTAGATCTTGAGGTCCTGATCCGCGGGGATCGCATCGACCAGCTCGACCTTGAAGGCTTCGCCCTTGTCGGCGAACACCTGGCGAGCCTTCTCGCGCGACCACACGTCCTTGGTGAACGGCTTGTTGCGGGCGATGATCTCCGCCATGCGCTTTTCGATCTTCGGCAGATCATCGGGCGTGAACGGTTCGGCTTTGGCGAAGTCGTAGTAGAAGCCGCTCTCGATTACCGGGCCGATGGTCACCTGCGTACCGGGGAACAGCTCCTGCACGGCCTCCGCAAGCACGTGCGCGCAATCGTGGCGGATCAGCTCCAGCGCTTCCGGATCGGAGCGCGTCAGGATGCGCACGCTGGCGTCGCGCTCGATTCCGTCAGCGAGGTCAGTTACGACTCCGTCGACCATCATCGCGACCGCCTTCTTGGCGAGCGACTTCGAGATGCTCTCGGCGAGTTTGGCGCCGGTGATGCCCTTGGCGCTCTTGCGCACCGAGCCATCAGGAAACGTCAGCGAAATCTCGGAGACGGAATTGGACACTGGGTCGGACATGGGGGTTCTCACTCCTACGAACCAAGCAGGTAAGATGACGGACGGACAGGTTGCCCGCCGCGCTGGTGTTCGATGCCGATTGGCATGGTTTGTCAAGGCGGCGGGCATTCGGGCTCCGCTCGAAGCGGGGCCGGCCCCGCGCCCCAGCTGGCGGGTCACCCGCCAGACCACCCGACTTCTTGAGACTAGAACACGGGCGGGTTCGGGAAGGTGTCCCTCCCGAGCGGGTTTGGGCGGCAGCCCAGACGCGGCAACGCCGCGTTCAAAGGGCGAGCAGCGCCAGTAAAATCGCCCCAGCCAAGCCAGCGATCACATACACTCGTAGCGCCCGCCGGATGTCCTCCGGCGTGGCGTCCTGCCGCCCGCCTGCGTTCATCCAGTGATCCTCGACGATCGTGCCGCCATACCGCCGGGGCCCGGCGAGCGCGACGCCCAGCGCACCCGCCATCGCTGCTTCCGGCCAGCCGGCATTGGGCGACTTGTGGCGACCCGCGTCCTGCCACATCGCAGCGGCGGCCCGCTGCACGCTTGACCACCCGCTGGTCGCTGCCGCCGCCACGATCAGCAGGCCGGACAGCCGCGCCGGCACGAGGTTCATGACATCGTCGAGCCGCGCCGCCGCCCACCCGTAGGCGAGGTAGCGCTCGGAGCGATGGCCGATCATGCTGTCGGCCGTATTCACCAGCTTGTAGGCGATGATGCCGGGCAGCCCCGCCACCAGATACCAGCAGGCCGGCGCCACCAGCCCATCGGAGAAGTTCTCGGCCAGCGTCTCGATCGCCGCGCGGCTGACGCCCGCCTCGTCCAGGCTTTCGGGGGCGCGCCCGACGATCATCGACACCGCCTGCCGGGCCGCGGGCAGCCCCCCGCTCGCGAAGCCCTCGGCGACACGGGCGACATGCTCATAGAGCGAACGGCCGGCGAGCAGCACGGCGACCACGACGATCTCGGCGATCATGCCGGGCGTGCTGCCGGCGCACAGCCATTGGAGAAGCAGCCCGCCGCCAACGGCGGTCACCAGCAGGGCTGCGAGCGCGCCGGCTCCCGCGACCCGCCGCATCACAAAACTCCACGTCGCGCGGTTGCACATCCGCTCCAGCGCGCCGATCGCGCGGCCCATCACCACCACCGGATGTGGCAGCCGCCGCCATGCCCAGTCCGGATCGCCGACCACAGTATCGAGCATCAGTGCCGCCAGCAGCACCATCGGCGCGACTTCGGAGAGCATCATG
>Ga0247831_1006003_pt1 | contig 14687 bp, 7 predicted proteins | sample LaCruzMarch2015__9_FD_192406 | JGI IMG/M metagenome (GOLD analysis project Ga0247831, IMG submission 192406) | Freshwater microbial communities from meromictic Lake La Cruz, Castile-La Mancha, Spain - LaCruzMarch2015_1m | ecosystem: Environmental > Aquatic > Freshwater > Lake | place: Spain...
CCACGCCCCCCCCCGGCTGAACAAACCCCTTTATATTTTCATTCCCCCCCTCCCCCCCGCCCGTTGAACTAACTCGGAATGGTATGCATTTATGAATATGTGACCCACAACATGATAATTAATTACAACGCACCAAATCGCACACAAACGTTAGTCGTTTGGGCCAAGGCGGTAGATTCGCTCGAATGCGGTCGACGACATATACGTGAATATCCAGCACCGCCACTGCCCAATCCATTTTCCAATAGCAATAATAGCAATCATAATCAGCCCCAGATCCTTGCCCCCTCGTCATCATCGGATTCACTCGCCAACAACAACAACAAGTCGACCGAGAATAATTCCAATAACAACAACAACAATAGTAGTAGTAGACATGTTACCAATGACGATGGATCCATACTCACCATATCATTACCCACCTCCAATCCCGGTCGCGACTTCCTGGATCGGTACATGATACAAATAGTATCGATATTATTGGATCAACAGCCGTTAAAAATCGGCGAACCGGAAAAAGAATGCGTGGAAAAGTCGTTACGATGTGCGTTACAAATCATTAAGGACGACATCGACTATGTTAATGACGTCGATGCCAAGTTGACCGCCGCCATCCAACGGCAGCAGCAGCAACGACGGTCTTCTGCTGTTCCGGGGGGGGAAGGAAGGAGGGGGGGGGAAACATCGACGACGGAAGCGGTACGTCGAATAGCGATCGAGAATAATGGCGGCATCATCGGTTTACGACCGTGCTCGACGATATTGGCATTGGGACATATATTCAGTCGTAAATCGACATATTACAAATCTCAGCGACAATGGTCGAATGCGCCGGTGGGCGCACCCGAATTACGATTGCACATGATTAGCGTATTTCGTCGATTGCGCGGTTTTACCTCGTTGAGTATATATTTAAACGGCAGGGTGGGGGATATTACGTCATTTCCAAATTTAGAATTATGTACTCATATCGTTGGTGCATTGTATGATGGTTTACCCAGTAGTAGTAGCAGCAGCAGCAGCAGCAATGATGGTGGTGGTGGTAGTAGTGGGGGGAATAATAATACTAATACACGCGATCGAAGTAACAGTACTGCCTCCTCAACCTCGGATGAATATGTCTTATCCAAGTATAATAGTATACTATCAGTAACACGTGCTGTATCAACCGCAATTATGAAACATATACTATTATTAGATGAAAGTACACTAAAACGTATAGATACGAAGACAATTGAGGGCTTAAGGCGAGAATTACTTCGATTATATAAAGATATGAGCGAGATTGAACCACCCATTGCTGTTAATGCCAACAGGAGCAACAGCAACAACAACAACGATGGAGATGATGATGGATCGTCGTCATCAATCATGGGGAGTGGTGGTGGCGGCGGTGGTGTCAAGTTATTATACGAATACTTTTCTTTCTGGCGTGAATTATCATTACGACTAATCACGAGTTCAAGTTTACCACTCCGTTTATTTGGATGGGATGAAATATCAACAATAATAACCGAGTCGGAACGTACACGTCCTCCACCCCGTGCATACATGGTCTCGGGCGCCGGGACTGAATTGATTAATGGATTGTATGAATTTGATAATAAACACGTGAACCAGTATGGGTATGTAAAGAGTGGGATTGAGTTACAGTATCATAAGACGATACAACCACCCAATGATGTCGGTGGTGGTAGCCATCACGGTGATGGAGGCGTTGTGGTCGTGGATGACTATTCGGCAGACGTTATTGGTGGAATAGCTCCGCAGCAACAACATCATCAACAACCACCACCACCGACGATGGCAGTGGTCGTACCGTCAGATCAGACGGGCATCCCCTCCCGTGGCAACGGAAGCGCTTCTGCTGTTGTTGGTCGATTACGTAGGGTCACACTCTTCCGATGCACCATGCGTTCATCTCAGAAATGGTGGTTCTTATCAGAGTGCGATGAGCATCAACCGGGGACCGATAAGGATGTGGACTACTATCAACACAAGTCAAAAAGAGAAGAGGAGGGATTACCAAGCAAGGCTGGTTGGTTTACCTGTCGTCCGGGGTCTGATCCACCTCCCACACTTGAGGCAGTCGGGAAGTTAGTACCACGCGGTGAGGAGTATAATACATTAGAACATCAATTGGCAATATGGGCGATAGATAATGGGGTCATTGAATTGGTATTGGGGGATGGTATACATCGGGAGGTCATAAGTCGGAGTGCTGGTCTGATTAAATTCCTGGCTGGGATGAGTCGAGAGGGTAACAACGCTATGTCTTCGACAATGATGAGTGATGGAGAGTCGTCCGGTAGTAGTCCAGCAACAACGACGAGTAAGTACTGTCTACAGGCGTCTCACCTCCTGTTGGCGTGGAAGACAAGCACAAACAAGGCGGATGCGGCAGTATCGTCGCAAATTTATCAATTACTCGTTAGTATCCTACCCTCGTTGCCGAGCTCACTTGCCATACCACTTATCGAGGCCATTCGTTCCTCGTTGGACCAGAGTGTTCCTACGTCCTTGTCTTCTGGTGGACACACAGGAATTGATATCTCCCAGTCCTCCAGGGCGGTAGAGAAGCAAGTCGATTTTTTTGCCGAGGTATCTGAATTTTGCAGTGCCATAGCCGAGAGAATGTTGGCTGACAGTGCCGTCTATTTACCTTACGATGCCAATGCAGTAGATCCTGTACGCGAGGCTATCCTGAATCTACAGTGGGCCATTCTTTCTCACAAAGATGCGCTAGCCCTCAAATCTTACGAATCAATAAAGAAATTTGTCTTGTCCGAGATAGGTAAGAATGAACCCACCGCGGACAAGTTACGGATCACATTCCTAATACATACACGCGATGAAATTATCCAAAATGGGCTGATTACTGACCCCAACCAACATGGGTTGGTCGACGAGGCTCACGCACTGCACATGGTTCAGTTGGCCAAGCATCTATTGGAAGGATTTTGGAATGTTGAGGAGTTGGAATCGATGATCATTCGTCCCAATCCTGGAAAGCCTGATCAGGATTTTCCCATGCTAATCTTTACAGATTTGATAAGCTACATCAAGCGAAGAAGTAGCAGCACGGTGCCACCATTGCGGAAGGCTTTCGCCTCAACCGCCCCCGAATTCAACCATATTCAGTCATTATCGACACGATTGAAAATTCTTAGATTTGTGTACGGACTTAATGCAGTCTGGTTGGATAATACTATTAAGATGTATATGTCAAGTGAGCAGCTGATGCACTTGTGGAACATGTGTGATCAACCCGTTGATAGAGAGTTAGTGATGATGTTTTTGGCGGACTCTTCCAAGACTCTCGACAATCCCCTGCGGCCTGAAAATTCCATGCACAATATAGAACATCTTTCTCCCTGTTTTCTCGATAATGTATACATATTCGAGAATCTATTTTGTGCCGATACAGGTGGTCCTAGATGGGAAGATATGAATGATATGGCATATCAATCGTTTCAACAATTTGATGCAAAAGAAGCACGTTTTTCGTCACTTACAACAGATGCACTCTGGAGGATATGTCTGAGTGCAGGAAATGATGTCGTGGCATCGCACGCAATGAATGACCTCTTGGCAATGTATAATAACAAACGTATCTCTGTATTACCTATTGCGGCTCTTGCGTCTGAGGGCGAAAAGAAAGACGGTGACCAATTTTCCCAACGAATATTCAACTGTCTAGTGCAAGTGAAAGAGGGCCTCAGTGCTGGGAATCGATCGTCGGAACGGAGTGCAGAACGTTGCATTCGTATTCTAAGCGCGGCCATCGATCAGTGTCATAATTTGGGTTGTAGTGTTGGAGCTGTTGTGGAACGACTGAATACAATGTTCCAAATTCAACAACAGGGAGGATTAGCGAGCACATCGCCGCCTTCCGTAGAGGAGTACTTGAATCTTGTTCCGCACGGACTGAGGGGAGTCTATGCGTGCAATACCGTGTCGATTATAGCCAAAGCTACATTTCGGGGGGTTGGAAATAACCATGGCTCTCCATCGAACGACGGCGGGGAAAGCTCATCCCGAAACATGAACACGCAGTCTGAGCGCTTCTCACTGGAGATCCATCCGCTCCAAACCCTAGCCTCTATTAAGAGTCAAATTGCCGCGTATTGCAAACACGATGAGACAATGACGAAACTGAACAATTTGACTGGCCAGCGGCGCATTGCGAATAGCAATTTAGAGCCGCCACGTATTAATAATATGCCAGATACCACGCTGGCTGGTGATTTGGGCATAATGGAGGGTAGTGAGATAATAGCGTTGCTTTCCGACAAGGTTATTACAAATAATGCCATGGGAAACAGTGGTAACTCCAATAGTAGTTCAGTACAATTTGATGTCCCTCACGACCCAAACAGGGAGCAGCCACTTTTTTCTCCTAAGGCACTGATACCTTCACCAGCGCCCCTAACATCGCTTGACTTGACTGGTTTATTTTCAAGCAATGGACCAGATGGTTCGTCCAACTCATTTTTTGATATGCTCATTTCGGTGTTGGAATCGCTTCCGGTGATGACCGAGGTGACAACGAATGATAATAGCAAGAGAACTCGAGATAGAAAGGGCGCAGATACTCACTCTCTCGCGTGGGACCTACTATCTTCAATGCCGACCAATTCTGGAATGATTGTCAACGTTCATCGGGCTTGCTCTATCACGTCCGAGACACAAGTAAATCCAAGAGTTGATGAGATGGCCATCGAATCAACCGATGACGTATACGACTGGTCCTCCCTATTGGACTTTTGTCACTTTGAGCGCTCAGTATACGTGATGCAAATACTCGATTCATTCTTACGTCCGGCACCCGTCATGTTTTCGAGCTTACCCAAAGATATCGCAGGTGAACTTTTTCAATCCATGTCTGATAGGGCGAAAGTATTTCGTTCATATTTCATTCAATCGGGTGGTTTTGATTCGGTTTTACGTCTCTTCATCATCAGTGGCAAGAGTACTGATATGGGACAACGAAACAAAATGGGCAACGAGTGTGCATTACGAATCATCAGAGAATGCTTCTTTAATGATAACGTGCTGTCTGAAGAAGGAAGGAAATTGATTGCTTCATTTGCCGAAAAAAATGACGCAACGATGAGCAAATTCCTGGAGAGTCTCGTTTCCATTACAATTCATGATTGTGGTGTGTCTCATAACGCAATTGTGAGGGTTCTCAAACTAGCACGTTTGATGCTTGAGTCTGGTGGCTCGGCAGTATTGGAGGACTTTACATCGTTGGCAGACAACGCCGCTGAGACATTCCTCACATCAGTATTGCTATGGAAGGGATCTGGCTCATTGGCATCCACAAGTATCCGTTCATCTGTGAGCATTAGGAAAAGTGCTGAAGAGATGATTCTGGCGATTCCTCTCCTCTCAGCATCGGCATTCTCTTGGCTTGTCAAATCGCTCAAGAGTGTCGATCCTTTTACGGATGGTTCTGAAGAGTTCTTTTCTGTACTGCTGAAGCTCGTGAATTCTGTTAATCGTACAGATAATGCTGCACAGCTGCGAGAGTTGGGGATGGCTGTTTGCGTTAAGCTTGCATCGTGTCCTGGCCCAAATAGTGAAAATGCCTTTATTGATCATAGCACTGGAGTTCTATGTGGCTGCTTAAAGCTTCTCATTGCTCTCATTGAAGTCGACCATGGAGATTACGGCGGGTTTCTCGTGGAGGGATCGAGCCATATCATTAAATGTCTCAATATAATTCCATGGTCTGGTGAAGTCTCTTCTACGGCCGGTGGGCAGTGGGAGCTGGAAAGTATGAGTGGCAAGGACAAGGCTGTCGTCGACTTGATCGGGTCAATCTTTGATGGATTCATATCTTCACCACTGGCATCAGGATCGCCACCGATTTGCTGCGATAAGGTTTCTCGCCAGCTTGCCTTTGACGTAATAAGCGCCGCCGCACAAGCATGTAGTGGGGGTACAGGTTATCGTATTCTATCTCAAAAAATCAATGGAATAATAGCCAACGTGTCTCCAACGCTACGTCATAGATGGGGTCAGAATGCAACGGTTGATGATAGATGTAGTTCTTCTCGGAATGCAAATTCTGTTCGATACTCTGGGCTGAAGAATCAGGGTTGCACATGCTACATGAATTCGGTCCTACAGCAGCTATTTATGATGCCAGCACTACGTAAAAGCTTGTGCTCTGCCAAAATTCCGACAATAGTACGATCCTCTGGTGGTGGTTCTGTCGCAAAGGGGAGTGCATTGGTAGGAAAGAAGATTTTGGTGCACTGGGAGAATGGGAATAAGTACGATGCTACGGTCTCCTGTTACAACGAAGTCACGGGTATGCACACCATCAATTACTGCCCAATAAAAATTATCACATCTGCACTGGGACATCACCATCAACAGCAACCGATGCACGCGATCGATGTAAGCAACTTACCCCTAGATTTACCTGAGGAATACACTTTGACCGCGGGTCGTCCTGGCAAAGAAACTGGTGCGTTTGAGATTGTTTTGAGCACGAACAGGCCGGCAGCAGCTACTGATGGATCGTCACAAAATGACGGAGCAGATGCCGAATTACAAGCAACGTCACCGGAGGTTCTTGAGACACCTGACGAGTGCTCTTCACGGAAATTATTAGAAGAGGTGCAGCGCACATTTGTGAACTTGGATGAAGCGCGGGGTAGGTGCTTTGATCCTCGTGCGCTCGTTGAGGCGAGTCACTGTCTCAAATTGGAGTTCGACGTGTGGCAGCAAAACGATGCGTCAGAATTTGCAATGAAGTTGTTAGACAGACTTGAGATATCTTTAAAGAAGTGGTCTCCTTCGCATTTCAAGTTCCTAGCGAATACCTTTGGAATGAAAAAGACGACACAAAAAATATGCAGGGAGTGTGGTTTAAAGGTGAGGTGAACTTTGCTACTATATGAATATGATGATCAAGAAATTTTCTTACAATGTATCTGTTTCTTCGTGTTTTCTTTTATTCGCAGTCAAACCGGGAAGAGCATATGATGAACATCGATTGTCAAATTCGTAACAAATCAAGCATCCATGAGGCATTAGCGGCCATGTGCGAAGATGAAATTATGGAAGGCGATAATAAAGTGTTGTGTGAATTTTGCAAAGTCAAACAAAATACTGTCCTGAGAACTGCTATATCCTCACTTCCCGATGTACTTGTTCTCTCCCTAAAACGATTCGACTTGGATTATACTACTTTTGAAACTGTCAAACTTAACAGTCGCTGTGAATTTGGAGAGTCACTTAATGTAAAAAAGTATACGCTTCAAGCAAAGGAAGTTCTCGAAGCAGCGGCTAAGGCTCACGAAGAAGACACTAAGAGTGAACTTGGTTCCATGATGGAGTTGGAAGAAAGTGAAACAAAAGATGGTGCCGAAGAAGAAGATCCGCTTAGCATACTGCCAGATGAAGATTACGAGTATCGATTGACGGGAGTCCTTGTACATGCAGGAGTTGCGCAAGGGGGACATTATTACAGTTTTGTTAAAGATCGAATATCTGCAAAATGGTACAGATTTGACGACGAAGATGTGACTCCATTCGACACAGCCTCAATAGAGCACGAATGCTTTGGCGGCAAAGTGAAAAATGAAACCAAGTTTCTGAATGGCAATACTCACACTGTTGAAAGAGAGCAATTTGCAAATGCTCTTATGCTGTTCTATGAGAAAGTCAAGCCCGAACAGTTTGAAAGTACCACTGCTGATGCGCCTATGGTTGATGAGACAAATGCAGCTCTGTTGAATCTAGAATACTCTAATGGGTATGACGTTTTCCAACCGGAAGTAAGGAGCTCAAACTCATCCCATAGTTGGCAAGCATTCCTCCTGACAGAGGAGTTCCAAAATTTTATGAAAGAAATTCTTGAAATTTGTGCTGGAAGCAAGCAATCAAAGGGTGTGGACGACAGTATGGATATCACCCCAGCATCGTCACCGTCTACATTTTTAGCGGGTACAGGGCTTGAATCGTGGCGCGTGGATGCAGTACGAATGTCGCTGTCTTTTGTGTTTGATATTCTTTTTCACTTGCCACTAAAAAAGATTGCATTAGAAGACTGGTCTAAAATTTTGATGGGGGTATTTATTTCGTCGTGCGAGATCACTGCTATGTTTGTTTCCGACCTGGCCAAACGAACTCACCAAGTGTATGAGAATTGGATCCGTGCTTACTCAATTGAATGTCCAGATGAAGGGTCAAGAAGGACTGCTTTGCACATATTCGTAGTCGCGATATCTTCGTTGTTGAGGAACCCGTCTGAGCAAATGTTGCTTCAATCCTGGACGCAGAGTTGGTCGACTCAGGTTTCAGAATTGGAGAAGCATTGGATTAGCAAACGACAACGTGGTGGTACATTACCAACCAGATTAATTCAACAGGACATGCGTCCGCTAGAAGATATCGCGAAAATTGGAGTGACCGCTACCAGCATTGGTATCATAATTTCTTATCTTTCAGAACTCGTTGAGGTGTCACCCCGGTACCACCAGGCCAATATAGATTTGTGTTTCTTCATTAGGGAACTTGCCACGGCGAGTGGCAATCTTCGTTCCGCCATGGTCGAAGCTCACTTTATAGCACGTTTGGCTTGCCTTCTGGCTCGAGATAATGGGCATATCACCCTTAGAATCTTATTTCCTGGATCTTCCATCAGCCACGATGTAGTCGATGCAATATCAAGGGAAGAGACTTTTTCGTCGAATAGTCTTGGAATGAGTAATTCTCATAATGGACATTTGGTGTGGGACGCGATTGGATATCTCCTCGGGATTCCATGGATCAAACAAGAACCCATTTGTTTTGATACAGGCGAAACCAATAGAGGCAGAAATATTCGTAACCTGACTCCACGTGCCGTAGCGGCACTGACAACTATTTTTGAGGAATCGAACCCCCATGATTCAAGTGGTATGGTTTTACGTGACATACAGAACTACTTGCAGCGATGTGGACATAATGTCCCAACTCAGAGAATTGATCAACTCTTCAGCAAACACGCAGTTGATGGGATGCTGACACTGAAAGGATTCTTGGCATATTACCGTGAAACAGTGCTCCAAAACGAGCTGCAGGTAAGTTTATCGATCTTCCTCATGCATTTTGTTTATGAACTGGACCCCCTATTGAATGCGATAATATCTCTTAATCTCCTCAGGTTCATTACGAACTCGCTGTCTTCGGTTTCCGACCAGATCTTTCACGTCGGCACTACGATTGCATATATGGTGATGAAAGTAACGGTACGAAACCCCTATTACCTTATTGTGAGAGCATTGCCCATGATGTCGCAATGAATCGTACAAGTCTGTCTAAAATCCACCGTTTCACTGAGATGGGATTGACGCATCTCCACCTTTTGAATTGCGCTAACGTACACCTTGGCATGACTGAGTACATTTTGGCCGCGTGTTCAATTGGTAGGACTTCGACTGAGTTAATAACTGAGTCGCTTTACATTATCCATGACCGTATCGAACGTGAGGTTTGGGGAAGAGGAAATCAGGGTGACAGCCATAATAAATTGATGATCTCGGTTAGTCAATTCTGTCTCGCGTGAAATCCACGTTCTTCACCTGTTACGTCACTCACTACTTTTCTTTTTCTTATGTGTTGGTACAGATTTTGCAGACGCTCATAGCAATTCCCGACGAGAAACAGCAAGAGCGCATTACAACAATAATGATCAACGACGATTCCGATGAACGACACGATGGTTTGATAACGAAACCTAAACGCATTCATTTCCGTTATCCCAACGAGTATCGTGTACGGAATTTTGTTGCTAATTATACCGACTTGATAAAACTACTCGCTAAACAACCTGTAGTAGCGAATTGGATGTCGAGGCACCGATCTCTCTGTTCCTGGATCCAGCCCGACGAGGACCACCCCGAATCTGAAAATATATTGCAGTCAAGGAGTGATCGTTCTGGCCGGCGTGGCGGGGGGCATCAAAACATACCCATTCATCAAAATCATGATCCAAATGCCGATGATGAATCATATTTAGATGAAGACTCTAGATCCGACGAAGAGGATGATTTAGTCCGTGAGATGATTGTACATAATAGTGGAACCTCTGAGATTAATGGGATATACATACGAGCTGGGTCATACGATGATGTTTCCAAGTATACGAAGCGGTGCTTCTACGAAGGTAGAGATGAGGAGTTTTCTCTCTTTAGATGCAAACTCACAGACAACACAAGGAGGTGGTATATTTCAATTGTTCCGATGAATTCTCATCCTGGGACAACCAAAGATATCGATTTCTATGCTGCTGCTGCTTCGTATGATGACGATAGTGATCTCCCTCCGCGCAACACCTGGATTTGCATTCCCAACAGGGGGCTGTCGCCGTCGCCTGAAGTGTATCCGAAGATCTGCAACGTTCCAAGGAGTATTTACTATGAAGGTGACGAGAGCCATGGGCCTGGTACTGTTGTTGCTGAGGATGACTCTGATTACCTATGATTTTATATGTTCTCTTTAAAGTAAACTAGAAGTAATTATTCTTTTGCTGACTGGGGTCTCTCTAAATCGGAATAAGGTCTTCTAGCAAGTTTCTCTATTCGTCAAGTCCTTTTATTACCTCAAATTTGTCTATTTTTACAATACAAACACATATTCATCTTTTAAACAATTGACTGTTCTGTACATTCCCCCGTCATATCCTACAAGAAGTAAATGCACTGCCTCCCCACTTATTGTCGCTCCTACCTCTGGTGTTCATAAATTCCATTCACGTGCGACTAGGCACTTCGACGAGAGTCTCACGGAAATTCCTCAAGCAATGAAATGTCGAAAAAGCCTCATACAATTCACCAGCACGCGACCCCTTGACATTGTACACAGTACGATTGTAACTAATCGTAGTGTTTGATACCTCATCCTCGGCAGAAGAATAGACAACAACCGAAAATCTTCCATCATTCACTTTTCCTCCTGGCTCTGAGTTGCGGAAACTGAGACCACCACTACCAATACTGGTGCCAAAGTCATCTTCAATCTCCTCCAAATCATAGTCGGACCAAAAACCTGGGAACAATTCAATGTAGAATTTGGCAACCTCCACTTGCAGTGCTGGACCTCTACGCTCCACGTGAATACCTTCTTGCTCACCGGCAGTAGTAGTTTCATTCGAATTCTCCAACAATGCCTTGGCTAAGCAATAATCCATCAAAATTTCTGCCAGAAGATTTTGGACTTTACTGTCACTCCAATTCGGTTTGAATATTTCATCAATCTCGATAATGAATGTCAGCAGGACCGCATTGTACGAGGCACTTGTTGGATCAGACGCAGTCATGATAAAGTACACATTGAAGATGAAGATTGCCATTCCTAAGAATTTGTTGATGAGTATATTCATCATCAAATATATCTTTGGCCCGTTTAACGTTCGTGCGTAGGTGTAAGTCGACGGCGAATGTTTCGTCGACATGTCACGCTCCATACGTTCAATCTCAGCTGCCTGTTCCTCACGCAGAAATGTCATGGAAGTATTAAAATTCGTCGCATCGTGGAATTGATTCATCAATGTATGTCCAAACATGGCACTGGAAGCAATCATAATGAACACAATCCATAAAAAGTAGGATTCTGTAGGATCAATTGTGACCTGTAAACTCATTATGTTATATTGACTCAATGCAAAGAAGAACACCACCTGTGAAACGAATGCGAATATTGCCATAAAGCTGGTTCTCTTGGAGACATCATTCGATGATGGGACTGAGGAGATTAGATATGCATATTCGTATACGTTGTATTGATGATCGTGTAGATTAAGTAATGCGGCATAACCCTTGGCTATACGGAGGGGTTTCTTGATGTTTTCAGGCTGTGGGAGTACAGTACTGACGGTCCGACCGAGCAACTTGCGTTTATCGATGTTGATGTGTGATGCACCATTGTTCGATCCTGGTGCATCATTAGTAGAGCCATATCCTGACGGTGGTGCTGCCGCATTAAGGAGCAGTCTCGACGAAGGACAGTGTGAGAATGCTTGATATCGGATTGCCGGGGATGAATTGTCAAAGGGTGATACGGTGGTTAATGGCTGATTATGGTTGACTAATCGTTCGAGAAGTGAGATCATCAACACATGATCATCCGTGTCAAGATTCTGAATGTATTGGAAAAATTCCAAATGATTATTTATATCCGTGAAGAGGAAATCTCGTACGAATTGCATCGTTAGCAACAGTAGATAGTAGTACAGGTTGCGTTTCTCAAAGGTTGGCGTTGCTGCTTCATCGATATGCAAATCGATTTGGATCTTCACTCAAATCGAAAAGATCCAAAAAAGTTGCAATGATATAATTTTTATTCTGCAAATAAATGAGAAGGCTAATTAGCTCAGTTGGTAGAGCATCGGATTCCAAATCCGAAAGTCGTCAGTTCAAGCCTGGCATTGGTCACACTGAATTTTTTGCACCATTAATTACTAGCAAGGAGTTGAAGGGGAGAAGGTCCAATCAATCAAGATGTTTATGTGATGTGGTAGGCATCGAAAATGTAGAATAAGTAAGGAGTTTTGTAATGACATTATTCTGGTATCCATCCTCTCTAGTATCTGCAAGTAAGAAAAACATAATATTGATCCGTTAAAAGTAAAACTTTAATCAATTAACAACATCAACCAGGATGAATCATCCACTCATTTTTACGACCAAAATGGATCAATCTCCTTCTCCACATTTAATCGTTCCCTCATAGACGTCAGTGTACCATCATCTTCATCATCATCATCATACGCCTCATCATCATACGCCTCATCATCCTCCTCCTCATCATCTTCATCATCCTCTCCATCAAAGGCAAAATTATCATCATCATCACCACCACTGCTATCACTCGACAATTCCCTACTACTACTATTATTACCACCATCCTCTCCAACTAAGACACTACTCAAGTCTAAACTTTCTCCACCACGTTTACGCCACACCCCTTCCATATCATAAAACAGTCGACTTTTCGGCGTCATGACATGTACCATAACATCGCCATAATCTAATAATATCCAACCCGAGTCGGCACTGCCCTCGGGTATACCATTGCCCAAACATCGCATACCGCTGTGATATTGCTCGACATCCTTGACGATGGCATTGGCGATCGCCTGATTCTGCGGTCGGCTCGTTCCGGTGATAATGATCACGAAGTTGGTCAATGACGTGCAGGGCGTAACGCGCACGGCGGATATGTCGGATGCCTTTCTCATATCGGCGGCCTTGACTATGGTATGCACGAATGGGACTAATGGATCATCGCTCGCCGGTCCGGGGGGTAGGTCGGCGGGGTCGACCGAGTATGGGAAGGATGGTGGACTCGTGATGGAGGATAATACATCATTCACTTGTGGACGTGTGCGTTTCGATGTGTTGGTTGATACCGCCTTGGCGGAACCGCGATTGCCTTTGCGCGATGACATATGCAGCCGTGTGGTGAAGGAGGAGGATATGAATGGTTGTGGTGGTACCGTCAGTGATGATGTTACTGCAATCGTACTTTGTGTGACTGTTGTTGAAATCGATGAGAGCGTGGAATGGAATGCCCGTGTAGTGGTGGTGGTTGTCGCCGCGAGTATGAGGCAACCGCACCATGTCGTAAGCACTAGACGACGACGAGGGCGTTGTCGTTCTCTGTGTGATCGGACCATCATTATACTTCTTTATTAGTCGAGAGATGGTGGTTCTGAACAATGGAAATGGCGGGATGTTGTGGATCCTGTTCTCCTTCCCATATTAATTTATCAATGGCATACATGAATCATCGACGGATTTAATGTACAAATCACGGTGAGTATGTACATCGTGCAGGAATCAGTCTATAATTCTTAGCAGCCCAATGGTATTAACCATGTGCTATTCAAGCGAATCAAGTCAATCTAAGACTGAGAAAAATCGGACAAAAGCAGCTGAAAGGTGCAACTAGATATGTTGTGTCATAGTTAGAGTGCAAAACGACTTTTTTTAAGTGTGATTAATTATTTAATATTCTCATCCTGCTCATCAATGTCATGCGTACATCATCGACGGATTTAATGTACAAATCATATCAACATCCATCATCTTTTAGGAATGCAAACGACTTCCTTGACTGAATTTTCGAGGCCTAGATGCACTTGGTGGTCTCTGCGGTCCAGCTGGATGTTCACGACGAGAATTATTAGCTTAGATGATGGTACATATAGGAAGAAGAAGAAGGTTGGTAGGATGGTTGGATTTTGTTTTTGGACAAGCAGGAAAAGTAGAGAGTAGAGAGGACAACACAGCGTTCATGAGACTTTCGGATTCACGACGACACATCTTGCTGATTTAAGGTCCCATGCGGCTCATATCGCCAAACCCACCATAACCTCCTCCTCCACCGCCACGTTGTTCCTGTTGTTGCTGCTGCTGATCGAACATTTCGTAATCCATCTCGCCTCCACCCATCATCATTGGTCCGTCAAAACCTCCACGATCTCCCATCATCATTGGTCCGCCTTCGAAGCCACCACCCATTCCACGATCATAGCCGGCATAGTCCGTCACTCGGCTCGAATACGAGAAGCCTCCCATGGTATTGTCATTGCGGACAGGATTCCTTGGTCCACCACCACCACCACCGCCACGCCGTCCTCCTCCTCGCTGTTGTTCCGACATCATCATCATCATCATATCCGG
>Ga0247831_1006007_pt1 | contig 14685 bp, 14 predicted proteins | sample LaCruzMarch2015__9_FD_192406 | JGI IMG/M metagenome (GOLD analysis project Ga0247831, IMG submission 192406) | Freshwater microbial communities from meromictic Lake La Cruz, Castile-La Mancha, Spain - LaCruzMarch2015_1m | ecosystem: Environmental > Aquatic > Freshwater > Lake | place: Spain...
GGGGTCGTTTTCGAGGATATCGATGACGATGCAGGTATCGACGACCCAGGTCATTCGCCCTCCCGGAGTTCACGCATCCAGTCGGCTGTGGGACGTGGCAAGTTGCCGTGGATGCGGCGGGCGTAGCCGAGGACGGCCAGCGGGCCAGCGGGCTTTTCTTCGGGCAAGGAGACAAGGATTTGTCGTTCGGACACCTGTTCCCAATGCAGTTTCAGACCCGGATGCAATCCCATGGCCTTGCGCAGGCCGGCGGGCACGGAAACCTGACCGCGGTCGGTGACGATGGTTTCGTTCATGGAGGAAACTTATCATGTGGATTCATCATGTCAATGGAGGGGGATCGGTGGGCGGTGGGCGGCTCAGCCCTGCCGGGTTCTGTATTCTCATGCCTTGAGTCCGAGTCCGGATGCCCATTGCTGCCAGCGATCAAGCAGTTGATAGCGGTTTAGGATTTGGCGGAAGGATTCGGCATTGAAATCAGGCAGTTCGACCAGATAAACGAGGCGTGCGCGATCTTTCGGACGACCAACCGTTAGGGCGATGACCGCCAGATGTTCCGGTCGCATGACGCGGAGACGGTGAGATCCCCATTCCACGATCATGGCCTGCTCGACCGCTTCTGCTTCGAGCCCGGGTGCGGCGCTCAGGAATTGTACGGGAAATCCATGGATCAGCAGTCCTTCTTCCTCAAATTCGTTGAAGCCTAGTTCGTCCAAGCGCCGAAAAACCGGATCCAGTGTCACAAGCAACGAACCTTCCGGCGGATCAAGAAATACAAACACACCGACATCCCGGGTAGCCAGCGGCTCTCCATGAAAGCCGACGGCGGTGGCGCCGCCGACGGCATAACGACTTAGGACACCTTCACGGAGGAGCTGCTCAAGGATATCGCAGACGTCTTGCATGATTGCTTCAGCTTCTCAAGCTGCCGGGTTTCCCGGATGAATTGCCCGATCCTTTCAATTTTGAGTGCGACCGGCAGAGCGCGTTGCTTTTCACGCCAACGCTGCATGCCGCGATTGTTATCATGTTGCATCGTTTCAAAATGCGTCACGAGGGGCGGATGTCAAGGTGGGCGGTGGGCGGTCGCGTAAAGGGCTTTGCCCCACGCGATACCGGGCGGGGGGCGTTCATTCTGAGCGCTGAAGGCTTCGGACATCCTGTCCATTTCACCTTGCAACGGACAGAATGTCCGAATCACCCAGCTGACAGGATGTCAGCGCTCCGAGCCAGCCATTTCTCAATGGCGCGGAGGGGCCTTTCCCCTTCCAACACGTGGTGCGTATAGTCGAGCTGGCCTTGGAAGGCGATCTGCTCGTAGCAGGCGTTCAGATAGGCGGGCTGGAAGATTTCCAGGACGGGTGTGCCTGTGTGCGCCCACATGATATTCGTCATGGCCGCACCATGGATGCCGGCGATGGCGGGAGCCGCGCTGGCCGCTTCGATCTGTTGGCGGAACTCGAGCTTGCCGCAATCCAGGATCTCATAACCCGCCGCAGAGAACATGGCCTCGATCTCTGCAAGTTGTTCGGGAATGCGGCTGCTGGCGCGGCGGGTAAGGAAGACCGGCTTGCCGCTGGCGGCAGGCCGGAAAAAGGGACGGAAGTTCTCGCGCAACCAATCGAATCCCAGTGGATTCCAAACGCCTGTCATCGCGAGCGGCGAGCAGAAGTAAAACCGTTCCGGCTGCAGACAAGGTTCCTTGCGCATTTCACAGACGTCCGCAAGTCCAAGCATTTCGAGCGATTCGCGGACATAGGGCGCGGTGGAAACCGGAATCAATATGCGAGTAGGTTCCGGAAGGTGCTCCCGGACGTGCAGGCGGGTAAGGCAGTCGGTGATCCAGTGAAAGTAATTCCGTCCATCACCCCAGTGGGATGTGAGTGAAGTCCAGGCTCCTTCCAGCGTATGAGCCTGGGGGACGATCAATTGGGCGAAAAGGCGATCCTCACCGAGGCGACGGCGATACGGATATTGGTAGCAGCCTTCCACGCAAATCCGGTTCGCAGGATCGCGCCAACGAAGCAGTTTCCCGCAGAGCCTCGCGTCGTCCGCGCGAGTCCAGAAGACGGGCCAAGGTTGGTGGTCGTGCTGACGCATCCCGCAGCGCTCCGTGATGCTGCCGGGAGGACAGGGGCCTACCTGCTGGCTTTCAATCAGGATGCCTCCATTTAGACGACTTTGCTGCAGGCTCTCCAGAGCCGAGAAGCTTCCTTTCAGGGGCTGGAAATCCCCGATCCTTGGAAGGTGGGAAGTGACGGCATCCATGGCCTTGAGGGCATGGAACAAGGCTGAACGGAGACCTGCCATCAGAATGTATTCATCACCAGGAACACTTCATAAGACACACACTTGGGAGCAGCCCGCCGCCCTGCTCAGTCCGAACGAAGCCAAGCCTCGGTGGCGTCTTCAGTTGCCACGTGTTTCAGACCGGCAGCTGACATCGCTCGGCGGCATTCCTCGGTTCGCTCGGCTCCACATGCCCAGTCGTGGGTTTCCACAACCACTAGGCGGCAGCCCGCCAGGAAAACCGCAGCGGGGGGAATGACGTCCGCCTCCGCGCCCTCAATGTCCATGATCAATGCGGTGAACGGCCCGAACTCCCCGTTGAGATCCTCCAGTGAGCTTCCAGGAACGGTGACGGGGTGCGGACTCTGCCGCTGTGTTGTCCCGCCGACGATGAACTGCTCGCTGAGGTAGAAAGTGACGGACTCCTCCTGGCTGGCCGCCCGGTTGAGGATGGTGAAGCCCGATCCGTTGATGGTCTTGTTCTTCTCAAGGTAGGGAATCAGTTTTGGGTTCCCCTCCACAATCACGTGCTTCGACTTGTCCTTGAGCAGCTTGTTGGTGGTGCAAGACACGGCGCCGATGCACGCTCCCAGTTCCAGAACGCTGTCCTCCGGCCTGAGATAGCGTTTGATGAGCGCCCGTTCCTCGGCCTCGTAATCGCCCGACATGAAACATCCCCGGTAAGTCCGTGTAGTGAGTTCCTTGGGCACTTCAATTTCACAGCCATCGACACGGAACCTGCCACCCCGGAGATCGAAGACCAAACCGAGGACTGGGCGCACAAGATTTTCGTATGCGGCTACGTAGTATTTTCCCACCGTGGCGCGCACCGGGGCGGGCAAGGCAGAGGCTATCAATTTTCTAAATCGTGTTTTTTGCATAATGTATTTTGGGATGAAACATGTGGAAGTCTATAGACCAATATGCCAGCTCCCGGTAGATCGCGGCAAAGCCTTCAGCGGTTCTCTCCGGTCGCAGATACGCGCGATCTTCCTCATGCCGGCCGTTCCCGAGCGATCGGGCGCGGTCGATCCCAGACATGACGTCGGCGAGCGCTGCGGAGAGGCGCTGCGCGTCTAAGGGATCTACGATGCGACCGTTCACGCCGTCCCGGATGTATCCCGCCTGGCCGCCGTGTTTGGTGGTGATTACAGGCAGGCCGATGACCCGCGCTTCTTTCACGGAGTTCGGGCTCGTGTCTCCACGGGTCGGCAGGACGAAAGCCCACGCACCTTGAAGCTCCCTTTGCATGGCATCCCATGGAAGCAGGCCGAGGCAGTGGACATTTTTCATACCCCTCGCCTCGACTTCGCGCCGCATCTCGTCATCACCCGCAAGGCGGAGCTCCCATGTACGATCCGGAAGCTGTTCCAAGGCGTCCAGCAGCACATCAAAGCCCTTCCGCGGACCCGCGCCACCGACGTAAAGTAGATAAGGCGTTTCAGGATCTGGCTGCCATGGTATCCCGTAAAATCGCGGATGCGCTCCGTACTCGACCAAGCGACACTGTGCATCGGGATCTACTTCTTTGACTTTGGAAATCCCCCACTCGGATTCCGAGGTCACGATCGTTGCCGAACGAATCATGCCAGGTTCGTTGGCAACCATCCGCCGCCAGCGCCAGTCGTCCGGTAGACCGCCGATTCGTTGATACTCGGTCAACACACCCTGCATGGAGAGAATCTTCGAGCCCTTAAAATCGCGGAGTGCGGCGGGGTAGAGCAGTTCGGTGCCCCAGGCGTGGACGATATCCGGTTTTAGCTTGCGGAGAAAAGCCCGGATCGCCCACCGCGTGGGTAGGTTGCCCAGAGCTAGATCGAGGCTGACCGAAGAACCCTTGATCCGGTGGAAGGTCTGCCCGTGAGCCTTGAATGTCGCGGGCGGATTGCCCTTGCGATCAAGGATCACCCAATGGATTTCAAATTCGGGATAGCGCGCGAAAGATTCCGCAAGCTGCGGCAACCAGGTGCAACCCTGCCCACCGCCACGGCCGGTGGCACCGCCTTCAAGGGCGCTCAGTGGGAAATCAGCGAGGATGGCGACGCGCAAAGCGCGTGATTTTGAATTTTGAATGTTGAATGTTGAATTCAAGAGAAGATGCCGCTGCGCGGTGATTTTGGATTTTGAATGTTGGATGGGAAAGATGGTTGAACCGCCAAGTTGACAAGTTCGCCAAGGAGGGAGGGAGGAATTTTGAATTTTGAATTTTCGATGGGTGGCTGCATCAATCACGGGATGATTTGACGATTGATGTGAGAATGCGGATGATCTTTTCGATATGTTCAATGGCCGGACAAATTTATTCCGATGGCAACACTTGTCCGTCTCTGGCCAGACGCAGCCAATAATGGGTTTCTCTAGCTTCTTTGGCTGCAATTGACATTTTTGAGCGGAAATCAGCTCGGCTCTGTGCTGCCTGAGCCTCCTCTTTAGCCTGTGAAATAATTACTACAGCGTGTGCGGATATACCGCTTTCCATAGGTGGTTTTCAGGTATTTTTCGCGTTTGAAAGCGTCGTTTTTGTCGGTGCACGCTTCGTAATAAATGAGCTTCAATGGTATGCGTTTGGCGGTTGATGCAACTTTCCCAGCATTGTGTAATTCAAGACGCTTTCGGAGATCCCGCGTGCAGCCTGTATACATCAAGCCGTCGACCTCTGAAACCAATACATACACGTAAATCATATTTCACGGGCCGAGTTCGCGCCAATACTCGTGCCGGCTCTCCAAAGCTGTGATGCCAAATCATATTCCCTTTGATTCCTAATCTCTTTTGCCAAAGACATGATCTCCAACGCAAACGAATACGATTTTTCTAGAATGACATTTTCCTCTTTCATTCAAAATCTAAAATTCAACATCCAAAATCGCGAAGCTTGTTCTCTTCTTTCATTCAAAATCCAGAATTCAAAATCAAACATTCCAACCCAGTTAGCCGCCACGGCGGATGACCGTGGCTGGATTTCCTGCTGCGATGGCATCAGCCGGCACGTCCTTCGTCACAACGGAGCCGGCACCTATAATTGCGCGGTCGCCTATCGTGACACCTTTGAGGATGATGGAATTGGTGCCAATGAACACATCGTCCCCGATCACGATGGGGCGGGTGACACATTCCGCTGCGTCGCGCGGGCTGCGCCGCACTTCCGCATCGAGGGAGTGGAAGTCGTGGTCGAAAATGCGGACGTTGCCTCCGATGTTTACATTTCTGCCGATTCTTACCCCACTACGAGAAGAAATGACGACCGAGGAGGCGCCGGTATGATCACCGATCTCGATTCTTCCTCCCTCCCACGTGTGCAGTATGACAGGTCCGTTGAGACCGACGCGGTTGCTGCGCCAATGAGCAAGAAGACGCACGTGGTTTCCTATGACAATGCTTCCTGACGCCCGCGCTTTGATGCGGATGCCACCGGTTGATCGGAAGTTCAAACCCACTTTGCAGCCTTGAAACGCGCAACTCACACGCGTGCGCAGCGTGGACCAAGACATGTTGGCGTGGATGAGCAACACGTCGTAAGCGGAGTAGAGATTGTTGCTGAAGGGGCGCATAAAAAATGAAAATATGGTTCGAGTCATAGGCAATTCATGAAGAATTACGCAGAGCCGATAGCGCGAACTGGCAATAAACAGTTAAACGGCGGGTATCTAGGAGATGCCATAGCACTAGGCTTTCTCTTCGTATGGGCAGGATATAACTCTAACCTACGGTGAGCTCTTCCAGAAGCTTAAGCCATGCTTTCGAAGTTTGCTCCAAGCTGTAGTGGGCCTCGTAATCTTGCCGCCCATCCGAGCCGAGGCATTCTCGTTCTTGGGGAGATGTTGCCAGGAGGCGCATCGCTTTTGCCATTTCTCCGGCATTTCGGACGACGATACCGCCTTTGAATTCCTCCACGCAGCCGGTGTTGGTGGAGATGAAAGGTTTGGAGGCTGCCATCGCTTCCAAGAGAACGATTGGTTGGGTCTCCGCATCGGCCGCAAGCACTTTCACATCGCAATCCCGCAGAGCGGAAATGGTTTCATCGCGTTGCAGGCCCTCTAAAAATAACGCATTGCCGGTTTTCCCCTCAACCTTGAGATTGTTCCAAAGAGCGATCATGCGACGCCCGTAGTCGCCAAGTTCCGATCCGATGAGGACGAGAGTGGCGTCCGGGAGGGCAGCCTCCGCATAGGCCCGCAGCGCTCTTTCCTGATTTTTTCTTTCGCTGTAATTCGCGATGCACAGAAACAAGGGCCCCGAGCCGATGCAATGCCGCTGCCGGAAGATTCCGGGCGGTGTGTCCTGTAATTCTGGAACTCCGTTTGGGATGACAGTGATGTTTCGAGCTCCGGTTAGCCTTGCGACACGCGCATCGAAAAAGCGCCTCCAATCCTTCTTGTGACTGAGGAACACCACTTTGTCGAACTGACGCAGTCGCCAAGGCAGAGAAAGCACGTGAGGCAGCCAGCGTAGCCATTTTATGAAGCCGTGGGGAAGGATTCTTGGATTCAACAGGTGAGAGGAATATCCGTGGCTTAAGATGATTGACTTTGCGCGAAGCGCTGCAAGTGCGGGGATGGCAACTTCAGTTGACCAGGTGTCCCAGCAGTGGAAGACGGCGACATCAGGGTCAAAGGTTGCGAGAAGTTCTTGATAGGCTAAGAGCTCTCCCCGGAAACCGATGCCTAATGCCGGAGAACCCTCGATATTGAATCGCCAAGTGCAGTCGATTCCGCCAGCCTCCGAGCATGATGAGGAATCAACGCTCGGACTTCCCGTTGCGATCCGCACCTCATGGCCGGCCATCCTAAAGCTCCTCACCATTTGTAGGGCAGCTTCAGCCACTCCATCGACATTTGGTGCATAGGTGAAAGTGGAGACGAGGATCTTCATCGAATGGCGCTAGTCAAAAAATGAAAATAGAATGGAGTTCGAACCGTCTTACGCGCTTGGATAGGCGCTGTTCATATTGAATCCTAGTTCACAAAAAAGATTCCTGAGCCGCTTCTCCCAAGTATGTTCGCCAACCGCCCTGCGATGAGCCGCCCGGGCGATGGCGAGGCAGGCATCCGGGCGCTTTGAATAATAGGAATAAAGTTCGATCAATTCCTCGACGTTTCGATAGCAAAGGACTTCCTTGCCGATCTCGAACATTTCGGCGAGTTCCCAGTGGTAGGTGGTCAGATAACAGGCGCCGGTGGCGGGGCATTCGATGTCGCGACCCTTGGCATTCGCAATCCTCGCGGAGGCCAAGGCGTAGCCGATGCCAAGATTGAGCTGGCTTCCCCGGAACACCGTGGCCGGGTCTTGGATCCATTGACCGTCCTGCCAACCTTTGCCGAAAATTGCGGGAGCAATCCCATACTGTCGGAGTTGCTCGATCAGGTTTCCGCGTTCCGGTTTCCAGGATCCCACGAACGAGAAATTGTGGCGGAAGTTGAGATCCGTCGGAGGATCGGCAAAGCGGGCGTCCGGGCAGAATCCCTGGGGAAAGTAGCGAACCTCCGCGCCACGTTCCCGATACCAGTCCATGGCTGCCAGCGAGCTTGTCAGATTGATGTCGAAGGATTGGATCCAGCGGGCGTAGTTGTAGTTGCCGCTTTTTAGAATTCCGTAGGGAAAAAACTCTACGCGGTCATCCAAATTCATGCCAAGCAGCGGACAGGACCAACGGCTGCGGATGAGAGAAAACACTTCCTCGGACAGCAGCGAGGGACGCGCGTAAAAGAGGATGATATCGGGATCGCGTCCTGTGGAGGAAGCGGCATATTTTCGGATGGCGGAATCAACGGCTTGCGCTGGATGGGTTGCGTGGATCAGGGACTGCCGTAGATCTAGCACCTCGAGGTCACAGATCTTACGGATTTCCGGGAACAGTTGCTCCTGTTCCCACATGCAATCGCCGATGAAGAGTATGCGATTGATGGAAGGATGCTGATGGGATGGTATTCGCCTATGCTTGCCTATATCACTCTGGGAATGTAATTTGTTAGTTGTTATTGCCTCAAGATATGCGGTATCCAATTGGCGTGCCCTCTTCTGGACCCACCAACGCCGCAACGGCCCGCGAAGAAGCAGAGCTTTGACAATCGAAAGTGGGGTCTTGAATTTCAAAACAGAAGGGTGTCTTTGGAAATCACTAGCTTAGAATCGAATTTTTATCCATCGTTGGTCGCTAATAGACAGTCAGATGCCTAGTTAGCGAATGGTTTCATGGCTTGACCGCGTAAGCTAAAGCCGTCCCGGCGACGAGTTTGGCGCTGAATTGGCTGTTTTTAATGAATCTGACTACATCGCGGTGATTTGCGACACAATCGTGCCAAGCAAGAATTCCGCCAGAACGGAGCATTTCCCAGCCCTTTTCCGTATCACTTTTCACATATTCGTAGCTGTGAGCGCCATCGACGAATACGAGATCCATGCTGCCGGAATAGGTGGTTTCGTCAAAAGTAGCGGAGTCGGATTGGAGGAAGGTCACCCGGTCGCGTAGATCCTGTGGGATGAGGAGTCCTTTTTGTCCCTCGGCGGCGATTTCCCGCTCTTCGGGTCGCGGAATCGGCAGGCTGTAGGCTGGATGGTCTTCGGGAAGATCGAGGGTGAAGACTATTCCGTGTTCTCCGACATTAAGTGCGAGTTGCGTCGTCGATACGCCTTTGTAAGTGCCAAATTCAAACACTCGCCGGGCTTTCAGTAGTCCACATAATGCGGCCAAAGCGGCGCACTCCATGGGGGATACCGAGGCTCCCACGCTGGGAAAGGATTGTAGGATCCAGCGCTGGCTGCCTGGATAAATGTCGAGCACATTTACCACGGGTATCGAACGAACGTCCGCTTCCGGATCGATAATTTCCCCTGCAGCCCAATTTGCAATCCCTAGCACATGAGCGAGATCGTTAGGGTTTCGCATTCCGATTTGGATGAGACGCTTGCTCAGCTGGAACAGTTTTTTAAGCATATTTTTATTATGGTATTAGATATTTGGGAAATTTTAGTGAAGCGACAAGGATTTTACTCACTGCTGAGCCGGAAGATAGATCATGGCATCTGTAATGATTTTTAAGAGGTGCGGGCAAGCTGCGCGGACTCGTGCTATTGTCGAGTGTTTGCTTCTATTTCCACACTAGGGAGGATGCTCATTTCCGCTCGATTTGTTTGTGGAGTCGCTTATTGATTCCGGGCTTGGCAAGCAGTTGATTATTCGAGATTGCGAGCTGGAAGAAGTCTCCGAATCAAACAATTGAGGCGAGAGAGAATTTGCGTCCTGATCTCCGAGGGTAGTATCAATTTCCAAGCAAACGCCATCATCAGAAGAACGGGTAGGAAGACACATACCAACCGGGCAATGGGAGGTAGGCCCAGCGATAATGCGGTCCAGGCTACCGCAGTGCCCAGTCCGGCCACGGCACTGATCTGAAGCACGGGCAGAATGACCTTGCGACAGCTTCCCAAGACCTTCGATGCAGCGCGTGCCGATGCTGAGAACGTCACCAACAGGTGAATGACAACTGACGCCGCGATGACCCCCTCCACGCCGAACCAGCGCGCTGCAAGGATGGCGGAGGGAACAAAGACAAGCCCCTCCGTAAAGTAAAGGACGCGGATGACCTTAAGGTTTTTGGTAATGCCGAACACGGAGATGAAGGAGCGGCTGAGGCTTGTAGCCAGAACCATCAAACCTAGGAGTAGGTCGCTTTGTAGCGTCCAAGTGACCTTGCCGCCGGTCCAAAGCGAAATGAATGCGCTGTTTCCCGCAGCAATGGCAACCGCACCTACACTTGACGTCGCAAGGGTAAGGAAGATCATGTCCCAGTAGCGGCGGATAAATTGCGTGGTCTGACCGCGGACAAACATTTCCGCAAGGCCGGGAGCGGCGCTTTCGACTACCTTATGAAATAGTTGGAGACTCATGCTGTAAAGCTTAGTAGCGACTGAGAAGGACGCTGCTGCATCTAGGCCAAGGGTGCGACTGATGATCGTGATCTGAGTCGCATTGACGAGTTGGCTGCCAATGGTCAGTAACATGCCGTCACGCCCATAGGCGAACAATTCCTTGAAGATGAGCCATTGTGGTGAAAACCATTTGCCCCAACGCGGATAGTATCCGTTCTTCTGGCAAACGATCCCATAAACGAGCAGGGCGAACAGAGTGGGAAATATACCAGCCAGCACGAAACTGCGCACCCCATAGCCGAGATGAAAACCCAGCCACATGAAACCAAATTGCAGGATCAGACCCAGCGTGGCGACCAGGTTTACGATTTCCATTCGCTGGAAGCCCCAGAGGGGTGCCCCCAGGCACCGTCCGGCAATGGACAATCCCGAAATGACGCAAAGGATCCGTAGTAAAAAAGTGAATTCACCTGCCAGTCCGGGCGAGATGGAAAGCAGGACGGGTGCGTATGATGAAAACAGCATTCCCACTGCCACCACCAGCAAGCCTTGGACAATGAAAACACAGTTACCTGTGGCAAAGTGGGTGGCATAACCGTCGCCGTTCACATCATCCTTATGATCCGCAAGATAACGACCGACCGCACCGGTCATGCCGATATCGATGAGGCCGAGGTAACCGTTGATTTGAATGGCCAAAGCCCAGAGGCCGAATTCTTCCTTGCTGAGGTAGCTGAGGGCAAGAGGGATGCTGACCAGCGTAAAAACAATATTCACCGCAATCGCACCATAGCCGGTGACTAAAGAGTGAGTGAAGCGCTTGGAGCGGTTTGGCATGCGAAGGATAGAAAAGGTGATCAGTTTCCGGAAGTAGAACAAAGCCAACGACACCTATGTTTACTTGGGGACATGGGTAGTTACGGTCACGTAGTGCTTACGGCACACTTCGTGCGATTGAGTCAGAGAGAAAGGGAGTCGGAATCGCGCCGCTCGTCCGCTGTTAAACTTCAGGCTGTATCGGTGGTGTGAGGTGAGCGGCTCAGAACATACGGAACGTGCCGTGGTTTAACATAGGGTGGTAATGGCAGGTTTTTCTCCAGCAGGCTGATCAGAGCATAGGAAAAGAACACTGCGGAGACATCCTTACCGAATTCCCCGAAAATCAGAATGAAGAACGGGGGTAATACAATGACCGGAATACAGGTGTAGAGGGCTAGTGAATACCACTCAGTGCCGCGACAGCGGAGGATCTGACGATGGGCATGAACGGCAATGCGGATCATGGCGACTAGCAGGACAGCCAGCCCGACATAGCCCACGGTGCGGATGGTTTGGACGGGGCCGCTATGGTAACTGCCGGAGACCATCATCGACTCCTGTTGCTGGGTCATTCCGGAGTTACGGTTGTAGAGGTTACCCGCCCCCGAATTGATGTCCTCCATCATCGATAATTCTCTGCGGGTGAAGCCTAGTCCATCCCCAAGGATCTTGTTCTGGATCCAGTAATCGGTAAACAAGGCCTCCTCCCACATCTCGATGCGCCATTCGGTGGAGTTGGTTGCGTCATCGACGTAGCGTTCTTCCCAAGTGCCGGGAAAGGGCGATAACGCGCGCTGGATATTGGGGGGTAATGGTGAGACCAGGTTCACAAAAGCAAGTATTGCGATACCCAGTGCGCCCGCCACGGACGAGACGATCACGGCGCTTCCACCGCTGCGATAGGCCAATCCGACGAGGAAGATGAACCCCACGTGCGCCACAGCGTTGCGGTAGCCGCTCATTGCCGCCGCAGCGAGGCAGAACAGGATTACCGGCGCCCAGATGGGGTGTAGCAGGGCACGTAACGGCGAGATGAAGGATACACTAACTCTTGCAGCAATAGAGGAGAGCATTCCCAATGACATGATTCGGCTTGAGCCGCGACCATCGTCGAGCAAACTGCCTTGTTCAAAAGCTACCGCGCCGCCGCCGCCAATGCCTGACCTGACCGCGGTAAGAGGCACGCCTACGATGGAACCGATGATCGAAAGCCGGAACGCCCATCTGATCTCACTGGGGCGGACAGCGATATTTCCCAATATTAACGAGGACAAAAATGCCATGCCGACCATGAAGTAAGGTCTCGCGCCCACGGCACTGGCACCGAACATGTTGAGCCCAATGGGGTTGCGCAAATACACCTGCAAGATACAGGCGGCTAGCAAGAGCATCCAAACCTCCTTTTCCCCGAACGAGAACCTGTAAGGCTGGCGGCGCATCAGGGTTATGAGGACGGTGAAGCTGATAAAGAGGATCTGGCCAAGTTCGGTGGTTCCTAAGCCGCGGATGATGGGAACATTCAGTGCGGTAAACAGAATCAGCAGCAGCCAGATCCTCCTGCCTAGAAATAAGCAGGTCAGAAGGAGCGCGGAGGCGACGATTTTGAAAATGGTCTCCAACTGTTCCGTAACAATAGTGGTGCCCAGCCAGGTCGCGATGATAAAGGCGATGAGGAGGATGATTATGTTTTTGGCAGAGGAGGATTTATCCATGGGGGAGGAAGAGGGAGAGAGGTCGATAAGCTCACTGCGCTGCCATCGTTGGCACTTTAGCTAGCTATGCAATGCGTTTGAAACTCCGTGGGTGCGGATCAGAAAACTTACTCGCTATGGCTAATATCAAGCGTAAGCCGATGTAATAGATGATACGTAATTTCTAAAACTTGTATAATGCGAATTTTATGCTTTCAATGGTAAGGACGATCCCAGTAGGGACGATCCGGCTCGGTGGTCCGTGATTCTCAGCCAATGGGGAAGCGAATACGAAGAGGAAGATTTAGCCTCTGGCTGTAGAAGTGCTCTAGGGCGGGGCGCGGCGGCCCAGCCCTACCGGGTTTCGATGTGCACTTTCAGCGCATAGGCCAAGGCTTGCGAGCGGACGACGATGCCGGAATCTGAGAGGTGTTGGCCAGAGTCGGCGAAGTTATCAATGCCGTCCATGGCGCCACTGAAGCCGTCCTCGATGACAGGTATGATCGTGGCGATGTCGGCGAGGACTTTGCGTTTGTTGGCGCGGTTGTGATCCAGGGAGGCGGTATCGGTGAAGTACCAAGGCATGGAGTAGGCGAGGCGGATGCCTTTTTGTTTCGCGGCGGCGGCGAAGGTTTCCAAGAGAACGCGTCCTTCGGGGTGGAGGGAGGTGACATTGGAATCGCCGACGCCCCGAAGACCGGGATCGCTGGAATCGGTGCGGAGGATACCGTGGTATCCGATGTCATTGGTTTTGTAGCGGTAGCCTTTTCCCGAAAGATAGCGTCCGGCGAGGGTGATGAGGTATTTGGCTCCGGGACGGGGCAAGGTGAGGTAATCGGAGATGCCGGGAGTTTCCCCGAAGGTGGAGCCCCCGGCCGCGGCGGTGAGGTTGCCGCGCACCGCTTCGAGGGCGAAGGCGGTTTTAGACGGGCTGGATTCCTGATCCGGGAAGGTGAGGAGGTCAGGTTCTAGGCATACGACGATGAGATCGCCGGATGCCGCCAAGCGAAGAGCCTGGTGGAGAATGTATCGCGCACCGGCAGCGGCGGGGAGGCCGAGGTTGATGGCGGGCTGGCCGGTAGTTTCCTCGATGATCTTCGGGTGAACGGAAAAGGCACAGCTGGATCCGCCGGTAAAGAAGGTGATGGGTTGGTTTGGGGATTTTTCCCGTATTTCCGCGATGGCTGTCTCCCGGCGCGCGACGGCTTCCGCCCAGAATGTGGTTTCCGGGTTCACCGTGATAGTGAGAGCCGCGGAAAGCGCGTAGGCTGCGATGAGCGATAGAATCAGGATGAAAGGGAGTTTCACGGCTATGGAAGAGGTTTTACCGCCAAGTTCGCCAAGGAAGATAAGGATGGGTTTTCGGGAGACGGTGGTAGGGACTATCCCGCCGTGGTCGTCAGTGGTTTTTATTCAATGAGGAATCAAAAACGAAGAGGAAGATTTAGCCTCCGGCGGAAGAAGGTGAAAAGGGCGGAGGGCGGCGCCTCGGCCCTACCTTTTAGAAATTGAAATAGATGAATCGTGACTCCTCCATGGGGGCGAGGAAGACGATGAGGAAGATCAGGAGTGCGGAGACGATGCGGGCGCGGCCGAAGTGGTAGGGTTCGCGGTTCTTGCGGATGCCGAGGCCTTCCGCGAGGAGAGCGATAAATGCAATGCCGATGATGAGGGCGAAAGTTATTGCGTCGAGAGGGCCAGCGAAGACGGCGGGGATGGCCTTGATCTGAGCGAGGCCGTAGGAGAGAGGGTTGATGAGGCCGAGGGCTTTTTCACGGAGCAGGGCGGGGTCGGTTTCCATGAAGAAGAGCCAGGCCGCGGTGGTGTAGAGGAACGTGGCTGACCAACGGACGGGCCAAGGGAGCTTTTTCTCCGCCTTGGGGGAGGCGCAGAGGGCGACGCCGATGCCATGTAAAAGACCCCAGATGATGAAGCCCCAACCGGCGCCGTGCCAGATGCCCGATACTAGGAAAACGAGCAGCGTATTGAGGATCCAGCGGCCTTTTTTCCTGCCGCC
>Ga0247831_1006009_pt1 | contig 14685 bp, 17 predicted proteins | sample LaCruzMarch2015__9_FD_192406 | JGI IMG/M metagenome (GOLD analysis project Ga0247831, IMG submission 192406) | Freshwater microbial communities from meromictic Lake La Cruz, Castile-La Mancha, Spain - LaCruzMarch2015_1m | ecosystem: Environmental > Aquatic > Freshwater > Lake | place: Spain...
GGTGAACGACGGACGACCGCGACCCTGGGTACGCGGGCCAGTCGAGTCGCCGTCGCGTGCGGGGCGGCGATCACCACCGGGACGATCACCACCGGGACGATCACCACCGGGACGATCACTGCGCGGACGGTCACCGCCCGGACGGTCGCCGCGCGGACGGTCACCGCCCGGACGGTCGCCGCGCGGACGGTCACCGGGACGCCCGTCGCGGCGGGGACGGTCGCCGCCCGCGCGGTCGCCACGCTCGCGGCGGGCGAGCTGCTGCGTCACCGCTTCGAACTTCTCGTCGCTCGGGATGAGCTCGAGCACGTTGCTCTTCTCGACCTTCGCCTTCGTCTTGGGGTCGATGACCGAGACGATGGTGAGCCCGTCGATCTCGGCCTCGGCCTCGGCCCGGAGGATGGAACCGGTGCTGGCCCCGGAGGGGAGGAGTGCACCGTCGAGCACGCCCTTCGGTGCACGAGCACCGGCAGCGCGCCAGGTCCACGTGCCGTCGGGGCGGGCGCTGGTGAGTTCGATGTCGATGCGTCGAGACATGAGTAACCACGGTATCCGGCGGGGCACGGGTTCTGCACGGTCGCGGCTCGGTCGATACGGTCGCGACGTGCCCATCTACGCGCTCGGCGACCTCGTGCCCGACATCCACCCGGATGCCTATGTGCATCCCGACGCCGTCGTCATCGGCGCAGTCACGATCGGAGCCGAGAGCTCGATCTGGCCCGGGGCCGTGCTGCGTGGCGACGACGGCCGCATCGTCATCGGGGCGCGCACCTCGATCCAGGACAACTGCGTGCTGCACACGACGGTGCTGCATCCGACAGTCGTCGGCGACGACTGCGTGGTCGGCCACCTGGTGCACCTCGAGGGCTGCACTGTCGAACCCGGCTGCCTCATCGGCAACGGGTCGATCGTGCTGCACCGCGTGGTCGTGCGCAGCGGAGCGATCGTCGCCGCCAACGCAGTCGTCCTCAACGACACCGAGGTGCCGTCCGGGTCGATCGCCGTCGGAACACCGGCCGTGATCAAAGAGGGCCGCGCCCGGCGCGCCGACATCGAGGCGGGCGCCGAGAGCTATCGCCATCGCGCCGTGCGCTATCGCGCCGAGCTGCGCCGCATCGACGCATGATCCAACTGGTGGTCACGGCCCCCGCTGCCGAGGTCGAGCTCGCGTCCGACGCGTTGTGGTCGCTCGGCGTCGTCGCAGTCGAAGAACGCACCGGGGCCGATGGCGTGGTCGAGCTGTGGACATCGCTCGGCGAGAATCGCGAGGTCGTGGCGGCAGCCGTGATCGGCTTCCCGGCCTCGTGGCGGTGGCGGACCGTCGAGGTCGACGAGACGGTGGCCGACACGTGGCGTCAGTTCGCGTCGCCGGTGTGGGTGGCCCCCGACCTCGTGGTGTGCCCTGCGTGGCGGCCCGAGTCCTTCGAGGACGTCGTCACGGTCGTGCGCATCGAGCCCGGCTCGACGTTCGGGATGGGCGACCATCCCACCACGGTCTCGTCGCTGCGAGCGCTGCGCCGACAGCTTCGTCCCGGCGCCACGGTCCTCGACGTGGGCTGCGGCTCGGGGGTGCTGGCCGTCGCCGCCGTGATGCTCGGGGCATCGGCCGCCCATGGCATCGACATCTCGCCGGCGGCGGTGCCCACCACGGCTGCCAACGCCGAGGCCAACGGTGTCGCCGATCGCGTCACGGCCGCCACGACGCCGCTCGCCGAGGTGCCCGGCACCTACGACCTCGTGGTCGCGAACATCCTCGCTCCGGCCTTGGTCGAGCTGTCGGCCGACCTGCGGCGTGTGGTGGCCCCGGGCGGCTCACTGGTCATCAGCGGGATCCTCGCCGACCGCCACGACCACGTGCTCGCTGCTCTGGTACCGCTCGGTGTGGTGCATGTCGACGAGGTGGACGGGTGGGTCGCCGTCACCCTTGGTCGCTGAGTAGCGCTGCCACCTCGGCCGAGGTCGGGATCGACGGCACCGCGCCGGCACGTGTGGTGCTGAGCGCAGCGGCCGCGGCTGCGTGGCGCAACGCGGCCGGCAGCTCGTCGCCCAGGGCGAGGCGGGCCGCCAGGGTTCCGCAGAAGGTGTCGCCGGCACCCGTGGTGTCGACGGCCTCGACAGCGAACGCGGCGACGTGATCGACGGTGCCGTCGCTGTGGTGGACGACGGCGCCATCGGCTCCCAACGTGACCACGACGTGGCCGACGCCGGCGGCCAACAGCGCATCGACACCGCCGAGCAGCCCGACCTCGTGCTCGTTCGGCACGACGATGTCGGTGACGGCCAGCACCGATGCCGGCACCGAGGCGGCGGGGGCCGGGTTGAGGATGGTGACGGCTCCGGCGGAGCGGCCCTGGAGGAAGGCTCGCTCGATCGCCTCGACGGGCACCTCGAGCTGTGACAGCACGACCTTCGAGGCGGGCGCCTGATCGACCGCCACGAATCGGTTGGCGCCGGACACGACGATGATCGAGTTCTCGCCGTCATCAGCGACACCGATGATCGCCCGGCCGGTGGGCACCCCTGCCACGATCCGGACGTGTGTGGTGTCGATGCCGTCGTCGCGCATCACCTGCAACAGGCCGACGCCCGCAGCATCGTCGCCGACCGCCGACACGAACACCGTCGACGCACCGGCGCGCGCCGCGGCCACCGCCTGGTTCAGTCCCTTGCCGCCGGGGTGCTCGGCATAGCCGTGTCCCATCACGGTCTCACCCGGGCGGGGGAGTGCCGCTGCCGTGGCCACGAGGTCGAGGTTGGTGCTGCCGACGACGCAGACGTCGTAGGAGACGGCGCCGGTGCTCATGCGCCGGGCGTGGGACGGAACACGGGCGGGCGCTTCGCGATGAACGCGGCGACGGCCTCGGCGTGCTCGGGCGACGCCCAACAGGCAGCGAGTTGGTCCTGTTCGCGCTGCTGGATGAGCGCCAGGTCGGTCTCGACGACGTTGTCGGTGAGGAGCTGCTTGGTCATCCGCAGCTGCAGGTCGGGGTTCGCCGCGTACGACGAGGCGACACGCACCGCCTCGTCGACGAGCTCGTCCGGTTCGGTGATGCGGTCGGCGAGGCCGATCGCGTGCGCCTCGGCGGCGCCGATGACGCGGCCGGACAGGAACAGGTCGCTCGCCCGCCCGAACCCGACGCGGGCGGCGAGCAGGCGGGTGCTGGCGAGCTCGGGGACGAGGCCGACCTTGATGAAGCCGGTGCCGAACTTCGCTGCGGTGCTGGCGATGATCTGGTCGGCAGGCAGGCACATCGTCACGCCGATGCCGACAGCGGGGCCGTTCACGGCGCACACGATCGGCTTGCTCTCACGCAGCAGCGCCACCCAGTCGAGGCCGCGCGGCATGCCACCGACACCGCCAGCGGTGTCGTTGCCGGGGTCGGTGCCGCTGATGCGGGTCTGGAAGGTGGCCTCCATGTCGGCGCCGGCACAGAAGCCGCGGCCGTTGCCGGTCATGACGATGGCGCCGATCGACGGGTCGTCGTTCGCGGCGCGGATGGCATCGGCCTGCTCGTCGGCCATCGTGGGCGTCCAGGCGTTGAGGCGTTCGGGACGGTTCAGGTGGATGAGCGCGACCTCGTCGCGCCGGCCGACCGTGATCTGCGTGTACTCCATCAGCGCATCGTGCCACGCCGATGCTCGGGCGGCCGTCAGGCGAGGTCGTACAGCGGCGAGAAGTCGTGGCGTTCGAACGCAGGCAGGTAGCTGCGCACGGCGTCGCGGCGGAAGGTGGAGCACAGGTCGGGTCGGAAGAAGCGGGCACCCTCGCGCACGACGTAGTTCAGGATGAAGAACCGGTAGACCTCGGGCAGGAAGCGCAGCTCGTCGGCGGTCATCGGGAACACCTGCTTGTATGCGCGCACGAAGGCGAGAAAGGTCGGTTCGGTGAGGGTGTGCGGGCCGTAGGTGAACTGCGTCCGGTCGCCCGTACTGCTCGACACGCGCGACAGGAAGTAGAAGTCGAGCATGCGCGGCTCGATGCGGAACCAGTCGTAGTCCCAGCGGCTGAACAGGCGGAACGTGGCGTCGGCCTTGGTCTGGACCGAGAAGTTGCCGAGGTTCCAGTCGATCAGCACCGGGATCTTCGGCCACTCGTCGTACCCGAGTGCCACGAGTCGTTCGAGGAAGTCGTGCGTGTGGCGCCACAGCAGGTTGATCGCTTCGGGAGGCAGGTCGAAGTTACGGGAGGCGAACGGGCTCTCGAGGAGGTCGAGGAGGTGGATCGCATCGCTCTTCACGGTCTTCGAGCCGCCGGGGAGCTTCGCTGCGAGATCGGTGCAGGCGTGGTGGAACTCAGCGATCTCGCGGCCCAGGTTCTCGATCAGCTCGACCGACAGCACCCGCGGGAGCGACTCTGCGCGCGGCACGTCGTCGTAGAAGACGGCCCACATCGTCCGGTCGTACCAGGTGTAGATCTGGCCGGGCCGGTCGGTGGGGCCGAGCCGGTCGAGTCGGGTGGTCCAGACGTCGGCGAGCATGCCGGCGAAACGTGTGCCCTCGAGCAATGACGCACACCTGCGGAGGCGCTCGTGGTCCTCGACGAAAAGGAAGTACGAGCCGTAGGACGAGACCTTGCAGATGAGCGTGCTCGCGTCGTCGAGGTGGATCCGGTAGACCCGGTTCGTCGAGACGTTCGCGCTGACCTCGTCGAGGAACGTGATCCGGCGCGGATCGCCGTAGCCGTCCCACGCGGCATGGACCGCATCGCGATGCGCATCGGCCCCGTGCATGGGGCCAGAGTAACCCGGCGCCGTCAGCCGGCGTCGCGGGCGCGCACGCCGATGGGCGCGATCAGACGGAAGCCGGCGTCGTGACGCTCGTCCTCGCTCTCGCCACCCCAGAACCCGTACTCGTGGTTCGTGCGGGCGAACTCACGGCACGTGCCGTTGACGATGCACGAACCGCACACCGCCTTCGCCATCGCCTCGCGTCGCTCGCGAGCCTGCGGGCGCTCTGCCGGTGGTGGGAAGAACAGGTGCGTCAGGCCTCTGCAGGCTGCTGCGTCCATCCACCGATCATCGGTCTGCTCCCGGTGGAACAGCGTCTCTACCGCGGCCATCGAACCCCCTTGCCAATGTGTGCGTGCAGCGACCGCTCCGGCTCATCCCCTCAGATGTCGCCGGCCGGGGCCGACGCTCGCTGGTGGCGGTCAGGTGGCACCTTACGGCTATCTGATTCCCGAGTCAATTGTCTGCGGAGGGTCAGGATGGCTGCTCAGCGGCTCGCGAGCGCGGCTGCCACACCGGCGACGAAGCGGTCGACGTCGGCGGTGGTCGTGTCCCACGCGGTCATCCATCGCACCTGGTTCCGGCTCATGTCCCACGGCCAGAAGAAGCACCAGTCCTGGAGCGGCTCGATCAGCTCGGGCGGCAGGATCGGGAACACGCTGTTCACCTGTGGAGGCCCGTCGTAGCTGAGGCCGGGCAGGTCCTTGGTGGCCTCGTAGAGGCGCACGGCGAGCGAGTTCGAGTGCTGCGCGAGCCGGATCCAGAGGTCGTCGTCGAGGATCGCGTTGATCTGTGCGGCGACGAAGCGCATCTTCGACGGGAGCTGGGTGACCTGCTTGCGGATGAAGATGGCACGTTCGGCCAGCTGCGGGTTGAGGAACACGACCGCTTCACCGAACGCGACGCCCGCCTTGGTGACGCCGAAGCTGACGACGTCGACGCCGGCATCGACGGTGAACGAGCGCAGGCTCTCGACCGTGCCGCCGAGCGCAGCGGTCGCATTCGCGATGCGAGCGCCGTCGAGGTGCACGGTCATGCCCAGCCGGTGTGCTGCGTCGCACAGTGCGGCCACCTCGTCGGCGGTGTACACGGCACCGAGCTCGGTGCTCTGCGTGATCGAGAGCACGCCGGGCTGCGTGTGGTGCATGACGCCGATGTCGTGGCGCAGTTCGCTCAGCTGCTCCGGCACGAGCTTGCCGTCGGCGCTCGGCAGGGTGCGGAGCTTCGAGCCGAGGATGCGCTCGGGTGCACCGGTCTCGTCGACGGCGATGTGCGCCCAATGGCTGCAGATCACCATGTCGGCCGGGCGGATCATCGACGCGAGCGCGAGGACGTTGGCGCCGGTGCCGTTCCACACGAGCAGCGACGATGCCGTCGGGCCGAACAGATCGCGGAAGCGGGCCTCGGTCTCGGCCGTCCAGGGGTCGGAGCCGTACGCGAGGGCGTGGCCGCTGTTGGCCTGCACCAGCGCATCGAGCACGAGCGGGTGGGCGCCGGCGGCGTTGTCGCTCGCGAAGGCGCACGACGGAGGGGGCGGCAGCTGCAGCATGGTCGCCAGTATGCCGGTCAGCGCCGGGCGACGAGCCCGTCGAGCAGGGCCTCGAGCGCGTCGAGGAAGCGCTGTTCGGCGGTGCCACGGTAGAGGTGGCCCGCTGCCGCGACGGCGTGGGGGTGCGCGGCCGGGTCGAGCGTCGCGTACGTCGAGCGCCAGGTCGCGTACTGGCGATCGCGCTCGGCGGCGCCCAGCGAGTGGACCGGGCCGTCGATGACGGCCGAGCCCACCGTGAGCTCGATCACGCTGTGGTAGGCGGCAGCGGCCCTGGCCGGCTCGAGCCCGGCCGCCGCGAACTGGCGCAGGAGGGTCTCGGTGATCGCGAACTCCGTCGGCTGCAGCGGGGGAGCGGACTGCACCGCGGCCGACAGCTGCGGCTGCTCGAGCAACGCGGCGCGCAGCCTGGTGCAGACGGCGATGGTGACGGGACGCCAGCCGGCGTCGTCGGGCGGCAGGTCGAGGGTGATCGCCCCGAGCAGCCGCTCGCTGACGGCACGGAGCAGCTCGGCCTTGTCGCGGAAGTGGCGGTACACGGCGGTGGGGTCGGTGCCGAGCGCGGCGCCGAGGCTGCGCATCGTGACGGCATCGGCGCCTGACTCGCCGATGAGGCGGATCGTGGTGTCGACGATGGAGTCCTTCGAGAGCGCCGCCCGGCTCACTGCTGCTCGTCGGTGTCGTAGAGGCGGGCGCGGCCGAGTCGTTCGAAGCACACTTCGGCGCTCCAGGGCAGCATCGTGCTGCCGAGCCGGGCATCGCGGTACATGCGCTCGAGCGGCAAGGACTTCTGCATGCTCTGCCCGCCGCACACCTTGATGGCGAGCGACGCGACCTCGGCAGCGTGCTCCATCACCGTTGCTGCCGCAGCCCATCCGGTGATCAGCGCTGCCTCCGTGGGATCGATCGCCGCTTCGTCGATCGCCCGGTACAGGAGTGCCTGGCTCTGCTGGTGCTTCAGCTGCATCTGCGCCCACCCGTGCTGCTTGATCGGGTGGTCGCGGCGTGCGCCGGTGGCCTGGCCGGGGAGCTCGCCGCGCAGGTACGCGGCGGTCGTGTCGAGGATGCCGCCGGTGAGACCGAGGTAGCTCGGGCACAGCGACAGGAAGAGCCACGGGTAGCGGAGCGCCGCCTGGTTGTAGGTGCCGGCGGGCATCCACTCGTGGTGGGCGGGCACGAACACCTGGTCCATCAGCAGCGTGCGCGACACCGTGCCGCGCATGCCCAGCGGGTCCCAGTCGTCGACGATGCGCACACCGGCCGCATCGCTCGACACGCCCAGCAGGCGGATGATCTCCTCGCCCGGCACCTGGCAGGTGACGTTGTAGAAGGTGGCAGCGCCCGACAGCGAGGCGAAGATCTTGCGGCCCGTGACGAGCCAGCCGCCCTCCACCGGCACCGCCTTGGTGGCCACTCCGGTGGTGGCGCCGGGCGCCAGGCCCTCGGAGAAGGGCTGGCTGTGGATGTGGCCGTCCTCGACCACGCCCCGGTACATCTCGCTGCGGATGTGCTCGTGACGCTCGCGCTCGGCAGGCGTCAGGTCGAGCAGGTCGGCCACCGGGCCGCACCAGAGCATCGTGGCGTTGTGCATGTTGAACGTGAGTCCCGTCGCGCCGCACGAGCGGCCGATCTCCTCGCTGACCCGCACGTAGTCGGCGTAGCTCGCGCCCAGGCCACCGTGCGCCTCGGGCACGCACACACCGAGCAGGCCGTTGGCGCGGAAGTCGGCGAAGTTCTCGAACGGGAAGCTGGCCTGGCGGTCGTACACCACGGCGCGCTCGCGCATGGCCGGGGCCATCGAACGGACGATGTCGACGAGCTGATCTCGCGAGGTCATCCGCCGATCATGGCGGTGGACCGAGGTCGTGTCAACACCGTGGTCAACAGTGTTGACCGCCGCTCCTGCCGCGGTAGTCTCCGGCGGTGACCGAGACAGCGACCGTCGACGTGCAGGGGGCGCGCATCGCGTGGCGCCAGCGTGGCCACGGGCCCGGCGTCGTGGTGCTGCTCCACGGGCTCGGCGGCAGCCGGGTGTCGTGGGAGCCACAGATGGCGGCACTGGGGGAGCGCGCCCTTGTGGCTGCCTGGGACCTGCCCGGCTACGGCGCCTCGCCGCCGCTCGACGGCCCGATGACCTTCCCCGCGCTGGCCGACGCGTTCGCCGTCTGGCTCGACGAGCTGGGTACCGACCGGGCGCACCTGGTCGGCATCTCGTTCGGCGGCATGGTGGCGCAGTACGCGGCGGCGCAGCACCCCGACCGGGTCGCCTCGTTGACGCTGCTGGCGACGAGCCCGAAGTTCGGTCTCGACGGCACCGAGCCCGAGGCATGGCGGGCCGCTCGAATCGCCCCGCTCGACCAGGGACTCGAACCGGCCGACTTCGCTGATCTCGTGCTCGGTGCGCTCGCCGGCCCGGGCATCACGCCCGACGCGATGGCAGGTCAGCGAGCCGCCATGGAGCGCATCAGCAGTGCCGCGCTGCGGCGCTCGATCGACTGCCTCGTCACGCACGACAGTCGCTCGCTGCTGCCCTCGATCGTGGCGCCCACGGTGTGCCTGGTCGGAGATCTCGACGACGAGACACCGGTGGCGTATTCGCAAGCCATCGTCGATCTCGTGCCGGGTGCCCGGCTCGAGGTGGTGTCGGGTGCCGGTCACCTGTTGAACGTCGAGGCACCCGATGCCGTGAACGATGCCGTGCTGCGGCAGATGGAGGGGGACCGTCGATGACCGAATGGCGCTATGTCGAGGCGTTCCGTGCGCACTTCCGGCGATGTGGGCTGGTGGCCGGCGAGGTCGTCACCGTGCTTCACGAGACGCAGAGCCGGGCCGTGCTGGTCGAGACGGCGCGGCTGGCGGCACAGTCACTGGGCGGTCGGGTGTCCGAGGTCGTGGTCCCCACGCCGGCGTCGTCGCATCCGGTGCCGATCAGGTCGACGGGCGCGTCGCAGGCCCTCGCCGGGAACCCGGCGGTGCTGGCGGCGCTGTGTGCCTCGGGCCTGGTCGTCGACTGCACGGTCGAAGGTCTGCTGCATGCGCCCGAACTGGGCGCGGTCCTCGCGAGCGGTGCCCGGGTGCTGATGATCTCGAACGAGCACCCCGACACCTTCGACCGTCTCGCATGGGATGACGACCTGCCGCGGCGCGTTGCGCTCGGCCACGACCTGTTGCGTGCCGCCTCGACGATGCACGTCACCAGCGCTGCCGGCACCGACCTCACCATCTCGCTGGCCGGTGCCTTCAGCGCCGGGTCGACGGGGCTCACCGACGGGCCCGGCTCGATCGCCCACTGGCCGGGTGGCCTGGTGCTCGCCTTCCCCGCGGCAGGAACGGTCTCGGGCAGCCTCGTTCTGGCCCCCGGCGACCTCAACCTCACCTTCAACCGCTACCTCACGTCGAGGGTCGCGTTGACCCTCGACCTCGACCACATCGTCGCCATCGAGGGGGACGGCGTCGACGCCGAGCTCTTCCGCGAGTACCTGGCGGCGTTCGGCGACCGCGCCGCGTACGCCACGAGCCACGTCGGCTGGGGCATGAACCCGGCCGCCCGGTGGGAGTCGCTGGCCTGCTACGACACACGCGAGATGTGGGGCACCGAGGCACGTGCCTTTGCCGGGAACTTCCTCTACTCGACGGGTGCCAACGAGACGGCGGGGCGGTTTACCGCCGGTCATTTCGACCTGCCGATGCGGCACTGCACCGTCACACTCGACGGGAAGCCGGTCGTCGTCGACGGCGTGCTGACACCCGAACTGGCCGGCTGACGCCGTCGCGGCCGGGGTCAGGTGCCGAACTGGGTGACGATGACCCGGCCACGACGCTCGGACGCACTCGGCCGGAGGTCGGACACCACGAAGGCCCGCTGCAGCCACCGGTCGGTGCCGTCGAAGCGGGGGGTGAACGGGCTGCGTCCGTGCACGGCGACGGCGTTGTCGACTGCCAGCAGATCGCCGGCCTCGAGCACGACCCCGGTCTGGAGGGACACGACCGCCTCTGCCAGCAGCCGAAGTGCATCGTCGGCCGCCTGATCGGTGCCGACCATGAGGTCGGCGTCGAACACCATGGTCGGCAGTTCGCGGTCGCCGCTGAGCACCGGCATGGGGGCTCCGAGGACGTTGGTTCGGCCGTGCAGGTAGCTCTCGTCGACGGCGGTGCGGAACCGTGGCTCGAACAGCGTGGCGCGCACTTCGTTCGGCAGGAGAGGAAGGACCTCGTGGATCGACGACAGGGTGGTGGTGGCCGACGGGTCGCCGCGTAGACACAGGAGCAGCAGGTACCGCGGCCGGTGCGGATGGAATGCCGCCTCGGTATGGAACATGAGGTGCACCTTCGACGAGGTCGACACCTGGCGATCTGCGGTGCCCTGCACCGGAACGATGTTCTGCACGATGTCACCGCCGTGCTCGGGCTCGTACCCCACGGGCTGGCCGAGCCGGCGCGCCACCGTGAGGAGCGTCATCTCGCTCGTGTGATCCTTGGCCGCAGGCGTCGTCGGCGTGGCCGGGGTGGCGGGCAACTCGCCGAGGGGCATGCCCTTCAGGAGCAGCCCACCGCTGCGGTGGGGCTGGTCGGCGAAGTCGACGAGGGCGTCGTGGATGGCAGGAGGGAGGAGCCGCGCCGCGTGCCCAGCGGCAGTGACGAAGGCGCTCGAACAGGGATGATCGGCCGGTGCGGCGACGGCGGGGGAGCCGTCGTGGTGCACGACCGGCGGGGTGGCGTGCCGAGACGGCACGGCCGGCACCGGGGCAGCGGTGACGTGCGAGGCGACGGAACGCATGCTCCGCACCCTATCAGAAGCGGAACGATCTCTCCAGACTCGATCAGATACCGGCGACCTGTTCTCACCGGCCCGGATGTGGGCACATGGTTACACTGCCGCCAATGGAGGTGTCTGCACGTATCGCGAAACTGGGCGGCACCCTCACGGTGGCCGAGCGGCGTGTCGCCCAAGTGGTGCTCGACCGACCGCAGCTCGTGGCGTTCGGCACGGTCGCCGAGCTGGCCTCCGAGTCTGATGCGGGTGCGGCCACCGTCGTTCGCCTCGCCTCGAAACTCCAGTTCGACGGATTCACCGCCCTTCAGGCATCGGTGCAGCATGATCTGGCTGTGCAGCTCCGGCCGGCGGCCGAGCGGATCCGTGAGCCGGCGAGCGATGACCTGATCGGACGGCACCTCCAGCTCGAGATGACGAACATCCAGGCGTCCCTGCGTGCCATCGACACCGACGCCCTCGACGACGTGGTCGGCCACCTGGTCGATGGAGGATCGCGTGTGCTCGTCCTCTCGGGCGACGCGACCCGAGGCGTCGCCAGCCAGTTGGCCGGCGACCTCGGCGCGCTCCGCGACGACGTGACCATGCTCGAGGGCACCGACATCGCGGTGAAACGTCAGTTGGCCCTCTTGCGGCCGACCGACGTGCTCATCGCCCTCGATCTGCGGCGGTACGAGCGCTGGGTCGTCGAGGCCGCCATCCGGGCCCACTCGGCGGGGGTGTGGTCGGTCGCCATCACCGACAGCCTCCTGTCGCCGCTGGCGCAGCGGGCTGAGCGCACCTTCGTGGTGTCGGCCGGTGGTGCCGGGCCGTTCGACAGCCACGTCGGCACCCTGGCGATCTGCAACGTGTTGGTGGCCGCAGTGGCCGACCGGATGCGGGCGACGGCAACCGAGCGGCTCGACCGGCTCGAAGCCGAGTGGCAGCAGTCGTTCACCGACGGCTGAGGCCCGGCTGGGGCATCCATCGTCGGCACCCACGGTGCCACCTAGCATTCCGTCATGACGAAATCATCGGCCGGCGAGGAGCGGGAGGGTGCCGAGCGACGGTGCCGGTGGTGCCGTGCGGTCCTGGCCGCCCGCGAGGGGCCGGGTCGTCCGAGGGAGTTCTGCTCGCAGCGCTGCCGCCAGTGGGACTGGGTGTCGCGTCAGCGGGCCCGTGAGCTGGCGCTCAGCGACGGTGAGCTGGTGATGGCCCGCAGCGAGCTCGACGCGTTGCACGACGAGCTGTACGTGTTGCAGTGCGCCGTGGTCGACACGCATCGAGACCTCCAGCACGAGCTCAGCGGCCGCGAAGCGCTCGAGGCGTTGCGCTGGTTGCTCGAGGCAGCCGAGCCGCTGGCAGCACGACGGATCGCGGCCGCCGGCTGACATCGGTTCCGGAGACAACGCCCATAATCATCGTTATGTCAATCATCGGTGAACGACACGAGATGGGTAATCTCCCCGCCCGTACGAGTGCCTCGATCTGTGCTCCTGCTGTTCGCCGTGCCGTGTGGCTGGTCGACGAAGTGGAGGCCGAGGCCGCGGTTGGCTCCGGTGACGACGGCGATGCGGGTGGTCATGTCGCGGAGGGTACCCCTGGCTCGACACATGGTGACGTTGGTCCATTGCGGGCGCTCGACGACGGGGGCAGCCTGAGGCCATGAGGATCGTTGCAGCACTCGTCGTCTCGATGGCCCTGTTCGCCGCGTCGTGCTCGGACAGCGGCGACTCGGCGGCCACCTCGGTCGCCACGACGTCGACGTCGACCACGACCACGACGTCGACCTCGACAACCGCGACCTCGACCACCACGTCGTCGGTGGCGCCGTCCACCACCACCGCCACCACCACGAGCACGACCACGGTCGGTTCGACGGTCGCTCCGGGCACCACCGTGGTCTGCGTGCCGCGGGGCGGCCAGGACGAGGTGGCGGTGAACTTCCCGAACCAGCTCAGCTCGCTGGTGGGGGTCGAGATCCGCACGGGCGCGCACGACTGCTACGAGCGGATCGTGCTCGAACTCGCGCAGGGCCCGGCCCCGACGCCTTCGGACTTCCCCGGGTACTGGGTCCGGTACGGGGCGAACCCGGTGGCGCTCGGCCAGACGGACGATCAGTTCGTCACCATCGAGGGCGGAGCCGTGCTGCTGGTGACCGTGGCGTCGTGGATGTACGAGACGGATGCGTCGGGTGACCCAGTCGACTACGCCGGTGCGCTCGACCTGTTCCCGACCAACGTGCGGACCATCAACGAGCTGCGGATGATCGACAACTCCGAGGGTGTGCACACCTGGGCGATCGGGCTCGACACGAGGCGGAACCTCGTGGTCGACACGCTCACATCGCCGGACCGCCTGGTGATCGACGTGATGCTGTGACGGCGAGTGCCGCTCAGCGCACGCCGATGAGGTCGACGACGAACACGAGGGTCTCGCCGCCCTTGATGACGCCGCCCGCTCCCCTGCTGCCGTAGCCCATCTCGGCGGGGATGGTGAGACGACGACGGCCGCCCACCTTCATGCCGGCCACGCCCTTGTCCCAGCCTTCGATGACCTCGCGTGCGCCGAGGCGGAAGTCGAAGGTGTCGCCACGGTTCCAGCTCGCGTCGAACTCCTTGCCGGTGCTCCATGCCACGCCGGCGTAGTGGACGATGACGCGCTTGCCGACGACGGCCTCGTCGCCGTCGCCGACGATCTCGTCCTCGATGAGCAGTTCGGCGGGCGGGGTGCCCTCGGGGATGGTGATGGAGGGCTTCGTGCGATCGGTCATGGACGGCGACGCTAGCCAGTCAGCCGGCGGGCCGCACGTACGTGCCCTGCGCCACGGCGACGGGGCGGTCGATGTCGTCGGTCCAGGCGATGACGTTGCCGATGATGCTGCGACGGCCGGCATGGTGGAGGTCGGCGCGTGCCCGCAGCTCACTCCCCCGGGCCGGACGCAGGAAGCGGATCGACAGCTCGCTCGTGAGGGTCATCGGCTCGATGCCGATGGCGGTGAAGCACGCGTAGTACAGCGCTGCGTCGCACACGCCGAACACGGTGGGCCCACTGATGATGCCGCCCGGGCGCAGCGCAATGCCGTCCGTGCGCATGAGTGCGGTGGCCCACCGCTCCCCCACTGCCTCGCACCGATTGCCCGTGCCCGGGAAGTCGCGCTCGAGGAACTCGTTGATCTCGTCGACGGTGACGAGGCTGCGGCCGGATGACATGGAGGCGAACCTAGCCACGTCGTCCCGCCGGTGACCGCGTCACACCCCAGGCGCATGATTGTCTGATGGACGATCTGGCCGGGGTGCTGCACATGGCGAGCGAGCAGGTGTTGGCCGTGGGATCCACCGGCGCCGACGCCCTGGCCGACGCAGAGCTGCACGGGCTGATCGTGGCGGTCCAGGCCGAGCGTGCTCGGTTGGGTGTCGCAGCGGCCGAACTGCTGGCCGTGTGGGACCAGCGCCGTTGCTGGCGCCAGGACGGGTCGCGGACGGCGCCGTTGCGGTTGTCGCGAGACACCCACACCTCGATGCGCACCGCGCACACCGAGATCGCTCGCGCCCACGGCATCGGCCGTGTGCCGGGCGTTCGCGACGCCGTGGTGGCCGGGGTGCTGTCGCTGGACCACGTCGATCTGTTCATGCAGGCGAACCAGCCGCACCGGGCCGCCC
>Ga0247831_1006010_pt1 | contig 14679 bp, 21 predicted proteins | sample LaCruzMarch2015__9_FD_192406 | JGI IMG/M metagenome (GOLD analysis project Ga0247831, IMG submission 192406) | Freshwater microbial communities from meromictic Lake La Cruz, Castile-La Mancha, Spain - LaCruzMarch2015_1m | ecosystem: Environmental > Aquatic > Freshwater > Lake | place: Spain...
AGCGGCCTTGTTGGTGGAGGACGCGTTCGACGGCGTTGGCGATGGTGGATTTCCCGGAGCCGGAGAGGCCGCACATCCAGACGGCGAGTCCCCGCTGGTGGAGGAGGTTTTCCTTGTCGCGGCGATTGAGGAAACGGTGGGTTTCGGGGTGGATGTTTAATTTAAACATTAAACTTTAAATTTTAAACCTCAAAGAAGCTGCAGATCCGCGAGGAAGGTTTCGAAGTCGGTGAGGTGATCGCTGACAATGGCTTGGAGGATGGGCACCTGCAGTTCTTGATAGCTGTGGACGGCGATATTGCGAAAACCGACCATATTTTTCATCGAAGCAGAGCAACGGCCGCTGATGACGGCGTTTTTTTCTAACAGATCGAAGGCTTCGCGACTGCTCTGGGGAATGCCATAGCTGCCAAGGGAGACGCGGTGCATGGCGAGATCGATGGCGGCCTCGCAGGCGCGGAGGATGTTGAGGACGATGGCGTCCTGGGTGGTGAAATGATCGAGCGCCGCCGGATTTGTGCGCAACTCATCGCGCACCCGAGCGAGACAGCGGCGGATGATCGCGGCCTTGTTGATGTCGATATCGTCGATCATTTGGTGATCATTTCCCGACGCTCCTCGTTGAGGCGGGCGTAGTCGGAGAGGGCATACATTTCGAACTGGTGCCTGAGCATCGGATCGCCGATCTGGATGGGTGCGCCGGTGCGGATGACCTCTTTGCGGAACACGGTGGAGGCGCGGTTGAGATCGATGAGATCGACCTCGAAGCCGAGACTACCAGAAAGGTGGTTGGCGATCTGAAAAATTTGGATGGGATCCACAGGCAGTGTGGGAAGGAACGCGAGATCGAGGTCGCTAGAGGGGTGTTGCGACGGCGTGCCGTAAGAGCCGAAGACATAGATTACGGCTGGAGCGAACGGCGCAAGGGCGCGAGTGATGTCCCGAATCTGGACGATCGTGAGGCGTTCGGGTGGAGTGTTCATGGGGTGAACCGTTTTACGTCGAGTTCCGAGAAACAGCGGAAATGTTTGGCGTTGGCCGTCAGGAGAGGAAGGCCTAGGGATGAGGCGGTGGCGGCGATGAGGTTGCCGCGGAGGCACCAGATAAGGACGTCGGTGTCGATCAGCATGAGCGCGGCTTACGGATCCTTGCAATGAGTTCGGGGACGCTCTCGGTGCAATCCGCCCACATGCCGACGGCGGGATGCTGAAGGAGAGAGCCATGAACGCGCGGCTTGGCCTCGGTGGGAATAATTTTCCCTTTTTCGGTTCCGCAGTGGGCAAGCGTGATCTCTTGCCTTGCGTCGAGCGCGCGGAGGATTTCCTTCGTGCGGTAACGCAGGTCCATGACGGAAGCTTTCATTAGTGAACTGTCTCGTCTGTAATGACTGGTTTGTTAAACGGAATGTGAACCCGCTTCTCTTTATCATTCGCCTTTGCCGATGACAAACGCCTTGAAGCCGTGCTTAGCGAGGGCATCCGCCGGGAGGATGGCGCGGCCGTCGAAGACGAAGGCAGGCTTGAGCATGAGGTCGTGGATGCGAGGAAGGTCGAGGTCGCGGAACTCGTCCCATTCGGTGAGGGTGGCGAGGGCGTGGGCACCGTTGGCGGCCTGGTAGGGATCAGATGCGATCTCGACGTTGAAGTTGATGATGTCTTGGGGGACGCCGACTTCGAGGAGGTCGCGGTGGATGGTTTCCTTGGGGACGCGGGGGTCGTAGATGACGACGTGGGCATTTTCTGTTAGGAGATCGCGGACGATGTGGATGGCGGCGGATTCGCGGGTGTCGTTGGTGTCTTTTTTGAAAGCGAAGCCGAGGATGGCGATGCGTTTGCCTGAGACGGTATTGAAAAGGGTGCGGACGATTTTTTCGACGAAGCGGGATTTTTGATAATCGTTGATTTCGACGACGGAGCGCCAGTAAGCGGCGACTTGAGTGAGGTTATAAGACTCGCAGAGGTAGACGAGGTTGAGGATGTCTTTTTGGAAGCATGAGCCGCCGAAGCCGACGGAAGCTTTGAGGAATTTGGGGCCGATCCTGGAATCGGAGCCGATGGCACGGGCGACTTCATTGACATCGGCGCCGGTGGCCTCGCAGAGGGCGGAGATGGAGTTGATGGAGGAGATGCGTTGGGCGAGGAAGGCGTTGGCGACGAGTTTGGAGAGTTCGGAAGACCAGAGATTGGTGGTGATAATTTTTTCGCGCGGCACCCAGTTTGCATAGACGGAGACGAGGGCCTCGAGGGCGGCTTGGCCTTCGGGCGTTTGCTCGCCGCCGATGAGGATGCGGTCGGGGTTTTCCATGTCGGTCACAGCGGTGCCCTCGGCGAGGAATTCTGGATTGGAGAGGACTTGGAAGGTGGCGTTGGTAGTCGAGTTCGCGGTAAGGATGGCTTGGATCGCGGTGGCGGTTTTCACCGGGATCGTGGATTTCTCGACGATGATCTTGTTGCCCTCGGAAACCTCCGCGATGAGGCGGGCCGCGGACTCGATGTAGCGGAGATCCGCGGCGCGGCCGGCGCCGATGCCGTAGGATTTCGTGGGGGTTCCGACGCAGACGAAGATGAGGTCTGCGGCGGCGATGGCGGGCTTGAGATCGGTGGTGAAGTGGAGGTTTTTCCCGCGAGCGGACTCGACGACTTCTTGGAGGCCGGGCTCGTAGACGGGGAGGGTGTCGGAGTTCCACGCGTCGATGCGCGCTTGGTTCATATCGCAAACGGTGACCTGGATGTGAGGGCACTTGGCGGCGATCATCGCCATGGTGGGGCCGCCGACGTATCCGGCGCCGAGGCAGCAAATGCTTTTGATTTTCATAAACTCGTAACTTTAAAAATCTAAATCTTAAGGAAGATGGGGTGGGTCAGGGCATCAGAGCAGATCCCGGAATTCCGAAGGGGTCAGGCCAGCGTCCTTGGCGATTGCGCCCATGGTGATCGCGTGGATGGGATTATGCCGGGGGATGGTCAGCCGGATCTGGCCGTTGCTCATGATCACATGCCCCGATTCGCGAACCACGCGGAAGCCGAGCTTTTCAAAAACCCGAACCGCGTCTTTTTGGCTGATTCCGGGCAGTTTCGGCATCAAACCGCGAGTTCGAGGGTTTCGGTGCTCTTGATTCCGCTCTCATCGGCCTCTACCTCGGTCCAGAGTTGAATGGCTTCCCTGATGGCGTCCAAGGCTTCGGACCGTGTTGCTCCCTGTGAGTGGCAGCCCGGCAGGTCCAGGCAGGAGACGGACCAGCCCTCGTCGGTTTCGATCAGACGGATGCGATAATTCATGGGCGGAGCTTAGTGTGTAGGGCAACGGCGGGCAAGGAGGGTTTGGCGCGATGATTTAGCGCATGTGGTCCCTGAGTGTGTGGTAGAGGAAGAGAGAGTTGTAGGTGAGGTAGCGTTTGAAGAGGCGGCGGGGCTCCATGGCGAGGCGGTAGGCCCATTCGAGGCCGAGTTTCTGGAATACGGCGGGAGATTGTTTCACCTCGCCAGCGTGGAAGGCGAAGGCGGCGCCGATGCCGAAATAGACGGCGGGTGGGAGGAGGTGTTTGTTTTTCGCGATCCAGTGTTCCTGTTTGGGGCAGCCGAGGCCGACCCAGATGAGGTTGGCGCTGGACGCGTGGATTTTTGCGATGATGGAATCGGTTTCGTTTTCCGGCCAATCGCCGAAGGGTGGGGAGTGGGTGGCGGCGAGGGTGGAAGTGGGGAAAACGGAGGAGAATTTTACGGTGAGTTTGTCGAGGGTGGATTGTTTGCCGCCGAGGAGGAAGTGGCGGAATTCCGGTTTACCTTGGGTGGCCTTGATGGTTTCCAGCATTAAGGTGGGGCCATAGACGCGGTCGGTGATTTTTTCGGCGGGCGGGAGTTGGGCGTTGAGTGACCAGACGAGCGGCATGCCGTCGGGGGTGATGAGATCGAATTTCCGCATGGTGTCGCCGAAATCCTCATCGTGTCGGGCGAGGGCGGCGACGTGGGTGTTTGCTGCTTCGACGGCGTAGGCGCGGTCCGCGAGGGATGCTTTTTCAAGGATCCAACGAACCGCTCCGGCGTAATCGGTGGCGGCGACGGGGAGGCCGATGACAGGGAGAAACTTCAAACCTCAAATTTCAAATTTCAAGGAAGAGGAGCGGCGGTTCATATCGCCGCCGCTATTCCTTCGCGACAGGGATGTGGTGGCCGTGGGATTTGAGGATAGCGTTCTGGCGGGCGGTATTGAGGTCGGAGGCGACCATTTCGGCGCACATTTCCTCGACGGTGATTTCCGGAACCCAGCCGAGTTTCTCCTTCGCCTTGGTAGGATCTCCGAGGAGGGTCTCGACCTCGGCGGGGCGGAAGTAACGGGGATCGACGCGGACGATCACATCGCCGGGATTGAGCGCGGGCGCTTTCGAGGGGTCGGAGATGGCGGTGACAGTGGCGATCTCATCAATGCCGGAGCCGGAGAATTCGAGTTCGATGCCCGCTTCTATGGTGGACATGCGGACGAACTCTCTAACAGAAATTTGTTTGCCAGTGGCGATGACGAAATCGTCGGCGGTATCTTGTTGGAGCATCATCCACTGCATGCGGACGTAGTCTTTGGCGTGGCCCCAGTCGCGGAGGGCATCCATGTTTCCGAGGAACAGACATTTCTCCAGGCCTTGTGCGATGTTGGCGATGCCGCGGGTGATTTTGCGGGTAACGAAGGTCTCGCCGCGGCGGGGCGACTCGTGATTGAAGAGGATGCCGTTGCAGGCATACATACCGTAGGATTCGCGGTAGTTCACGGTGATCCAGTAGGCATACATTTTTGCGACGGCATACGGGGAGCGTGGGTAAAACGGGGTGGTTTCCGATTGTGGAATTTCTTGGACGAGGCCGTAAAGCTCTGAGGTGGAGGCTTGATAGAAACGGGTCTTTTTCTCAAGGCCGAGGAAGCGGATGGCTTCTAGCAAGCGGAGGGTCCCCATGGCGTCGACATCAGCGGTATATTCCGGACACTCAAAGGAGACGGCGACATGGGATTGTGCGCCGAGGTTGTAAACCTCATCGGGCTGAACTTCGGAAATGATGCGGGTGAGGTTCGAGGAATCTGTTAGATCGCCGTAATGGAGCTTGAAGCGCGAGTTTTCAATGTGCGGATCCTCGTAGATGTGATCGACACGCTGGGTGTTGAAGAGGGACGCGCGGCGTTTGATGCCATGGACTTCGTAGCCTTTTTCCAAGAGAAATTCCGCGAGGTACGAGCCGTCTTGGCCAGTGATGCCGGTAATCAGTGCTTTTTTCATAAAATTCTAATCTCAAGTTTTAACTCTCAATGGAGGGCGGGGCGTGACGGCATGGGTCACGCGGCGCGCGAAATGCGGTGGTCGAGCGCCTGCTCGAAGCTGATGAGTTCGCGGATCAGGGCGTTGTATTTCGAATGCGCATCGTCACCGAAAGAGGCTAGGAGCGCGTAGAGATCGAGTTCCGCGTTTTCGAGATCCGTATTACGGGGAAAGGGAATGCCCGCGCTGCAAAGCCGGTTGGCAGCAATCCTTACGAGGCATGTCTCGATGGTGTGACGGTCTTCCGCGAGATCGGCCAAGCCCTTGAGGATGAGGTTTTCGCCGGGGAGATCTGCGAGGAGCGGGAATGGTGCGGTCATGGGTTTTCTCCTTCCGGTTTTTCCACGAACGCTCTCACAGCCTGGGTGAATGATGCAGGATCGATGGCGGGATAGCGGATCAGGGCGGGTTCGATTTCGGAGAAGAAGCCGAGGAGCCGTTCTTTGCTGACCAGCCCGCGGGAGACCATGGCTTCGATGTCAGTCAAGTCACGCGTATGCCCCCTTGATATCTTCGATAGAGCCTGGCTGTAGGGGTCGAGATGGTAAAAATCAAGTTGTCCGTGACGTTCGATGAAAATGGATCGGGAGCGCCAGTCTGGCAGCTCCGGGATAAAGTCGCTCGGCCCGGCGAGTTCGACATTGATGCGGAGGGAGTCCTTGAGGTGGGCGATGGATTCGAAAAAGCGGGAGGGTTCAGGATCGGCTTTGAGGTCGATGTCCACGGTCATGGGTCGCCAGCCGTACAGAAGGGCGGTGGCGCCGCCGGTGAGGTAGATGCGGCCGGAGCCCGATGTTTCACGACCGAGCGCGGCCATGAATTCACGGAGCCGGTCGATTTGGACAGGTGGGCGCATAATCGGAGAGTTTTATCAGGATGCCGTTCCATGATCAAGACGGCGCGTGCATCGGAGTGCAGCGATCTGCCCGATGGCGAGGCCAACGACATCCGCGAGCCAATCGAAGAGGTCGCAGTGACGGTTAGGAATGAAGGCTTGGGAGATTTCCTCCAAAGAGACAAGGATGAGAATGACGAAGGTGATTGCTGTGATGTAACGCGGCAGATGGCGAATTCGGAAATTTGGAAAGGCGAGATTGCAGAGAAACCCCAAAGTGCCGAAGAGGCCGATGTGTCCGAGTTTATCGGCATTACGGGTGGTGTGAATGAATGACCAGAAAGCCTCGCCATACCCGAGATTCGCGCTGATGACGACGGCGATGACGAATAAGCCAAAGGAGAAAGCGGCGATGCGGGTTAGGCGGAGTGTGAATCTGTGACAGCAGGCATGAGAATTTTTCGTATTAGCGGCCATGCGAATGCTGAGTTGTGGCGCGCTGGGAAACTGGGGGTGGAGTGAGCGGCAAGTGGGATGGGGGCTGCTATTGGTGCGGGCCGGGCTTTGGCGAGGGCGCCAAAATCAACACGCAAGGGCGCGTGTGCCCCCCTTCAAATCCGCTCTGCGGAATCACAGCCGCGCTGCGCCGCTTTCTAGGGATGCGAGGAAATCCTGATAGGCTCCGGCGAGGCCGCTTTCAAAAGGGATTTCAGGGGACCAGCCGGTGGACTGGATGAGCGAAATATCGAGCAGTTTTTTCGGCGTCCCGTCGGGCTTGGTGGGGTCTGTTAGAATCTCGCCGGGGTAGCCGATGGTTTTCGCTACGAGCTTGGCGAGATCGAGGATGGTGAGGTCCGTGCCGGTGCCGACGTTGACCCAGTCAGGTGGGTTTTCGAGGGAAAGGAGGTGGAAGCAAGCCGCGGCGAGGTCGTCGGTATGAAGGAACTCGCGGCAAGGGGTGCCGGTGCCCCAGATCGTGACGGAGGGCGCGTTGGCTACTTTCGCCTCATGGAAACGGCGGATCAGTGCGGGGATGACGTGGGAGTTTTCCGCGTGGTAGTTGTCGCCCGGGCCGTAGAGATTGGTGGGCATGGCGGAGTGGTAGAGCAGGCCGTGCTGGGCGCGGTAATGCTGGCACATTTTCAGCCCGGCGATCTTGGCGATCGCGTAGGCCTCGTTCGTTGTTTCGAGCGGCGAGGTGAGCAGGCAGCTTTCCGGCATCGGCTGGGGAGCGAGCTTCGGATAAATGCAGGAGGAGCCGAGGAAAAGCACGCGCGAGACACCGGCGCGGCGGGAGCCCTCGATGAGGTTCGCGGCGATGGCGAGGTTCTCGTAGATGAAATCCGCCGGGTAGGTGGAGTTCGCGTGGATGCCGCCGACCTTCGCCGCCGCGATGATCACTGTGGCGGGCTTGTGTTTTTCGAGAAACGCGAAGACCTCGGGCTGCGAGGTGAGATCGAGCTCGGAGCGGGTGGCGGTGAGGGTTTCGAGGCCGAGGGAGCCGGCCTTGCGGACGAGGGCGGAGCCGACCATGCCGCGGTGGCCTGAGATGAAGGTTTTCATGGGGTAAAATGGAACTGACGGTTTCTATGCGTCACTCGCCGGCGCTACGGCGGATCAAATCGATATGATGAGTAGAGATGAATAACCCTGCGGAGACCACCGCATCGAGAGCGGAGCTTGCGGATGGAATGATCCCAGCGCGCTTCGCCATGAGGATGAGTCCCAAGGTGCCGGTCATTCGCAAACCGACCGCTTGGGCGCAACGCCGGGCGGCGAGATCATCAAGGACTGCGATTGATTCGGGGTCAGAGGATGCGAGGGAAATGACGGAGGATTCGCCCGCTCCCAAATCCCACGCCACGACAAAGGGCGAAACCGGCGGGCTACCATGGATCAATTCGGGATGGCGTGCGATCCACAGCCGGGCTGGATCCGACGGGTCTTCCGCTTGTGAAATTTCCTGTGCGACCGCTGCGGGGATCAGCACGCGATCAGCGAGATGAACAAAGTGATCAAGCAGCACCGCCTTGCTCAGGACGATCAAAGGGGACGCATTGAAGATCAGGGTCATGGACAGGCGGGCATGGAAGCGATGTCATCCTCCACCCCTTGAAAAGGGGATACGCCAAGCCGTGAGATTTGGATTACGAATTCCTGTCTCCATTGTCCGGCCAGTTCGGCGGCGCGCTCTTGGCTCAAAGCTCCCGTTTCGTAAAGTTTCGCCGCCGCCATCAGCCGTATGCAGGAGGCTAGCTCGGAAGGAGCTTGGCGCAGTGCTGACATTGTCGAAGCGGGGATTTCCAATTCAAGTTTCACAGCACGATCTTAGTTTAAGTTTTTATGGCAGCAAGTTTGGAAGTAGGGCGTCACTCGAACCGCTTGATGAGTTTCTCCGCCGCAACGAGCGCCATGCCGGTGACCTGATCCATATTATAATAGCGGTAAGTGGCGAGGCGACCGATAAAGGTTGTGTTCGTTTCGGCGGCGGCGAGGGCGGCGTATTTTTGATAAGCGGCGGCAGCGTCGGGGGCGGGGATAGGGTAGTAAGGTTCTTTGGATACGTCCCAGTCCTCGGGAAATTCGCGGACGATCGTGGTGGCGTCGATTTTTTGGCCAGTGGCGTGTTTGATCTCGACGATGCGGGTGAAGGGGATGTCTTTCCCTGGGTAATTCACTTGCATGGCGGGCTGCCAGAAACCGGGTTTCCCGGAAATTTTTTCGCGTGGGACGAGCTCGGAGGCGGTGAAGGATTCGTGCTCGAAGCGGAGCGAGCGGTAAGGCAGCGAACCGTATTTCCTGCCAAAGTATTCGTCGATGGCTCCGGTGAAAATGAGGTGATCGTGGGGAAATTTTTTCCGTGCCTCGATGAAATCGGTGTTGAGGTGCAGCGTGGTGTTCGGGCTGGCGGCGAGGATATTTTCGAGCAGGTGAGAGTAGCCTTTATCGGGGAGCGCCTGGAAAGTTTCGGAGAGATAGCGGTCGTCGCGGTTGGTGCGGATGGGGATGCGCCCGCAGACGGAGGGATCAAGCTCGCGCGGATGGCGCTTCCATTGTTTCAGTGTGTAGCCCTCGAAAAACAGTTCGTAGAGGCGCGCGCCGACTTGCGAGAGGATGACTTCCTCGGAGTTTTTCGGATCGGGGATATTGAGGCGGTTTTCGGCGAGGTATTGCTCAAAATCAGCGGAGGTCGCTGGTTTCCCGATGAGTTCCTCGAAGGTGTTGAGGTTGATCGGAAAGGGCCAGAATTTGCCCTCGGTGAAGGATTGGATCGTGTAATCGACGGGATTCCAGCCGGTGAAGTTGGAGAGGTATTCGAGGATGCGTTCGGAGTTTGTCCGAAAATAATGTGGGCCGTAGTTGTGGATCAGGACGCCGGCTTTGTCGTAGGAATCGTGGGCGTTGCCTGCGAGGTGCGGGCGCTTATCGACCACCACGCAATCATGTCCGGCGTTGGAGAGCCGATGTGCGGCGACCAGTCCCGAGAAGCCAGCTCCGACGATGAGGAATTTCAAAACTTGGTTAGCGAAAGATGATGGTGGGCGACCGAAGGTTGCTACCAAGCACGCTACCGCCCTTGGTCGATTTCCCCGTTTTCTGGGAAAAAACCTGCGGTTAGTATTTGTAGATATTGATTTTCCCCGGCGGGCGAGGAGACGGTTTCTATGGTGATGCGGAAAAGCGTTCAGTTCAATGAAAAATGAACAAATCAAAAGTTTGGGATCGGCTTGCTAGCGGTTAATATGGAGAAAAGATCGAGATCGACGGGCTGGATTTGGCCGAGAAATTCCAGGAGCACCTTCACGCGCTCGGTGGCTGGAGCGACGCTGCGGATGATACCTTTCATCCCTTGGAAGGGGCCAGTGGCTACTTCCACTTGGTCCCCGACGGAGATGGAGGGCGCGATGGTGATCATCTCCTCTTCCCCTTCCCCGCCAGCCTGCTCGCGTACCTGGCGGATGAGGTTTCGCACCGTGGCATCGGGAATATCGGGGATTTCCGTGCCGAAGCGGACGAGGCCGCGCACTCCTTGGCAAAAGGTCACCGCGCGTTCCATTTCGTCGCGGTCGAACTTCGCCAGCAAGTATCCGGGGAAAAGGGGTTCCAGCCACCAGACTTTCCCGCGGCGCGTAGCCCTGCGGTATCTCATGCGGGGGCAGAACACCTCCACGCCCTCTAATTCCCGCAGATGCTTCGCGGCGATATGCTCCCGCTTCGTCTGCGTGCGGACGCAAAACCAACGGTGCTTATCTGTTTCGAGGAGAGTCATTGGCCGAGAATTTTCTGCAACATCGGTAACACTTGGCCGCCGCGCTTCATCCAGGATTCGAGGCGCTTGATGCGGTCGTCGAAAAACTCTTTGTCCGCGGGATCGGCGGTGAGGTTGGCGGTTTCCGCAATGAATCGGAGCTTTGTTTTCCCGCTATCCAGATGAGGGCGCACCTGCTCACGAATGAAGCCGCCGACCAGTTTTTTCAGATCCACAGCCGGCTCGTAATATGTGCGCCGATCGCCATTCCCCGCCGCCTCGCGCACCGCGCCAAGCGTCCGCAGCATTCGCAAACCTTGGCTCGCCGAGCCTTTGGAAATCTCCAGATCCCGCACTAGGTCATCAATCGATAGGGGTGCGGTCGAAATGAAAAGCAAACCATAAATTTCCCCGAGCGATCTCGGCAAACCGAGCACTTTCACGCCGTCCACGAAAAAATCCACCACCTCCCGCTGCAACGTCGTGAGGCTGACGGAGCTCGTTCTGGTATCAGGCGAGGGCACTTCCACACCCCGTTACTAACAGGCAAAACGCTTTGTTCAAGTTTTTTTGAACTGCGTGTCGGCGTGGCCGTCGCGAGCAATGTAAATCCGAGATGGTATCCGCGCCGTCCGGGATTATGATCTACCTCACCAACTATGATCGTCAGCATTTTCAACGATGTCATCGGCCCCGTGATGCGCGGGCCGTCGAGCTCCCACTGCGCCGCTGCACTTCGCATCGGTCGCCTTGCCCGCAATCTCATGGATGGGGGCTTTTCGCAGGTGCTTGTCGAGTTCGACCGCAACGGCTCGCTGCCGAATACGCATGACACGCAGGGTTCCGACATGGGGCTGTTCGGCGGGTTGATGGGCTGGGACGCGGCGGATCCGCGGCTGCCCGGCTCCATGAAAACGCTGGCGGACAGCGGGGTGAAAATTTCCATCGAGACGGTCGATGCCGGCGATCCGCACCCGAATACCTACCGGCTCACACTTTTCAGCGAAAAGGAAACCCGCACGCTCATCGCGATCTCCACCGGCGGCGGGATCATGGAGGTGATCGAGCTGGACGGGTTCAAGGCATCGATGCACGGCGATTATTTCGAGACGCTGATCTGGATCGACGGCGATCCGAAGGACGCGGTCGCGGTTCTCGAAGCGGGCGTGGAGGGCGCGCAGGTGGTTTCCCACGAGTCGGGTGGCAGGAAAATGATCCAGGTGAAAGCCGCTGGTTTTATAAGCGATAACCTGATCGCCGTGCTGGACGGAGTGCGCTGTGTGAAACGCCTCGCGCCGGTTCTGCCCATCCTTTCCAAAAAGGACACACAAGTTCCCTTCGGCACCTGCGAGGAGATGCTCGCTTACGACGCCGGGCGCGGCACTCCGTTGTGGAAACTCGCCGTCCAATACGAATGCGAGCGCGGCAACCTCACCGAGGCGGAGGTGATCGCGAAGATGGTCGATATCGTCCGTATCGTGCGCAACTCGATCGCCGAAGGCATCGCGGGCACAGAATACGAGGATCGCGTGCTCGGCCACCAATGCGGGAAATTCGGCGAGATGATGACGGCGGGCCAGCTCCTGGACGGCGGCGCACTGAACCGGATCATCCTTTACGTGACCTCGCTGATGGAGGTGAAAAGCTCGATGGGCGTGATCATTGCGGCTCCCACGGCGGGCGCGTGCGCGGCCTTGCCCGGCGCGGTCGTCGCGATGGCGGAGAGCATGGGACTCGGCGAGGAGGAAATGGCAAAAGCACTGCTCGCCAGCGGCCTAATCGGCGTTTTCATCGCCACCCGCTGGACCTTCGCCGCCGAGGTCGGCGGCTGCCAAGCGGAGGGAGGCTCCGCCGCCGCCATGGCAGCCGCCGCGCTCGTCACCCTCGCAGAAGGCACGCTCAACCAATCGGTTGGCGCGGCCTCGATGGCCATGCAAAGCATGATCGGCCTGATCTGCGATCCCATCGCGAACCGCGTCGAAGCGCCCTGCCTCGGCAAGAACGTCATGGCCGCCGCCAACGCCCTCTGCTGCGCGAACATGGCACTCGCCGGTTACGACCAGGTTATCCCGCTCGACGAGGTGATCGAGACCGCGAAACAGGTCGCCAAACAGATGCCCCGCGAGGTGCGCTGCACGAACCTCGGCGGGCTTTCCATCACCCCCTCCGCCATCGCGCTGGAGAAAAAGCTCGCCGAAAAACGCGGCTGCGGCAGCGGGTGCGGATGCGGGTGAATGGTAGGGTCGTTTTGCCAAAACGACCCACCCTGTGCGCACAACCTCATCTGGAATCCGTGTCTCACCCTTTCGCGGCGTTGGTGCGGGGCTTTCCTCCCATCACCCTGCAGACACACGCTGCGTGGGTCATTTTGGCAAACGGTATAACAGGCGTGCTGACACACGGCAATGTCCGTAAAAAATCTGCCCATCCTCGGGACGACGGATGCAGCGCCATTGCATTTGTGCATTTGTGCACATTTGGGGTCACATTTGGGGTCAGGTGTCGCATTTCAACATTGTCTCTAATATGCATAGTTTTTTTCCGGTTCGCTTTGTTCTTGCCGAAAGCCACTACGAGCCAGCTTACGCTTCCCGTATGTCCCATCGCGAGGCGTTGCGCAAGTCAGCGGTTGCCTGCCGATGTCTGTTTGCGAAGAAGAGCCGCCACAAGGATCTTGCCGCCATCTCCTTTCCGAAGTTCCGAAAGCGATCCGGTGCCCTGAGGAAGAAGGTCGTTGAAAGAGCGATTGGACAGGAACGGAGGGCGGGGAAATGGGGGTTGGTCTCCGTCAAAATCGCGCTACGGGATTTTCAGGGGCTGTGAACCCGATAATGGCCGATCAAACAGGATCTGAATGTTGAAATGCGACACCCGACCACTTTGATTGGCATGGCCGTTGCGCTCGACGCCGCGTTGGTAAGGGTCGGCACCGAGGTGATTTTCACGCTCGATGAGCATGGCGGCGTTATAAGGAGTTGGGCGATGTTCGCGAGCCCCTCGCCGAGGCCGTCGGCGAAAAGAATCTTGAGGAGTTGGTCTTGGAGGGTAGGTTCGATTTGTTCGTTCATGGTCTTGGTTTGTTTGGCTTCGTAGCTTCAGACTGAAGGCCTTGAACGGTGAATCGCAGGTGAAATCAGCTACTCGCTTTTACAGAAGAGATTTTACACGCCCAGGCTTGCGCCGTTCCCACGTAAACCGTATCTATCTGCCCTGACAGCTCCCGTAGTTCAACGGATAGAACAAGGGTTTCCTAAACCTTAGATTCAGGTTCGATTCCTGACGGGAGCATTTCTTAAAAGGTCAGTATGTAAAAAAAGACACCCGTGAAGTGGTTGTGGCACGACACCTCCAGCCTTTGGTGAATCACCGGAGGGTCAAAGTGCGGACGACGGTGGACGGAATCCTACGCTCCCTCTTTTTTGACGACCATGCGTTTCTCGATATCATCGAGAACGGGCTTTGAGTAGAGCATGAGAGGATGGAGGATGACGGGGTGGGAATAATTTTCGGCGCGTTTCCAGACGGAGGACTCGGTGGGGAGGATGATGAGATCCATGGGGGTGCGGTAGGAAACCACGGGGATGTCCCCAAGGCGGTCTTCGGTGGCCTCTAGGTCTTTCAGGAACGGGCTACCGGGCCGCATCTGGCGAGCACCCTTGCCAGGGTAGGCGTAGGCCACGTTCGTGCCGTGGTGGGGGGACGAGACGGTGATGAACGTGTCGCAGCGTTCGGCGCCGCCGAGGTTCTGCAGGTAATATCGGGAAACGAGGCCGCCCATGCTGAAGCCCACCATCGCGAAGCGCTCAGTCGGGCCGAATTCCTTGTCGATCTCCTCCTTGAGGCTCTCGGCGAGCTGTTCGATGCCGTCGCGGGCATCGTTTGGCTTGAGCTGCGGGACGTGGCATTGGATCCCATGGTTTACCAAACGGAGGCGTAAAGGCTCGAAGGATACGCCATCTTCAAGGATGCCATGGACAAGTATTACTTTTTCGTATCGCGGCTGGCAGGACTGCTGGGGCTGGCAGGAAACAGCAGTGGCGAAGACCCCGGTGAAGAGTTGGAAAAAACGTGCAGTCATAAAAAATTCAAAATTCAAATTTCAACTCTCAAGAAAGAGGCGGGCGGCAGCGCATGATCTCAGGTTGAAAGTTGAGATTTGAAATTTGGAGGTTAGCCTGGGGGCCAGGTGAGTTGACGGCCGCCGAGTAGGTGGACGTGGAGGTGCGGGACGGTCTCGCCGCCATGCGGGCCGTTGTTGATCACCACGCGGAAGCCGTTTTCCGACAGGCCGAGGTC
>Ga0247831_1006011_pt1 | contig 14679 bp, 18 predicted proteins | sample LaCruzMarch2015__9_FD_192406 | JGI IMG/M metagenome (GOLD analysis project Ga0247831, IMG submission 192406) | Freshwater microbial communities from meromictic Lake La Cruz, Castile-La Mancha, Spain - LaCruzMarch2015_1m | ecosystem: Environmental > Aquatic > Freshwater > Lake | place: Spain...
CGTGGACCGAGAGCACCCAGAACGGGGTGCGGAACTGGTTCACGAACACCGGCTCCGACACCTTCGACGACAACATCAACGTCACCGTCGAGGCGCTCACGGCGCCGATCTCGCTCGACGACTACCTCGCAGCCGCCAAGAGCGGCATCCTGGCCACCGCCCCCGACTTCCAACTCGTCGACGAGCGTCGGTTCCTCAGCCCGGACGGTGTCGAACTGGTGCTGCTCTCCTGGTCGGCCACGCTGCCGAACCTGCCGCTCCTGTCGTTCCTGCAGACGCTCACGGTCACACCGACCAATGCGTACGTGGCCACGTTCACGAGCGAGACGGACCGGATGCCGCAGATCGCAGCGCTGTTCGAGCCCTACCTGCTCACGCTGCGCGGGGCCTCGTAGCCGACTTCCCAGAGTGACAGGCCCTGCGGTGGCGCCACCTGCCCGGCCGCGGCCCGATCGGCACGCAGCATGATGCCCCGCATGTCGCCGGCGTGGAGCTTGCCGTGCCCGACGTCGATCATCGTGCCCACGATCGAACGCACCATCTGGTGGCAGAACGCGTTGGCGCGAATCTCGAACCGGAGGAGCGGGCCGTAGTCGGACGGCACCTCGCTCCACATCGCCAGGATGACCCTGCGGGTGAGTGACGGTGTGTCGTAACCATCGCTCACCTTGGGCCGGCGGCAGAAGCTCGAGAAGTCGTGCTCGCCGATGAGCGGGTCGCAGGCGAGTTGCATGACCCAGTGTTCGAGCGGTTCTGCGACGTGCCACGTGGTCGCAGCAAGGGCAGGCACAGCGACGGGCTGGTTGAGCACGTGGTAGCGGTAGTGGCGGAACGTGGCACTGAACCGGGCGTCGAAGGCGGGGTCGTCGGCCCATTCGGCCGAGCGGACCACGACCGACGGGCCACACATCCGGTTCACACTGCGAGCGAGACGAACCAGATCGACGCTCGCCGGGAGATCACCGCTGACCACCTGGCCCCAGGCGTGCACCCCGGCATCGGTGCGCCCGGCGCCTGTGAGATCGAGGGGGACGCGACACACTCGCTCGAGCGCCTCGCGCAGCACGCCCAGGACCGTCCGGGTGAGGGCGCCATCGTGAGGCACCTGCTCGGCGAAGCCGTGGAACGACGACCCATCGTAGGCGACAACGAGACGAGCCCGCCGCAGGGCGGCGGGCTCGTGCTCAGCGTTCATCCGCTGGTCCGGTGTCTCAGACGAGTTCGATGCGGGCCATCTGGGCGTTGTCGCCCTGACGGGGTCCGAGCTTCAGAATCCGGCAGTACCCGCCGTTGCGATCGAGGTAGCGAGGAGCGACGTCGGCGACGAGCTTGTGCGTCATCTCCTTGTCGCCCAGGTATCCCTGGATCTGGCGGATGCGGTGGATGCGCAGCGGCTCACCCTCCTGGGCCTTCTTGGCCTTGGTGATGAGCTTCTCGGCAATGGGGCGCAGCGCCTTGGCCTTTGCCTCGGTGGTCACGATGCCCTCGGCCGCGAACAACGACGCGGCGAGGTTGGCCATGATCAGGCGCTGGTGGGCGGCACTCTTGCCGAAGTTGCGGGCTTTGCGGGGTGTTGCGGGCATGGCGTCGTTCTTCCTGGTTGCGAGGGGTCAGCCGCGGAGGCTCAGGCCGCGCTCGTCGAGCTTCTGCTTGACCTCGTCGAGGCTCTTCTGGCCGAAGTTCGTGATGTTGAGCAGGTCGTCCTCGGTCTTGGTGAGCAGCTCACCGACCGTGTTGATCTGGGCGCGCTTGAGGCAGTTGCGTGGGCGCTCCGAGAGGTCGAGGTCCTCGATCGGGAGGTCGAGGTCGGGTGACGTGGCGGCGATGCTGGCGACCTCGCCGAGCTCGAGGCCCTGGGGCTCGTCGCTGAGGCCGGCGATGAGCTCGACCAGCTTCCTCATCGTGTCGCCGGCCGAGGCCAGCGCCTCGCGAGGAGGGAGCGTGCCATCGGTCTCGATGTCGATGATGAGCTTGTCGAAGTTGGTGCTCTGCTCGACGCGGGTGGGCTCGACCGTGAACATGACGCGGCGGACCGGCGAGAAGATCGCATCGATCGGCACCACGCCGATGATCCGGTTCTGGTTGTCACGATCGCTCGACAGGTAGCCACGGCCCCGCTTGACGGTGAGGTCGACAGCGAGCCGGCCCTTTGCGCTGAGCGTCGCGATGTGCAGGTCGGAGTTCAGGATCTCGACCTCACTGGGCAGCTTGATGTCGGCTGCCGTGATGACGGCCGGGCCGCGGACGTCGAGGCGGAGGATGATCTCCTCCTCCTCCTCGGACGTGCTGGTGAGCACGACGTCTTTGATGTTGAGGATGATGTCGGTGACGTCTTCGGTGACACCGGTGATGGTGTCGAACTCGTGGAGCGCATCGTCGAAGCGAACGGCCGTGATGGCTGCGCCCGGGATGCTCGACAGGAGCACGCGGCGGAGGGAGTTGCCGATGGTGTGGCCGAAGCCGGGCTCGAGCGGACCGACGGCGAAGCGCTGACGGTTGTTCTCCTCCTCGTCGAGGGCCTCGACGGTGGGGCGCGGGATGACGAGCATGTGTGGACGCCTCTGTCTCTCGGGGTACGGGTTGGGTGCGGTTACTTGGAGTACAGCTCGACGATGAGCGACTCGCGCACCGGGACGTCGATGTGCTCGCGCTGCGGCAGATCGCGGACCGTGACCTGCTTGCCGCTCTCGCCGGCCTCGAGCCAACCGACGAGTCGGCGGTCGAGGGTGTCGATGTTGTGCTGGATGACGATCATGGCCTGTGCCTTGGCGGACAGGGACACGACGTCGCCCTTGCGGACTCGGTACGACGCGATGTCGACACGCTTGCCGTTCACGTTGATGAGCCCGTGGTTCACGAACTGGCGGGCCTGCGGGCGGGTGCTGCCCCAGCCGGCGCGGAACACGACGTTGTCGAGGCGCTGCTCGAGGAGGCGCAGCAGGTTCTCACCCGTGGGGCCCTGGAGACGGTTTGCCTCTTCGTACGTGCGGCGGAACTGCCGCTCGAGCACGCCGTAGATGTATTTGGCCTTCTGCTTCTCCTGCAGCTGAGCGAGGTACTCGCTGCCGGCGTTGCGACGACGCGTGCGGCCGTGCTGGCCGGGCGGGAAGGGACGACGCTCGAGCGCCTTGCGGCCCTTTTCGTTCTCGAAGATGTTGGTGCCGAGGCGGCGCGAGACGCGCACCTTGGGGCCGGTGTAACGAGCCATGATCAGGTCCTCCGCCGCTTGGGCTGGCGGCAGCCGTTGTGCGGCACGGGCGTGACGTCCTTGATGGACGTGACCTCGATGCCGGTGTTCTGGATGCTGCGGACGGCGGTGTCGCGGCCCGAGCCCGGGCCCTTCACCTGCACCTCGACGCGGCGCAGACCGTGCTCGATGGCGGCGCGGGCTGCCTTCTCGGCGGCCATCTGCGCGGCGAACGGGGTGCTCTTGCGCGACCCCTTGAAGCCGACCCCACCGGACGACGCCCACGAGATGACGTTGCCCTCGGTGTCGGTGATGGAGACGATGGTGTTGTTGAACGAGCTCTTGATGTGGACGACACCGTTGGTGACGTTCTTGCGCTCGCGCTTGCGGGGGCGACGACCGCCCGGCTTCGGCTTAGCCATCGTTACTTCCTCACGGCCTTCTTCTTGTTGGCGACGGTCTTCTTCGGTCCCTTGCGGGTACGAGCGTTGGTGTGGGTGCGCTGGCCGCGGACCGGGAGGCCCTTGCGGTGGCGAACGCCCTGGAGGCACCCGATCTCGATCTTTCGCTTGATGTCCTGCTGGACTTCGCGGCGGAGGTCACCTTCGACGGTGAGGTTGGCATCGACCCAGGCGCGGATCTGGTTGACCTCGTCCTCGGTGAGATTGCGGACCCGCTGGTTCGGATCGAGGCCGGTGTCGCTGCAGATGCGCTGCGCCGTCGGCTTGCCGATGCCGTAGATGTACGTGAGCGAGATCTCCAACCGCTTCTCACGGGGGATGTCGACGCCTGAAATTCGTGCCATGTCTCTTCCTCAGCCCTGCCGCTGCTTGTGGCGCGGGTTCTCACAGATCACGCGAACAGCACCGTGCCGGCGGATGACCTTGCACTTCTCGCAAATTTTCTTCACGCTCGGACGGACCTTCATGATGACCGGTGTCTTTCTTCGGATGTGGGGTTACTTGTAGCGGTACGTGATGCGACCCCGGGTGAGGTCATACGGGGTGAGCTCGACCTGGACCTTGTCGCCAGGGAGGATGCGGATGTAGTGCATCCGCATCTTTCCCGAGATGTGCGCCAGCACTTTGTGGCTGTTCTCGAGCTCCACCCGGAACATCGCGTTCGGGAGGGACTCGAGGATCGTGCCTTCGAGCACGATGGCGTCGTCTTTGGGCTTGGGCAGGGGATTCTCCTTGCGACTTCACGGACGGGCTGGGGACAGAACTGGCGCCCCATCGATGCGTGAACGTACCGGGGCACGCGCAGGCGGAACAGGGCCGAGGAGCAATGCTACCGCTCGGCAGCCCCAACGCCAAGTGCCCCGGGAGAATCTGCGGGCAGGACCGTAGCAGCCCGGTTCAAGCAGTCCGGCGATGCCCGTTCAGACCGTCCAGCGATCGTGGTTCGTGCAGGTGTTCTTCACGTCGAAGTAGAAGTCGAAGCTCCAGGTGCCACCTTCGCGACCGTCTTCCCGCCAGAGCCGACCCTCGGCGAGGCCGATCGGCCGCTACCCTTCGGCGCCGTGCGGACGTTCGGGTCGATCTTGCTCTCCTCACTGGTGCTCGCAGGAGCCTGCATCGCGGTCTCGCCGCTGGTGACCTCGACGACGGTCGAGGCGGCACCGGTCGCCACCACCGCGTACGTCGCGCTCGGCACGCCCGTGCGACTCCTCGACACCCGCGACACCGGGACACCGCTCGGCCGTGGCGGCACTGTCAACGTCCAAGTGACCGGCGACGCGCCCCTGCCGGCGCTGGCCACCACCCGCGTCGCCGTCCTGAACGTGACCGTGGTGGGTCCGGCCGCGGTGGGTTTCTGGACGGTGTATCCCGGCCTCACGGCCCGGCCGCTCGCATCGAGCCTCAACGTCGACGAGCGCGCATCGATGCTCGGCGGCTCGCTCGCGATGCCCAACCTCGTCACGGTTCCGGTGGGCGCCGACGGCACGGTGACGGTGTTCAGCCAGACCGGCGGGCACCTGATCGTCGACATGCTCGGTTCATACCAGGGGAGCGGCGCCGCGGCCGCCGGACGGTTCGTGCCGCTTGCCGCGCCGCAGCGGATCGTCGACACCCGCAACAGCGCCGTGGTGCCACCGGACACGATCACCGAGGTGCGCGTCCCGGACGCCAACGGGGCCAACGCAGCAGTGCTGAACGTCACGGTGATCGGCGCCGGCGCCGGCTTCTGGACCGTGTTCCCCGCTGGCACGGATCGGCCGGGTCCGTCGAACCTCAACTCGCTCGGGTTCCTCCACACCTCGTCGAACCAGGTGATCGTGAAGCTCGACCCGGACGGCGACTTCTCCGTGTACGGCCAGACCGGCGGACACCTGATCGTCGATCTCGTCGGCCTGATGACCGGTGATGCGGCGCCCGTCTCGACCGACGGCCTCTTCGTGCCGCTGTCGACACCGAGCCGCTTCCTCGACACCCGAGATCCGGCGCTCAACCCGCTCGGCGGGACACGGCCAGCGAGGCAGGGCTGGAACATCGAGGTGCCTGTTGTCGGCAACCCGGCGATCGGCACGGCTCCCGTCGCCGCACTCGCGCTGAACCTCACGATCACCGATGCCCTGGGCGAGGGATACGTCAGCGCGAGCCCTGCGGGTGCCAACGACCCGAACGTCAAGTCGCGCGGCACCTCGACGTTGAACATCGTCCGAGCCGGCCAGACCCTGCCGAACCACGCCACCGTCGCGGTCTCGGCACGCGGCTTCGACGTCTTCGTGCAGAGCGGTGCCAACGTCGTCGCCGACGTGGCCGGCTACTACCAGGGCCCTCCGGTGCCTGCCCCGTACGGTGCGCCGAGGAACGTCGACCCGACGCCGTTCGGGTGCATCGGTTTCGCCGCCCGGCCAGTCGGCGAGATCATCTGGGGCTCGAGCCCGGCTGCCGTCATCGATGCACAGCAGCGACTGCTCGACCTCGGCTTCTGGCTCAGTGCCGCCGACGGCAGCTACGGCCTGACGACCACCCAGGCGGTGATGGCTTTCCAGAAGTGGACGGGCCTGCCCCGCACCGGCCGGGTCGACGAGTCCACCGCCGTCTCCCTCAACCGCACCGTCTGCCGCCCGACCCCCACTCGCACCGGCGGCGACCTCTTCGTGGTCGACAAGGGCCAGCAGCTCGGTTACGTCATCCGGAACAACAAGACCGTGTGGGTGCTGAACGTGTCGACCGGCGGCGGCTACGCCTACAGCGAGACCGACCGCAAGACCGGCGCGCCGATCAACGACGTCGCCATCACGCCAGCGGGCACCTTCCGCGTGTACCGGGTGCACGACGAGCCGGCGTACTCGGGCTCGCTCGGGACGCTGTACCGGCCGCGGTTCTTCAACGGCGGCATCGCCGTGCACGGGTACAGGAGCGTGCCCAGCTACCCGGCCTCGCACGGCTGCGTCCGGGTCAGCAACGCTGCGATGGACTTGCTCTGGGGCATCGATGCCATGCCGATGCGTTCCACCGTCATCGTCCACGACTAGTCATCGCCGGTCGGGCGAGTACGATCGGCTGCACGTGAAACGGGTCCTGTGAGGCCCGAACGTGGAGGTGGAACCTGATGCAAGCCGAGGGTGGCCGTACGGTCATGTCGGCCGACGACGTGCGGCGGGCGATCATCCGCATCGGGCACGAGATCGTCGAGCGGAACCATGGCACCCAGGGCGTCGTGCTCGTGGGTCTGCAGCGCGGCGGCGTGTGGATCGCCCAGCAACTGGCTGAGGCGATCGCCCGCAGCGAAGGGCTCGACACGATGCCGATCGGCACGCTCGACGTGTCGTTCTATCGCGACGACGTCGGGCTGCGGCCCATCGTGCCCGGCAGCGTCACCACGCTGCCCGGCACGCTCGATGGCACGCACGTCGTGCTCGTCGACGACGTGCTCTTCACCGGTCGCACCGTGCGCGCTGCACTCGATGCGATCAACGACCATGGCCGGCCGCGGAGCGTGCAACTCGCCGTCATCGTCGACCGCGGCCACCGTGAGCTGCCGATCCGGCCCGACTACGTCGGCAAGAACCTGCCGACGTCGCGCGCCGAGAACGTCGCTGTCACCGCCGACGGCGTGGTGCTCACGTGAAGCACCTCCTCGACATCGGCGACCTCGACGCCGCATCCATCGGGCACCTGCTCGACCTCACCGACCACATGGTCGAGATCAACCAGCGCCCGATGCCGAAGGTGCCGGCGCTGCGCGGCAAGACCGTGGTGAACCTGTTCTTCGAGGACTCCACCCGCACGCGCACGAGCTTCGACACCGCGGCCCGACGGCTCAGCGCCGACGTCATGAACTTCGCTGTCTCATCCAGCAGCGTCAACAAGGGCGAGAGCCTCCGCGACACCATCGAGACGATCACGGCCATGGGTGTCGACGCCTTCGTCGTGCGGCACGGCTCGAGCGGCGCCCCGCAGCAGATCACCCGCTGGACCAACGCTGCGGTGGTGAACGCCGGCGACGGCTGGCACCAGCACCCCACCCAGGCGCTGCTCGACTGCTACACGATTCGCGCCGCGCTGGGCCGCACCACGGGCTTCGACGGGCTTCGCATCGCGATCGTGGGCGACATCGCGCACAGCCGCGTCGCCCGCAGCGATGTGCAGGCCTTCACCGCCCTCGGGGCACAGGTCACGCTGGTGGCGCCACCCACGCTGCTGCCGCCGTCGGTCGACGGCTGGCCGGTCGAGGTGAGCCACCGCCTCGACGACGTCATCGGTGACGTCGACGTCCTGTACCTGCTGCGGATGCAGCGCGAGCGCATGCGCGACGCGCTCGTGCCGTCGCTGCGCGAGTACACGTCGTTGTACGGCCTCACCCCGCAGCGCGCCGCACGGCTCCAGCCGCACACGATCGTCATGCACCCGGGCCCGATGAACCGTGGTGTCGAGATCGCCGTCGACCCGGCCGACCTCGCCGGTTCGATGGTGCTCCAGCAGGTGGCCAACGGCGTCGCCGTCCGCATGGCCGTGCTCTTCGAGCTGCTCGGCAGCGGCAGCGACCTCGCCCCCGATCCGAAAGGCCCGCAGTGATGTCACCGCGCCTCGTCATCCGCAACGGCACCGTTCTCGACCAGCAGGGCGAGCGTCGCGCCGACGTCGCCATCGAGGGACACACGATCACCGAGGTGGCACCCGACCTCGCCGCCGCCGACGGTGACGTCGTCCTCGACGCCACCGGCTGCATCGTGAGCCCCGGCTTCGTCGACCTCCACGTCCACCTCCGCGAGCCCGGGCGGGAAGAAGCCGAGACGATCGAGACCGGCAGCCGCGCCGCAGCCCTCGGCGGCTTCACGGCCATCGTCGCAATGCCGAACACCGACCCACCGCACGACTCGCTCGCCACCGTCGAGTTCGTGCGGGCCCAGGCCGAGCGGGCGGGCCTGTGCCATGTCGCACCGGCCGGCTGCATCACGATGGCCCGCGCCGGTCAGCAACTCGCCCCGCTCGGCGAGCTCGCGGCCGCAGGGGTCACCCTCTTCACCGACGACGGCAACGGCGTCCAGGACCCGGCGCTCATGCGGCGAGCGCTCGAGTACGCGAAACCCCTCGGCGTCACACTCGCGCAGCACTGCGAGGTCGCCAGCCTCACGGTCGGCGCCGTCATGCACGAGGGCTCGTGCTGCAGCCACCTCGGGCTGCCCGGCTGGCCGGCGATCGCCGAGGAGCTCATGGTCCACCGCGACATCGAGCTCAGCCGCCTCACCGGTGCACCCGTGCACTTCCTCCACCTGTCGACCGAGCGAAGCGTCGCCCTCGTGCGCGCAGCGAAGGCCGATGGCCTCGCAGTCACGGCCGAGGCGGCACCGCACCACTTCACGCTCACCGACGAGCTGCTCGCCGGGTTCGACGCGATCTACAAGGTGAATCCGCCGCTGCGCACCGCCGCCGACATCGCCGCCATCAAGGCCGGCCTCGCCGACGGGACGATCGACGCGATCGCCACCGACCATGCCCCTCACCCACCCGAGACCAAGGAGGCGCCGCTCGACCAGGCGCCCCCCGGCATGCTGGGGCTCGAGACCGCCCTCGCCCTGTCACTCACCGAGCTCGACATGCCCGTGGCCCAGGTGGTGGCGGCGTTGAGCTGGAATCCTGCACGCATCGCCCGGCTCGGTCGCCACGGACAACCGATCGCTCCGGGGTCACCGGCCAACATCACCGTGTTCGACCCGACGGCAGCGTGGACCGTCAGCGCCGCGCGCTTGGCCAGCAAGAGCCGGAACACGCCCTACGCGGGGCGGACGCTGCGCGGCAAGGTGCGACACACCGTGCTCGAGGGCGCAGCCGTCGTGGTGGACGGCATCGCCCAGCGCTGATCGGACGTAAGTCCCTGGACGTCGACGGCGCCAGGCGCGTCGATGGGGGTGTTCCCTTCGACCCGGAGGTCCAGCATGCATGCTGCCCGAGTTCTGATCGCCACCACGTCGTTGCTGCTCGTGAGCGTCGCCTGCGGCGACGACGACGACGGGAGCGCCACGACGTCGCTCGTCACATCGACGGCCGTTGCGACGACGGCAGTGGCGACCACCACCCCCGCGTCGACCACCGTCGTCGCATCGACGGCAGTGGCGACCACGACGACGGCCGCGACCACGACCAGCACGACGGCGCCCGCCGCGGTGCAGCCGGCGATCTGGCCTGCTGCCGATGTGGTGCTCACCACCCCGGAGGAGGCGGCCAGCGGCTTCGTCCGTGAGGTGCTGCGCGTCGAGCCTGTGCTCGGCGAGTTCCAACAGGGTGACTCTCGCAGCGGCGAGGTCAGCGTCCTCTCCCCCGGCGAGGGTGGGCCACAGAGCCCGCGCGGCCTGCTGTTCCTGCGGCAGCTCGGCCCCGCCGACGGGTGGTTCGTCATCGGCGCGGGGAGCGAACTTGCGTCGATCACGGTCCCGGCCACCGGCGACACCGTGCCGAGGGGACCGCTGACGGTGGAGGGCATCGGCACCGGCTTCGAGGCAACGCTGGTGGTGCGGGCGTTCGCAGCCGGCGACCCGGCACGGGTGTTCGACCAGCAGGTGGTGATGGCCGGGAACCTCGGGACGCCGCTGCCGTACTCGACCACGCTCGACCTGTCCGGTGCCGCACCAGGCGAGGTCGTGGCGCTGGTCGTGCAGGGCGGTGTCGGCCTCGAGTCCGACCCCGGAGACTTCAGCGCCGTCCCGGTCGTGATCAGAGGCGGGTGAGGATCTCGGGCCCTGCGTCCGTGATCAGCACGGTGTGCTCGACGTGGGCGGCGAGCGACCCATCGGCGGTGACGACGGTCCACCCGTCGTCGAGTTCGCGCACGTCGTCGTTGCCGCCGGCGATGAGCATCGGCTCGATCGCAAGCACCGAACCCGCTGTGAGGAGGGGACCGCGCCCGCGCCGCCCTCGGTTCGGCACGTCCGGTTCCTCGTGCATGGCGCGGCCGATGCCATGGCCGCAGTAATCGCGCGGCGAGCCGTACCCGGCCGCCGACACCACCGCACTGATCGCCACCCCGATGTCACCCACGTGGCGGCCGACCTGCATCGCAGCGATGCCGGCGACCAGCGCACGCTGCGCGGTGGCGATGAGGGCGGTCGCCCCATCGCTCGCTTCGCCGATGGGCATCGTGAACGCAGCATCGCCGTGCCAGCCATCGACAACGGCGCCGCAGTCGATGCTCAAGATGTCGCCGGCGACGAGGGCGCGGGGTCCGGGGATTCCGTGGATGACCTCGTCGTTCACCGAGGCGCAGATCGTCGCAGGGAAGCCGTGGTACCCCAGGAAGTTGCTCGTGGCACCGTTGCGCGCCAGGACCTCCCGAGCAACCTCGTCGAGATGTCCGGTCGTGACGCCCGGTACGGCCGCCTCGCGAATGGCCTGGTGCATCTGCGCGACCACCCGTCCGGCACGTCGCATGGCGGCGATGTCCTGCTCGCGCCGCTGCGGGAGCTTGCGCACCGGGTCAGCTCCGGCGAGCAGCGTCGACAGCCGCCGTGAGCAGCGCGAAGACGCTGTCGGGCGTGCCGACGCCGTCGATGACCATGAGCTTGCCGGTGCGCTGGTAGTACTCGATCAGCGGCGCCGTCTGCTCCTCGTAGAGATCCAGCCGGCGGTTGATCGCATCGGTGGTGTCATCGTCGCGCTGCATCACGTCGCCACCGCAGACGTCGCAGATGGTGGGCGCACGGTCCGGGCCGGCGGCCACGTAGTTGGTGCCGCAGTCGCGGCACACGCGCCGCGACGAGATGCGGTCGAGGACCAGATCGCGTGGCACGTCGAGGTCGAGCACCACGTCGATCGGCTTGTTCTCGGTGATCCGGTCGAGCTCGCCGGCCTGACCGACCGTACGGGGGAAGCCATCGAGGATGTAGCCGCGGGTGCGTGCGTCGTCTCGACCGAGGCGCTCCTCGACGAGGCCGACCATGATGTCATCACCGACGAGCCCACCGGCGTCCATGACCTCTTTCGCCATGACCCCGATCGGTGTGCCCTCGCGCACTGCCGAGCGGAGGATGTCACCGGTGGAGATGTGCGGGACGACGAAGTGACGCGACAGACGTACGCACTGCGTTCCCTTGCCGGCACCTTGGCGCCCGAGGATGACGAGCCGAGCCCCTGGGATCATGCTCCGCTCGAAGTCCCTCGCCCGACGTGCCGGGCACTGGTCACTTCAGGAATCCCTCGTAGTTGCGCAGCATCAGTTGGCTGTCGATCTGGCGCATCAGCTCGAGCGCCACACCGACGGCGATCAGCACCGTGGTGCCTGCGAACGGGAAGCTCTGCACGTCACCGGCCCACAGCAGGAGGTACGGAAGAATCGCGATGACGGCGACGAACACGGCGCCCGGCAGGGTGATCCGGTTGACAGCCTTGGCCAGGTACCGCTCGGTCTGCGGCCCGGGACGGATACCGGGGATGAAGCCACCCTGGCGGCGAAGCTGGTCGGCCTGCCGGATCGGGTCGAAGGCGATCGAGTTGTAGAAGTAGGCGAATGCGACGATGAGCAGCGAGAACAGCAGGATGTAGACGATGTTCTGGCTGTTCACGAGGTATTTGTCGACGAACGTGACGATGTCACCGCGCCAGCCCTCACCGCTGCCGAGCATGTTGCTGAACAGCACCGGCAGCAGCAGCACCGAACTGGCGAAGATGATCGGCACCACGCCGCTCTGGTTGACCTTGAGCGGGATGTAGGTGTTCTGGCCGCCGTACATGCGTCGGCCCACCACGCGCTTCGCGAACTGCACGGGGATGCGCCGCTGACCGAGCTCGACCCTGACCACAGCGATGATGATGCCGATGGTGAGCGCACAGAGCACCACGAAGACGAACCACTTCCTGCTCTGCAGGATCGAGTAGTAGCTGTAGGGCAGCCCGCTCACGATCGAGGCGAAGATGATCATGGACATGCCGTTGCCGATACCGCGCTGGCTGATGAGCTCGCCGAGCCACATGAGCACCGCCGTGCCAGCCACCAGGGTCATGATGACGAGGATGCCGCGGGGCCACATGCCATCGGGGAGCAGCTGCACGTTCGGCGTGCTCTGCGCTGCACCGAAGAAGGCGCTGCCACGGCCCTCACCGAAGACGAACGTGAGGCCGGTGGCCTGGAGCAACGCAATGGCGATGGCGAGGTAACGCGTGTACTGCGTGATCTTGCGCTGACCGACCGCACCCTCTTGCTGCAGCTTCTCGAGCTTCGGGATGACGACGCCGAGGACCTGCATGATGATGCTGGCCGTGATGTACGGCATGATGCCGAGCGCGAAGATACTGAAGCTGCCGAAGGCGCCGCCGGAGAACAGGTTCAGGAAACCGAGCGTGCCCTGGGTCTCGACGGCTTCCTGGAACTGCTTCACCGCATCGTTGTCGATGCCCGGCACACGGATGGCGACGCCGAAGCGGTAGATCGCCACCATGGCAAGTGTGAACAGGATCTTGTTGCGGAGATCGGCCACCTTGAAGATGTTCTTCAGGTTCGACAGCACAACGGGGCTCCTTGGACTTCGGCTCGACGACGGCGACTGGTTGAGGATCGTAGGTCCCCGGCGCCGCGAGGCGGCAACGGGGTGATCAACGGTTGGTGAACTGGTTGCCCTTGACCGGCGGGCGACCCTGCTTGAACGGCAGCGGCAGCAGCGTGACCGAGCCACCGGCAGCCTCGATGGCGGCCTGGGCCGACTTCGAAACGGCGTGGGCCGTCACGTCGATCTTGGCCGTGAGCTCGCCACGGCCGAGGATCTTCACGAACGTGTCCTTGCGGACGAAGCCGGCGCCGACGAGGACGTCCGGGTCGACCGAGCCGACACCGATCGAGGCCACCTGGTCGAGATTGACCGGCGAGTACTCGACGCGGAACGGGTTGTTGAAGCCCTTGAGCTTGGGGACGCGCTGCTTGAGCGGCATCTGGCCGCCTTCGAAGCCACGTGCGACCTTGCCGCGACCACGCGAGTGCTGACCCTTGGTACCGGCGCCGGCGGTCTTGCCGCCCTTGCCGCCGATGCCGCGGCCGACGCGCTTCTTGGCCTTGTTCGACCCCGGTGCGGGGGAGAGTTCGTCGACGCGCATTTAGTTCTCCGTCACTTCGATGAGGTGCGGGACCCGGGCGATCATGCCGCGGATCTCGGGACGGTCGGGCAACGTGTTCGTGTTGCCGATCCGGCCGAGGCCGAGGGCACGGAGCGTGCCGACTGCCTTGGGCTTGTTGGCGATGGCAGAACGGGTCTGCCGGACCGTGATGGTCTTTTCGCCTTCGTAGGTGTTGGGCTTGCGACCGGGCATCAGTGTGACTCCCCTGCTGCGCGCTGCTTCTGGCGCTCGTTGTACGAGTTGAGGACACCCTTGGGCACGAACTCCTCGGCGGCGAGGCCACGGCGAGCGGCCACCACGTCGGGGCGCTGCAGCGACTTGAGGCCGTTGATGGTGGCGCGGGCGACGTTGATCGCGTTCGACGAGCCGAGCGACTTGCACAGCACATCGTGCACGCCGGCCTCTTCGAGGATGACGCGAGCAGCGCCACCGGCGATGACACCGGTACCGGCAGCAGCAGGCTTCATGAGCACACGACCGGCCGAGTTCACACCGATGATCGGGTGGGTGATGGTGCTGCCGGCGAGCGGGACGTCGAACAGGTTGCGCTTGGCCTCTTCGGTGCCCTTCTGGATCGCCAGCGGCACCTCCTTGGCCTTGCCGTACCCCAGACCGACGCGACCGTTGCCGTCACCCACCACGACGAGCGCGGTGAAGCTGAAGCGACGGCCGCCCTTGACGACCTTGGCCACACGGTTGATGGTGATGACGCGCGACTCGCGGAGGCCACTGGGGTCCGGTGCGGGCTCGTTGCCACCGCGGTTGTCGCGGTTGCCGTAGTTGCTGGGACCAGCCATCAGAACTCCAAACCTGCTGCACGGGCTGCGGTGGCGACCGCAGCGATGCGACCGTGGTAGGCGAACCCACCGCGATCGAACACGACCTTCTCGATGCCTGCCGACTTGGCACGCTCGGCGACCAGCTGGCCGAGACGCGTTGCCG
>Ga0247831_1006019_pt1 | contig 14666 bp, 12 predicted proteins | sample LaCruzMarch2015__9_FD_192406 | JGI IMG/M metagenome (GOLD analysis project Ga0247831, IMG submission 192406) | Freshwater microbial communities from meromictic Lake La Cruz, Castile-La Mancha, Spain - LaCruzMarch2015_1m | ecosystem: Environmental > Aquatic > Freshwater > Lake | place: Spain...
AGCCACCGAGCGCGAAGAAGGCGCCGTGACCGAGCGAAAGGATGCCGCAATAGCCCCACACGAGGTCGAGCGAGACGGCGAGGATCGCGTAGCAGACGTACTTGCCGAGCAAGGCGACGATGTGCGTCGGCACGTGCAGCAGGCTGTCCTTGGGTACCGCGAGATTGAGCACGGGGACGGCCACCGCGAAAGCCAGCAACACCAACAGGAAGATGCGGCTACCCCGATCACCGAGCGCCTTGAAGACCATCGGCGTGATCATGCTTCCACCGCCCGGCCCTTCAGCGCGAACAGCCCGCGCGGGCGCTTCTGGATGAACAGGATGAGCAGAACCAGGATAGCGATCTTGGCGAGCACGGCGCCCGCGAGCGGTTCGAGGAACTTGTTTGCGATGCCGAGCGCGAATGCCGAGACGAGGGTACCCCACAGGCTGCCGACGCCGCCGAATACGACGACCATGAAGCTGTCGATGATGTAGCTCTGGCCAAGGTTCGGCGAGACGTTGTCGATCTGTGACAGCGCGACACCGGCGATGCCGGCGACGCCCGAGCCGAGCCCGAAGGTGAGCGCATCGACGCGTCCGGTGCGGATGCCCATCGAGGCGGCCATGCGGCGGTTCTGCGTGACGGCGCGCATCTCGAGGCCGAGCGGCGTGGCCCTCAATACGAACATCAGCCCGAAGAACACGGCGAGCGTGAACAACACGATCCAAAGCCGCCCGTAGGTGATCTGCAAGCCCATCAGCTCGAAGGCGCCGGACATGTAGCTCGGGCTGCCGACCTCCCGGTTGCTGGAGCCGAACGTGGTGCGGATCGCCTGCTGCAGAATGAGGCTCACGCCCCAGGTGGCGAGCAACGTTTCGAGTGGCCGACCGTACAGAAAGCGGATGATGCCGCGCTCGATGGCGATCCCGACCAGCGCCGCGACCAGGAAGGCGAGCGGCAGAGCGACCGGCAGCGACAAGTCGAACAGGCCGGGGGCCCAGGCGCGGAATGCCTCCTGCACGACGAAGGTGGTGTAAGCGCCGAGCATCACCATCTCGCCGTGCGCCATGTTGATCACGCCCATCACGCCGAAGGTGATGGCGAGCCCGATCGCGGCGAGCAGCAGCACCGAGCCGAGCGACAGGCCGTACCAGACGTTCTGCACGTAGCCGATAAGCTTGAGGCGCTGCTCGATGCTTTCGATGGCGCCGGCCGCCGCCTTGGCAATCGCCGGGTCCTTGTCGGAAAGCGAGGCCCTCAGCGCTGCGATGGCATCCTGGTCACCGCGCGCTTCGAGCGTCGATACGGCCGCGAAGCGGGCCCCCGCGGGCGCATCACCCTTGGCCAGCATGACTGAGGCTTCCGCCTCCGCGAAGGCTTTGGCGATGGCTGGCACGGTCTCCTTGGCGCGCGCGGCGCGGATCGCTTCCAGAGCATCGCCGTCGCGAGCGCGCAGCACGGCTTCAGCAGCAGCGCGGCGGCGGGCGGGGTCGGGCGAGGATAGGCGCAGCGCACCGAGCGCGGTCTGGATCATGCCGCGCAGGCGGTTGTTGGTGCGCACGGCGGTGGCACCGCTCGGCAGCGTAGCAAGTGGGGCGCCGGTCGCTGCATCGAAGGCGCGACCGGCCGCGTCTGTGTAGGCAGCCTTACCGTCGGCGGTGGCGACGAGGCGACGTTCGGCAAGGGCCTCGATCAGGGCCGCGGCATGGGCTGCTCCAGACGCCGAGATTTCCTCGATCGCCGTCGCGGTTTCTGAGAAGCTGTCCTTGGCGAAGCGGGCGACCGCTGTTTCGATCGATGCCGCGTGCAGAGGGGCCACGAGCGCACAGAGCGCCGCCAGGATCGCGGCTGCAAAGGCAAACAGAGATCGCCTCCGGCGTCCCGCGTCTCTGGTGCCGCCCGTGTCTCGGGCGTCGAGCCGACCGGTCATTGAGTTTCCCCGCGTCGCGTCAGGCCTTGACGGCCATTTTGTTGGTGCGGGGCGGCAGCCGACGAAAGCTGCCGCCCCGCGCTGGTCTCAAGTGCCCTACTACGCCTGCCGCGTCAGCTGCCGCACTTGCCAGTTTTCGTATTGAAGTTGCCGCACTTCTTGCCGACCCAATCGGACTCGAGGTCCTTCGAACCTTCGAGATGGTCGGTCCATGCATCGCCCGGCACGAGGTCCTTGGTCTGCCAGACCACGTCGAACTGGCCGTCCGGCTTGATCTCGCCGATCAACACCGGCTTGGTGATGTGGTGGTTGGGAAGCATCTTGGAGACGCCGCCGGTCAGGTTCGGCACTTCGACGCCGACGATCGCATCGATCACTTTGTCGGCCTCGACCGACTTGGCCTTCTCGACCGCCTTCACCCACATGTTGAAGCCGATCACGTGGGCTTCCATCGGATCGTTGGTGACGCGCTTCGGGTTCTTGGTGAAGGCCTTCCACTTCGCGATGAATTCGTCGTTGGCCGGGCTCTTGACCGACTGGAAGTAGTTCCAGGCGGCGAGGTGGCCGACGAGGTTCTTGGTGTCGACGCCGGCGAGTTCTTCTTCTCCGACCGAGAACGCGACGACGGGGATGTCGGTCGCCTTCACGCCCTTGTTCGCGAGTTCCTTGTAGAACGGCACGTTGGCGTCGCCGTTGATGGTGGAGACGACGGCGGTCTTTTTGCCGGCCGAGCCGAACTTGACGATGTCGGCGACGATGGTCTGCCAGTCGGAGTGCCCGAACGGTGTGTAGTTGATCATGATATCTTCTTTGGCCACGCCCTTGGCGAGCAGGTAGGCCTCGAGGATCTTGTTGGTGGTGCGCGGATAGACGTAGTCGGTGCCGGCGAGCACCCAACGCTTCACTTCGCCGCCGTCCTTGCTCATCAGATAGTCGACGGCGGGAATCGCCTGCTGGTTGGGCGCTGCACCCGTGTAGAACACGTTGCGCTCGCTCTCCTCACCCTCGTACTGAACGGGGTAGAACAGGACCGAGTTCAGCTCCTTGAAGACCGGCAGCACAGACTTGCGGCTGACCGAGGTCCAGCAGCCGAACACCGCAGAAACCTTGTTCTGCGCGATCAGTTCGCGCGCTTTCTCGGCGAACAGGGGCCAGTTCGAAGCCGGGTCGACGACCACCGCCTCCAGCTTCTTGCCGAGCAATCCGCCCTTCTTGTTCTGCTCCTCGATGAGCATCAGCATGACGTCTTTCAGCGTAGTCTCGCTGATCGCCATCGTGCCCGACAGCGAGTGGAGGATGCCGACCTTGATCGTGTCCTGGGCGAGCGCCACGGGGGCAAGGAACGCGCAAGCCGCGAGCGAGGTAGCGGCGCCGAACAAACTGCGTCTGGAAATCGACATCAAGTCCTCCAACAAGGGTTGCGACCTGTTCCAGTTCGCAACGCCCGTGCCAAGTTGGTGGGGGGATGTGTCGAAACGAAATTCATCTATATTCGTCAATGGCATGCATGGTCGCCGGCGGCGCACGGCGCGGTCGATGGCGGTCTCGCGGCAGCTACGAAATGCTTAGAGGGTAGGCATCTGCACAAAATGTATGCATTGTGTCGTTTGCCCAACGATTAGGCGATCGACTGGGCTCAGAACCGCGCCGGACAACGAAAAGCGGCCACACCGTCGGGGATGGCCGCTGTAACGATCTACGATCCGGAAGGTGCCGGCGAGCAAGCGCCTCGCTTACTTGATCTTCGTTTCCTTGAACTCGACGTGCTTGCGCGCGACGGGATCGTACTTCTTGAAGCTCAGCTTCTCGGTGCTGGTGCGCGGGTTCTTCTTCGTCACGTAGAAGAAGCCGGTGCCGGCGGTCGAAAGCAATTTGATCTTCTGGGATACAGGCTTGGCCATGGCGCGCTCGCGAGAGAAACGGGGTGGAATTGGAACGTCAGAGCGGCCGCTGACCCACTAGGGTAGCCGCTGGTTGTCGGCAACATACCCGCGTGCCCAATTCTGTCAAGCAACGGCCGGTGTGGCGAGCCGCAGCAACTCGCGTTTGAAGGTGCCGTGCCGCTGATGATAGTAGGGGATCGCGGCGTCCGACGGTCCGAGCGGGCCGAGCGCGAGCCGGTCGCCGAGATCTTCGACGATGACGCGGGTGATCGACGGCAGGTCGAGGGCGCGCATCGCTTCGACCGTGAACCAGTCGAGGCCTGAGAGTTCGCCGTCGATCGACTCGACGCGGTGGGCGACGGCTGCGATGTCGCAACAGAAGAAGCGGGTGTCGAAGCGGCGCGGCCGGCCCGGCGGCGTGATGGCGCGCGCGAAATAGGTGAGTGGAGCGAGGCTCGGCGCGAAGCCGGTCGCGAGGAACTTCATCCAGTCGGTGCCATCGGGAGCCGTGCAGGCGCCGGCCGGGTCCGGACAGCCGATGATGAGTCCGGCCTCCTCGAACGCCTCCCTCACCGCTGCGACGGCAAGTGCGCGTGCCCGCAGGGCACTCGGGTGGCCCTTCATGTCGAGCAGCAGCTTTTCGACCTCGCCCGCACCGAGATCGGCGCCAACCGCGATGTCCTTGTCCGTTTGATCGACCCGACCGCCCGGAAACACGTACTTGCCCGGCATGAAGGCGAGGTCGGGACGCCGCTGGCCCATCAGGATGCGCGGTTCGCCGGCATCGGCATCGACGATGATCAGCGTCGCGGCGTCGACCGGGCGGATGCCGCCCTCGACGTCGTCCTCGTGCTTCTCCGCCATGCGCGTCCCCCCCCCGGCAGCGTCTTGAGTTAATGGGCCTTCGCAGCCGGCGGCGGCATCGGGTCGGCCGGGTCCGGCCCGGTGCCGAAGCCGTGCATGCGGTTCGCCCATTGCAGGCCGATAAGCGCGCCTTTGATGCGCGGCAGCAGCCACAGCGACAGAATCACAGCTGTCGGTAGCCAGATCGAAAGCTGCACCCATGTCGGCGGCGCATAGGCCTGCTCCAGCGAGAGCAGCGCGCCGACCACTACGTGACCGACGATGAACATCGTGAAATAGGGCGGCGCGTCGTCGGCGCGCTGGTGATGAAGTGCCTCCCCGCACTTGGGGCAATTGTCGTGCACCTTGAGGTAGCCGTCGAACAACCGGCCCTGGCCACAGGCGGGGCAGTGGCGGGCAGCACCGCGCAGCATCGCCTGCTGCACGGAGCGGACGGACGCCGCAGCGGGCGTAGAGGTGATGTGAAGGGTCATAAGGCCAACCATAAAGCGGCAGCGAGCAACGCCGTCAAGGCGACATGGTTGTCGCGGCACCGTCGGCTGCGCCGTGTTCATTGAGACAGCCGAAGGCGATAAGCAAATGAAGGCTCGGCATTACAGGCGCGTCGGATATGCGTCGCGTGAAGTGTTTCATCACTGACCGGCACAAATCTCAGCGCGCGGTGGGACCAATTGTAGGCCGATGAACCGATAAAGGGGCGCCACACGAACAGCGTGGCGTGAAAGGTGAACTGATAATCGCCGCTCCCGCCAGCGTTCGTATATGGCGTCCACATGCGCAGTCCGGTCAACTGATAGAGGTGTGTCACTTCCTTGTTACGACCGAGATAGTCGCTTGCCACCTGAATGCAGTAGGGATGTCCCTCAGCCAATCGTTGTGACTGGATCACCATCAGCGCTGCGACCAGCATCGACCAAATGGTCAATGCCAGCGTCATACTTATGGTCGACAGGCCGATCGTCAGCGCCAGGGCCCTTTCTCCACTCGGCGAACGCGTCGATAGCCAGGTCAGGCCGTATATGACCAGTGACACGAACGTCGACCCTGCCCCCAGCAGAAATATCGGAACTTTTACGCTCGTTGGTAGCAATCCGGTTGAGCCCAAGGCGACCGCGACAAGGCCAAAACCGATACAGCCCGCAATAGCTACTCTGGCAACGTATGCCGGCATGGTCCAAAAACGTCGTGAAATCGTCCAGAATAGCAGCAGAATTATCGAAGCATAAAAGCAGGCTACTCTTACGATTCTATCCAGTCGGAAATCGCAGTACGAGCAAGATGGGTGAATATCCGTGAGAGCATCATAGGTGGCGGCGCAGACGATAAGGCCAAGTGTAATGTTGGAAATAAAAGACAGCGCTGAAACGGACGTCGCTCGTTGCGTCATTCACCGAACTCCAGCGCTGTGATCAGCCGTGCGGCTTGCCGCGACGCGGCGCCGGTGGTGATCACCATCTGAGGCAGCGTCAGCTTTTCGAAGGGTCTGTATAGGTTGCCGGCCCCACGCTTGTGGGCGATATCGGAAGCCATGGGAGGGTGCCCACGAAATCATGGGAAGGGTGGCAAGTTACGCTCAATCGCAACCTGTGGACCAAGTCCGAACTGACGGGCTCAAAGCGTGAATTGCGATATGACCAGTTGAAATAGTCTGTCTTTTCAAGTTCGCGTACCATCAAAACGCCATGGAAAGAATGGATGCCGTCAATATGCGCCCACATGCGTTTGCGGCTCAAATCGTAATAGCTCAGCGCTGGTTTGTAGCCGCCTTTGTAGGATGCCACCACCTGAATGCAATAGGGGCGCTTCGCAGCTATTTCTGTCGCATTCGAAGCAACAAGCGTGGTGCTAAAACCCAAATAGACAAAAATCAGGAGTGCCGCCACGGCGGTAGATCCGGCAAGCGCAGCTGTCAGCGCTCGCCCGTCGCGAGCATCTCTGGCCCACCAGATTGAAGCAAGCAGCAACATCGACCAGAATGCAGCATACCCAAATGCGGTCACAAGCGAATAATAATCGTTGGGTTGCTGCTTTATCGTTAGTAAAACTACGACTACCATAAGCGAGCCTAATCCATATATTGCAATGGAGTATCGAGCGATCTTCAAATCCAATCCGAAAATTTGCATCAGCGGCCATGAACCAAGAATCAAGAAGGCTCCCGAGGAGATAAACCAGCCACTATGCTTGCTACTGACAATCTCGCACCAGGAGCATGAAGGAAAAACCTCCCAAAATGATAGCCATAAAAACCAAAGACAATTGAAAAAAACGAGGAGCGCCCCGCCTACCGGGTCCCACGGGTCGCCGGTCGAGTTCAAGTGTGCGTGTTCAGTAGGCGCGTTCGACATCATCGTTTCATCCGAACTCCAGCGCTGTGATCAGCCGTGCGGCTTGCCGCGACGCTGCGCCGGTGGTGATCACCATCTGCGGCAGCGTCAGCCATTCGAGCGTCCACATGGCACCCGAGCGCTCGCCCTCGTGCACAAGGGCCTGCTGCATGCCGGCCGACAAGGTGGCGCTGTGGCGGGCGAGGGCGACGAGGGTTTCAGCGGCGATCGGGTTCTGCTTGTGCGGCATGGCGGACGAACCGCCGGCGCCGGTAACGCGCACCTCGCCGACGCCGTTTTGCGCCATCAGTGCGATGTCGGCACCGAGCTTGCCGAGGCTGCCCGAGATCATGGCGAGCAGCGAGGCGAACTCGACGAGCGTGTCGCGCGTCGCGTGCCAGACCGGATCGGCCGGACCGAGACCGAGGTCCGTCGCGAGGCGGGCAGCGATCGCCTCACCCTTGTCGCCGAACTTGTCGCGCGTGCCGACGGCGCCGCCGCACTGCAGGCGCAGCAGCCGCGGCGAAAGGTCGGCGAGACGGGCGCGATGGGCAAGCAGTGGCACGCGCCACGACTCGATGCGGGTGGTAAGCTGGATCGGCAGCGCGTCCTGCATGCGCGTGCGACCCATCACGATGCGTCCGCCGTGGCGGTCGCCAAGCGCCTCGAGTTCGACGACGATGTGCGCGAGGCGCGCATCGAGAATGGTGATGACGGGCTTCAACCGCAGCATCAGCGCGGTATCGAGCACGTCCTGGCTGGTCGAGCCGAAGTGGACGCGCGCGTCGTGCGGCGGGCCAACGGCCCGCTTCAACTGCCTGACGAACGCCGGCACCACGAGGCCGTCGGTGAGCGCACCCTCGGCGAGGCCTGTATGGTCCGGCACGAAATTCTTGCAGGCCCGCGCGATGGCCCTGGCGGCTGCGGTCGTGATGAGGCCCTCGGCCGCCTCGGCTTTGGCGAGCGCCGCCTCGAAGGCGAGCATCGCGGCCATTTCGGCCTCTATAGTGAAATGGGCGCCCATCTCCTCGTCGCCGAGCAGGGCCGAAAGCCAGCGGTGCTCGAAGGGTGTGGCGGTCATGGCAGCGAGCGCTCCAGATACACCACGCCCTTCGCGCGATCCGTGCTCCAGCGCTCGCCGACCGGCGAGAAGCCGAGCCGTTCGTGGAAGCGCAGCGAGCCGGGGTTGGGTGGCGCGAGGTTGACCTCGCAGAGCAGTGCGTCGCGCCGGCCCGAAAAGTGACGGAACGCTGCCCGGTAGAGCGCCGCGCCGAGGCCTGCCCCGCGTGCCTCGGGCGCGATGGCGATGCGGTCGCAGTAGGCGAAGCGCGGATAGCGTTCGGCGATCCAGCGGTAGTTGAGGCTCTGATAGTCCGCGCCTTCGGTGAGGCAGAGGATGAAGCCGGCAGGCTGGCTGTCGACCTCGGCCACCAGCGTCGCAGCGCCCTGGCCGATCAGCGTCGCCAAGGCCTCCGCCGTGACGTCGCCGACGCCCGGCGTCGAGGCCTGGTTGATGGCGTGCAGCCGGGCGAGATCGCCCGGCACGGCGTCGCGGATCAGGGGATGAGCGGTCATACCGGCCGATCGCCCTTTTCCACCTTCAGCGTGCGGTTGTCGGCGGCGGGGAGCATGCGAGCGGGATCACGTGTCACCACGGCATCGATGATGGTCGGTGTGTCGGTATTGGCGAGGCCCTCGCGCAGCGCCGCGTTGAGCTTCTCGGGATCGCTGACGCGGATGCCGTGACAGCCGAAGCCCTTGGCAATCTGCGCGTAGTCCATCTCGATCAGGTCCGACGATTGATAGTTGCCGGGCCCGAAAACGGCATGCTGCAAAGCCTTCACGTAGCCCGAGGCTGCATTGTTGAAGACGACCGCGACGAAGTTGGCGCCGACCCGGCGGGCGGTCTCCAGTTCGCCGAGGCTCATGTTGAAGCCGCCGTCGCCGGTCAGCGAGACGACGCGGCGCTTTGGCCCGACGCCCAATTGCGCGCCGATGCCGCCCGGCACGCCGTAGCCGATGGAGGCGAAGCCGCGGTCGGGCAGAAAGCGGCGACCGGCCTCCATTGTGTCGAACATCAGCCCGCCCCAGTGCGCGGCGAAGCCGCCGTCGGCGACGACGACGCCATCGGCCGGCATCACCTTGTTGAGTTCGCCCATCAGCCGGCCGACGTTGATCGGCGTCTCGGTCGATTCCATGCGGTCCGCCGCGCCCGCCCGCCACTCGGCCATGCGCTGCGGCAACTCGGCAACGTAGCCGGCGCGACGGGCGCGCTCGGCCTTGCCGGCACCGAGAGCTGCGAACAGGTCCTCCAGCGTCAGGCGTGCGTCGCCCGCAAGCGCGACGTCGGCGCGGGTCGTACGGCCGATCTCGGTCGGCTCGATCTCGACATGGATCAGCGGCTTGCCGGGCGGGATCAGCGCGAAGCGCTTGGTGGCGATCTCGCCGAGCTTGCAGCCGACCACGATCAGGCAGTCCGACGCGGCCACCAACGCATTGGCGATGCGGTCGTAGCGGCCGAAAAGGCCGGCCGACAGCGCATGCGTGCAGGCGATCGCGCCCTTGCCGCTCATCGTGTGGGCGACCGGAATGTTGTGCGCCTCGGCAAGTGCCTGCAGTGCGCCGTAGGCTTCCGAGATGTGAATGCCGCCGCCGGCGAGGATCAATGGCCGTTCGGCCTTGGCGATCATGGCGGCGGCCCGCGCGAGGTCGGCGCCATCGGGCCGCGTGCGCCGGGCTTGTGCTTTGAGGGTGCCGGGCTCGATCCAGAAGTCTGCCGCATCGAAGTCGTGCTGGCCGTGCGCGACATCCTCCGGCACATCGATCAGCACCGGACCAGGTCGTCCGGAAGTGGCGACCGCGAAGGCGCGGCGGAGATGCTCAGGGATGCGCTTGGTGACCTCGACGCGTATCACCTCCTTCACGGCAGGCCGCAGGATCTCGATCTGGCGCGCTTCCTGCGTCATGTTCTTCCAGGCGTGCTCGCGGTTGGCATCGCCTGTGATGGCGATCATCGGGATGCCGGCGTTGAGGCTCTCGATGAGGCCGGTGACCAGATTGGTGGCGCCCGGTCCGAGCGTGCCGTCGGCGACTGCAGGCTTGTTGGTCACCTTGGCGTAGGCGTCGGCCGCGAAGGCGCCGCAGCGCTCGTCGTTGATGAGATAGTGCTTGAGCTTGAGCGCCCGGCACGCCTCGTAGAACGGCAGCAGCTGGAAGCCGCCCATGCCGAACATCGGCCCGCAGTCGGCGAGCTTCAGCATCTCGGCCAAGGCCTGGCCGCCGGTCATGCGGCGGGTGGAATTGGAAGGCTCTGGCGTGGTCACGGCGGTTCCCCCTGCGGTCCCATTGTTGGTTGTGGGGAGATTAGGCGGAGAGTCCCGCCGTTGGCAAAGACCGCGTCCCGGTGGGCCACGTTCACTGTGTCGAACAGCGGGCGGCGACCTCCGGCACGTCTGCATGTCCGCCCTGCTCAACGACATGCCATCTTGTCGCAGGTTGCCATAAGGCGCACACTTCGTTGGTCGATCAAAAAAAGCCGAATGGCCGTAAACCGAGGAGGAGTAGCCCATGAGACTTAAGCTCGCCGCAGCCGCCGCAGCCCTCGCGCTGTCCAGCACGCTCGTGTTCGCCCAGGATGCGTGGTTCCCGTCCCGCTATGGCAAGGACGATCAGGCCGGCGCCTCGAACATGATGACGCCGAAGAAGGTGATGGAGGCGATGAAGCTCATCACCAAGGGCGAGGCGATCTCGCTCGCTCGCATCTACGACGCCAAGATGCCGTTGTTCGGGCACCGCGCGTTCTCGCTGCGCGGCACCTCTGGCCTCGCCGGCGGCCCGCTCGGCAAGAACAACGTGATCTGGATGGACGACTTCCTGGCGACCGAGATCGGCCAAGTCGGCACCCAGTTCGACGGCCTCGGTCACATCGGCGTCGGCGGGCCGAACCAGGTCTTCTACAACGGCATGCCGGCGAACGACGTGGTCGGCCCGACCGGCCTGAAGAAGCTCGGCATCGAGAATGTCAAGCCGTTCTTCACGCGCGGTATCCTGATCGACATGGCCGCCTACAAGGGCAAGCCGATGGAGAAGGGCGAGGAGATCAGCGTCGCCGACATCGAGGGCGCGCTGAAGAAACAGGACATGAGCGCCGCCGACATCACCGAGGGTGACGTGGTGCTGTTCCACACCGGCTGGGCGCGGCACTGGGGCAAGGACAACGCGACGTTCAACTCGGGCTGCCCCGGCATCGGCATTCCGGCCGGCGAATGGCTGGCGGCAAAGAAGGTCGCCGTCGTCGGCGCCGATACGTGGCCGGTCGAAGTGGTGCCGAACCCCAACTCCGATCAGGTGTTCCCGGTGCACCAGATTTTCCTGCCGAAGAACGGCATCTTCATCCACGAGAACGTCAATACCGACCCGCTGGCGGAGAAGAAGATCTACAAGTTCGCCTACATCTTCAATCCGATGCCGATCCGTGGTGCCACCGGCGCGCCGGGTACCGCGCTCGCCGTGCATTGAGCGAGCCGAGCCTGCCGGGAACCGGGGCGCCCGCTGGGTGCCCCGGGCCTCCGCCTGACTTCTAGAGTCGAACGCGAGCAGACAGCGGTTGTCGCTGCGCGCACGACTGCGATAGGGTAAATCGAACGTCCGGGCCATGCCCGGCGCGTGATGCCGTCGCGGTGACGGCGAGGAGGACACGACGACGATGATGATCTCGCGCAGACACGCCCTGCAGGGCGCCGCCAGCCTTTCCGCACTCGCAGCGATGGGCGGCCCGGCCTTCGCGCAGGCGAAGTTCTTCCGCATCGGCACCGGCGGCACGGCCGGCACTTATTATCCGATCGGCGGCCTGATCGCCAACGCGATCTCCTCGGCGGCCGTCAACGCCAGCGCCGTCGCCTCGAACGGCTCGGTCGCCAACGTCAACGCGATCGTCGGCGGCGCCTCGGAGTCGGGCTTCAGCCAGTCCGACGTCGCTGCCTGGGCCTATACCGGCACCGGCATCTATCAGGGCAAGCCGAAGGTCGAGGAGTTGCGCGCCATCGCCAACCTCTATCCCGAGACGATCCACGTCGTCGTCAAGAAGGGCCTCGGCGCCAAGTCGATCGCCGACCTCAAGGGCAAGCGCATCTCGATCGACGAACCGGGCTCCGGCTCGCTGGTCAACGCCAAGGCGGTGCTCGCCGCCTACGGCATCGGCGACGGCGCCTACAAGGCCGAGAACCTGAAGCCTGGACCATCCGCCGAAAAGCTGAAGGACGGCGCGCTCGATGCCTTCTTCATCACCGGCGGCTACCCGCTCGGCGCGCTGACGGAACTCGCCACCACGACCGGCTTCGAACTGCTCGCGGTCGACGGCCCGCAGGCGGCAAAGCTCCTCAAGGATTTCGGCTTTTTTGCCGAGGACACCATTCCTGACGACGCCTACAAGGGCGTCAAGGGCGTCAAGACGTTGTCGGTCGGCGCGCAGTGGGTGACCAGCGCCAAGATCGACGCAGACCTCGTCTACGAAGTGACCAAGGCGCTGTGGAGCGACAAGACGCGCGGCACGCTCGACACCGGCCATGCCAAGGGCAAGGCGATCCAAAAGGCGACGGCGCTGAAAGGCCTCGGCATCCCGCTGCATGCCGGCGCAGAGCGCTTCTACAAGGAAGCCGGGCTCCTGAAGTAAGGCCCTCCCTCCCGCAACCGGAAAGCCCGCGCGAGCGGGCTTTCCTCATTTCGGCTCATAAATCAGCAGGGCCGCCGGCGGCGCCTGAAAAGAAACGCGAGACCTGCAGATGAGCGCCGACCTCGACCTCGAGAAGATCAAGAAGCTCGAGGAAGATCTCGATTCCGAAATCCGCTTCCGCCCGCTGCTGCCCTCGGCGGCGTGGATCGTGACGGGTTCGCTGCTCGCACTGTCGATCTTTCACTATTACACGGCCGGCTTTGGCTTGCTGCGCGAGACGACCCATCGCGGCGTGCATCTCGCTTTCGTCAGCGGCCTCATCTTCCTGGTCTTCACCGAGGGATCGCGCTGGCGCCAGCCAAAGCCGCACTCGTTGCTGCGCCCCCTCGGCATCGGCATCCACGACTGGGCGATGTGCTTCCTCGCCATCGGCGCCAGCCTCTACGTGCCGTGGATCTACGACGACCTCGCCTTCCGCGTCGGCAACCCGCTCACCGAAGACTGGGTGATCGGCTCCATCGCCATCCTGCTGCTGCTCGAGGCGACGCGCCGCTCGATCGGTTGGCCGTTGCCGATCATCGCGGGGCTGCTGCTGCTCTACGGCATGTTCGGCAACTACCTGCCGGGCGTATTCGCGCATCCGGGCAACACCTGGAAGTCGATCGTCAATCACCTCTATCTGACCTCGCAGGGCATCTACGGCATCGCGCTCGGTGTTGTTGCAACCTATGTGTTTCATTACGTGCTGTTCGGGGTGCTTGCTACGCGAATCGGCCTCGGCCGCCTGTTCATCGACCTCGCCACTGCGCTTGCCGGACGCTACTCGGGCGGGCCCGCGAAGGTTTCGATCTTCGCCTCGGGCCTGTTCGGCATGATCTCGGGCTCGTCGATCGCCAACACGGTGACGGTGGGTTCGCTCACCATCCCGATGATGATCCGGCTCGGCTACCCGCGTCACTTCGCTGCCGCCGTAGAATCGACGGCTGCGACCGGCGGCCAGATCACGCCGCCGATCATGGGCGCGGCCGCCTTCTTGATGGTCGAGTTCCTCAACCTGCCCTACCAGACGATCGTGCTCGCCGCGATCGTGCCGGCGGCGCTGCATTTCTTCGGCGTATTCTGCCAGGTCCACTTCGAAGCCAAGAAGCTCGGCATGAAAGGCGTGCCGCCCGAGGACATGCCGAACGTGCGTCAGGTGCTCGCCACCTACTGGCCGACCATCGTGCCGCTGATCGTGCTGCTGTTGGTGCTGTTCTCGGGCTATACGCCCTATCTCGCAGCCTTCTGGGGCATCACGGGGTGTATTGTCGTCGGGCTCACCAACCGCAATCCCGCCGTCGCGGTCGCATTTCTCGCGGGCGTGGTGGCTGCGACCATGACCGGCCTGATCGTCGAGTGGGTCGGGCTGGTGCCGCTGCTCGCGTTGTCGGCCGTGGCATGCGTGTGGTTCGTCAGCCGCGATGCGGACGGCATGGCCCGCCTGATCGACATCTCGGACGCGTTCGTCACCGGCGCCAAGTATGCGATCGCCGTGGGTGCTGCGGCGGCGACCGTCGGCATCATCGTCGGCATCGTCACGTTGACTGGCGTCGGCTTCAAGTTGTCCGACATCGTAATCGGCTATGCGAGCACGCTCGCCAGCTTCTGGAGCGCCATCCTGCCGGCAAGCCTGTTCGATGCGCAGGGCCTCACGTTGTTCTTCACGCTCGTGTTTACAGCGATCGTCTGCATCCTGCTCGGCTCCGGCGTGCCGACCACGGCCTGCTACATCATCATGGTGACCATCGCGCAGCCGGCGCTCGGCAAGCTCGGCGTCGAGCCGATCGTCTCGCACTTCTTCGTCTTCTACTACGGGCTGCTCGCCGACATCACGCCACCGGTGGCGCTCGCCGCCTATGCCGGCGCCAGCATGGCCGGCGCCGATCCGTTCAAGACCGGCAATACGGCCTTCCGCCTCGGCTCGGCGAAGGCGCTGGTTCCGTTCGTCTTCGTCGCCTCGCCGTCGCT
>Ga0247831_1006030_pt1 | contig 14642 bp, 15 predicted proteins | sample LaCruzMarch2015__9_FD_192406 | JGI IMG/M metagenome (GOLD analysis project Ga0247831, IMG submission 192406) | Freshwater microbial communities from meromictic Lake La Cruz, Castile-La Mancha, Spain - LaCruzMarch2015_1m | ecosystem: Environmental > Aquatic > Freshwater > Lake | place: Spain...
AATGATTGGCCCTAGCTTGCCTGATTTTGCGCCGGTCTTCGCGCACTATGCGGCGGATCTGAAACGCGCAGCCGAAGGCGCGTAGGAGTAGGACATGACCTTTAAGGCAGAAGGCAAAGGCACGCCCGATGACCCATGGCGGCTAAAGACGCCGCCGCTCACGTCCGACTTCACGATGCATCGCGACAAAAAGGACGGGAAGGACGTACTCGTCTGCACCGTCGGCAAGACCGTGCTCCTCTACGACGCGCGCTGTCTCGACGACTTGCATAAGATGCTCAAGAAGCACGGCGACTGGATGGAGCTTGGCTCGGCCGACGAACAGAAGGACGCCAAAGACGGCACGGTCGAAGCGTGGGGGCGCTCCAGCGGCAACCCGATCGGCGGCTGGTACGGTCTCAAGAAAGGTTTGCGCGGACGCTTCGGGATGTATGTGCCGCCTCTGATGGAAGCGCTCGGTCTTGCCGAAGTCGAGCACAATGCGCGCGGCAATCGCATGCGGGCGCTGTGAGGCTCGCGCTTTGTCGCCGCTAGGCGAGAGCGCGCCTGATCGACGGTAAGGCCCGGGAGACGGCGGGTCTTGAGCGGCGCGGCGTCGGGCTGCTTCCTAGCTCACGATATCGGCGGTCACGCGATCGAATTTGGTCCAGGGGCGTTCGACGTCTCGGGGCATCGACAGCTGAATGGGCGCACAGTCGGCGGGACTGGAATACTCCACCAGCGTGTTGCTTTCGATGGTGAGAAGAGGCGCAGCGCCAATTGCCCTCATCTGCCCGTCCAAGGAACGCTGCGTCGCCCCGAACATGTAGCCAGCGCGCCACCACCAATGCGGATAGCCCTGGGCGGCGCGCTCGATCGCGTGAGGGTCGCGAGCGGCCTGTTCGAATGCGGCGTAGGTTTCGATCAAACCATCGGAGAGATCATCGGCGCCCATCAGCCTGGCGATCTGGCGATAGAGTTCGAGGCCGTCCTCGTTCAGAGGCCGGAGATCGATGCCCTGCACGCCCTCGATGGCAAAGCCATGACCACTCTCGAAGCAGAATTGTTCGGCGGCGCACGGCAAGTCCGCTGGGCGCTCGGTGCGCCGCAGATCCGATTTTTCTGTCGCGCTGTAGCGGACGAGGAAACTCGACTCGAAGGGGCGGGAAGGGCCCAGATCGAAGACGAAAAGTTGCCCGAAGTGCGGTAAAGGCTGATCGACAAAGCGCGGCATATCCTCCAGTGCGATCTGCAGAAGGAACCCCGCATATCCCGGCTTTCGCTCTTCGCCTTCGATCACAAATCCGTCGTCGACGATCGGCCAGGGCATATCGGCCGGCAGATCGGGCGTGCCCCCCATCCGGCTTGCGCCAAGCGCAAGTGCTTGCTGATTTTTGCTGGCGGGAATGTCTTGAAGAAAGAGTGAGATGCATGGCCGAGCGGACTTGAAGAGGTCTGCGCGCGCGGTACCGTAGTCAAAGCGCGCTATGAGGCGATCAAGCCGGTCTTGTTCTTCAACTGTCAGCATCTGGACGCTCAGCCTTCGTTCCATGCCTCATGCGAAAATTCCGCTCCTTCAGCAATCATACAGCAATGCCGGTGAGCAGCCACTGCTCTCGGCGACGTCTTGCGAGTTGGCTCCATCCTCGTCCGGTCAAGTACCGGCTCTCCGCGTGGCGCCAAGGATCGAAGCCCGAAGGGCCGCGACGCGCGTCGCGCGTTTCACATCCGCGCGGCGCGGTCGCGAAGCGATGAGAGCCTAACCCGCGCGAACGCGAGGGGGCGCCCAAATCAATCAGCATCACGCGGAAACCTCCGGAATGACGAGCACTCTAGCCGTCATGTTCTGCTCACCTTCATCATCGTCCGATGTCCTCTCCCTATCCCGACGAAGCCTTCGACCATCTCGTCATGAGCTTAGCAGACGCCATCCGTCATGATCTTGACGATGCGCTCATCTCCAATGACACCAGTGAAACGCATGGCCTCTACGCCCTGGCGTTGGCGTTGGCCTGGCGGCTCCAATCCTTCCCCATGATCGAGCGGGCCATTCTCTGCGAAGGCCTCACCGGGCTCATCCGCGTCAATGCCCTGGAACTCGGTGACGGGTCTTGACCGAGTTCACGGAGATCAAAGCCCCTGACCCACAGGGCGTGGGGAATGATTTTCTCCATGCGCGGCGCGCCGGCCGAGCAGTCATGGCGACAACATAGGCGCGGCATGCTTCAGCGAAACGGATTCTCGATACGCAGCGCGGCGAATTTCTGTCCATGCTGCATGTCTTCACTCAGGACGGCGTCGCAACCGCTCTCCAATGCAGCCGCCACGATCGAGGCATCGTAGATGTTGAGTTCATGACCCGACGCAAGGGCCAATGCGCGCTCGTGAACGCTGAGTGTTAGTGGGACAATTTCGAGATTAGCTTTAAGGGCTTCCAGCACTTCTTCGGTCTCTGCCCAGGTCAAAGCGAGCTTGCGTCGTGCGACGGACGTGAACTCATTGAGCACCTGGACGCTGATAACCCCGCCATTGGCGATGAGGCTCTCGGCTTTGCTAGCTTTGGCGGCGTCGCCGGACATCAGGTAGACGACGACATTGGTGTCGAAGAATGGGCGTTTAGCGCCGCTCATTGGCTTCGAGCCGGTCGAACTTGAAGTCGGCGGGCAGGCGTCCACGGAGCTTGCGCAGACGTGTCAGCAACTCGCGGGGCGCGGGCTTCTTCTCTACTTCCAGCGTGCGGGCGCCCATGACCTGAATCTCAATCTGGTCGCCGTCTTTCAGTTTCAGGGCGTCAACGACGCTCTGAGGCAGGCGCACGGCGAGCGAATTGCCCCATTTGGCGACTTGCATGGCCAAATCCTTGTAAAGATATACCGAATGGATGTGTATATCATTGGCCTTCGCTTTGCAAGCCGTCTCCTTGCCGGGGCAGCGGCTCGGCTTTGGACAGAAGCCAATCGACAGCGGTTTGCGCTTGCGCTGCGGCTGACAGGAACGCGCGCTTGTCGTCCTTCAGAAGTTTCATCCAATGGCCGATATAGGATGCGTGATCGCTCAGATGGTCAGGCGGCAGATTGAGGTGCGAACCGAGGATCGAGGCGCCGATCTCGGCCACAAGTTCTTCAGCTGCCAGCGCGTGCGTGCTGAAGCGCTTGGACATGTCCCGTCCAACGCGATGGGGAGCGCCGGTGGCATGGACGGCTTCGTGGTTCAGGGTAGCGGCATAGTGATCGGCTGAATCGAACGCCGCCAGAGGCGGCATGCCGATGACATCCTTGGAGGGGATGAAGCAGGCGATGTCCTGCGTCAGAATGCGCTTGATGTCGAGCTTGGCGAACCAGGCGCTTGTTTTCCACCAGACCAGAACGGAATCCATGATCTAATCGGCAATGTGTGGGAATGGACGGAAACCCCCGCGGCAGTGGGCCTGCATGTGATAAAAGGCGGCTCGTACCTGTGCGCCGAGAACTATTGCCGCCGCTACAGGACCGCGGCCCGCGAAGATCACGAGATCGAGTTCTCGGCGAGCCATATCGGATTTCGGATCGTACGTGACCCTCGGGGGTCCTGAGTTCAATTGGGCCAGAAGATGTATTCCGCGCCCTCAGGCGCGCGGCGCGCCAGTGAATGGTCGATCGAGACCGGGCCTTCGATCGTGTGGGGGTAGAGCGGTGGGCGCGCAGGGGCGAAATGCTCATCGATCAGCGCGCGCAGCTCTGCGACCCGCGCGGGGTGTTGCTCCGACAGATCATGCTGTTCGGTGGGATCCTCCGAGAGATTGAACAGCCAGGTCCGCGCCGGATGTTCGGTGACTTGCAGCTTCCAGTCGCCGCTGCGGACGACGCGATAGTATCCACTCTGCCAGTACAGGTTTTGGTGCGGCCGCGCGCTCGGGAGACTTTCCCCGGTCAAGAAGGGCAGCAGGTTGACGCCGTCGATCTCCAAGTGGTCCGGCAAAGGGGCGCGAGCGGCGGCGGCGAAGGTCGGCATCAGGTCGATGTGCGCGACAGGCGCACTGACACGCGTGCCCGGTGCAATGCGGCCCGGCCAGCTTACAAGGAGCGGAACACGAATTCCCCCCTCAAAAAAAGTCATCTTCCAGCCTCGGTACGGCGCATTCACATCGTCGATGCCTACATAGCCTGCGCCGCCATTGTCGCTGGTGAAGACGATCAGCGTGTTGTCAGCGAGACCTTCAGCTTCGAGCGCATCGAGAATGCGTCCGACGCTCCGGTCGAGCGCGCGCACCATGGCCGCATAAACCCGCTGTCGTTCCGAATCCATGGCGCCGACTGCGTCGTAATCTGCTCGGGTTGCCTGCAAGGGCGTGTGCACGCTCCAATGCGCAAGGTTGAGGAAGAACGGGCGGTGGCGGTTGGCGCGGATGACGTTGATAGCCTCGTCTGTCCACCAATCGGTGAGGTAGCCGCCAGGCTCGAACCATGGCCCTTCATTATAGGATGCGGCGTACTGCATGCGCGCCCAAAGGAATCTGTCGATCGGATCAAACGGGAGCCGGGCGTTCACCACATCCGGATGATTCTCAGGCAGATAGAGCGCGCTCGCCATGAGCAGGCTTTCGTCAAATCCTTGCGCGTTCGGACCGAATTCTGGGCCAAGTCCAGTGTGCCATTTGCCGATATGCACCGTATGGTAGCCGTGAGGTCTCAGGACCTCCGCAATTGTGACCTCGGATCCTGGCAGCCCCTGCTGTGCGTAGGGAGGGGCGTTCTCCACGCGGGCGCGATCAAGTCGGATCTGCGGCAAACCCGTGGCCTCCGGGTCGTTGAACAAGGATACGATGCGCCCCATGCCGTCTGGCGTCGGCGTGAATTCAAAGCCGGTGCGTGTAGGATAGCGTCCGGTCATGATCATGGCGCGCGACGGCGCGCAGGTAGCGTTGCCGGCATAGGCTTGCGCGAAGGAGGCGCCCTGCGCGGCAAGCCGGTCGATATTGGGCGTCCTAATGCGACCCCCCGCCACGCCGCCGCCAAACGTCGAGATATCATTGATGCCGAGGTCGTCGGCCAGGATAAAGATGATGTTGGACGGTCTTCCTTCGGCAGTGGATCGGTTTGTCATGGGCGATGCTGGACCCTGGGCCCAATTCACGGGCGAGTAGGGCGCGATGTCATCGTTCTTGGCAGCGTTCGTGACCGCGAACAGGATTAGCTCCTTGCGGAACATCCAGGCGCCGCCGGCGACCGCAAGCAAAAGGACGAAAATCCCAATAGCCATGCGCTTGGTCATGTGGCGCTTCCTTCGACCATGGTCTCGCACCCCGTTCCTGAGAACATCGCATCGACCTCCATGTGGTCTGACGGCGAAAGCGCTGCGTACCCCTCACGGATCCAAATCAGGCATTTAGCCTGGTAAGGAAATGTCGGCTGCGTCCAGGGACTCCCATCGATGGTTGCCTCGAATGCCTCGGCGCCCACTGCAACGGCCCCCGCGTTGGCGCGCAGGAAGGGCGCATAGACACGCCCAATTTCGGTAAGAAGCGGGCGACAGAAGGTTGAGGCCTCCTCGCGCGTCATCCAATCATTTTCGCACGGTTCGAGCCCCGAAAGGTCTTCAACTCGGTCGAGCCAGGCGCGCACGCGGGGGTGGCGCGTCATCAGAGCGGCTGATGTCGGCTCGATGACGCCAAGCTGCGTGAGTTGCCCATAAATGGCGAAGTCCGCGGAAGACGGCCGTGCGCCGAGCACGTAGCCCTTCTGCTGGATGAGGTCGTCAAACACGCCGAGAAACCGCACATAGCTCGCTTCGATTGTCTGGGCCGTCACCTCGTTCGACCCGACCACGTAGAGGCGATCGAATTGACGCTTGGTGATCATTTTTGCCGCGGCTTCGCCGTCGGCAGGCGGCGTCAGCGGTGACGACCAGTAGATGAGCAAGGGGCCAGCATTGTCGCGATCGACCGGGTGATGCCAGCGATAGTGAAACATGGCCTTTGTGAGCCATTCGTCGGCATAGTCCTCGATCAGATCATTGAGGAAGCACAACACGGGATCCTCGGGCAAAGCGGCGCGGCCGCTATGCTCTGCTTCCAACCGGCGGATGATCGGCGTGGAGTCTACGACCGGTTCGACGTCGCCCGCCGCGGTTGGGAAGTAGAAGGTCGGCAGCAACTTCACCTTCGGCGAGGGCAGCCCGAGCGGTGGGTTCTGGTGACCGCCCCAGATAATTGAATATAGCACCCGACGGTACCGCAGGAGCGCGATCATTTTCCGCGTGTAGGGCGATCCCGGAGCGCCCAACAACTGAAGCGGAACCGTTTGAGGTTGAGCCATCGCGAACCCAGTTCAGGGGGTTACCAATCTAATTGACATACAAAGTGTCATTATGATGTCAATCGTCCGTTATTGATGCGTCGCGTGCTCAGGCGATAGCTAGGCAACGCGCAGTCCGGTGCGGAGTTTGGGAGGCGCGGCAATGAGTGAGAGTTCGATTATATATGACGTTGACCAAGCCGTTGCGACGCTGACATTCAACCGGCCGGAAAAGCTCAACGCCCTGACGCCGGACATGCTGGGCGCCTTCTTCGCGCGCGTCGCCGAAGCCGGGGCCGATCCGGCAGTGCGCGTCATCATGATCACGGGCGCGGGCAGGGGCTTCTCGGCTGGACTTGATCTTGGTGTGATCGGCAGCGGCAGCGGCGTCAGCGGGGCCATTGTGCCGGCAGCGGAGGCCGAACCACAGTGGGGCGATGACATCGGACCCCAGTTGAAGCGCTTCTTCAGCGGCGGCTGGAACGGACTGATCACAAGTCGCAAGCCGACAATCGCGGCGATCAATGGTGCGGCATTTGGTTGGGGCTTCATTCTGGCGCTACATTGCGACATCCGGTTCGCCGCTCGTTCCGCCATGTTGAATGCCACGTTCGCCCGTCTCGGCGTTCCAGGCGAGAAGGGGTGCGCGTGGTTACTGTCGCGACTGGTCGGAACCGCGCGGGCGGCGGATCTTCTCTACACTGCACGGCGCGTCGATGGGACCGAAGCTGAGCAACTTGGCATCGTCAATGCCGTATTCGATGATGAAGCCTTGATGCCACACGCGATTGAATACGCGAGAGCGATTGCGGCAAACTCAGCGCCGCGCTCGTTGGCGGCGATGAAAGCGCAAGTATGGACAGCCTTGGACGATTGCTATGATGAGGCGTTCGCCGCCGCGGACCTCGAACAGGGTATTGCGAGCCAGACTTCAGACTTCAGGGAGGGATTTGCGAGTCTGCGCGAAAAGAGACCGCCACGCTTCCAGGCGAATTAGTGATTGCACAGACTAGCCGCTGGCGACGGCGCGTCCGCGCCCCCTTCTTCCGCGTACATTCGCGACCAAGCGGAAATGCGCGACGGAGGAAACGTCGGTGGTTTGTTTTCCGCCTTGCGAAAAAGCACGCAGAAACAGCGCGATATCCTACCGCGAAACAATCGAGTGGGAATGAGTCAGTGCTCTGGCGGCGCCGGTCAGGCCCGGCGCATCTTCTTTTGGCCTGCGGCGCAGCGTCTCGCCCGGGCTGGAAGCGGGGAGGGGCCAGCTGCAGCGGTTAAAGAAATCTGAACCCGCAAGGCCGCGGGCCGCGCGGTGCAGGATGGGCGCCAGGATCTCGCAGCAACCTGCGGCGCGCATGATGAGAGGCCGCTCGGCAAAGCGGTTCCGCCAGATTGAGCGCGGCCCGCAAGGTTTCTAACGCCATTCGCATAATCAATATTATGGGAAATTATAATCAGGTCAGAGTGGCGGCTGGCCAGGAACCAGCAGTGTTTTCGGGGCATGCCGCGCTCAGAGGGGCTCCCCCGGGCCTCTTCCCCTAGGCCTCAAACTCCACGGCCAGCCCATCATACGCCGGCTCCACGCCCTGAGGCAGTTCGCGCAGCAGCGTCTGGTAATCGAGATCAACATGCAGGTTCGTGAGGATCGCCCGGCGCGGTTTCAGCGCCGCGATCCAGGACAATGTTAACGCCAGGTGCGCGTGCGATGGATGCGGCGCGTAACGCAGCGCATCGATGATCAGCGTATCCAGCCCTGTCAGCGCGTTCATGGACCGGGGCGGCAATCCGTTGACGTCGTTGCAATAGGCCAGATCACCGATGCGCAAGCCGAGACAGCGGATGCGGCCATGTTCCATGTCGAGCGGCAGCAGTCTGACCGGCCCGCCGCGGCCAGGAATCGTCAAAGGCTCATAAGGCTCGACGGCGGGCTGCGACGCAAGGATTGGCGGGTACCCGCTGGCGCCATTGAAGATGTAATTGAAGCGGCCTTCCAGGCTGCCCCGCGTATACGCGTCGAAGTATACCGGCAGCGGGGCGCGTTGCCGGATCGCCAGCGCGCGCACGTCATCGATGCCGTGAGCCTGATCGGCGTGATCATGCGTATAGAGGACGGCGTCGAGGTGCGTGGTGCCTTGTGCGAGCAGCTGTTCCCGCAGGTCCGGCGACGTGTCGATCAGGATGCGTGTCACCTCGCCCGTCTCGCCCCAGCGCTCCAGCAGCGCGCTGCAGCGCAGGCGGCGGTTGCGCGGCTCGCCAGGGTCGCAGGCACCCCAGTCGCCGCCGACGCGCGGCACCCCGCCGGAAGAGCCTGTGCCCAGAAGCACGAACCGCGCGCGGGCCATCAGCGGGCCGCCTTCGAAAAAAGGCGCGCGGCATTTTCTGTCGTGATGCGTTTGACTGTTTCCGTATCGACGCCCTTCAGGGCGCCGAGCGCTTCGGCGACGTGGACGAGGTAGGCGGGCTCGTTCCGCCGGCCGCGCATCGGAACGGGCGCGAGATAAGGGCAGTCCGTTTCCAGGATGAGGCGCTCGAGCGGCACATCGGCGATCACCGCGCGCACGTCTTTTGCGCTCTTGAAGGACAGGATGCCCGACACCGAAACGTAAGCGCCCAGCGCCAGTGCGCGTTGGCAGAGGTCTGCCCCGCCGGTGTAGCAATGCAGCAAGGGCTGGAATGTCCCTTTGGCATATTCGTCCTCGAGGATATCGGCCATGAGGCTATCGGCTTCGCGTGTGTGAAGGATCAGCGGCAAACCGGCCTCGCGGGCCGCTGCGATGTGTTCCCTCACGCTGCGCACCTGATCGGCTTCGCCGCTGTAGCCATAGTGGAAATCCAGGCCCGTTTCGCCGATGGCGACGACCTTCGGGTGATCGGCTTCGGCGATCAGGGTCGCCGCCGTGAGGGTGGTGAAATCCTTTGCGTGGTGCGGATGAACGCCGACCGAGCACCAGATGTCGCCATGCGCCTCAGCGATCGCCCGTACGGCCGGGAAATTGTCGTAGCGGTCACAGATCGCAAGAAAGCGCCCGACACCGCTTTGCCGGGCGCGCGCGAGCACGTCTTCGAGGTCTTCGGCGAAGGCCTCACCGTGCAGATTGACATGTGTATCGAACATCCTGGCGGCGTTTAGACGGGCTGAGCCAATTCATAAAGCCCTGCGACCAGTTTTGACGCGACTTGCGCAGCGTCCATGTTCAGCCGCTCGGCATCGCCGGCGAGGCGCGCCTGCTGCAGCCACAACTTCGCGGCTGCCGGCTGGGTTTCGGCGCGTTCGGCCAGCCACTCGCTGATTTCGCCGCGAAAGGCCTCCATCGCGCGCTCATCCGCTGAGGCCGCTGACAGGGCGGCCATCGCCAGTTTGTCGGGTATCCTGGGCACCGAATGGAGCAGGGCGCGGGCTGCTTCGGCGGCCGCAAGTGCGGTCGGCGACGATAACCGAATACCCCTTCCCGGCCTGCCCCGGGCGATGCGCGCGGCTTGCGCGGGTGCACCGGCCGCTTCGAGCGCTGACAGACAGTCGGCCTCTGAAAGAACCGAAAGACGCAGCACGCGGCACCGCGACCGGATCGTTGGCAGGATCGGCTCTCGACCGTGATTGATGAGGAACAGCACGCACTTTGGCGGCGGTTCTTCGAGCGTCTTGAGAAGCGCGTTTGCGCCATGGCGGTTGGTCTCGTCGATGGCATCGATGATCCCGGTGCGCCAGCCGCCGAGCGCGGCCTTCATGGTGAAAAAGCTGGTCAGCTCGCGGATCTGGTCGACGCTGATATCCTGGGCCAGTTTGCCCTTGTCATTCAGCTCTCGCTTGAGCAGGCGGAAATCCGGGTGGCTGCCCGCCGCGCAGGCGCGCCGCACTTCGTCCGTCTCCGGCGCATCCAGTGGCTTGTCCGCCGGGCCCCGCGCGCCGAGCAAGAAAGCGGCGAGACAATGGGCGAGCCGCGATTTGCCGATGCCTTCAGGACCCTCAATCAGCCAGGCATGGTGGAGGCGGCCATGCGCAAAGGCGTCAAGGAAGCGCTGCTGCGCCAGCGCATGACCAAAGAGGGGCCATCCGGTGCTCATGGCCGGGCATTGACGGCGCCAAAGCGCGCCGAGATTGCGGACCAGGCGAGGTTGGCAACGTCAGCGGCGGGCAGGCTGGCATCGATCAAGGTGCAGCGGCCGGGTTCCCGCCGGGCGATGTCCGAAAAAGCTTCTCGCACCGCTTGGTGAAAGGCGAGGCCGCGTGTCTCGAACACGTCAGGTTTCCCGCCGCGGGCCGCACGGCGTTCCAGGGCAAGGCTCACAGGCGCATCGAGAATGAGGGTAAGGTCCGGTCTGGTCTGCGCCACGACGTGACGTTCCAGATCAAGCAACACATCTGAAGATACCGCGCCCGACACGCCCTGATAAACCCGCGTCGAATCGCTGAACCGGTCGCAGATGACCCATTTTCCGGCCGCGAGTGCAGGCCGGATGAATTGATCCAGATGATCAATCCGGGCGGCGTTCACCAGAAGGGCTTCCGCCAGAGGCGAAAAGGACATCTCGCCGGGAGGGTTCAAAACCAGAGCGCGGATGGCTTCGGCGCACACAGTGCCTCCCGGTTCGCGTGTGATCAGGGCCTCGATGCCCTGCTCTGCCAACCGGCGCTGCAAGGTCAGCTGAAGGGTGGACTTGCCTGTCCCCTCGCCGCCTTCCAGCGTGATGAACCGTCCCCGGACTGGACTATTCATCACCGCCCGTCGCCGGTTCATCCGCAGGCTTGGAGGTGTTTTCGCCCTTCATCAGTGTGCTGACGCCTGCGATCGCCTGGCCGAAGAAGCCCAGCTTTTTGACATCGGCTTCGGCGATGACGGGCGCGCTGACGGGGGGCTGGCCCTCGAGGGTCACAACGAACATGCCGACCTTGTCGCCTTTTTTGACCGGCGCCTTGATCGTCTTGTCCAGTACGAGTTCGGCCTTGGCTTTGGAGAACGCAGCTTTGTGTCCGACGACTTTCACCGGTTCGGCCAGCGAAACCGGCACGCTGCGCTGTTGGCCCAGCCAGACATCGACGTCCGGCAGGGTTACGGTTTCCGGGCCAATGGTCTTGAGTTCGAAACTCTGGATCGCAACGCGCATCAGGCGTTCGGCTTCCTGAGCCCGGGCCGCCATCGTTGGCAGACCATTGATCACGATCGTGCGGCGAACGCCGTCGCGTACAGCCGATGCGGTCAGTCCGTAGCCTGAGGATTCCAGGTGCCCGGTCTTCAGGCCGTCGGCGCCTGCAACTTCGAGCAGGGGGTTACGGTTCATCTGAGTGTATTCGCGCCATGTGTAGGACGGAAGCGAATACCAAGCATAATACTGAGGATACTTGTCGATGGTCATCTTCGCGAGTTTCGCAAGATCCACCGCCGAGACGACATGCCCTTCGCCTTCCAGGCCCGTCGTATTGACGAAGTTCACCGATTTGAGGCCGAGCTCGTGCGCGATCTCGGTCATGCGGGCCGCAAAGGCAGGCTCCGAGCCCGAAATGCCCTCGGCCAGCACGATGCAGGCATCGTTTCCGGACATCGTGATGACGCCGTGGAGCAGTTCTTCGACGGTTGGGGTATCCCTGGGCACAAGACCCATGGTCGAAGTGCCGGAAGGAAAGCCCCCGCGGCGCCAGGCATCTTCGCTCACGGTGAACCTGTCGGTCAGCGAGATTTCGCCCCGCTCGATCAGTTCAAAGACCACGAAGGCCGTCATCATCTTTGTCATCGATGCGGGCGTCATGGCTTCTTCGCCGCGTTTCGAATACAGGATCTGCCCGGTCTCATGGTCCATGATCACGGCATATTCTGCCGGTGTATCGATCACCTGCGCCATAACCGGAGGCGCAGCTCCGATGCCGACCGCTGCCGCCAGAACGATCCCACGCCAAAACTTCACGATGTATGTCTCCCTAGTCCGGAACGGCCGAATGCACACGCGGCCCCTCTTCCCGGATATCCGGGAAAAAGGGCCGGTTTGTGGTCAGCGTCAATGGGCAGGCTGCGGGCATTCTACTCCGCAGTGACCACCCGTCCGTCGCCCTTGCCTTCTGCATTCAGGCGGTCACGGAGATCTTGAGCTGATGCGCGGTCTGTCAGCGGCCCGACGCGGACCCGGAAGTAATCGGATCCGTTGACCTGGGCCGGCACGATTTCCACAGGCAGATCGGAGCGAAGGCCGCGGTAGAGCGCCTCCGCATTGTTGCGATCCGCGAACGAGGCCAGCTGGACATAGTGCGATCCGAATGCAGCGGCGCTGATCTTGGTCGTCTGCGGTTTGACGCCCCATTCGGCGGGAGGTTCCGGCCAGGTCACGGCGGCGCGCGCTTTTACCGGCGCCGGGCCTCCTGCCAGCTCGTCGCCGCCCTGCAGTTCATCTGCGGGCTGGGTGCGCACGGCGCCTTCGCGCAGCAGCGGCTTGGGTCCGGAGGCAGGTTTCGAAATCGGGACAGGCGCCCGTCCAGCGACAACATAGGTCAATTCAGCCCGCCCTGCCCCGGACATGCCGAGTTCCTGGGCAGCTTTCCGCGACACTTGCAGCACAGCGCCGTCTTCAAACGGTCCACGGTCATTGACGCGAAGTGTCACTTCCCTGCCCGTTTCCGGGTTCCGGACGGTGATCATGCTGGGCAATGGCAAGGATGGATGCGCGGCGGTAAGCGCATTCTGGTCGAAGATTTCGCCATTCGACGTCGGCAGGCCTTCAAACTCGTCGCCGTAAACGATGGCGAGCCCAGTTTCGGCGGCCCCGGTCGCCACGACGGCAGCGGCCGGCACAGTCTTCGAAACCATGACGGGTTGAAGTGCAGAGACTTCGACAATGGGCGCTGCAACCACCGGCTCAAGCTGTTTCGGACGCGTCCAGATGGTTTCTGGAGCCGGCCGCGCGGCCTCCCCCGACCCGGGATAGCGGAAGGCTATGCGCTGGGCCGCCTTGTCCGGCACCAGCGGCGTGACGGCGGCCTTCGAGGCGGGCTTGGCCGGCGCGCCGGACTGCATGGTGTATACAATCGGCGCGCGCGTATCGGCTGACGCCGGCAGCATGGCGGCGGCGCTGGCCAATACGGACGCGGCAACGATTCGTTGACCCCTGGGCCAGGCGTGCGCAAACGGCATGAGCCGCAAATCTCCTCTTTCTGAGAAACCGGCTCCGCCTTGGGGGCTGAACCGGTGGCCTTCTGGCCGTTTCATGGATGGTTCTATCACGTAGGTGTCGCCACCCGGTCAAACCCGGAAGAAAGTCCAACAACCTGGCTTAAGGATCGATTCACGCTTTCGGCCGCTCAGGGGACTTGCGCGGCGCGCCGCGTTCCCACAAACAGCGCACGCTGCGGAGGAGTGGCAGAGCGGTTGAATGCGGCGGTCTTGAAAACCGTTGAGCTCGAAAGGGCTCCGGGGGTTCGAATCCCTCCTCCTCCGCCATTTGTCTCTGTTTTTATTGGATTTTTTACTCTAAAGTAGCTCCTAGTGCATTCGCTAGTGCATTCGTGTTTTTTGGACCGTCCGCTTTTTCCTTCAATGAGACGCGATCCGGTTCTTCGAAGCATCTCAAGTGTTTCGCATCGGCACGGACCGTTTCGTTGCAGCCCCTGGGTCTCTCGCCCGCACGATCGCCGGCTCCATCGGCGATAAGTTGCGTCCACGTGCGCGGATCGTCTTGAGGCGCTTACTCGCAGTGAATAAGCGCCGGCCTTCGGAAATCGACCCGGCGAAGCGAGCCCTATTGCGACCGGGTCAAAATGGCGGGCGTGTTTCGAACTGTTTCGCCTCGCTGCGATGCCTCAGCACGAAGTCTTCAAATATAGGGGCCGATCGTCCGCTATCGCGCAGGCCGGAAAAACTTCCCGCTGGAAATGCGCGACTAATTCAAACTGCCGAGCGGCAGCAATCCGGGCGTTGGCAGACGGAGTCTCATTTACGCCATCAGGCAATTCATCGCCGAAAAGCTGTGGATCGGCTTTCAAATTTGACCCAGTTGGATTGGTCATTGCAGGCAATTGAATCCAGTCAAGAAACAGCTCGCCAGCAGGGGTCACTATCGGCGCCAATCGTGACCCCTTTGGGTTCCATAAAAATACAACAATTTCTGTCCTGTGAGGCAAATTATCAGGGGGTCCTATTTCGTTGCCGGTTCACAGGCGCTCAGCCTGATCCGGGGTTAACCACGGATCAGGCTGAGCCCAAACTCAAACTTGCGGCCTGAAAACCAACACCCGGTACCAGCTTATCCAAGCCGCAAACCTGTCCGACGAATGGGGTCTGAACTGAACCGCGCCGGTAACCCCGGAGGCTGTTTGGTTGGAGTCATGCAGCGATAGCGTTTTCCTTCAGCGCTGCAAAGTAGTTGGCCTCGGCTTCTGCCGGTGGGATATTTCCGATCGGCTCGAGCAGG